>Ga0209012_1000604_pt1 | contig 47042 bp, 48 predicted proteins | sample RS3BMetagenome_FD_184735 | JGI IMG/M metagenome (GOLD analysis project Ga0209012, IMG submission 184735) | Ferric oxide microbial mat and aquatic microbial communities from Rainbow Spring, Yellowstone National Park, USA - RS3B (SPAdes) (version 3) ...
GATCGTCCCGAGGGGATTGCGCAGGTCGTGTGCGACGATACCGAGGACCGTCTCGCGCGAGCGGCGCAACCTGCGCTCTTCGGCGCGGGCCCTGTGGAGATCCGCGATCAGCAGCGTGATGACCACGGCGCACACCGCGTAGAGAACGAGACCGATGACGTCGCCCGTATGGGCGACTCGAAGCGAGCGAACTGGCTCAATCCAGAAAAACGCGATCGCCGCCGTGGAGAGGAGCGAGGCGATCAGCCCCGGCCCGAGGCCTCCGAACCAGGCCGCGCCGATGACGGCCGGCCACTCGACGAGGTACGGATGCCGCGTCGCTTCGTTCCACTGCATCGCCACGAAGGTGACGGCGATCGTCAGGACGACGGCCGAGCCGTATCGGAGCCAGCCCGGCGGCAGCTCCGCCCACGACGCATGGGATGGCTCGCCCCCGAGCATTGCGTTCGCTCCTACGCTGGCCGGTGGCCGGCGTCCACCCGTGCCGTCGGGACACGCTGCCGAGCCGCTGGCCGGCCCTTCGGCTTCCGAGGCGTTCTTGAGCGGGACACGGGTCTCGCTCTTTCCTGCACGGAGTCCAGCCCGCTGGACGGAGTGCAGGAAAGACAGTGCCCCGTGTCGCTGGCGAAGGCGCCATCAGCGCCGATCAGAGGAGCGGGACACGGGTCTCGAACCCGGTCCCTACGTTACGAACTGGCTTGTTTTTCAGCATTCCGTAAGCGTGCATTCTGCGTTGCCTTGCCATTGCCCCGCCCTCAGCTAGTCTCACAGTCGAGGTGAGACGATGACGGTGCGGGTAACCCAGTGGTCGGACGGCGAGCGCGGGCAGCGGCGCTGGATGGTGGATGTGAGGGCGCGGCGGGCGGACGGCAGCAAGGTTCGCGATCGGAAGATCGTCGAGGGGCCGCGCAACATGGCGACGGCGTGGGGCGAGCGTCGCCAAGCTGTGCTGCTCGGCGAGCTGCGGGCCCCCGCCGCCGAAGACGGCCCCGCCAAGGTGATGACGGTCGCCCAGTGGGCGCCGATCTTCGTGGCCAGGCACTACCAGGGCAAGAAGCAGAGCGCGATCGACGCCGCGACGAGCATCGTCGAGACGCACATCCTGCCGTTCGTCGGGTCGCGTCCCCTCGATGGCTTGAAGCAACACGTGGTCGACAACCTGGAAGCTACCTGGCGAGAGGGCGGCTATCGCGAGACGAAGCGGGACCGCACGATCGCGCCGTGTGAGAGCAAGAAGACGCTGAACAACCGCAAGGTCGTCCTCATCTCGCTGATGAAGTACGCCCTGGCATGCGCCGACGAAACAGGGCTCAGGGCGATGCCCTGCAAGATCAAGCTCGCCAAAGTGGACAGCCAGCGCGCGCCCGAGTTCTACGAGCCTGAGCTGTACGCGAAGATCGTCGAGACGGCCTCCAAGCTCAACGATCCGCGCTGCCTCGCAGTCGTGCTGCTCGGCGGCGATGCAGGGCTCCGCGTGAGCGAGATCATCGCGGCGAAGCGGACGGACGCAAACTACCGGACGGGGAAGATCACGCCGCGCAGCTCGGTGTATCAGCGCTCGCTTGCCGAGCGATTCGAGGATGCGACGAAGGGCGGGGAAGAGAAGCCGGTCAAGATGACGGCGCGACTGGCGGACGCCCTCCGCGCGCTGCCCGCGACAGGCGAATACCTCATCCACGATGACGAGGGCGGTCCGCTCACGATGAAGGCCATCAAGTGGCTCGTGATGCGTGTCGAGCGTGCCGCCGGGCTCCCGGTCAAAGGGGCCGTCCACGTCTTCCGGCACACGTACGCGTCCCATCTCGCCATGGCGAACGTACCGGTCCGCCAGATCATGGCGATGTGCCGCCACAAGAACCTGGCGACGACGCTGCGGTACATGCACCTCGCGCGCGACGGGCAAGACCACGCCGTGAGCGCGCTGGAAAAGCTGCGCGGGTAGCATCGTCAGCCCACCAGCCGATCGAGACGGAACTGGCAGCGCCGCCCGGTGTAGACGACGGCGCCCCGCGGCAACGCCGCCCGCTGCACGCGCTTGCGCAATGCCGGGACGCTGATTCCGAGAACCGCGGCGGCCTCGCGGGCGTTGCCCAGCCGGCGCGCTGGCGTGCCGTTGGCGTCCGCGGGCGTGGCGCGGGTGGGGGCCGCGAGCTTGCGGGCCACGGCGGCGGCGAGCTTCTGCCGGGCAACGTGCGCCTCGAACCGACTCGCCTCGTCCGCGTCGTAGAAGACGACGGGGATCCCGCGCCCGTCCTCCTCGCGGAACTCGTCCACCTCATCGAGTGCGGCCTCGTGCGCGGCCGTCGTGTGCTTCGTCGCGCCGCAGATGGCGCAGGGGACGGGGGCCGCCATCACGCCGCTCTGAGCGTCCGCAGATCGAGCGCCTGAAGCATCCTCTCGATTCGCGCCCGGCGGCTCGGCCGCATCGGGCGCTCCGAGAACAAGTAGCGCTCCAGCGTCGCCGGGGCGACGTCGGCTTGCGCCGCCAGGCGGCGGACGAGGGCGGGGGACAGGCGGGCGGCCTCGACGATGCGTTCACGTCGGCGTTGCGTCATGAGGAACACCTACGCCCCACCGAGGTCCCGCGCAAGTAACTTTTCAAAGTTTATCGCTAATTGGCATTGCCATGGCAATATCAATCATCGATATGATCCGCTGGGAAACAGGCCGGATCGCGAACGGCTGAGCCGCGCGGGCCCCGCCGGAAAAAAGTGTTAGGCGGCTCGCCTCGCGCGCGCTCGCGGGCGATCGTCGACCTCGACGATCTCGATCTCGTTGCGCGCCTCGGCTTCGCCGATCTCGTCGCAGTCGACGATGTAGAGGTCGGGCGCGAGCCGGTACGTGGAAACGAGCGTGCGGCGAGGATCGAGTAGCCAGGCGGGCAGCTCGCCCTCGATGACACGGATGGTGTGGCGGGTGCCGCGCGACGCGATGACGACGACGCGCGCAGGCGCCGCCGCACGCACGGCTGTGCTACTCTTCTTGTGGGTGGACATCTCGGTTCTCCCCGTCGACCGCTGGCTACTTGGTAGGTAGGGCCCGGCGGTCGACGCGTTTTGTGGGCTACGGATCGCTGCAGCGGATGGCCGACGTGCCGGTGCAGCGGGCCGGCGTGTCGGGATGCAGTGGAATCTGTAGAGCGGCGCGCGCCGGACAACGTGAGGTGCAGTCGACGAGCGCGCCGAACGGTCGGATCAGACCGCGGGCGATCATCTCGGCGCGCAAGCTCGCGCTCGAAGGCGGCGGGGGCGGCGGATCACCAGCAGGCGCAGGCGGCTGACGCCAAGAGGGCGGCGGCTCGCCCGGCCGTCGCGGCGCAGGTGTCGGCGCAGTCGCCGGTGCCGGCGATCCCGATCCGCCCGGCGGGCTGAATGACCAGCGCGATGCCCGGCGGAACTGCTGACGCGTCGACTTGCGCGGTGCCCAGTGCCCCAAGACGATCACCTGCCTCTCGATGTGCGCGACGAGCGCGAGGTGCGCGTGCGTCGGCTCGCGTTCGCGCGGCACCTCGTACACATCTCGCGCGAGGCGCGCACCTCGCGCTCGATGGTCGCGACCTCGTCGGCCGTGAGCCGGCGCGTGATGACTCGCCCGCCGCCCATGTCGGTCACCGCAATCGCGTCGCCGGTGCTCGTCCACATGATCCGCCTGGTCATGATCGTCACCGTTCTCCTAGATGGCGCCCTTCGCTCGTAGGGATCCCAGACATGCGACAGCGGCGCGTCCGTCATCGATCGCGCTGCGATCCATGCCGGGCATAACGCGCACCGCCTGCCATGCGGCGTCGGTGTAGTGCTGCACGCAGGTCACCGCCTCGGTCAGCGCGTCGTGCGTCGCCTTCGCTTCCTTGGCGGCGTTGCCGATGATGGCCAGGCGCCGACGGATCTCCTCACCGACGGCCAGGGGCGTCGTCTGATCGATGCGAATGCCGACGTCGGCCGCCGCATCGGCCATCGCCCATCCGTTGCGCATCGAGGGGTTGAGCGCGTCGGTCGGATCGACGGCGGGCATTGGCCGGTTCTGGACACGCATCGCCCACCCGATGAGCACACCGTGCAGCATGCCCAGCATGCTCTGATCGCGGGCGCGGTCGTCGATGGTGAGCGGCGGCGATGCAGGTGCGGCCTCGCGGACGCGAACCTCGTCGACTGCGGCAGTGGGGCCCTCAGCCTCGACCACCTCGGCGGCCATCGGGCGGACCTCACCGCTCGATGGCGCAGACGGATCGCCGACGATGCGCACGTCGTGATCCTCGGGCGGACGACGCCACTGGGGGATCGGCATGCCCTGCCAGGCGGGCGTGCTCACAGCGCACCTCGCAGCCACGCGACGAGCGCATCCCAGTCGGACACGATCGGCGAGTACCAGTGCTGCGCCGCCGCCTGCACCGCGCCTGCAGGTGTCGGCGGCGGCGGCGAGGTGATCGGCGTCGAGCCCGGCGGCGACATGGCGATCGTCGGCGAGATCATCGCCATGTAGCCCGGCGCGAGGCCCGCGACGCCTTCGCGCGTCTCTTCCAGGCTCGCGCCGGCTCCGGGCGCGAAGCCGTGTCCCCGCGGATGCCTCGACATGCCGTGATGTACGTGCGGGTACATCGGGCTCGGCGAGTAGCCCGCCTGCTGGGTCTGTCCGCCCAGCCAGTACGCCGGGGCCCCCATGCTGATGTCCTGCTGCCAGCCCCAGCCCGAAGATCCGTAGGACGGCGCGGCGCCCGAGATCTCCGAGGGGTAGCCCATGCCGTGCATCGGCGCGGCGCCCGTCAGCTCGCGCCCGCGCGCCTCGCGATTGCGCTGCTTCGCCTGCTCGTACGCGACGCGATCGGCGTGGCGCCAGTTTGCGACCTCGCGAGGATCCGCTGGGCGCGCGATCGGAACTCGGGCGGCCATCTCCCTGTTGCGGGCCGCGAGGATCTCCGGGTGCACGCGACCGTGGTGCTGATGATGTGTCATGACCTCTCTGTACCTATTCCTTCACTCGTCGTCCTCGAACGTCGCGTCGATGACCTCTCGTGGTGCAGGCGCGTAGGCCGATGCCGGCGCGACTCCGAGGGCAGCCAGCGCTAGCTCGATCGTCTCGGCCGGGGCCTGCAGCACATCGCCCGTCGCGAACACGGCGGCGACGCCCACCACCTGCCGGATCACGGGATCCGTCCGCAGAGTCGCGACCGCAGGCACCCCGCAACGCGCGAGCGCCGAGGATGCGTTCCGCCGCGGCGGCGGCTGCGGGGGTGTCGCCTCGATGTTCATGAGCGTCGCCTCGTCGAGCCAGGTGCCCATGTCATTGCCCCGTGATCTGCCGCAGCCGACTGCGGAACTCGTCCTGCCGGCGCTCCGATCGGATTCTCTCCTCGCGGTCCTCACGCTCATCGGCTGCACGCTGCGCCGCTCGATCGCGGATCTCAGCGATCTGCACCCGCGCGCCCGCCACGCCGGCAAGCAGGCGCTCGCGCTCGATTTGCTCCTCGCGCGTCCAGCGAGCCGCGCCACGGCCGCGGATGTATTGGCCTGTCATCCTCATGTGCCGGTCTCCAGCTCTGGGAACGCCGTGGGCACCGATCCGTAGCTCCGACGGTACTCCTCACGGATCATCACCCGGATCAACTGGGCGAGCGGCAGGTCCCAGTCCTGCTGGATTGTGTCCAACATCCTGGCTTCGGCGGCCGTAAGGTTCACGTGCAGGCGCGAGACGATCCGGCGGACGTGGCGGCGGCGCGGGACGGACGTCTCCTCGTCGAGGTCGGGCATACCCCTCAGCCTAACCCCCAGAAAACCGCGCGCAATGGCGCTGATCCGGCTGAGGTTTGGTGCACGTTTGGTACACACGATGATCGTAAGTGCCCGGAAACAAACAGATCCGGTACTCATGAGTTCCGCACGAGCCTACCTGTTAGTCCGATCGTAGGTTCTGCAGCGATGGCCAACACGACTCCCGGCGGCGGCCGGCGCTCAGCGCCGAAGCGATCGAACGGTGCGGCCCGGCGCAACCCCGGCCCGCCGCAGCTCCCCTCTGCGGATCGACGCGGCTTCGGTGGCGGCCGCCCCGGATTCGGCCCCGATGCCGGCCCGGGCCCCGGCATTCTGGACGAAATGATGATGGGGCCGGGCCTGTCGCCCGAAGAGGCCATCGCCACGTGGGTCGAGTCGGTCCTCGCGCGTGGGCCGATCGATCGCATCCGCCTCACGCAGAAGACGCAGCACGGCGAGAGCCCGGTGCACGAATGGGACGTCGCCGAAGAGATGTCCGACTTGGACGCGGGCTCGATCGCGCAACTCATCTACAGCCGCGCGATGGAAGACGCTTCGGGCCTGACCACGCTGGGCCGCTACGTCGCGTTGGCCTACCGGCCGGGGAAGGATGTCCACTGCGGCCGACACTTCTTCAGGATTGCGGGGGACGATCTCGACGGCGCCGGATTCGAATCCGAAGAGGGCCACACCCCCGGCGGGCACATGGCGCAGGCTCACCGGCACAGCGAGGCCGCGACAAAGCTGCTGCTGAACGGCGTCGACAACATCTTGCGGACGATGTCCCGCCAGATGGCGCGAATGAGCGAGAGGGACGAGCGCTTTGGCCAGATCCAAGCCGAATTTCTACTCGCGCAGCAGCGGCTGCTCGATCGCGATCTGGAACGGCAGCTCAGGCTGAAGTCCGAGACGATCAAGATCGAGCAGCAGGGCCGGACGCGACTCAAGATCGAAGGCTTCCTGAGCTGGGCGCTTCCCGAGGCGTTGAGGCGGTACGGATTCGAGGTTCCGGCGGGCTTGCTCGGCGCGCCCGTGCCGCCCATGCAGCTCCCACCTGCTGGGCAGCCCGCGACAGCGCCGACGACTATCCCGATGACAGCCGAGGAATGCACTCGGTTGGAGCAGGCCACGCGCCACATGATCGAGATGCTGGCGAGGCTCGACGACGCCTCATTCCAGATCGTCTTGGGTCGAATCGACGAGCGCGCCCGCAACGACGTGATCGCGATGCGCGGGATCGTTCGCGTGCGCCTGGCGGAAGACAAGCCCCTGACCGCGGACGAGGCCGCGATCGCCGGGCGAATGACCGGGCACATGCTCGGCGTGTTCGTGGATTTCTCGGATGCCGAGTTCGGGATCATCTGCAGCAAGGTGGACGAGGAGACGCGCGAGCAGCTCACTTACCTACGCCGCGTCGTGCGCGAGCGCGTCGCCCGGCAGCAACAGGCGCAGACCGCGCCTGCCCAGCCGACGACGGCGGGGACGACGTGATCTCGACCGCGATGGCCAGCGCCCTCGTGGGGCTCGTCGACGTCGCCCTCGCCGAGCGGGACGAGGCGCTGATCTGCGCGGCCGTCGTGTACCTCTCGCGCCCCGACGATCGGCCCTCACGTGTCCTCGGCGATGATCGGTGCGCCCGCGTGCTCGCGCACATGCGCGAGGGATCGCCGCTGGCCGCGCTCGCACGCCAGTTGCCCGGGGCCACCCTCGACGAGGTGACGGCGGCGCTGCGACCGACGATCGAGCGGATGCTGCCTCAGATCGTGTCGCTCGGGACCGCGAACATGCAGCCGCGGGGGGCGTCGTGATGCAGGTCGCATCCGGTGGCGTCCATCCCGCGGCGAGGCTTCGCGTCTGCGCCGACTGCGCGCTGGTCACCGATCAGATCATCGGTGGGATCCACTCCGACCTCGCGTGCATGCGATGCGGCCGTGCGCCGTGTGTGGGTGCGATCGTGGCGCTACCGCCCGCGCCGCCTCGGCAGCGTCGGGGCACCCGCGAGGCTCAGGGGCGCGACGTTCAGCGGCCGAGCAGGCCGCCGAGCAAGATGCAGCAGGCCGCGGACGTCGTCGCCCGCATGCTCGCGTCGGGCCCTCGCCCGAGCAGTGAGATCCGAGACGAGGTATGCGGCCGACTGGGGCTCAGCGATGGGGCGCTGCACCGTGCCGCGCAGCACCTCGGCGTCGTCATCACGCGGACGGGCGACGGTGACCCTCGACACCGGACGTGGAGTCTCCCTACTACCAGCCAGGATTGCAAGGTGATCTCGTGAATTGCATGGATTGTGGTCTGGCCATCATCGATCCGAGCGGTCAGCAGTGCCCCCTCGGGCACATCCAGCGGCGCCGCCCCCCGCCTCATCAGGTGGTGCACCTCGCCGAGCCGGTGCCGACGTCGGGCACGTCGGATCGCTCGTCGGCCTGGGGCCGCACCGAAACGATCTCGATCGGCCAACAGATCGAGATGGCACGCGTCTACCTGGAGAAGTCCGAGCCGCTCATGGTGTCGGTCGACGTGATCTCACCACCGGTGCAGGCCGTCTACTCGGGCCTGCCCGGGCCGCTCACCCTGTTCACGTGGTGCAAGGTGACCTTCGGCAACGGCGCCGTGAGCGTCTCGCGCCTCATTCTCTGCGCCGATCGCGCGGACGTGCCGCTTCCGCCGGCCACGTTCGTGCAGTGCGAAGTGTTCCTCGGGGACAAGGACGGGAACCTGTTCACCGGTGCGGGCGATGGCAACCTGACGAACAACCCGCAGGCGCAGCTCACAGTGCAGCTCGGTCGAGGCAATCGAGGCTTGCCCTACAACAACACGCGCCGCGTGACGATGCAGGCCATCGGGCACGGCATCATGATCGACATACCGGTCGAGATCTTCGGCCTGCACGCGCACCTCTCGGCCGCGCCGACCGCGCAACGATTCCTGCAGCTTTTCGATCAGGCGACGGACGTGGCCGCGGGCAATACGCCGGTCGAAGAGTGGGTGATCGGCGGCCCGACGACGATCGGATCCGACGTGATCGACCGCTGGACGTCGCCCCTCGCTTTCCAGCAAGGCTTGGCGGCGGCGCTCAGCTCGACGAGCGGCAGCTACACCGCCGTGACCGACGAGTTTTGGATCGCCGTCGACCAGCTCAACCTGTGAGCGGGCGTCAGATCCCGCCGTCAGGCGCCACGCATCGCAGCGCGGGCACCGCGGCATCGGGCACGACGCACGCGAACGGCGGGCAGCATGCGACGCCGCCCGGAACGCAGTCGGCGCCAGCAGGCAGGCACGCCGGGGCGGCCTCGGGCTCGTCGCTCGCGTCGGCCTGGGCGTCGACGTCGTGCAGCTCGTCGCCCGCGTCGGCCGGTGCGTCGGCGGCCGCGTCGTCGACCAGGCGCGCCAGCTCGGGCCCCTGCTGGGTGGTACCGCCGCACGCGGCGACGAGCGCGAGCCATGCCCACCGTGCGCCCGCGGCGAGGGCGAGCACCGCCAGGCAGCCGCCGACGACGCACACCCACGGCGCCTGGTGCATCGCCCAGTCGACGGCGACGGTGATCGGGCAGGACACCAGCACGATCGCGACGACGGCAAGAGCGGTGTGGATGTGCTTGCGGATCATGATGGGATCTCCAGACTACTGAGTAGAGGTGATCGGATGGCGATCGTGATCGGCCACGTGAACGTGCAGGTAGGCCCCGGGCTGACGGCGGGTCAGATCCTGACGGCGAGCGACGGCACCCAATTTCAGGTGGTGGACCGCACGACGCTGATCCAGTTGTCCGGCGGTGTACCGCTCGGAGGTGCCGCGGCCGTCTCGATCAATGGTGGCAAGCTCGCGCAAGGCGGCGACGCGTTGGAGGACGGCCAGGGAACGGTGACGATCCCCCTGCAGGGCACCTGACAACGTCATCGCTTGCGGCTGGTCTTGGGGTGCTCGGCGTCGAGCGCGTCGAGGCCGCGGCCGAGGGCCAGGCGCAGCACGTCACTACGGGACAGGCGCACCCCCGGCGTCAGCCGCTCGGCCAGAGCATCGGCGCGCTCGCGCCACTCGTCCGGGATGAGGAATGCTACCTGGAACGTGTTTTCGCTCTTGGGCCGGGGCACGGGATGGGCCATAGAAACACCTCAAAGTCATGTTAGCTCATTGAGAAACATGCGCCATGCGGGTAGCCTCGTGAGCCATGAGCACGACGCAGCCGCGCGCCTCTGAGCACCTCGTCGCCGCCTCGCTCGAAGCGCTCAACTACTGCCCGGGGTGGCGCGTGGCCATCCGGCGCCGCGGCGTGTGGCGCGCGCGTGCGTGCGAGGACGCGGCCGACGCGGTCGACGTCTTCTGTGCAGCGGCCGAGGACGCGAGCGCCGAAGGGCGGTCTGCTCGCGTGTACCTCATCGATCCGTGCGACGACATCGTCAGCTCGATCGACGTGCGCGGATAGGCGAACGCCCGCCTCGGCGGAAAGGGCCAGCCGGGCGGGCGATCGGGCGCGCGCTACTGCTGTGGGTGTGAGCGTCTGAAGTGCGGCTCGCGTGTCGACGTTTGGGTGTCGCGCCGAATGCGGCTGCGTAAGGGCAAGTCTAGCGCGCTCACACCGCTCGCAGGTGCGACTTGCTGAGCATCTCGACGAGTCGCCCCGGGCCGAGCAGGCGATAGCCCTCGGGCGCCTCGACGCCGGGGGGGCGCAGCCCGCCCGCGAGCGACACCTCACCCGCGAGCACCGTGCCGGCCGGAATGGCGCGACCGGCGGCAGCCGACCAGATCGCCCCCACGAGCGCCGCGTCGAGCGAGACGTCGGCCGACGTGATCCCCCCGGCGAGTCTGACGGTGACGTCGCCATCTACAGCCGCCCCGGCGCGCTCGACGATCGCGAGCGCCGTGGCCACGCGCGGCCCGGGGCAACCGTGCGCGATGATCCGACGGGGGTTGCTCGTGGGTGTCGTGAGCATCGCCTCGACCTCGACGATCTGCACCCGCCCGTCGAGTCGCAGCAGGCCGAGTGCGACGCCGGGGCCGTACTTGCGCCGGGCATCGTGGCCAGCGGCCGAAGGATCATCATCGACGAATCCCCGATCGGTCATGCGCAGGCAGGCGCGCACGTCCGTCGCCCCGTCCCTGTTCTTCGGTGCGCGCAGGGTGCGAATCGGATTCGAGCCGTCGCCCTCGACGACGATCACGGCGTCCGTCGCATGCCTCTTCGCAGCGGGGCCCGAGATCTCTCCCGCTGCGTTGACGTGCGAGATCACGATCATCGCGCAGTGCAACTGCTCGTGCGCTGTAGCGTGCAGCCGCTCGACGATCGGCACCTCGCGCGAGTGCATCGTCTCGGCCAGCTTGGACGCCGAGTCGCAGACGATGAGCGCCGGGCGAAGGCCCGAGGCAACTCTCACCAGCTCGTCGACGCTCTCGACGTGGATCGGCACCAGCTTGGCTCGATCGGCGAAGCCGAAGCGCTCGCACCGCGCATGCAGCCGATCCACGCTCTCTTCGACCGACGCGTACACCGCGGTCGAGCGACGCGCGACGTGCGCGGCGGCCTGTAGCGCGGCAGTCGACTTGCCGGCACCGGGCGAGCCGGCGAAGAGCGCGCTCGATGGCACGGCGATCCCGCCCCCGAAGGTCAGATCGAGCGCGGCGAGGCCCGTTCGCAGGCGCCTCGACGTCTTCGCGCCCGGCTTGCCGAGCAGTGAGACCGGCAGGGGCAACCCTCGCGCTCGGGCCGTCGCGATGTCGATGATCGAGGTCGAGCAGGCGCCGCACGACCGGCAGGTTGCGCCAGGCCATCGCTGGTACGGCGCCATGCAGCGCGAGCACACGAACTTGGGGGCACGCTTGGCGGCACTCATGTGATCGCCCTCGCGGCGTTCGTCTCGTCGAGGACGTTCGCGACCCTGATGTAGCCCATGACGATCTTCTCCGACTTGTGCCGGCTCTGGCGCATGATCGCATCGAGCGGCACGCGCCGACGCGCACACGACGTGATGAAGCCGGATCTCAGCGAATGCCCGGCGTAGAGCGTCGGATCGAGGCCGACTTCTTCGACCATGCCCTTGATGATCCGGGCGATGCTGCCCGGATCGAGGCGCCGCTCGCCGATCTTCGCCCCACTCTTGAACACGCGCCGGAAGACCGGCCCCGTCGTTATCCCTGAAGCCGCGAGCCACTGCTTCAGAAGGCGAACCGCGCACACCGCCGGGTTGCGCGCGTACGGGATGCCGATCGGCACGTCGGCCTGGGCCCCCGTCGGATCCGTCTTCGTCTTCGGCAGCGTCAGGTGCAGCCCCTCGGGGACGAACGAGATGTGCTCGACCTCGACGTCCGCGAGCGATGCGCGACGCGCGGCGAAGAAGAAGCCGAGGGCCACCATGCTCTTGTCTCGGAGCCCGAGCAGATCGTCACGGTGGCGAGCGAAGCACTCGCTCAGGGCCTCGACTTCGAGCGGCGCCATCTTGCGCTGCTTCACGCCGAGCTTGCGGGCGATGCCTTCCATCGTCGCGCAGATGCCGCGGTCGGCGTACGGATAGTCGTAGCCCGCAGCTAGTGACACGACCGCAATCGAGGCGAGGGCTCGTCGGATCGTCGCCACCCCGTACGGCTTCCCTCGCGTGCCGCCGTCCGCCATCCACGCGGCGTAGGCAGCGACGCGCACCGGGTCGGGCGGTAGCGGCTCGACCCCCTGCGCCGAGCACCATTCGGTGAAGCGGCGCCAGTCGCCCTGATAGGCGCGGCGAGTCGCCGGCTCGCGCGCGTTCGCCGCGTACTCGCGGGCTCGCTGCACGAGGCGTTCAGCCAGACCGCCCGGGGGCGCGGCGACGACCATCGCGACCCCCTCGTCCGACGGGGGTTGCTGGGGGCCGCTCGGGGGCGGTCCGTCAGGGCCTCTGGTTCGGTTCCTACGGCTCGATCAGCGCACCTACCAACAGCTCCCAGCGTAGCTCACCCGCGAGCAGATGCCATGAGAACGAGCCCTTATCAGGCCTAAAAGGGCGCGGGGATCTGGGGCTCTACTGATGAGGTGTTCGGCCGAGGGATCGCGGCCGGCGACCTAGCTGCCCTTGACCTGGATCGGCGAAGGCCGTGCGCTAGCCGGCGCGTGGGCAGGGGTGGACGATGAAGATGTCTCGCGACCGTGGTCGACGCACACTCGACAACTGCACGGAATCTTGCCGGTGAAGTGTCGCAGGCCGACCACCTTGCCCGCGACGCGATCAAAACGGCCGTAGATACGATCGAAGAGATCCGTTTCGTTGTTCTCGAAGAAACGTCGCACTGCATAGGCGCAGAGGTCCGCAACCTGGACCATCGCCGTAAGCTGGCTGTCCACGAACATGGGCGTCTCGATGATCTGCTCGATCCACGTCCACTTCGTGCCCTGGCGGTGGAAACGGCGCATCAGCTCAGTTAGATGATTCGCAGCCGTCTCATTGTTGTCTTGGACCAGCATGCCGATCTCGTCGGCGCCGTGCGACTGCAGATACTTGTGGAAGCGATCGACGACTTGCTCGAACGCGAAGCCGAACAGAGTGTCCGTAGAGCCGACGTGCGCGGCTTTCTGCTGAGCGTCGGCGACGAGGCGTACTTCGTCCCAGGCGCCAACCGTGGTCGCAACCTCTTGGACGAAGCGCCTGCGTTCATCGAGCGTGAGATGCACGAAAGCCTCGGTGGCTCTCATGTTACGTGCAAGGGTGCGCACGGCCTTCGTGCCCTTGAGGGATGCCTTCGCGAGTTCCGCTTTGCGCTCACGAAGGACCGCCGCGCGGCGGTCAGAGTCGCTTAGGTGCCCGAACCCAGCGATACGCGCCTGTTCCGGGTAGCCGCGCAGCAAGTAAGCCGTGTGCAGTTCCGCCGACTGCAGTCGGTGGTGGGCCTTCAGCCTTGCGACTTCCGCGTCGAGCCGCTTCCAGGCCGACGCGGGGATGGCTAGCCCCAGTAGGACGAAATGGCTCGTGCCGCTACGCTCAACTGTTCCCGACTCGTCGAGGTAGCAGATGAACACCGCGCCCCATCCCACAAAAAGGAAACGCGTCTGGGGCAGGGCCGCAGCCCTGCACGAGACGCCGACGTCTCACCCAGACAGCAACACGCACTATGGTGACCGCGGGACTTCCCGTCAATAACAAGACGTAGCGCCGAGCCCGCGTCGGCTATCGCCCGAGCGGCCAAACATCGCGTAAGCGAACGATATTGCAGGACTTTGTTCAGGCCGCTAACGGTCCGGCAGAATTGCACGGCCGCGATTATGCACCGCGTTTTGGCGGCTCAGCATGACCGCTTCGCCGTACTCAGGCGGCCGCTCGTCTCCACGTCGACGGTGCCCCCCGACGACGCGACGAGCGTCGGTCAGCACGCGCACTGGCTGACCTGCCCGTCGAAGCAGACGACGTGGTGATCGTCATCGCAGCTCCGAGCGCCTTGGTGCCAAGCGCAGCACCCGCGCTTGCGCGTCGCGAAGTCGAGCGCCTTGCAGGCCTTGTCGTTGCCGTCGTCGCAAAGCGCCTTGAGTTGGTCGAGCAGCTTCTGATCGTTCTGCTCGGCCTGTTGCTGCTCTTGCAACTGCAGCTCGCGCTTCTGCAGATCGACCTGCTGCGATTGGAGCTGAGTCTGTCTGGTGCGTTGCGCCCGCTCGCAGCGCTTGTCCTCGACGGCCGCGAAGCGGTTGACCGTGTCTGAGTTGGTGATCGCGCCGACCACATCGCCCTTGTCGGCCTTGTCGCAATCGGGCGGGGTCTCGGCGGGGGCGCTGGATTCCGATCCCGAACTGTCGTCGTCGCCCGGTTCCGTGTCCGCGGGCTTGGGGAACTGGCAGCCGAGCAGGACGACGAACAGGATTGAGGCGAGTGGCAGAGCGTGACGAGCGGCCGACATGGATCCTCGATGGGCTACTGGGCGGCGAGAGCGTTCGCCAGCTCTCGGCAGTTGAGCGTCTCCAAGTAGATTAGTTGCTGATAGGTCATCGTCGCGCACACGGTGCCTTCGTCAATGCCGAGGACGTTGATGCCGCTACTGTAAGCCTTGTCGAGCATGCGCTTCGCGGCATGCGGACACATCTCGCGATCGTGTTGATCCTTCGCTTCGCGATCCTTCTCCGGATCCCACGGCTCCTCGCATCGGCTTCCCGTGCCGAGTCGGGTGATGCAAACGAGGCCCCCTTGGCAGTCCGCGTTGCTCTTGCATTGGCCCGCCGCCGCGCTGGCGCTGGCAGCGGCCATTCGAACGCCCGACGGCTCGCCACGCGACGCTAGCGCCCCGACGACGATCACGACGCAGACGAGCCCGAAGACGACGAGGTACGCGTATAGACAGCCGTGACCTCGCTTTCGTAGTGCGCCGCCGGCCGGCGTCGTCTGCGCGGTCCACGTCTGCCCGTCCCACCATCGCATGATCGAGGGATTCTGCGGATCGGGGTACCAGCCGGGCGAGGGCATTCGGCGAGTACACGCCAGCGCCGCGCCGGTGGCAACGGGGCCGGCGCCCCCCGTGCTGTCGGTCCATCCGACGCCTCGGGCCTCGGGCGAGGCGGGTTGCACGGCGGTGACGGACGCTGACGCATCGGGCCTCATACCGAGTACGCTTCGCAAGATGGGGCTTCTAGATCAGTTCACGGCTTTCGCAATCGCGCGCATGCGAGGGCGCTTCGAGCGCGCAGAGGGTAAGCCTGTCGACTTTTCTGCGTCAGGCTTTTGGCTTCTCACGAAGGACGGGCACGTCCTGTACATAACGAATCGACACAACATCGATCCAACGCTCAAGCACGGAGCCGGTACATCGCTACACATTGCTGCGGTCGAACTCATGGTGCGAAACCCGGCGGATGGTGCCGTGACGTTCCATGCGGTGACAAACCTGCAAGCGTCTTTGTGGTCCTCGTCCAGCTCGGATTGTGCCTTCATTGCAGATCCTCTATTCGAGGCCGGTCATGTCCTCGATACGACAAAAATATTTCGAGAGGAGAACCTGGCAGAAGGTGCCATGTTTGGCGCGCTTCAGATCACTGACGGCGCATCCTTTTATCGGGTACCCGGGCCTTCGCGGCCAACCGTGGTGGGACCAAGCTGCAGAACTTCCGATTGCGAGGGTAGCGACGCTGGCGTCGATCCCGGCCATTGAGTTCCGGAATGAGGCCGTCAAGACTGCCGAGGTACTGCTCGTCTCTGGGCTGTCCTTCAGTGGGTCCAGTGGAAGTCCGGTGTTCAACAAACGAAAGGGAATTTTTCCGGGCGGCGACGTTCATGATCCATCGTATGTTCCGTCCAAGATCATCGGGATCATGTCAGGTCATTTCTGGGAAAACCCGGACGCGTCGCCGGACATGTTTCGCCACAGCGGCCTATCATATATGACGAAAGCGACGGCAATCACCGCGCTCATCGAACTCGCGCGAGCCGCAGGATTCAAACGCCCCGCATAGGAGTGGCGCGATGCGATGCGCTTGTGCAGGCCCGCATCCACTGCACGAAGCCGCCGCGCAGCGAGACGATCAGACGCCGGCCGGTGATTCGGTAGCCCTTGTGGGGCGACATCCACGTCGCGCGCGTGATGAGCGCCGGATCGATGTCGGGGAACACGTTCTCGTAGTGCTTTCGGATGCCGGCATGCGCGTGCCTGCCGTAGGTGGGCACCACCGTCTCGTGACCGGTGATGATCTCGCCGGTGCATTCGAGGGCGAGATCGAGGCGCAACCGGCGGAACAGCGGCCACTCGGGACCCGCGTCGGGCCGCTCGTCGAGGCGCGCGCGGGTGATCGTCGCGATCGTCATGCCCACGCCGCCGGACTTGGCGCGCGCTTCGGCGAGCGCCGCCGGGGGCAACTTCGGAAGCGTGTCGAGCGCCTTCCGGCCCTTGCAGTGATCGTGGCTGCAGTGGAACGTGCCCCAGCCGCCGGGCTCGCGCGGGGGCATGACGACGGTGGATCCGTCGAGGCGCCGACCGCTCTCGTGCTCGCCTATCCAGGGGCACACGACGGCGAGCGCGCCCGAGGCAAGATCGTTCACCGGGCCCGCAGCGGCGAATGCGCGACCGAAGAAGGAATCGCGAGCGGCCGAGGGCGCGACCACAGTGGGGGGGCGCGCGCGCGCGGCGCCGTTCACTTTACGAGGCTTGGCCTCGCTGGGTTGCGTGGGCTTCGGCGGCGGCAGCGTCGCCAGCAGGTGATCGACGTCGATCGGCCGCTTGCCCCAGCGGTGCCACTCGACGGTGCGGCCAGGCGCCGAGGCGGGCCGGTAGAAGTACCTGCTCGCGTCACAGGCGCCCATGTCGACGATCCAGCCGGCGCGCGCGCATCGCGCCGCAGCCCACGCCCAGATCCGCGCGTGCTGAGCGGCGGTGATCGGTCTGGACAGAAGTAGGACGAGCCGAAGCCGCAGCTTGCCCGCGGCCGGATCGTGCGAGTGCGTGGTGTGCGCGCACCCGAGCGTCCCTCGCCAGAGGCGGGCAGCGGCGTCGAGCGTGGCGTGTCCGTCCACGTCGATGCCGATCGCGTAAGCGCGCTGAACGCTGCCCTTGCTGCGGTACTGATCGGCGAACGTCGAGGGCGCCCAGCCGGGCAACGATTCCTTACGGCGCACGTTCGATCGCGCGTGTCCCACGAGGCCGAAGCAGAAGCGATCCCACGTCATGCGCTGGCGGCGTCCGTCGCGAGGGCGCCATCGTGAGGGCCAGGTGGTGACGGTGATCCTCGGGGACGGGGCGTAAAGTGAACGCCGCCGCGCGCCGCCGGCCGCCCCCCCGCTGGTGATGGTGCTCGGCGTGGCGCGCGACGCCGGCCCCCCCTGCGCCTGCTGATCCTGCTGCTTCGCGTGGGGTTGCCTCGGGCGGCTCACGGCTTCCCCCCAAGCACGATGAACCCAGTGAACCCAGTGAACCGTGTTCCGGGTTCGCGCTCTAGGAAGAGCGAGGGGGGCCCCCAGGCCGATAAACCCGGACAACCCTTCACTGCCTTCACTCGGTTCACTGCCCGCCCCCGGCCTTGTTCGGGCGCTTCTCGTCGGTCTTCTTCGGCTTCCGCGGCTTCCCGTCCTTGTCCAGGTTCTTCTTCAGCTTCACGCCGAGCCAACCGAATGCGCCGCCGGTCCCGCGTTTCGACTCGCATCCCTTCCGCTGCAACCGCTCTGCGAGCGTCTTGCCGCTGTCCGTGTAGAGGTTCTGCGCCTCGCACCAGTCGTTGAGATCCTTCGTCAGATCCCGCGTGTACTCGAACCAGTCGTTCGTCTTCGGCCCGAACGCACACCGCTCGTCCAGGAAGCGCCCGAGCTTGTCTTCGTCGTGGCGGTACTGCTTGGTGGCGTCCACGATGGCCTTGGGAAGCGCCAGCTTGCCGGCTCGCTGCCAGGCGACGCAGCCGCGGACGATCCACGCCAGGATGCCGGGCCCCTCGGTGGCGACGAGCTTCGTTTCGAGCTTGCGGTCCACCTTGTGGTCCGGGATGCGGACGTTGAACTCGATGAGAGCGGCGCGATCCCAGAAGCTTTCCGAGTCGTCCTTGACGCGCGGCTTGTGATTCAACGCCACCAAGAGCTTGTGCGTTGGGTCGAAACTCCAGAAGTCCTCACGCATGCGCCGCGCCTTGAGGACGTCCTTGCCGGTCAGCCGCTTGATCTTCTCCTCGTCCCACGTTTGCCCCTTCTTCAGCTCGGACGAGACGGCCAGCCGCACCCCGCACAGATCGGCGACGTCCGTGGGATGGTCTTCGAGCTTCTTCGCGACGAGCAGGGCCGGCGACGTCATGCACGCGTACTCGCCGAGCAGCTTGAGCAACACGTACAAGAGCACGCTCTTGCCGTTCTTTCCTTGGCCGTGAAGCATGCACCAGATTCGTTCTCCGACGTCGCCCGTCGCGCTGTAGCCGGCGAACTGCTGCACGAACTCCCGAACCTCGGCGTCAGGCAGAACTTCCCGCAGGAAGCGCTCGAACCTGGGGGCCCGGGCCTTCTCGTTGAACTCGGCCCCGGCCAGCTTCGTGATCAGATCCTCGCGCCGGTGCGGACGCCGCTTGCCGGTCCTCAAGTCGACGGTTCCGTTGCGTGCGTTGAGCGAGTAGGGATCGGCGTCGAGCGCCCTCACGCCGGACACTAGCTGCCCCCTCTGTTCTCCCTCCGGCAGGACTCTGGTGGCGGTCAGCTTCGGCTCGGTGCGGGCCGATTCGATCATGCGACGGATGGCCCTGGCGTCCTGCGATGCCTTGGCCCATGCGATCGACGCGTTCGCGTGCCCCTCCGCCTTCTTCTTCTGCGCCTTGTGCTCATCGTCGGACGCGTCCAGCCTTCTGGCGGCGGCGAGTTCGACGAGCGCGCGCTTCATGAGCACGCGCGCGGTCTGCTTCGCGAAGCGGTGGACACGAGTGCCCTTGGGATCCGTCTTCCACCGACGGCCGTCCCAGACGATCCACGATTCCCACTCCTCGACGTAGCGGGCGTCATCTCCGAACAGCTCCACAAACTGCTTGGCGTTCCAGAGGTCTGTGAACTCGGCGGTGATGCCGTCATCGCGCCCCACCACCTGCAGCGGGGCCTTGCTCGGGGCGCTCTTCTGAGTAGACTTCCTATTGCGAGTCATCGCTCGTATCTCCATCGCTGTTGACGGTTTCCTGCGACGCCCCGGCCCGGCAAGGCTGGGGCGTTCGCGCATCGGGGGGGGGGGGGGGGCACGGCCGGCCGCGCGGCGGTCCGCGCGCGCGCGCGCACGAACACCACGGCGCGCGCCGGCCGACGCGGGCGGATCCCCCCACATCGCGCCCCCGCAGGCAGTCACCCGCCGTCGGTCGCGTCGATCGTCGTGACGATGCTGGCGCCGATGGTGGCGCCGGTGATGGCGGCGGCGGGGATGCTCGCGGCCGGGCAGCTCGCCGCGTCGGTCGCCGTCGGGTGACCCGCCGGGTCACATGGGGGGCAGGGCACGGGACGGGGCGGACGACCGCCAGGCGGCGCCGTAGGGCGCGGGACAGGCGGGCGCGAGGGGGCGGTGCGGACGGCCCGGGCAAGCTCGTCCCCGACGCGAGGACGCCCGAGGGAACTCCGGCCGGGCGGTGCTCGGGGGGCCTCAGCCGAAGGCCGGAAAACCGCACAACCGGGGGCTTGGCCGTTGCCCCGCAGTTGCCCCGCGTTGTCCTCGCCAGTCCTCTCCGGCGGGGATCCTGTCCTCGCCGGTCCTCTCGCCGGATCTCACGAACCGGCTTGTTTTCGGCCGTTCTGCGCGCTTCCGCGGCTTTCGGCCGTTCCGGCGAATTGAGCGGGACACGGGTCTCGAACCCGCGACCTTCGGCTTGGGAAGCCGACGCTCTACCAACTGAGCTAGTCCCGCGGTGAAGAAGGCGAGCGCCTGACGTAGCGCTCAGCCGGTGCCCGTGTCAACCGCGCGCCGCGGCACGGGGCAGGGGAGAGGCCCGACAAAAAAACGACGGCCCGGGTGGCGCTCTTGGTCCACCCGGGCCGTTTCCCTGACAGGCCCCAGCGAAAGGGCGCTCGTCACGCGGACGGAGAGCACGTGCGCGTCAGGCGCGCTTCGAGGCCGGTGTCCGCGTCGCCCTCACCAGAAGGCGGGCGGGTGCGGCCTCCGTGCTCCATCCGTCCGAGTTACTACGGCAGACGCCCTCTCGGACTGGAGCCATAGGTACTTTGCATGACGTGTTCCCTCCTCCGGCGCTTGGCCGGCACTCGGTGGCTTGACGCAGAAAGCGTGGCCCGCGGCGAGTGTTTCCTTCTTGGGTGCTCGTGGCACCGATCCTGCCGCGCCCGCGGTGGTGCTCCACCGCCGAACCATCTCGGGACCGCTGGGGTCCGTGCGCGACCCTCACGACCAGCATAACACGCGCGAAGGCGTCGTCTTCCCCGTGCCGGCGCTTCCCGACCGCCGCGGACGGTCGCGTCGGGGCGCGCGTAGGGTAACGTCATTCATGTGATGCACGTGCGCTGGACCCGCTGGGACTCCCGCGCGCTCCTGCGCGCCGCGCTCGTCGCCGCGCTCGCGCTGGCGGTGGCATGGCTCGTGACGGCCGCGACCGACGAAGGCGGCCTCCGCTGGGGCGAGCGGGCCGGGCGCACGCTCCCGCTGACGCCGGCGTGCGCGGCCATCGGCGCGTGGATTGCCCTCCAACCGGTGCGCTCGCGCGGCGAGGCGCGGGCCCTCGAGGCGCTCGGGCGGTCCCCCGCGCAGATCTCCGCAGCGGCGGTGGCCGGAGGGGCCATCGTGGCGATCGCCGCGGCCTTCGCCATCGGCGCGCTCGCGCGCGTCGACGTCGCGGGCTTCTACCCCACGGCCACCCGCGTGGGCGCGTGGCGCTGGGACGGAGCGCAGTTCGTCGACGCCGCGCGCGGGCTGCGCGTCGCGGCCGACGGCGCCATCGATCGCGCGGCCGCCGGGTCCTCGGGGGCCTCCGCGGCGAGCGCCATCCCCGCGCACGGGCGCGCCGCGGCCGCGCTGACGACGGCGATCGCCGGTCTGGCCCTGCCGCTGCTCGTCGCGCACACGCTGCTCGGGCGGGCGCCCGGAACGCGCATGCGCCGCGAGGACGCGATGGCCGTCCTCGGCTCGGCCGTCGCCGTCGCCTCGAGCGTCGCGCTCTTCCAGGCGGCCGCGGCCCGCCTCGCGCCGGCGATGCTCGCCACGGTCCCCGCGGTCGTGCTGCTCGCGATGGCCGTCCGGCGCTATCGTGCGTCGTCATGAGTCAGGTCGTGGTCGACGGCGTGACGGCGTCGTGGGGCGCGCAAGGGGGCGCCTGGTCGGTGCTGGTCCACGGGGGCGCGGGGGATGTCGCGCCGGAACGCGTGGAGCGTCACGTCGAGGGCTGCCGCTCGGCGGCGCAGGCGGCGGCGCTCGTGCTCGACCAGGGCGGCAGCGCGCTCGACGCGGTGGAGCGCGCCGTCATCGTGCTCGAGGACGATCCGGCGTTCAACGCCGGCACCGGCGCGTGCCTCAACGAAGAGGGGCTCATCGAGCTCGACGCGGCCATCATGGAAGGGTCGCGCCTGCGCGCCGGCGCCGTGTGCGCGATGCCGCCGTTTCTCAACCCCATCGCCATCGCGCGCGCGGTGCTCGAGGACGGCCGGCACGCCCTCTACGCCGGCGAAGGCGCGGCGCGCTTCGCGCTCGCGCGCGGCTTCACGCGGTCGACCGCCGAGGCGATGACGACCGAGGCGGCGCGCGCGCGCTGGGCCGCGGTGCGCGCGAGCAAGGCGGAGGAGGGATGGGCGGGCGGCACCGTCGGCGCCGTCGCGCGCGACGTGCACGGCAGGGTGGCGGCCGCCACGAGCACCGGCGGGCGCGTCGACAAGCGCGTCGGGCGCGTCGGCGACTCGCCCATCCAGGGCGCCGGCAACTACGCCGACGACGACGGCGGCGCCTGCTCGGCCACCGGCGACGGCGAGGCCGTCATGCGCGTGTGCCTGGCCAAGAGCGCGACGGACCTGATGCGCGCCGGGGTGCACCCGGAGGAGGCCGCGCGCGCGGCCATCCGCACGATGGCCGCGCGCGTGGCGGGCACGGGCGGCGTCATCCTGGTCGACCGCTTCGGGCGGGTCGGCCTGGCGCGCAACACGCGCACGATGACGTGGGCCGCCGTCGGCGAGCGGCTCGACGCGCTCCAGGGTGCTTGAGCCCGAGCCGCGTCGGCGCGACACGCGCTCAGGATGCCGGTCGAGGCGCGCGCGCGCGGCGGGCGGCCTCGGTGCGCCCGACCTTCGAGACGAACAACCAGAGCTGGTCGCCCATCCGGTCGAAGTAGAGCCGCACACTGACGACGCAAGCCGCGCCGTGATGCGGGAACACGAAGCGCAGCACCTCGTCGAGCCGCCGCGCCTCCCGCCCGCGCCGGGTGGCATCGAGGAAGTCCTTGACCATCACGCAGGGGGCGAGCTCCGCAAACGGCATTCCGACGACCTTCGAGGGCTCGTATCCGGCGGCGTGCGCCTCGAACGCGTTGTAGGCCGTGATGCGGCCGTCGAAATCGAGCCGGATGACGCCGAACGGCAGCGCGTCGAGCTGGGCGTCGGACAGCTCCGAGGCGCGGCGCAGGTCGTCTGGCGACAGCTCGCGGACGTCTCCGTGCCACGGAGGGACCTCGAGCTGCGAGCTCCGGACGGCTCGCAGCAGCTCCATGAGCGCGCGGCGCTCGAACGGCTTCTTCAGGCATGCGACGGCGCCCGCGGCCAGCGCTTCCCGACGGTGATCCTCGAGGCGCGCGGACATCACGACGACCGCGGCGCTGCCCACGTCCCGCACCGCGCGCTCGACGCCCAACCCGGAGAGGTCCGGGACCTCGACGTCGAGCAGCGCCAGGTCGAACGCCTGCTCTGCCGCGGCTCGCACCGCCTCGACCCCGCGGTCGCGGCACACGACGCGGCAGCCCTCCTGCCGCAGCTCGTCGGTGAGGACGTCGGCAAGGTCGGGGTCGTCCTCGAGAACGAGAACGTTCGCGTCCATCGCCGGCGCGGCGTGCAAGCGCCGTGCGGGGCACCCCCCCGGGCGCGCACGCGCCGCCGCCGCCGAGGCTTCCGTGACGCTGCGGAGGCCGACTCGGAAGTCAGCTCTCCTGCGGCTGCGAGCTACCGCCGGACTTGCGGTCGATCGCGTCCTGAAGGCCGCAGCGCAGGCGCTGCGAGCGCTTCACGCGCTTGCTCTTGAGCGGCGTCGCGAGCCACTCGTGGCGCTTTCTCACGTTCCAGATTGCACGGTTCGCCATGGCAGGGTCGCTTGTTTGACGCGAAACGCGCGCCACGTCAAGCGAATCGGGCCGAAACGCGCGCGCGCTCAATCCGGGATGGGCGTCAGCGCGACCTCGAGACGGATGGGGCCCGAGCCCGGCTTGGCGTCCACCTGCCTGTCCCAGGGGAAGTACCCCTCGGCCTTCACCGTGACGTAGTGAACGCCGGGCGGCAGAGCCACCCCGTGCGCCGCGACGAAGTCGAGCTGGCCCACGGCCTCGTCGTCGATGATGACGGTGGCCTGCGCAGGGGTCCCGCGCATCCGGAGCGACACGGTCTCCTGCGTCGGCGCCTCCGGCGGCGTGCACGCGAGCAGCGCGACCGCGGCCAGCGCGCCCCACGCCGGTCGCACGATCACTCCCATTCGATCGTCCCCGGCGGCTTGCTCGTGATGTCGAGCACGACGCGGTTGATGCCGCGCACCTCGTTGCAGATGCGGTTCGAGATGCGCCCCAGCACCTCGTGGGGGATCTTCGCCCAGTCGGCCGTCATCCCGTCGACCGAGCGCACCGCGCGCACCGCGCACACCTCGTCGTAGGTGCGCTCGTCGCCCATCACGCCCACCGTCTTGACCGGCAAGAGCACGGCGAACGCCTGCCAGACCGTGTCGTACAGCCCCGCGGCGCGGATCTCGTCGATGACGATCGCGTCGGCCGCCCGCAGCACCTGGAGGCGCTGCTCGGTCAGCTCGCCCAGGCAGCGCACCGCGAGCCCCGGCCCGGGGAAGGGGTGGCGCCAGAGCAGCTCTCGGGGCATCCCGAGCTCCTCGCCGGCGGCGCGCACCTCGTCCTTGAACAGCTCGCGCAGCGGCTCGATGAGCCCGAGCTGCATCTTCTCGGGCAGACCGCCGACGTTGTGGTGGCTCTTGATCACGGCGCTGGGCCCCTTGAACGACACGCTCTCGATGACGTCCGGGTAGAGCGTGCCCTGCACGAGCCAGCCCTTGCCCTCGCCGCTGCGGACCTTGCGCGCCTCGTCGTCGAACACCTCGATGAAGACGCGGCCGATGATCTTGCGCTTCTGCTCCGGGTCGGTGACGCCGCGCAGCGCCGACAGGAAGCGCTCGCGCGCGTCGACCGCGACGAGGTTCAGGTGCAGGCTCTCGCGGAACGTCCCGACCACCTGCTCGGCCTCGGCCTGCCGCAACAGGCCGTTGTCGACGAAGATGCACGTCAGCCGGTCGCCGATCGCCTGGTGGCAGAGCACCGCCGCGACCGACGAGTCGACCCCGCCCGACAGGCCGCAGATCACGTGGTCGTCGTCGCCGACCCTGGCGCGAACGGCGGCGATGGCCTCCTCGGTGAACGCCCCCGGCGTCCAGGTGGGCTGAAGCCCCGCCACGTCGAAGAGGAACGCCGCCAGCACGTCGGCGCCGCGCGGGGTGTGAACGACCTCCGGGTGGAACTGCACGCCGTAGATGCGCCGGTCGGCGTTGCCCACCGCGCAAAACGGCGTGTTGCCGCTGACGCCGATGGTCGCGAACCCGGGCGGCAACGCGGCGATGCGGTCGCCGTGCGACATCCACACGTCGAGCGCCTCTTGCGCGGCGAAGCGGTGGAAGATCCCCTCCGGCCGCTCGACGACGAGGCGCGCGTGACCGTACTCGCGCGCGCTCGCCGGCTCGACCCGCCCGCCCAGCAGGTGCGCCATGAGCTGCAGCCCGTAGCAGATGCCGAGCACCGGCACCCCCAGCTCGAAGACGCGCGCGTCGACCGTCGGCGCCCCCTGGCCGTAGACGCTCGCCGGGCCGCCCGAGAGCACGACCGCGCGCGGCTGCATGGCGCGCACCTGCTCGAAGGGCAGCGTGCAGGGGTGGATCTCGCAGTAGACGCGCTGCTCGCGGATGCGGCGCGCGATGAGCTGCGTGTACTGCGAGCCGAAGTCGAGGATGAGGACGAGCTCGCGCGCGGACATGGCAGAACGTGAGCTACCAGGGGCGCCGGGCGCGTCAAGACACTGCCGGCCCCGCCGGCTAGCATGACGCCACGATGATTCCGGATCTGCACATCCAGGTGACGCGGATGGGACCCGTTCCGGTCCCGCTGCCTCGCTACCAGTCCGACGGGGCGGCCGGCATGGACCTGCACGCCGCCATCGCCGAGCCGATGGTGGTCGCGCCGCTGGCACGCGTGCGGGTGCCCACGGGTCTGGCGTTCGCGATCCCACCGAGCTTCGAGGGGCAGGTGCGGCCGCGGTCGGGGCTGGCGGCGAGGACGGGCCTGACCGTGCTCAACGCGCCGGGCACGATCGACAGCGACTACCGGGGCGAGGTGCTTGTGCTGCTCGTCAACCTGAGCGACGCGCCGGCGACCATCGCGCCGCTCGAACGCGTCGCGCAGCTCGTCGTGACGCCGGTGGCGCGCGCCGAGCTGGTGCTCGCCGCCGGCCTCGACGCGACGGGCCGCGGCGCCGGGGGATTGGGCTCGACGGGAACGGTGTGACCTCCCCATGTTCGCCGCATGCAAGGCACGGCATCGTGGCGAAACGGACGCGACGATGGGGGCGCTCGCATCGGCACGGTCGTCGGCGGCTGGACGATCGAGCGGCTGCTCGGCCTGGGCCCCGTGTGCGACAGCTGGCTGGCGGCGCGGGACGACCGCCGCGCGGTCGTGCGGCGGCTGCGCGCGCCCTACGCCGACGACCCCGCGGCGCGCGTCGAGTGGCTTCGCGCGAGCTGGTCGGCCAACCGCTTCCACCACGCGCGCATCGTCAAGGTGGTCGAGCAGGCGATCGACCGCGACGGCACGCCGGTCGTCATCCGGGCCTACTCGCGCGGCGAGCCGCTCGAGGACGTCGTCCGCCGCGGCGCGCTCGACGTCGCGGGGGCGCTGCGGCTGGCCGAGCAGCTGCTCGACGTGCTGGAGATGGCGCACGCGCACGGCATCCTGCACGGGGCGCTGACGCCGACCAACGTGCTCGTGACGCCGCGCGGCAGCGTGCGCGTCGTGGACTTCGCGACGACGCCGGGGCTGCTGGCGCGCAGGACGGGCGCGTCCGACATGCTGGCGACCGCCCGCGTGGGGTCGTTCCTCGCGCCCGAGCGGTGCACCCGGCCGCCGGCGCCTCCGACCGAGCAGGCCGACGTGTGGTCGGTGGGCGCCTGCCTGCACCTGGCGCTCGGCGGCGGCGCGCCGCCGGCCGACGCGCGGCCGCTCGCGGGCGTGGGCGAGGACGTGGCCGCCGTCGTCGCGATGGCGCTCGCGCCCGACCCGCTGCAGCGCTACGAGAGCGCCTACGCGATGCTCGGCGACGTGCGGCGCCTGCTGGCCGGACGCAAGCCGAAGCTCGACGGCTCGCTCGCGCCGGTCCCTTCGCAGAGCCTGGCCCAGCTCCCGTCGCTCACCCCCGAGCCGCCGGCGCCGCCGTCGTCCTCGGGGCTGCGCCCGGTCGACGGTGCGCCGCCGCCGGCTGCGACCGCCGAGGCGGCCCGGCCCGCCTCGCGCGAGTGGCTCGGCAACCTGCTGCTCGTTCTGGCCATCGCGCTGCTCGTCGCGCTGGCGGCCTACGTCGTCGTGCGCGAGCGGCTCGCCGACCGCGGTGCGAGCCTCTCGACGAACGCGGTCACCTCGCCCGCGACGGCGTCGCGCTCGCCGTCGCAGGCGAGCACGTGAGCGCTGCGCTCGAACACGCGCACGCTGACGTCCTCGGCCCCGATCCGCTCGGCCAGCCAGGCCGCATTGCGCCACGAGCAGACGGCGTCGCGCCGGCCGTGCAGGATGAGGGTGGGGCAGGCGATGCGGCCGACCAGGGCGCGCACGCGCGCGCCGGCGCGGTACACCTCCAGGGCCGACCGCAGCGGGTGGCGGTCGTAGGTGACGAGCGTGTGCATGGCGGCCGGGTCGACGAGGTCGCCCGCGCGCGGCTTGAGTAGGTAGACGTCCGGCGCGGGGCGGCCGAGCCGCTCGCAGAGCGCGAGCGCCGCCCCCGTCGGGAAGCGCAGCGTCAGCGCGCTGCCGAGCACCACGAGCCCCGCGAGCCCCTCGGGCCGCTCGCTCGCCAGCTCCATGGCCAGCAGGCTGCCCAGCGAGAACCCGAGCAGGACCACGCGCCCGTGCCTCCGCAGCGCCGCGCGCGCGCGGTCGCGGGCGGCCTCGAGCCAGCCCGCGAAGGTCGCCTCCTGAAGCTCCTCGACGCGCGTGCCGTGCCCCGGCAAAAGCGCCGCATCGAGGGCGAATCCCGCCTGCGCGATCGCGTCGAGCAGCGGTCTCAGCTCCGCGGCGGTCCCGCCGAACCCGTGCAGCGCGACGACGCACGGCGCGCGGCCGGACGCGAACAACTCGCGCTCCCCCTCGCCAAGCATGCGCTGTTCGCGGAGTGTGCGGCGGCGTGAGTGCAGCATCGGCAGAGCCCAGGGTACACGCGTTGCACCCAGCATGAGCCGCAAGGGGTACCACGATGATGCAACAAACCATTCGTGCGCTCGGTTCGCTCGCGCCGCTCGCGTTCCTCCTCGGCTGCTCGTCGTACACGCTCGCGCAGCCCACGCAGCCTCCCATCGAGGCGTTCGGTCCGGCCTCGTCCCACGCTGCCACGGTGTGCGTGATTCGCCCGTCGCACTGGGATCTCACCGCCACGTTCATCGTCCACGACGACGCCCAGCTCGTCGGGGCCACCAAGGGCGAGAGCTATTTCTGCTACCTGGCCGAGCCGGGGCCGCACCGGATCGTGTCCGCGCGCAGCGACACGCCCGACGACATCGCGCAGATCACCTTCCACGCCGTGGCCGGCCACCGCTACTGGCTGCACCAGGCGTACGACAACTTCTTCGGCTCGCAGCTCGAGTGGGTCGACGAGGACCGCGCCCGTCAGCTCGTCGAGAGCTGCGACTACAAGGAGCTGGTCGACGCTCCAGGCGACGACGTGCTGCCCGACGGCATCCCGTACGCGCGCTCGCTGGCCTGGCGCGACGACTACGAGTGAGCCGGGAGCGTCAGCCCTCGCCGCGCTTGATCTGGTAGGCGCGGATCTTCTTGTGCAGGTTGGTGCGCTCGACGCCGAGGAGGATCGCCGTCCGCGAGATGTTCCAGCCGGTCATCTTGAGGGTGTCGACGATGTACTGGCGCTCGGACTTCTCGCGGAACTCGCGCAACGTCAGGTGGGGCGCGCCGGCGGCGGGCGCCGGCGACGGGGTGTGCGAGGCGTCCTCCTCGAGCGCGTCGATCGGCTGCGAGGCGTCGGCGGCCGCCGGCGGGTCGCTCTCCTCCTCGAAGGGGCTCGCGTGCGGATCCTCCGGCAGGTCCGCGATGGTGACGCGGTCGCCCGAGAGGATGGCCGATCGCTCGACGACGTTCTTCAGCTCGCGCACGTTGCCCGGCCACTTGCGTGAGGCGAGCGCTCGCATCACCTCGTCGTCGATCGGCTTGGGACGGATGCCGTTCTCGGTCCCGAACTGCACCATGAAGGCCTGGGCGAGGAGCGGGATGTCCTCGACGCGCTCGCGCAGCGCCGGGCTGCGGATCGGGAACACCGCCAGGCGGAAGTAGAGGTCCTCGCGGAAGCTCCCGTGCTCGACGGCCCTGGCGAGGTCCTTGTTGGTGGCCGCCAGCACGCGCACGTCGACGTGGATGACGTGCTCGCTGCCGACGCGCGAGATCTCGCCGGACTGCACGGCGCGCAGCACCTTGGCCTGCGCGACGAGGTCCATGTCGCCGATCTCGTCGAGAAAGAGCGTCCCGCCGTGCGCCTGCTCGAAGAGGCCGCGGCGCTTCTGCTGCGCGCCGGTGAAGGCGCCCCTCTCGTGACCGAAGAGCTCACTCTCGATGAGCTCGCGCGGGATGGCCGCGCAGTTGACCTTCACGAACGGCCCGTCGGCACGCGGCGAGAGGCGGTGGATGGCGCGCGCGATGAGCTCCTTGCCGGTGCCGCTCTCGCCCGTGATGAGCACCGACGCCTTGGTCGGCGCGACCTTCTCGATCTCGTGAAACAGCCGCTGCATCGGCGCGCTGCGGCCGATCATCTCGTAGCGCTGGAGCTGCTGCTCGGTGACGCGCGCCAGCTCGCGCTGCGCCTTGGCCGCGTGCAGGACGTTGCGCACGCTGACGAGCACGCGCTCCCTGGCGAGCGGCTTCTCGAAGAAGTCGCTCGCCCCCAGCTTGATGGCCTGCACGGCGTCGTTCACCGTCGCGTGCCCGCTGATGACGATGATGGGCAGGTCCTTGGTGGCCTCGTCGCCGCGGATCTTCGCGAGCGCCTCCAGGCCGCTCGTGTCCGGGAGCTTCACGTCGAGGATCGCCAGATCGACCGGCGTGTCGGGGATGGCCAGCACCGAGAGCGCCTGCGCCGCCGTCTCGGCGCCGATGACGCGGTAGCCCTCGCCCTCGAGCACGAGCTGCAGCGTGCGGCGGATGTTCTTCTCGTCGTCGACGACGAGCACGGTCCGCGGCGCCGGGGCGCCCGGCGGCGGCGCGGAGGCGAGCGGCGATGCGGGCGCGGAGGCGGACGCGGAAGGGGAGGGGTCGGGCATTCGGCGTGCTCTCGGTAGCGCCAGCATCGCTCGATTCGGCTCTAGCAAGAAGTGTCCAGTGCGCGATTCCGCGGCGTTGGCGGCGCACCCCCCTGGCGCGCGCGCCCCGGGGTGTGGTCGGACGACGACAGGGGCACCGACCCGACGCGACCACGCACGCGGTCGTTCTGGTGTGGCCGATGCCTTCATCGCGGCCATGGAGCCGGGCGCGCGCCTCGCACAGCTCATCCGCGACCGCAGCGCGGCCATCCTCGCGCGCTGGGAGCAGCAGGTGCGCGCGAAGGGGATCGCGCGCGCGCTGTCTCGGCCGGCGCTCTTCGACTCGATGCCCAAGCTCGTCGAGCACCTCGCGGTCGCCGCGGAGACGGGGCGCGTGCCCGACACGGCCACCTTCGAGCAGGCGGCGCTCGAGCACGGACAGCAGCGCCTCGAGCTCGGCTACGACCTGGGGCAGCTGCTCCTCGAGTACGGCGCGCTGCGGCTCGCGCTGCTCGACGAGCTGCACGAAGCCGGCGGCGAGCTGCCGCTCGTGCTCTGGCGCCCGGTGATGGCCACGATCGAGGCGGCCGTCTCGGAGGTGACCCACCGCTTCACGCGCGCCCGGGAGCGCAAGCTCCGGGCCCTCGAGCGCATCTCCGACGAAGTCCTGCGCGCCCCCGATCTCGACGCCATGCTCGAGCAGACGGTCGCCATGCTGCACGAGGCCGTGCCGGAGGTGGACGAGGTGACGGTCCTGCTGCGCGAGGGCCACGAGCTGCGCGTGCGCGCCTCGCGCGGCCTCGAGGGCGAGATGCGACGCGGCTTCGCCGTCGCCATCGGCACGGGCTTCGCCGGGACCGTGGCCGCCACGCGCGAGCCGCTTCTGCTGCACGATCCATCGACGGGGCCTCTCGTTCGCAGCGACGTCCTGCGCGACCTCGGGCTGCGCGCCCTCTACGGCGTACCCCTCGTCGAGGGCGACGAGGTGATCGGCGTCGCGCACATGGGCTCCAGGGCCGCCTACGACTTCCAGCCCGAGGACCTGCTCCTGTTCCGCGCCATGGTCAACCGCGTGGCGGCGGTCGTGGCGGGCCGGCGCACGGCCGAACGCGAGCGCGAGGTCGCCGAGCTGCGCGACCGCTTCGTCGGCGTGCTGGGGCACGACCTGCGCTCGCCGCTCAACGCGATCCTCGGCTCGGCGCAGCTGCTGCTCCGGCGCGGCCACCTCGAGGAGCCGGATCGCGGCGCCGTCGACCGCATCGTGCGCACCGGGTGGCGCATGGAGCGCCTCATCGCCGACGTGCTCGACTTCACGCGCGCTCGCCTGGGCGGTGGCATTCCGCTGACGGTCGCCCCGGCCGACCTTCGCGAGCTCGCCCGTCACGCGTGCGAGGAGGCGCAGGCGGGTCGGCCGGGGCGCGTCGTCCGGCTCGAGGTGCCCACCGAGCCGCTGCGCGTGCCGTGCGACGCCGACCGGGTCGAGCAGGTCCTTGGGAACCTGCTCGCCAACGCCCTGCAGCACGGTGCGCCCGGCGCCCCGGTCGCGCTGAGCGTCGGGGAGGCCGCGCCCGGGCAGGCGGTCGTCCTGGTGCACAACGAAGGCTCGCCCATCCCGCCCGAGCTCCTGCCGCACCTGTTCGACCCGTTCCGGCGCGGTGCAGACACCGGTGGGGGCCTCGGCCTCGGCCTGTACATCGCGCGGGCCATCGTCGTCGCTCACGGCGGCAGCATCGAGGCCCGCTCGTCGGCCGGCGAGGGCACGACGTTCGTCGTGCGGCTGCCGGCGCGGCCAGCCGCTCCGGCGCGGGGATCGTGACGCGCCATGGCCCAGGGGCCCATTGCCGATGCGTCCGGCCGCCTTATGTGCCCTCGTGCCGTGAGCCAACCAGGGGGGCAGCCGGCGCGACCTCCGCTCGCGCTGACCGAGCCGCATTTCGCCGTGCTCGAGGTCGACGTCGACGGCACCATCGCGCTGGCGGCCGGCGAGGCGTTCGTCGCGCTCGGGCTCGACGGGGAGAAGCTCGTCGGGCGCGCGGCGCGCGAGGCGCTCGAGGCCGTGCCCGATCTCGAGCGCGTCGTCGAGGGCACGCTCTCGGGCCACCCGGTCGACCTGAAGCTGCCGGCCAGAGGCTGGTGTCTGCATGGCGAGCCGCTCCAGGGGCCGAAGGGAGAGCCGGCAGGCGCGGTGGTCACCGTCGTCACCGCCGCCGCCACGACCGTGTGCGATCCGACGCACGCTGCACGCCTGCAGCTGCTCTTCGAGCAGGTGCCGGCGGCCGTGTGGTCGACCGACCGCGACCTTCGCTTCACCGCCCTGGTGGGAGGCGCGGCGGCGCTCTCCGATTCCAGCGGCCCCGCGGCGCGCATCGGCAAGACGCTGCAGGAGTACGTCGGCACGACCGACCCGTCCGAGCCGGCCCTCGCCCACCACCTGGCGGCGCTGGCGGGCATGGGCTCGCGCTTCCGCTACGAGCACCTCGGGCGCGTCTGGGCGGTGCAGGTCGAGCCGCTCCGGGATTCCGACGGCGCCGTCGTGGGCACCGTCGCCGCCGGAGTCGACGTGACCGAGCAGGTGCGGGCCGAGCAGGAGATCGCGCGCGCGCGGTGCCGACTCGAGCAGGTGCAGGCCGTCGCGCACCTGGGCTGGTGGGAGTGGGACGTGAGCGCCGGCACGGTCACCTGGTCGGACGAGCTGAACCGCATCTACGGGCTCGCGCCGGGGGCGTTCGAGGGGACCTTCGAGGCGTACCTGAGCCGCGTGCACCCCGACGACGTCGAGAAGAAGCGCCGGATCGTCCTCGACGCCCTCCGCTCGGGAGGCGACTTCACGGTCGACCACCGCATCGTGCGATCCGACGGCGCGGTGCGCATGGTCCACAGCCGCGGGCGCACGATCCGCGACGCGCAAGGCCTCCCGGCGCGCATGGTGGGCACCACCTGGGACGTGACCGACCGCTGGAAGGCGCAGCAGGCCGCCGAGCGCAACGCGTCGCTCAAGCGCGCGATCGTCGAGGCGACCGCCGACGGCATCCTGGTCGTCGACTGCAGCAGCAAGATCGTCGCCTACAACGACCGGTTCCTGGCGCTCTGGAAGATCCCGCGCGAGCTGGCCGAGCGCCGCGACGACGCGGCGGTCATCCAGTCGGTGCTCGATCAACTCGACGAGCCCGAGCGATTCCTCGAGAGCACCCGGGCGACCTACGCGCGGCCGGACGCCGAGACGCGCGACGTCCTGCGCTTCCGCGACGGGCGCGTCTTCGAGCGCTACTCGACTCCGCAGCGGCTCGGGGACGAGATCGTGGGGCGCGTATGGAGCTTCCACGACGTCACGCAGCGCGAGCGGCTGCTCGGGCGCGCGCAGTTCCTGGCGGACGCGGGGCGGCTCCTCGTCTCGCTCGACGTCGAGCGCGCGCTCGAGAGCGTCGCGCGCCTCTGCGTGCCGCGCATCGCCGCCGCGTGCGCCGTCGACCTGCTGGCGGGCAGCCCGCGCCGCCTGGTCACCATCAGCGTGGACCCGGCGCTGTCGGACCGCCTCGAGGTGCCCCGGAACGTGCTCGCCGGCCGCTCCGCCATCTGGAGCGACGCGGCGGGCTGCCACATGAGCGCACCGATGCTCGGCCGCGACACCGTGCTGGGGGCGATGAGCTTTCAGGCCGATCGCGGCCGCATCTACGACGACGACGACCTCGGGCTCGTCGAGGAGCTCGCGCGCCGCGCCGCGCTGGCCATCGACAACGCGCGTCTGTACCGCGAGGCGCGCGACGCGCTGCAGGTGCGAGAGGAGTTCCTGTCGATCGCCGCACACGAGATCCGCACGCCGGTGACCTCCATCCACCTGGCCGTGCAGGGGCTCCGCGGCAAGGACCTGTCGGGCGAGGCCGCGCGCAAGCTGCTGGGCGTCGTCGAGCGCGAGGACCGCAAGCTGGCGCAGCTGGTCGACGACCTGCTCGACGTCGGGCGCATCCGCAGCGGGCAGCTGAAGCTCGAGCTGGGCGAGGTCGATCTCGTGCAGGTCGTTCGCGACGTGTGCGACCGCCTCGCGCCCGAGCGCGCCCGCTCCGGATCGGCGCTGTCGCTCGAGGCCGACCCGCAGGTCGTGGGCACCTGGGACCGCACGCGCCTCGAGCAGGTCGTCGCCAACCTGCTGTCGAACGCCGTCAAGTTCGGGCAGGGCAGGCCCATCCTTCTCGAGGTCCGCGCCCGCGGCGAGCGCGCCGTGCTGCGCGTCCTCGACGCGGGCGTCGGCATCCCCGAGCACGCGCAGGCGCGCATCTTCGAGCCGTTCGAGCGCGCGGTGAAGGAGCGCACCTACGGCGGCCTGGGCCTGGGGCTCTACATCGTGCGCACGATCGTCGAGGCGCTCGGCGGCAGCGTGCGCGTGCAGAGCGCGCCCGGCGCGGGGGCGGCCTTCACCGTCGAGCTGCCGCTGGAGGTGCGTCCGTGACGCATCGGGGAGCGGTGCTCGTCGTGGACGACGACGCGGACATCCGCGAGACCATCGCGCTGCTGCTCCAGACCGAGGGCTACGACACGCTCGAGGCCTCCGGCGGCCGCGAGGCGCTCGAGCGGCTGCGCGACGCGCGCGACGTCGTCGTAATCCTGCTCGACCTGCGCATGCCCGACATGAGCGGCACCGATCTCGTCAAGCACCTCAGGAGCGACCCGGCCCTCGCGCGCATCCCGGTGGTCGTGATGTCCGGCGACAACGCGGCGCGCGCGATCGCGACCTCGATGGGCGCCGACGGGTGCCTGGTCAAGCCGATCGAGCTGGCGATGCTGCTGGCGACCGCGGACCGTTACGCCCGCGAGCGAGCCGGCGGGCCCTGAGGCCCGGGCGGCGCCCTCGCGTCGGCGCGACCGGCGCTGGTCCGAGCGACCTAGACGCCCTTGCGGTGCATGAAGTCGAGGTACTCCCTGGCCTGATCGGCCAGGGGGCTCGCCTGGTAGCGCGTCACGATGGCCGCGAACGCCTGGCGCGCGTCCGCCCACTTGTGCATCTGCAGGTACGTCGTGCCGAGCAGCAGCAGCGCCTCGGCTTCCAGCCCCGACTCCGGCGTGCGCAGCCCGCCGGGGCCGCCGAGCGACGCCGAGTAGTTGCGCAGCGCGTACTGGATCCGCGCGACCGCCGCCTCGTAGTTGTCGTCGCGCAGGTAGAAGCGGGCGACGTACAGCTCGTGGCGCACGAGACGCGCGGTCACCTGGGCGAGGAGATCGCGCATGTGCGCGGACTCCTTCGAGTTGGGGTAGTCGCTCAGGTAGCTGCGCAGCTCCTTGTAGGCGTCGGCGACGTCGGCCTGGTCGCGCTCCTCGGCCGCCGGCATCAGGAACGACTCGGGGATCTGCGCGTACGTCGCCTCGGCGATCTTCGACCGCGCGTAGGCGATGTCCTCGTCGTCCGAGCGGTGGGCGCGGATGAACTCCTTGTACTCGTGGATGGCGTCCGAGTACTTCTCCTGCTCGAAATCGGCGTCGGCGATGCGCAGCTCGGCCTGGCGCGCCCACTTGGAGTAGCTGTACTTGCGCTTCACCTCGCGCAACAGGGTCTGTGCGTCGACCCAGTTGTGCGCGTTGAACTCCTGCATCGCGGCGTCGTAGGCGCGCTTGGCGTCCTCGGTGTAGCCGAGCGCCGTCTTGGCTTGCGGCTGGGCGCAGCCGCCGAGCAGCCCCGCCGCCGGGAGGGCGAGCGCGAGCGAGGCGACACGCAGGACGAGCGCGAGCGGACGCATGGGCGAGCCGTACCCTATCCGCGATCCGCCCGCCAGCGCACGATCCGTCGTGGCGGCGGTGCTTCGCCCTCGGCCGCGTGCTTCCAGGCCGCGCGCACGATGAGCCGCGCCTTCTCCGCGAGCCCGGCAGGCGCATCGCCGGGCAGGTCGATGGCGACCGTCCCATCGGCCTCGACCACGGCGGCCACGCGGAACCGCGCGCTCGGGGTCACGGCCTCGCCCTCGTAGCGCCACGGCGGCCCGGCGTCGCGGGCAGCGCCGGAATCCTCGGCGCGCACTCGCTCGACGGAAATTCGCAACCCCGTCTCGGGGTGATGCCCGACGATAGCCATTCGCTCGACCCCTCCTCCACGCTCAGGCGCGGAATGCCTACCCTGCTTAGCCAAGCCTGCAGCAGCCGTCACATGCTGTGCTAGATCCGCGCCTGCCATGCAGAAAAACCCGATCACGCCCGAGGGAGCGGTCAAGCTCCGCGAAGAGCTCGAGCGGCTCCGGAGCGTCGAGCGCCCGGCCATCATTCAGGCGATCGCGACCGCGCGCGAGCACGGCGACCTGAGCGAGAACGCCGAGTACCACGCCGCGCGCGAGCGTCAGTCGTTCATCGAGGGGCGCATCAAGCAGATCGAGCAGAACCTGGCGCTGGCCGAGATCATCGACCCGAGCAAGCTCGCCGGCGACCGCGTGGCCTTCGGCGCCACGGTGAAGCTGTCGAACACCGCCACGGGCGAGGAGGTGAGCTACCGCATCCTCGGGGCCGACGAGTCCGACCTCGCCAAGGGGAGCATCAGCATCACGAGCCCGCTGGCGCGCTCGCTCCTCGGCAAGCAGGTGGGCGACGAGGTGAAGGTCCGCATGCCCGGCGGCGAGCGGACGTACGAAGTGCTCGACATCGCCTTCCGCTGAGCGGGGCCGCATGCGCGTCTTCTCGCGCATCGTGCGCGACGCCCGGGCGTGGATGAAGGCGCCGGGGGCGGAGGCGCTGGCGCGCCTGGAGGCCGACGCGCGCGCCGCGACCGAGCTCGTGCCCGCCGCGCGGCGCGACGACTGGGAGAAGCTGCTGGCCGGGTTCGGCGCGGGGGAGGGGAGCGAGCGGCGTCGGGCGCGCGTCGAGGGGCTGGTGCGCGCCTGCCGGCTGTTCGACCGCGAGCTGCGCGACCGCGAGCGGCTGGCCCGACCGCTGGCGTGGGAAGACTCGACCGAGCGCGTCGACGGCCTGGGGCCGACCGCGCGCGACAAGCTGGGCGAGCACGGCGTCGCGTGCGTGGCCGACCTGCTCTGGACGCTGCCGATCGGGTGGGACGACCTGCGATCGCCGGTCGGCGTCGCGGAGGCGATCGCCCGCGCGGCCGAGGACGAACGGGCGCTGGCGCCGCCGGCGCGCCAGTGCGTGCGCGGCCTGGTCAAGAGCGCGACGCTCGTGCCGATGCGCGGCCGGCGGGCGGTGCGCGTCGTGCTGGCCGACGCGACCGACGCCCGGGCGACGCTGGACGCATGGTGGTTCTATGCCGCCCACGGCGTGCTCTCGGTGGCGCGGCCGGGGACGGCCTGCCTGGTCGTGGGACGCGTGCGCGTGCGCGACGGCAAGCGGCCCGTGCAAGGCGCGCCCGCTCCGCTTCGCGGCGTGCGGGCGACGGTGGCGCACCCGGACCTGGTGCGCGACGAGGAGAGCGCGCGCGGGGTGCGCCCGCGCTACCCGCACCTCGGCATCGCTCCAGGCACGCTGCGCCGCGCCGTCGCCGACGCGCTCGCGCGCACCCGCCCTCTGCCCGATCCCGTGCCGCCGACCATCGTCGCCCGCGAGCAGCTCCCCGACGTCGAGCCGCTGGTCCGCGCGGTTCACGGCATCGCGGCGGGCGCCGCAGGTGAGCTGGAAGCGGGCAGGCGCGCGCTGACCGAGCGCCTGGCGTGGGTGGAGGCGTTCACGCGCGTCTGGCAGCGGCTGCTGGCCGACGCGCAGTGGGGCGGCGCGCGCGCGCCCGTCCTGCCGCGCGACGACGGGGCCATCGAGCGCTTCGTGGCGGCGCTCGGGTTTCCGCTCACCGGCGCCCAGCGGCGCGCCATCGACGACGTCGCGCGCGATCTGGAGTCGCCCGTCCCGATGCGCCGGCTGCTGCTCGGCGACGTGGGGACGGGCAAGACGGCGGTCGCCCTCGCGGCCGCCGCGCAGTGCGTCGCCGCCGGGCTGCAGTGCGCGCTGCTCGTGCCGACCGGCGTCCTCGCCGAGCAGTACCTGGACGCGGCGGCGCCGCTCGCGCGCGCGCTCGGCGTGCGCATCGAGCGCGTCACGGCGGGGATGCGCGCGGGCGAGCGGCGGGAGGCGTTGGCGGCCGTGGCCGCGGGCGACGCCGGGGTCGTGGTCGGTACGCACGCGTTGCTCGAGGAGGACGTGGCCTTCGCCGGCCTGGGCCTGGTCGTCGTCGACGAGCAGCAGCGCCTGGGCGTGGCGCAGCGGCTGACGCTCGTGCGCAAGGGCGGGGCGACGGCCCGGCGGCCGCACCTGCTGTCGCTCAGCGCCACGCCGATCCCGCGCACGCTGGCGCTCGCGCTGCGCGGCGAGCTGGCCACCAGCACCCTCGACGAGCGCCCGAGAGGGCGCGCGCCCGTGGCGACCGAGCTGCGCTCGCGCCAGCAGATGGAAGACGTGCTCGGCGAGATGCGAGCCGTCTGCGAGGCGGGCGAAAGGGCCTTCTTCGTGTCGCCACGCATCGAGGACGACGACGAGGACGAGGAGCCGGGCGCGGTCGCGCGCGGCGAGCAGCTCGCGCGCGCGCTCGCCCCGGCACGCGTCGTCGTGGTGCACGGCGCGATGCGCCCGGACGAGCGCGCGCGCGCGATGCGCGCGTTCCGGCGTGGCGAGGCGCAGGTCCTGGTCGGCACGACGGTCATCGAGGTGGGCATCGACGTGCCGGAGGCGACGCTCATGGTCGTCGACGCCGCGGAGCGATTCGGCCTGGCGCAGCTGCACCAGCTGCGCGGCCGTGTCGGGCGAGGGGAGCGCCCGGGCCGGTGTCTGCTCGTGCACGACGAGCCGCTGGGCGACCTGGCGCGGCGCCGCCTCGAGACGCTCGCGCGCACGCACGAGGGCGCGGAGATCGCGCGCGCCGACCTGTCGCTCCGCGGCGCAGGTGACCTCGGGGGCACGCGCCAGTCGGGCGTGGTGGAGGACTTCGTGTGGCTCGACCCGGGCGCGCCGCCGGCGTGGATCGAGCGAATCGGCGAGGACGCGCGCGGCCTGCTCGCGGGCGATCCCACGCTGGCCTCGCCCGAGCACCGCGCGCTGGCGCTCGCGGTGCGTCGGTTCGCGGTCGCGCTCGCGGTGCGAGAGGAGGCGGGGTGATGGCGGACGGGCGGGCGCGACTGCCGAGGACATCGACCGACGCCGCCGCGGTGCTCGCCGTCTGGGGTGGCATGCTCTTCGCGGAGCTCGTCGTGCTCGGCCTGGCCAGCGGCGACCTTTTCTCCGGCGTCTGGGAGATCTCGCTCGCGCGACGGCTGGTCGTGCCCATCGCCATCGCGTTGCTCGCGCCGGCGGCGGTCCTGGTCGCCGCGGCGTGGCGAGTCGCCCGGGCGGCGTCCGCAGGATCGCGCCTCGCGCGCGGCGCCCTGGGGGCCGTCGGCGCCGCCGCCTCGACGGCGCTCGCGCTGGGCGTCTCGCACGGCCGGCACTTCGCCAGCTGGACGATGCGCGGCCCCTTCGTCGCGGTCCTGGCGGCGACCGGGGCGCTCGTCGGAGGGGTGCTCGTCGGGCGTGTGGCGGCGCTCGGGCGGCGACGCCCGGGCGCGCTGGCGCTTCTCGGCGTCGCGCTGGCCGTCGCGGGCTGGACGGCGGACGCCTACGTCCTGCCGCGACTCTATCCGGCGTTTCACCTGGCCACGATGGCCCTGTCGCTGCTGGGCGGCGCGCTCGTGGGGCTGTCGGCCGGCGGCGCGGTCGGCACGACCCCTCGACGAGGGCCTGCTCTGGCGTCGGCGGCGGCGGTGCTCGTCGTGCTCGGGTGCGCCGCCTGGGCCCCGCACGCGGCCCGGGCGCTCGACCGCTACAGCAACCTGCGCGTCGTGCTCGTCGAGCACGCACCGCTGCTCGGTCCCGCGGTGGCGCTCGAAACCAGCCTGCTCCCGGCCCCGGGCGACGAGGCCGCGCCGGGGCCGGCCGCACCCCGCGTGGCGCCCGGCGAGGTCGCCCGATCGCTGGACTGGACGGGCCACGACGTCGTGCTCATCTCCGTCGACGCGCTGCGGGCCGACCACGTGTCGGCCTACGGCTACGCGCGCCCGACCACGCCCAACCTCGACGGGCTGGCGCGCGAGGGGACGCTCTTCGAGAGCGCCTACTGCCCGACGCCGCACACGTCGTACTCGGTGAGCTCGCTGATGACGGGCAAGTACATGCGCCCGCTGCTCGCCATGGGCCTGGGCGAGGACTCCGAGACCTGGGCGCAGGACCTGCGCCGCTACGGCTGGCGCACGGCCGCCTTCTACCCGCCCGCGGTGTTCTTCATCGACGAGGCGCGCTTCACCCGCTTCGAGGCCGACAAGCTCGGCTTCGAGTACGCCAAGGTCGAGTTCGCGGACCCGGCGCTGCGCGAGCGGCAGGTGTCCGCGTACCTCGGGGGCGCGCCGGCCGGGGCGCCGCTCTTCTTGTGGGTCCACTTCTTCGAGCCCCACGAGCCCTACGTGCCGCACCCCGACCACGTGTTCACCGGCGGTCCGTCGGCGGACGTCGACCGCTACGACGGGGAGATCGCGGCGGCCGACGACGGCATCGGGCGCATCGTGCGGCTGGTACGGGCGCGCCGCCCGGGCGCGGTCGTCATCGTCACCGCCGACCACGGCGAGGAGTTCGGCGAGCACGGCGGCCGCTACCACGGCACGACGGTGTACGAGGAGCAGGTGCACGTGCCGCTCGTCGTGGTCGGACCGGGCGTGCGCACGGGGGCGCGCGTGCCGACGGTGGTCCAGACGATCGACCTGCTGCCGACGGCGCTCTCGGCGCTCGGCATCCCCCGTCCGGCGCGCCTTCGTGGGCGCGACCTCGGCCCGCTGCTCGCCGGCGATCCGAAGGCGATCGACGCGGGCTTCGCCTTCGCGGAGACCGACGACTACGCGCTCGTCGCGTCGGGTCCCGACCGGCTGGTCTGCGAGCGGCGGGCCGCCGCATGCGCCCTGTACCGTCCCGCCGGCGACCCGCTCGAGCGCCACGATCGGTCGCGCGCCGATCCGGCGCGCTTCCGGCAGCTGCGCGCCATGCTGCGCGCCGTCGAGCGCGACCACGGACGCTACGAGGCGTCCGGCGGCCCCTCCTGGCCCACGCCCATCCGCCGCGGGATGCAGGGTGACGTGGACGCCGCGACCGACGTGGCCTCGCTGCTCGACGACGCCGACGTGGTCATCCGCCGCAAAGCGGCGGAGGTGAGCTACGACCTGCACGTCCCGTCGGTCGCGCCCGAGGTCGCGCGCGCGCTCGCGCGCGACGAGGACGAGGAGGTCAGGCGCTGGTCGGCGCTGGCGCTGGCGCGCATGGGCGAGCCGGTGCCGCCGCTCGCGGACGCGCTGCTCACCGACGGATCGCGCGAATGGCGGCGCCGTGCCGCGCTGGCGCTCGCCGAGCGAGGGGACGCGCGCGCGTGCGACGAGATCGCGGCCTGGTGGCACGACGTGTTGCCGCCGCCGGGGCAGGGGAGCGCCGAGGGGGAGCCGCCCCGGCTGACGATCGAGCTGGCGCAGGCCCAGCAGCTCCTGGCGGCCACCGCCAGGGCACGATGCCGCGCGGCGGTCCCGGCGCTCCTGCAGGCGCTGGTCGACGTCCGGGCGCGGCCGTACGTGGCCGACGCGCTGGGCGCCATCGGCGACGATCGTGCAGGGGAGCCGCTGCGGGCGCTGTTCGCCGACGAGCCGTACGTGACCACGCGGCCCCACGAGGCGCGCGCGCTGGTCGCGCTCGGCGTGCGCGACTGGGCGGCGACGCCCCCGCCGGCCCAGGTTCATGCGAACGTGACGGTCGCGGCCGATGCGACCCGCCTGCTCGTGCTCTTGTCGGACCCCGGCGCGACGCTCGACGTGCCCAGCACGGGCGAGGGCGCCGTCCGCGCGGTCTCGCTGCCTCCCACGCACGGGCCACGGGTCCACGTCGACCTGCGCGCCTCGACCGGGGGCATCGTCGCGCTCTGGGCCGTCTCGAGCGGCCGACTTGATTGACCGGCGCGGATCGCGCAAATAGTCTCGCGCGCCAGCGCGCCGCACCGCGACCGCAGTAGAGAGGAGCCCCGACGTGCCCGACGACGAGCAGAAGACGGACCAGACCGAAGCCGAAGGCGAGAGCAAGCCGGGCGAGACCAAGGAGGAGGACCGCTTCCGCCCCGAGGCCATCGCCGCGCGCGTCGCCGGCCTCGGCGCGGACGAGACCGACGTCGATCGGGTCGCCGAGGAGGAGGAGCGCAAGCTCGCGGAGCGCCGAAAGCAGAAGAAGGGCAAGCGCGGGCTCGATGCCGCCGCGTCCAAGCGCCTCGCCAAGATCGGCGAGGCGAAGGTCAAACGCCCCTCCTCGATCGCCGACGCCGTGGCGCCCGACGCCGACCCGCTCCTCGAGCGCGCCGCGCACCTGAGCAAGTGGATCAAGGAGCACACGCAGCTGTTCGCGGGGCTGGTGGCCGTCGCCGTGCTCGGCGGCGCGGGTCTGCTCGGCTGGACGTACTGGCAGAACAAGCGCGACGCGGATGCGTCGGCGGTGCTCGCGCAGGCGTTCGCCGACCAGCACGGCCACGTCGCGGCGAAGGCCGACGACGACGAGGAGGACGACGCCGCGAAGAAGGCGCTCTATCCGACGTTCAAGTCCGCCGCCGAGCGGCGCGATGCCGCCATCGCCAAGTACCGCGAGGTCGAGTCGAAGTACCCGGGGACCGGCGCCGCCATGCTGGCGCGCCTGGCGGAGGCGGGGCTGCTGCTCGACAAGGGCGACGCCAAGGGGGCCGCCGACGCCTACGAGCAGGTCAAGGCGTCGCCGCTCGGTCAGGCGGACCTCGAGGTGCGCGGGCGCGCGCTCGAAGGGATCGGCTTCGCCGACGAGCTGCTGGCGCAGACCGACAAGGCGAACGAGGGCAAGCACCTCGACGATGCGCTGGCCGCGTACAAGCAGCAAGAGCAGGTCGACATGAAGGGCTTCAAGGAGCTCGGCATGTACCACGAGGCTCGCGTGATGCTGGCCAAGGGCGACAAGACCAAGGCCATCGACCTGCTCAAGGACGTCTACAAGCGCGTCACCGAGCCGGGCGAGAGCCACCCGTTCCCGTACCTGGAGTTCATCGTCCAGGACCGCCTGCGCGACCTCGATCCGAGCGCCATCCCGCCCAAGCCCAAGCTCGGCGGCCCGGGCGGCAACCTCGACATGAACGATCCGCGCATCCAGCAGCTCCTCAAGCAGCTGCAGCAGCAGGCGCAGCAGAAGGGCGGCGCGCCGGCCCCAGCGCCGGCGCCGAAGTGAGCGTCGCCACGGTCACGAACAGCGCCGCACGCGCGCGCGCCATCGCTGCGCTGCTCGGCCTCGTGTCGGTTGCCGCCGCCGGCTGCGGCACGCTCGAGACGAGCGACGACCGCGTCAATCCGGACAAGCCGCTCTGGTACAACCGCCCGAGCGGCGCGATGCACGTGATGTTCCTGCGCGAGCTCACCGCGGAGTCACGCACCGTCGGCGAGCCGTACGAGCGCGGGCAGGCGGAGATCGACGTGCTGCACGGGCGGGTCTTCGTCGGGACCGCCGACCACGGCCTGTACGCGCTGCGCGCGAGCAACGGCAGCACCATCTGGCGCTTCGAGACGCTGGGCGCCGTGCAGAGCGAGCCTCTCTACGATTCGGACCTCGACGTCGTCTACTTCGGCTCGAACGACGGCGCGCTGTACGCCGTGCACGCGGCGGACGGCCGCCTGGTGTGGCGCTTCGAGAGCGGCGCGGAGATCGGGCGGCGGCCCGCGCTGGACGGCGAGACGCTGTTCTTCGCGAACGGCGCCGACAACCTGTTCGCGATCGACCGGCGCACCGGGAAGCAGATCTGGCACGTGCACCGCACCCCCGCGCTCGGCATGGAGGTCAGCGGCTACGCCGGTCCGGCGATCGACCAGGGCATCGTCTTCTTCGCGTACTCCGACGGGCACGTGGGGGCGTACGACGCGCGCGACGGCAGCGAGCACTTCACGCCGGTCGATCTGTCGGCCGAGGCCGAGCAGTCGCTCGGCGAGCAGGTGCGCTACCTGGACGTCGACACGACGCCCATCCCCGACGACCTCGGACCGCAGGGAAGGGTCATCTTCGTCGCGAGCTACGCGGGCGGGGTGTACGCGCTCGATGAGGACCGCGGCGCGCCGGTCTGGAAGAACGAGAAGGCCGTGGGTGTGACCGACCTGACGCTCTGGCGCGAGCGGGCGCACGCGCCCCGCCCCGGCAGCCCCGATTACGTACCCGGAGGCCCGATGGTCCCGGCCCGGCAGATCCTGTTCGCGTCGAGCGGCGCGACGGGACTGTGGGCGCTCGACCCGAAGGACGGACGGATGCTCTGGCGCTTGCCGGTGCCCGAAGGGGGCATCACCGCGCCGGTGCCGGTCGCCGGTGCGCTCCTGGTCGGCACGACCCGGTACGGCGCGTTCTTGCTGTCGCCCTTGAACGGCCGGCCGCTCGACGGCTTCGACCTGGGCAGCGGCTTCTCGCAGGCGCCGGCGGCATTCGGCAACCGCGGGTACATGCTGAGCAACGCGGGCACGTTCGTCGGGATTCAGGTCGAGCTGCCGGTGGTGGTCGCGAGCGCCTCGACGCCTTAGGTTTTGCCGCGATGGCGGCGTTCGGGGCACGCAGGGCCGCGCTCGAGGCGGCCATCGAGAACCGCTGGTTCACCGTCGGTCTCCTCGGGCTGCTGCTGGTGGCCGTCGTCATGGCCGTGCTCGAGGCGGCGCTCGGGCTTCACCCCGGGCTGACCCTCGGGTTCGCATTCGCGCTGCTCGCGCTGCTGACGTGGACCGCGGTCGGCACGCGCGCCGCCCTGGGCGAGCCCGGGCTGAAGCGATGGCGCCGGCTGCTCGAGCTGGAGGACGTGCACGGGGCGATCGCCGGCATCGACGTCGACGTGCACGGCCACCACGTGCCGGAGCTGGCCGACATCGCGCCCGACGCGCGGCTGCACGTGCTCGATCCGAGCACGCACGTCTCGCTCCGGATCGGCGATGGGAGCGCGGACGCGGTCGTTCTGGGGCCGCGCGTCGAAGCGCTCGACGAGGCCACGCGCGATACGCTGCTCGACGAGGCGCGGCGTGCGCTTCGCGTCGGCGGACATCTGGTGGTCGTGCTGCCCAGCCCCGAGCGGCGTGGGCTGTTCTGGGTGGAGCCGGTCGAGTGGCAGCCGGGGCTGCCCCAGAGCTGGTGGTCCGATGCGCTGGCCGAGCGCTTCGAGGAGGTGCGATGGGCGCCGCTCACGCGGCGTCTGGACGTCGTCCTCGCGGCGCGGACCGAGCCTCCCGTGGAGGCTCCGGAAACCGTCTAAGGGGCATACCTTGTTCGGTATGCCGCACAACCGAGTAGCGAATCGCAATTCGCTTGTCCCACACACTAAACACAAGTCCAACGGCATCAATTCGCGTGTGGGACAAGTCGAAACTAACGAATCGACACTCCACACATCGCCAGCCGCTCCCGTCGTGGCGAAGTTAGGCAGCGTGGAGACACACGGCAGCTCGCTCGCTCTCGTTGCCCCTGGAATTCCCGCAGATCGAAACCCCGCGCTCGTCTACCTCGCCAGCCTCGCTGGCGGGAAGGCACACGCCACGATGCGGCATCAACTTCGCGTTATCGCTCGACTCGCAGGATATTCCGGCCCATTCGAGGCATTCGCCTGGCATCACCTTCGCTATCCCCACATCGTTCGGCTCCGTGGGCTACTGGCCGCACATTATAAGTCGCACAATTCCGCGAATCTCGCTCTTGCGTGTCTCCGTCGCACCTGCGAAGAGTCATTCAAGCTGGGGCACATCTCCGGAGACGAATTGATGCGCATCAAAACGGTAAAGAATCTCCGAGGCTTTCGCCTACCTCCGGGCCGGTGCGTGCCTGACACGGAGATTCGCCAGCTGTTCGCCTACCTTCGAAGGCACGCCACGACTGCCGTAGGTATCCGCGATGCCGCTATCGTTGCCGTTCTTTTCGGCACGGGGATGCGTCGCGCCTCTATCTGCGCGCTCGACCTGACGCATTACGATGCAGCGGCAGGCACGATGCTCGTCTCCGGCAAGGGAAACAAACAGCACTTGACCTACATCGGGCCGGAGGTCGCCTCACTCTTGCGGCGCTGGCTTGACCTCCGAGGCACGGCACCGGGCCCGCTGTTCGTCGCAATCGGGGCCACATCGAATCCGGCCGCGATGATTGCCCACCTGCATCGGCTGGCGCCTGACAGCGTAGGGATGCTCGTTTCGGGCCTCCGGCGAGCTACCGGCCTGCAATTCTCGTCGCACGATGCGCGCCGCACCTACATCTCGAATGCTATCGACCGCACCCACGACCTCGTAGCAGTGAAAGAGCTGGTAGGCCACGCGCAGATTACGACAACGGCACGCTATGACCGCCGTGGGGAAGAGGCGAAAAAGAAGGTAGCAGCCGCTATGACACTTCCGATTGACGAATAGCAGCCTCCCACATCGCGCCGACGCCTCTGGCGTCGGCGCCCATCAGCCCCACTGACGCCTCGGTTCGTGGGGCTTTTTACTTGGCACATAAGGTGAGAACTCACACCTTTTTCCGCTGTCTGAACTTGGCACATAAGTGCAAAACTCACACCTTTTTCCGCTGCCTGAACTTGCCAATAGTTTCGCATACTTGCAACGAGCAACCTCAAAGCAGCAAGGCTTTTCAACTTTTCAAGCTAAAACATCAATCAATCCGCGCACTTATGGGGGCTACCCCCTTGCGTGTGTCCGCCCTCTTTTTTCCGGGCAAAAACAACAATAAAAAAAGCTGTTATCCACATCAACGGAATAGGCAATCAAGATGCATATCCAGTATGACATCCGAAAAACGAGTCATCAGAGACCCATCCGTGAGTGCGATATATCGAGAGACGGGAGTATATATGACAGACATCGACGCAGTAATTAGAGACAACAATGCAAAAACGAAAGCAATCTTGGAATTCAAACACGCCAATACAAGCGTAATCGACCTCGGCACATTCGAGTGCCGAGGGCACCGCCTGGATGCAGACGAGCGCACGCATCCAGTGCCTTTTTTCGTGGTGGTCTATTACCACCTGGATGCAGCAGGCAGGCCGCTCAACGATACCGACTGTAACCGTTCACGCCCTGGCGCGGCGACGCGGGCCGGTGGGTCCATTCCGCACTGTGTGAGATCCATCTTCGGGTCGTCGCGCGATCGCGCTTTCCATTCGGATCGACTTGCGGCACAGCGGGGGCGTGCCGCGTGACCCG
>Ga0209012_1000608_pt1 | contig 46720 bp, 35 predicted proteins | sample RS3BMetagenome_FD_184735 | JGI IMG/M metagenome (GOLD analysis project Ga0209012, IMG submission 184735) | Ferric oxide microbial mat and aquatic microbial communities from Rainbow Spring, Yellowstone National Park, USA - RS3B (SPAdes) (version 3) ...
CATCAAGCAGACATTCCGCATGTCTCGAGCCGCGAGTAGCAGGATTTCGGGATAGCGTCTAGCGCGTGGAAGTGAGTGGCAGATTAAGCAGGTCCTGAGCAAGGATTTGGCATAAGTCACGCCGAAGCATTCGGATATGGGCGAAGACATCGGCTTCCGGTCCGGGGTTCTCGGTGTGGTGGGGGCATTGTGCCGCCAGATCGGCCTCGTCGATGTGATCAACGAGGCTACGGAGTGGCATCCGCAGGCGAAGATGGGGCCGGGCGAGCGGATCCTCGCCTTGATCATGAGTATCTTCGGAGATCGCCGGGCGCTTTGGCGGGTGCAAGAGTACTTCGAGGACGAGGACCTGGAGGTGCTCTTCGGGCCTGGGGTGCGGAGCGACGACTTCAACGACGACGCCTTGGGACGGGCGCTGGACAAGCTGTACGCCGCCGGTGCCCAGGGCGTCATGGCGACCCTGGCAATGCGAGCGCTTGCGGTGGAGGCGATCCCGCTGGAGGGAGCGCTCAGGGCGGACACGGCGACGGTCTCGGTCTGGGGTGATTATCGCGAGCCGGAGGACGGCGCGATCGAGATCACCTTTGGGCACGCCAAGGAGAACAACCGGGTGCACTCCAAACAGTTTCAACTGGGCGGGGTGCGCGTCGGGCCGGGCATGCCGGTGCTCGGCCAGGTGCTCTCGGGCAACTCGTCGGACAAGGCCTGGAACTTCGAGACGCTGGAGACATTGTCGCGGCAGCTCGACGCGGCGGACATGGAGAAGCTTGTCTACATCGGCGACGCCCAGATGGTCACAGGCCCGAACCTCGATCGCATCGCCGGTCTAAACTGGCGCTTCATTTCCCGCCTGCCAAGCATGTACGCCTTGGCGGACGAGGTGAAGGCGGCCGCCTTCGCCGAGGGAGAGTGGCTTGAGGTGGGCAGGATCAGCCCGGGCAAGCAGGCAGCCTCCTACCGCGTCCAGGAACGTTCCGGCGTGATCGACGATCGCCCTTACCGCCTGGTTGTCACGCAGAGTTCGAGCCTGGAGAGGCGCAAGGAGCAGGCGCTGCAGCGCGCCATCGACAAGGAGAACGAGGCCATCCTGCAGCAGGCCGCCACCTGGCGCAAGAAGCCGTTCTCCTGTCAGGAGGACGCTTTAGCGGCGGCAGCAGCTTTCGCGGCCAAGGTGCCCCGCTTCTGGGGGATCGAGGCCGAGATCCGGGCCGAGGAGGTCCTGCTCAAGCGCGCCCAGCGCGGCCGACCGCGCAAGGGCGTGGAGCCCCCGCGCGTGACTCGTTACACCATCGAACTCCAGCTTGGGGACCAGAGGAAGGACATCATCCAGCAGGAGAAGGAGCGCCTCTCCACCTTTGTGTTGATCACCAATGTGCCGCTGAAGGACCGGTCTGCCGAGGACGTGCTGCGCGACTACCACAGCCAGTTCCTGGCGGAACAGAATTGGCGCTTCATCAAGGTGCCGTGGCACCTCTCACCCGTCTTCCTCAAGCTGAACCGGCGCGTCGAGGCGTTCGCCTACGTCCTGCTGTTCGCGCTGATCATCCACCGGATGATCCAACACCGCGCGAGAGCATCACTCGAGACGTCCAGCCCGAAGAAGATGCTGTTACCAGGCGGAATCTGGCGTTCGACGCCGACCACCGAACAGCTCCTCGACATGCTTGCCCGCGTCGAGGTGCGCTTCTCCGTCGACCAACACGGCATGCATCACCGTACGTTCTCGCGCCTACGACCAGAGATCCGCCGCGTCTTCGAACTCCTGCACCTTGACCCGCAGATCCTCACCCAGCCCCACCCGACGTGACCTGTAGGCCGCAGAAAATGTGATCATATGGCCTTCCCGACATGCGAAGTGCCTGTTGTGTGGCATGAGGCACATCCGAACCCAATGAAGAGAGTTAGCACGGCCAAGCCGCATACAGCCGGTGAGCCTGTAAACCGTTTCGATATTAGTCAGCTTTGTGACTACCTCAACGAACTCCTGGATCAGGAGTAGCTTTGGGTAATTAGGGGGTGCACGATATGGAGAAGTACTCTACCGTGATTCTCTGGTCCGAGGCCGACGGTGGATTTGTGGCGATGCACCCTGAACTCCCTGGCTGTGTCGCGTTTGGGTCAACCCAAGCTGAGGCGCTAGAGTTATTGGCTGAGTTTCGTGAGGCGTGGATTGATCAAGCTAAGGACGAAGGCCGGGAGCTTCCTCAACCGATTGTCCACGAGTACACAGGAAAGTTCACGGTTAGGATCTCGCGGTCATTGCATCGAGAAGTGGCGGCGAAAGCCTTAGCGAACGGAGTGTCACTCAATCAAATGGCATCCCAACTGCTGGCTGGGGGAGCGAGCCGGGAGGTGTCACCTCGTACGGGCGAAGAGAATGAAGGCGCTTTGAGAAGTTAGAAAGGCTGTTTGTGCTTCCTTTTCTCACATCCAAAGGGAGCGCACAGCCACCCGACCCAAGGGAGACCTTGATGGATGATCAAGCGGTCACAGGTGGCGGCCCTGGGCACTAGCCGTCCGTTGCATGTGCACCTCGCGTGAGGTCCGACGCACCTGAGGTATACTGACTCGTTCCCGTTACGACCCAGTTGTTGCGCGGGCGGGTAGGCCGCCCGCCCCGTACCGACCCCATCTCGCCCATAGCAGGGGACTGTAGCGACCTGATCGAACATCCCCCGCGGCGCGGCTGGATCGTGGTGTGGGGAGAGACGGCTATGGCTCACGTGTTCTCGCATCAGGTTCTCCGTGGTATCGCCGACGATGACGTATATGAGCGTGGTCTCGACTACTTCGAGCCCGGCAGGGTCGGCCGTCTGCGCCGCGAGGGGCAGCGGATCGAGGCCATGGTTCAAGGGAGCCGGCTCCACCGCGTCAGGCTCGACCTCGAGCAGCCTGGTCGCTCTACCTGCACGTGCCCGTACGGTGGGATCTGCAAGCATGTGGTCGCCGCCGGTCTCGCATGGCTCGAACACAACCCTCAACCAGGGCAACAAACGGAGACCTCAGCAGCGAGCCCGCTTGCCTCGAGTCTCGAGCGTGTGCCGGCGGAGGAGCTGCGCGCCTTCCTTTTGCGTCTGGTCGCACAGCACGACAGTATCTCCACCGCCCTGGACCAGTGGCTATTCAGCCGGATGCTCCGGCAGGAACCCACAGGCGACCTCGATGAGCGCCTCGACGCCCTGGAGGAACGACTGGACGAGATCTTGGAGCCTGGACGGCTTGCCGAACTTGGCGAGGATGCGTTCCATGACTGGAGCGAGGAAGGCCAAGCGGCGGAGGACGAGCTGCAGGAGATCGAAGACGAGCTCGACGCCGTGGCTAGCGACCTCGCCGGGTTGCCGGACAAAGATCCCCTTGCCATCCCCGCGTTGCAACTTCTCTGCGAGCGCGTCGCGACAGCCGACGAGGAATCGGAGCAGGTTAGCGGCCGCTGGCATGGCCCGGCGTCGAGGGCAGCCGACGAGCTCGCCGGCAGGCTGAAGCCCCTGGGCTCCTCCGAGCGCCTGCGCCGCGTGCGAGCGCTCATGCCTGCGTTCGCCGGTGGCGCGCACTTTATGGAGCCGGTCATGCGGACCGCTCAGGGCGATGAGCGGGCGGCGGTCGGGCGGGAACTCGCCGCACTCGGAGGCTGGTATGCCCGCCCGATCGCCATCGAGCTCCTCGTCGATGCGGGGTTCGATGACGAGGCTCTGGCAGTTGCCAGAGGTGCGGAGTCGCAGGCCTCGCGCCTCTTGCGGATGCTGGGTCGGCTCCTGGGCGACCGGGTCTTGAAGCAGCGGGGAGACGAGCACCTCGACGCTGTGGCGCTCGACAAGTCGCTGGCATGTTTCCGGGAGGCGCTCCGCATGACGCCCCACTGGGAGCAGTCTGGCATCTACGCTGAGATCGCCGAGGCATGCGGCGCCGCCGGCCGCAAGGCTGAGGAGGTTGCCGCGCGCGTGGAGGCCTTTCGCTGCGAGCGGACGCTCGAGTGCTGGCAGGCGGCAGTGGCGGCGGCGGAGGGCGCCGCGCGTCGCCCCGAAATCCAGGCGGAGCTGCTCGGCTGGCTGCGCCAGGCGGAGCCGCATTCCGAGGTGCTCTGCTCGGTGCTGGCGTACGAGGGGCGTGCTGACGCCAGCCTGTTGGCAGAGGCCGTGGCCCTGGCGCGCTCGCTCGACTCTTCCGAGCTGACCCTTGAGGTGGCTGCCGCCTGCCCGATCGGATCGGACCGTGAAGTCCGTGCGGCCGTCTGTGATCTGCTTGCGGCCGCCGCGGAACAGTACGCTCTGCAGGGAATGTGGGGCACGTACGTCCAGGCCGCAAAGGCGGCGCTGCGCCTGCGCGACTTGGATGCGGAGCGGTTCGCACACTGGTATCCCGTATACCGCGCGCGGCATCGGCGACGCCGCAACCTACTCAAGGCCCTGGTCGAGGTCGGGCTCTGACGCTGGCGGAGGGGGGTACAGCAGCGCGTGGGGCGGGAGAGGCAGACGGGTCTAGCGGGGGAGCTCGCAGCTGCGCGCGCGGAAGTCGAGGAGCTGCGGGCCGAGGTGGCGCGCCTGCGCAGCCGCCTGGGCGAGGCCGGTGTCGCCGATCCGATGGCTCGCGAAGCGATCCGCGGCACCGAGCAGCCCGAGTACGCACCCGCAGCCGGCTCGGTCGCGGCGGCATCAGGACCTGACGAGAAGATTGCGCTCTTTCTCAGCCTCTTTCGCGGCCGCGAGGATGTGTTCGCGCTGCGTTGGGAAGGGCGGGAGGGGAAGTCAGGCTATGCGCCGGCCTGTGCCAACGAGTGGCGGCCAGAGATCTGCGGCAAGCCGCGGGTGCACTGCGCGGGCTGCAAGAACCAGGCGTTGCGCCCGCTCTCGGCCGAGACCGCGAGTCTGCACCTGCAGGGCCGGCTGACGGCTGGCACGTATGCCTTGCGCCGCGACGAGAACGTGCGTGTTTCTTGCCGCGGACTTTGACCGCAGTAACTGGCTGGGGGATGCTCAGGCGTTCCTCGAGGCCTGCGACGAGTTCGGAGTGCCCGCGTACCTCGAGCGCTCGCGCTCGGGGCGGGGCGGCCACGTCTGGATCTTTTTCGACCGGCCCCTGGCCGCCTCGCTCGCGCGCAGCCTTGGCAGCGCAATCCTCACGCGAGCCATGGATCTTCGCCCGGAGGTCGGGTTCGCCTCCTACGACCGCTTCTTCCCGAGCCAGGACACCATGCCGAAGGGCGGGTTCGGCAATCTCATAGCACCCTGCCGCCGTCTGGACGGCAGCCGGAAAGGCCGATATGCGGCCCTTTGCCGCAGTCCTTGCGGATTGTGCAGGCCAACATGCTGTTCGTGGGCAAGAGCGCCCCCAGACATAAGCGGCAGAAGTTCAGCACCTGCAGAGGGAAGCGCGGCCCGAGCTCCGCCGGGTGATCCACGTGTCCCGGGGCCGGGCCAAGCGACGGCGCTGGAGCAGGCCATGCTCACTCCAGCAGGGCTCGGATTCGCGCCAGCACCTCTGCAACGGTGGACGGGGGGCACTGTCCGATCATCTCAGAGCCACGTGCCTTCCAGTCCACGCTGCGAACCTGATCAGCGAGGATGACACCGTGAACCGGCAGGCCGTCGGGAACGGCAACTTCGAAGGGATACCCTTTGATCTCCGAAGTTACAGGACATGCGATGCACAGGCCCACCTTGCGGTTGTAGAGGTCGTGCGAGAGAACGATAGCCGGCCGTCTGCCGCCCTGTTCGTGCCCGGTTTGAGGCAAGTAAGTCAGCCACACCAGGTCCCCTTGTCGCGGCGCGTATGGTACGGGCGCTACCATTCCTCACGTCCTGCTGAGCGGCCCCAGTCGACCTCACCATGCAGGTTCTCAGGCGTGATGCGGGCTAGCAAGCTCTGGAGCGTCGTCTCAGTACGCTTGATCACGATTTCATCCTCGCGCGCGACAATCTCGACAGGCGTCCCCGGCAGGAATCCAACGGACTCCGCGTACACGCGAGGGATACGGACGCCAAGGCTGTTGCCCCATCTCATCACACGAGTTCGCATCAGGCACCACCCGCACTCTAAGGATATACATAGTATACACAAAGCGAGCGCAAGCGGTGCGAAGACTCGGACCGTTTTCGCTTGCTTACCCAACAACTGATTGACGCCCGGGCGCGAGCGACTTCGTGAGCTGCTCCCTTCTTGTGGGCTGCCACCGAAATTGCCAGCCAACTGTAGACGTTGATAGCGTTCAGACCCACCAAGTGGCAGCACGTGGGCTGTCCCGCCCCGGTCGAGCCCTTGGGAACGCGGCTGACTCGTGAGGAACAACCGGCCTCTGGCCAGCCACTTGAAAGGTCAGGGGGTCTGCAGCCGACCTATCGTGTACTGGATGATCAAGATCTATAGAGGAGCCGAGCGGCCAGTTGACCACTCATGCTCCGTTTCCATCACCTGCGTTCACACGATCGCTGCTGTTCGATAGCGGTGGCGACCAGTCGTTGCGCCGTCAGACGGTGTCCCAATCACCGAGCACCTTGCTGAATTCCTCACGCATGGCCGGTCTCCGCAGGGTCTGCGCTTTGAACTGAACTAGCGCCTCTTGCAGAAACATCTGTGAGACGCTCATGCGGGTAGTGCGGGCGCTCCCCTGACCCCTTGACAGAAGGTCAAGAGGTCTAGAATCCGCACAGTAAGCGGGAAACCCTTGAGCCCAATGGCATCGGCCAGAAAACCCGTCTTTTAGCGACGATTACGTTCCCCCCCGGCCTGCGGAAGCGGGTCTAAGGGAAGATGCGACTCGCGATACAGGGAATGTCTCGTATCACCTAGGATCACAGCACCCATGGGCGCTGTACGCGGGCGGATACCAGATGTCCGACATCGGAGCCGCCGCGTACGCCGCGGCGCAATCCGGGAACGGCAGCGACTACGACGGTCGGACATGGAGCGCTTGTACATGTCGAAGTACAGCCTGGTCATCGTCGCCGTGGTGATGGAGTACGTAAGGACCGTCGACGACCGGAGCGGCAATCCCAGCGCGAGGATCTGGGGGCAGTTCGGCGACCACGCGGGACCGACGGGATCGGCGGTGCTCAGCGGCACGGTAGCGGACTGCGCCGAGCGGTCACAGCGGCGTCAAGCCCGCGGAGCAGACGCCTAAGTCCCAACCGTGGAAGGACGACGCAAGCAGGAGCGCCACTATGCGGTGGCGCTCCTGCTTGGGGTAGGAAGGATCCGTTCAGTGGTCTCGTGATGCGAGTGCGGACGTCCCGAGAAGGACTGCCTCCGAGCGATAAAGGACGCCCTTCCCAACGACCTCATGGGCGTTCGCAGCCACCTCTTGATTGCTGTTCGAGGGGTCCTGCGTGAACGGCCCGTAGTCCATTGGTGGGGAGTAGATGCCGCACCGACCGCGCGAAGGCGGGGCGACAAGCTGGAGTCGGCGTCGGACCCGGCCGTGGGCCGAACAGCCGGCAGGAGCGGTGGCATCGTAACGCTCCTGTCCGAGGTAGGATAATTCAGCGGCGCCTCCGCTGATACGCGTCGTCGCCTTGGTTCGGTCTGGCATATGTGCTGTAAACGCTCATAGTGGCTGCGTTGAACTTGCTGAACGCGCCTCCGGCCTCATCGATCGGGCCGTTGGCATTCGTGACGGCGTTGTACGCGCCGTTGGCGTTCGTGGCATCGTACGAGCGGCCGCTAGCTGGATCATAGGCGTTGTAAGCGCCACCGCTGCTGTTGGCGAACGTGTTGGGCGCGCCTATGGGACCGCCCACATGCGCACCACCCGTGCCACGGTACGGTGTGCCCTGCGGGTTCTGTACGCCGCGGAGGGGCGTGGAGTACGCGACTGCGTTCACAGGATCGGACAACCCACGGGTGCTGAACGTCTGCGTGGCAGGCGGGTACCCGCTGCGCGCGTTCTCGTTCTGCTCGATCAGACGTCTGCGTCGGCTCATTGCATCCACCTCCCTTCGCGAAGAGTTTCGGCATGCGACCACGAGCCAACACGTGTGGACGTCTGGCCCTGTCGGAAGCGCCCGGCAGACGGTCATGGTCTGGCGTTTGGCAAAGGGAAGGGAACAGGTCCGGGAATGGATTGGGTGCCCGTATGAGGAATTGCTGATTCGTCATTGGAGGGATCAGCGATGGGCCAGTACGTGGGGATCGCAGGCAAGGTTGCGCTGGTCACGGGGGCTGCATCAGGCATCGGCCGGGCGATCGCCACCCTCGTTGCCCGCGAGGGAGCATCGGTCGTGCTGATGGACGTGGCCGAGGAGCTTCTCGCCCAAGCCGTCGCAGACATCCGCACAGAAGGAGGCCAAGCTGTCGGCGTCATCGGCGACGTGAGCAGCCCTGCCGATTGCGAGCGCGCCGTGGCCACTGCCGCAGAGACATTCGGGGGACTGCACCTGCTGTTCCCCAACGCGGGCGTGGCACTGATCGCGAGCGTTGTAGACGCTTCGGTGACAGACATCGAACGTACGATCGACATCAACCTTAAGGGCGTCGTGCTGATCTGCAAGTACGCTATCCCGCACATCCTCGCATCCGGTGGCGGCGCGATCGTTACCACGGGATCCGAGATGGCCTTCGCAGCCGACCCGGCCAACCCTATCTACGACGCGACCAAGGCGGGCGTGGTGATGCTGACGAAGTCCATGGCCCTCGACCTGATCAAGCAGGGCATACGCGTCAACTCCGTCTGCCCCGGTGTCACGAATACGCGCCTGCTGCAGCGGGAAGTCGAGACGAGCCCGGACCCGGCAGCCCGCGAGGCGGAGAACAACGCCTGGGCGCCCATTGGCAGGGTGGCGGATCCCATGGAGATCGCCCGGCCTGCGCTGTTCCTGGCCTCCGAGGGGGCCTCGTTCATGGTCGGCTCCGCTGTGCTGGTGGACGGCGGATTCACCTCGAAGTAGCACCCGCGTCCCATCGATCGTCAAAACGAGCCGCTGGCCATGTCCAGGGGCTGCTGCGTCCTGCGAAGCAAGCCCTTGAGCAGAACGGTGCGATGGTCGGATACGCTTGGGTCCGGCGTTCTCGACCCCGGTGCAGAATCAGCCGTAATGATGGTCAGCAGGATGTGGGGGAGGTCCAAGCTGGGGTCTCCCGTACACCGGTACCGGCGACAGGCATGTGCGCCGACACGTAGCCCTGCCAGCCTTTGGCATGTCCTGGCCACACAGTCCGCGACGAACTGAAGTAGCACTACGGGTCTTGATCGCGACAACACATTACCGTACAGTAAGGAATAGGAGGTGGTTGAGTTGCCTGCAGTCGTGCGCTCGATCGAGATTCAGGCCCCGCCGAGCGCCGTGTGGCGGTGGTTGGCGACGCCGGAGGCTCTTCGCCGCTGGATCAGCCCCAACTTCGAGGTCGACCTGCGCGTAGGCGGTGCGTATCGCCTGCTCAACCCCGGTGAGGACACCTGGATCAGCGGTACGGTGCTGGAGCTGGTGCCCGAAGGCGGTCTGACCCTTTCCTGGCTGGAGGAAGGAGGGGACTGGGTCCACCCCGCGCGACTGGTCATCACGCTGACCCCTACGCCCGCCGGCACGCGAGTCACCCTCACGCACGACGGCTTTGCTGGCATCGGCAAGCCCGGCTGGCCCGGCACGGTGCAGGCTTACGAGCGCGGCGCCGACCGGCACCAGCTTCTGGAGCGGCTGGCTGAGCTGGTGGCCGCCGGTGGCGCCTAGCACCAACGACCTATTCCGGGCGCTGGCCGATCCGACGCGCCGGCGCATCCTCGACCTGCTGGCCGAACACGGCACGCTTACCGTCAGCCAACTGGCAGCGGAGTTCCCCGACCTGGTGGCGTCGGGCATCTCCAAGCACCTGATGGGCCTGCGGGCGGAGGGGTTGGTGACTGCGACGCGGCAGGGCCGGCAGCGGCTCTACCGCATCGATGCAGACGCGCTGGCGGCCGTGCTGGCCCCGTGGCTCGCGAAATACGAGCCGTACTGGTCCGCGGCGCTTGAGCGGCTACGCGACCTCGCAGAAGGGCGAGAGCCATCCCAATGAGAAGCAGGTAGGTGGACGTCCCGGGCTGTGGCGCGAGCTGGCCCCGCCAGCAGCGCTAAACCGAAGGAGGCTCCGGCTCCAGCTGGCGAACGGCGCCGGAAACAAGGGCGCGCCCGCAGGGTTAGACCTGCGGGCGCGCTGGCGTACGCGCCTATTCTTAGCGAGATGTGGGGGCTCCGCTCTAACTGGGCAGCGGTCCCGTGCTGGTCTCTAAGTGCGAGCCTCCGGGCACGAGTTTGGTCACCACCCAGTGATGCTTCCCCAGGCGACGGACCCGCTGAAATCCCTGCCGTTCGAACATGGCGATCGGTCCGTTGTACATGTGGGGCAACGACTTGGAGACCGCCCGTTCGTTGAAGTCTTCAGGGTAGCTCTCGACCGTCCCGCCCCCGAGCCGCACGATCTCATCCAGAGCCCCCGCCAGTGCGGTGACGGCGACGCCGCGTCCTCGATACTTGCGGTCGACGAACAGGCACGTGATCCGCCAATCGGGGAGAGTGCCGACCCCTTCGTCGTAGGCGCGTTGATACTTGATGCCGGGCAGCTCCTCTGTAGGCCCGAACTGGCACCAGCCCACGCAGGTCGGGCCATCGTAGGCCAGGGCAGCGTGCGTCCGGCCTCCCCGGACCCGCCGCTCCTTATCGGTCCGATTGCGCGTCGCACTCGTTCTGCTCATCTCAGGATGAAACGCCATGCACCAGCAGCCGCCCCAAACCCCGTTGTGACGCTCAACCAGTTGCGCAAAGTCCGGCCAGGTGGAAATATCCAGCGGCCGCACCTGATAAGACATCTCCATACACCTTCTCCCGACGGGTAGGCTGCACACCACCAAGGAGGCAGTTCCCTGATCGGGGTCGCAGTCCTGCGCAGACCGTGCCCCCAAGGCAGTGGACCTTGGGGACGCCCGATAGGCCGACCTGGCTATCTCGTATTGCTCTGGTAGGACCTAAACGAGTGGGTGAGGCGCCTTATGCTGCAGAACCTAGTTCAGCACAGTAAGACGGGGGGACGAGCGCGGGGGGGGGGGCCGCCAAGGGGCCCCTGATGATCTATCAAACTGTCGGGGAATCGGTTCTAGCGACGGCCGATCCAGAGATCAGGGCCGAGATGGCCTGCCCAGGCGGTCGGCCACCCAGCCAAGCAACAGATCTGCATGAGACGTCGCGGCATTTGCCTCGGATTCATCCGCGTCGAAGCCCGGATACCGTGCGTCGACGCCATAGGCGCTCAACACGGTGGCAGCCTCACGCACCGGTTCCACATCCATCTTTGCTTCCAACTCATCAAGCAGTTCGTCCAAGTCGTGCGTCCTCGGAATGAGCATGTCATTTGCCTCGAAGAGCGCCTTCAAAGCCTTTTCTCCACATTGCTGAGCATGGAAGCATGTTGGGTTCCAGAGCCTATTAGCAGCGGAAAGCCGTGTTACCGCCAGATCCTCGGCTGCCTTGGCAAGCCAGTCATCAACCTTGGGCATCGTACACAACCGAACCTTCTCGCAGGATCTCTTTCGAAAGTGGGAATCCCGCTCTCATCTCTTCCGGCGTACGAACAAGAAAGTCCATGGGAACTCCCTTGATTCTGGCAACGCGGCGGACGGCCAGCGAGCGCTCTCCGCGTGGAAGCGTGGTCCTCATCACGACTAGAAAGTCCCAGTCGCTGTCGGCTCGAGCGTTGCCGCGTGCTCGCGAGCCGAACAGGATCACCTGCTCGACAGGTAGAGAACTGGTCAGTCGCTCCACCACCAGCTCTGGGATTGTCACCGAATCGCCTCCAACCACATCATAGCAGTTCGTGTAGGTGCAAAGTCGCTTGCGGTGCGCGATGATGTACGGCGGCGTGCAGGCTGGACCACGAGGGGAATCAATTATCGCCGTTGCGATCCGTCAAAATTGTCCTCTATCAACGCGGTACCCCGTAGGCCGCCACGTGCTGCGGAAAGCGGGGATTCATGCACAGGGAGCAGCGTTAGCGTACCTTGGGTGTCGATGATCTCCACTCGTTGACCGGCCTGGGGTCTCAGGCTCCTTCTTAGCGCAACCAGGATAACGATCTTGGCGGAGGGCGCGGCGTGAGGAAGACGCGTGCGCGGGCCTGCCCAGGGAACTTGATGCGGAGCACCTTGGCATGGGCAATGACGTCGAACAGCGCTTGGGCTGTGGGCGACCCGGTCTTCCTGCCCTCGACACCTATTTGACACACTTGGCCGACTTAATCTCTAAAGTCGCGCTGCAGCGCAGAACTGTGACATTAGAAGCGTGGGACGGACGGTCAGAGAGGACACTTCGGCCGAACCCATGTCGGGTCCGAGCCAGCAATGAAAACTTATCCAACTAGTAATCAAGACTTATAGTAAGGAACCCGAGACCGAAAACGGCAGGATTCGACAAGTTACAGGAGTATTGCTGACGGTACTTGTAAACTCGGGGGAGTGAACCCTCTGAACGTTTTGCGACGGATCGGCAGCGGCATGCTTGGAGTCCTCCTTGTCGTCAGCGCAAGTCTCGTCCTCAGCAGTCCCCTTGTTGCCAAGGCCTCTTCCTTCACCGCATCCGTATCCGGAACAGGAACCACAACGTCGAGCAGCGGCAGCTACACGTTCGACTACACGACGGACTCAGCGCTCAGCGTGGGCGACGCCGTCTACCTCGGCCTCTCGAGCGCGGGCGTCCTCTCGAGCACTCCGACCGATCTGACGGTGCAGGATGCCACCTACAGCACGCAGTTGACGATCACGAACTCGTCCTACGACACGTCGGGCGGGTCGCTTGAGATCGACATGGGAACGGCCGTCTCCGCCGGCGATTCGCTGACGATCGCCTTCACAGGGAATGCGCTCACGGCCGGAACCTACCAGATCACCGGCTGGAACAGCGTCAGCGGCACGTCCGGTCAAGCTAGTGGCTCGCTCAGCGTGACGTCGAGCAGCGCGGTCCAGAACGTGACCGCGTCGGCCTCGAACCCGGTGCAGGGAGAATTCTCGAGCTTCACCGCCTCGTTCACGACGACCACACTGCTGCCGGCGGGAGGGACCATCTCCCTGACCTTGCCCGTCTCGAATCTCCAGAGCACGTCGCCGCCACCCGCCAGCGACATCTCGGTGACGGCGAACGGCACGTCGGTGCCGATCGGAGCCCCGTCCGTCGACAGCCAGGGCAACCTCGTCGTGCCCGTGTCGGCCGAGATCGCGGCCGGCGCGGCGGTCACGGTCGTGGCCGGCGTGCATCAGGACCTCCAGATCGACGCCAATATGGGGTCCGGGGCGCCCGTCACGGTCTGGACGTCGGCCGACACGGCACAGGTAACTTCCCAGCCGGTCAGCCTCGCCACGAGCGGCGGCACGGCGGTGACGAACGCTTCCGTGACGCCGTCCACCCTAGGGGAGAGCGCCGCGAGCTCGGCGATCTTCACGCCCTACACCGTGACCTTTACGCCAGTCACCACGGTATCCGGTTCGGTCTACGGCGTGCACGTCACCGGCATTCCGTTCAACGCCGGTGTCCCGACGGTGACGGTGGCGCAGTCGGGGCAGGCGTATGCACCGACCTACGTCAGCGTCCTGAACGGCATCCTGACCGTCGACGTCGCGTCGAGCCTCGCCGCGGGAACACCGGTCACCATGACGGTCGGCTCCCTCGACGGCAACTACCTCTTCGACCCGATGAATCCGCAGGCCAGCTCGGTCGGCCCGTTCACGGTCAGTACCGATGCGGATGCGTCTGCGGTGACCGCTCCTGCGGTGAACCTCGAGACCGCGCCGCAGGTGTCGGGCTCCCTGAGCGACCCGGTCACGGGGCAGGCCGACACCGTCTTCGTCATGCTGACCGTGCCTACGAGCGGCAGCACGGCCACGATCGACCTGTCGCAGAGCGGCATGACCTGGGCCGGCTCGTCCGCGTCCAATCCTCCGTCCATCGTGGCCGCCGACGGAGGGAACGCAACGCCTCTGGCGTCCGGCACCTACACGCTCTCCGCGCAGAACATCCTGACGCTGGATTCCTCCGCGTTCGCGTCGGCCACGCCGGGCCAGACGGTGACGGTCGACCTGCCGCTGGAGAACGGCGCGGTCGGTACCGGAGCCATCTCGGTCTCCACGAGCGACACCGGGGCGCCGGCGATCTTCGGCTTCAACATCGTGCCGTTGCCGACGCTCAGCCTGTCGAGCACGACGGCCGGCGCAGCGGATACCCTGACCTTCTCGTTCCAGATGCCTGATGCCCAGCAGTACGTGGCAGGGGTGCAGACTGCGAGCCTCTACTTCGACATCACGTCGCTCGTGCAGGCTGGCGTCAGCCTGGCCGCGCAGACCCCGGTGACGCTCACCGTAGGCGGGCAGCCATCCTCCTTCACCGCCGACGTCACGGGCGTGGAGATGATCGTCAACGCGACCGAGAACCTGCTCGCCGGCCAGACCGACACCTTGAGCTTCCAGATCACGAACCCAAGCTACCTCTCGGCAAACCTGGGGGTCAACGGAGAGTACGCGAACCCCGTGCAGGTCGGACAGGCGAACTTCTCAGGTACGGTGGAGGACCTCGCCGGCAGTCCGGTGCCGAACGCGGTGCTGCAGCTCACGGACGTCACGAACCCGTCGGCGGTCGTCCCGACCATCATCGCGAACAGCGAGGGTGCCTTCTCCTACCAGTTCGGCTCGGACACCTACGTCGTCACCGGCTTCCAAGACCCGGCGAACGAGGCGATTTACAACCTCCTGTCGCCCATCACCGTGAACGCGACGCAGTCCGCGGCGACGAACCTCGTCGTCCAGGCGAGCCCTGCGAACGTCTCGGGGCAGCTGACGACGCCCTCGGGGACCAGCCCTGGTGGTGTCGACATCTACGCCGTGAATAGCGAAGGCCTCGTCGAGACGCTCGTGACAGGCGCGAGCGGTGCCATCTCCGGCACGCTCTCGCCAGGCACCTGGACGATCTCGAACCTCTACGGCGCGACGTCGAGCGTCAACCTCGATCCCGCCGTGACCGTGACGGTGCCGTCGTCGGGGACGGCCACGCTGGATCTCACCTGGCCGCAGACGGACGTGTCGCTCAAGGTGACCCAGGGAGGCACCGCGACGGAGTACGCGTGGGTGGAGATCGCGCCCTACGCGAACGGGCAGGCGGATCTGAGCCAGGCGCAGTGGCTAGGACCGAGCGACCAGACCGGACTCGTGACCGGGTACCTGCCGACCGGGAGCTATCAAGTGATCATGGCGCAGGTGCCGAGCGCCGGTGAGAGCATCACGAGCGTGGACCTGACCAGCTCCGCGATCATGGTGAACGTGCCGACGACGAGCGCGGTCGCGGTGTCCCTGCCGACGCCAAACCTCGCCATCGACCTGGGCCAGGGCGGCCTCCAGGACTCGCTCGCTTACGCCTACGTCGAGGTCGCACCCGACAACGGCAGCGGTGCGCCGAACCTCTCCCAGGCCCAGTGGCTGCAGGCGGACCAGAACGGCGACGTGCGGGCCATGGTGGCCTCGACGCCATCGACCTGGTGGGTGCTGGCGCTCCAGACGGCGGACGGGGAGAACTTCGCGAACTTCGCGTCGAGTCCGGTCCAGCTGACGCTTGGCACCACCCTCCCGATCACGTGGCCGGCCGCGGTGACCGTGACGCTCAAGACGACGGGGGGCACGCCGATCGCGAACACGCAGGTGACGCTCGCGCCCGTCGGCACCACCCCCGGAACTTGGACCACCGTCGAGACCGGATCGGACGGCAGCTTCCCGTTCGACGGGGCGGCGGGTACGTGGCAGGTCATGAGCTACGGCAGCGTCAACCTCGAAGGACTCCCAACGAGCTATACCTTCCAGGTGCCCCAGACGCCGGGCGCCACCGTGACCGTGAACGTCCCCTCCGCGAGCGTACAGGGGCAGGTGCTCGACGCGAGCGGCCAGGCGGTCGCGAACTCCTGGGTCGTCTTCGCGCCGCTCCAGAGCGGGTCGCCCGACTGGACCGCGTCCGTCGGCACCTCGACCGATGCCCAGGGCAACTACGCCGCCGTGCTCTCGGCGGGCACCTGGCAGGCCATGGGGTACTGGGATCAGGCGACCTCCACCTGGGTGGACCTGAGCCAGGACGGCCTCGACGTGACCGTCGCCTCGAGCCAGACCGCACCCCAGCCCTACAACGTGCAGCCGCCGCAGCCGAACGTCGCGGGCACCGCGACCGGACCGGATGGGACGGCACTGGCGAACGGCACCGTGGTGTTCTTCGACGCGTCCGGCATGGGCGTCGCGCTGCAGACGAACGCGCAGGGGCAGTTCAGCGGCTATCTCCCGTCCGGGACCTGGAGCGTCGGGCTCCTCATCTCCGCCTCGGGAGCGCAGGACTACGTGCAGAACCAGACGCCGCTCACGCTGCCCGCGACGAGCCTCAGCCTCGTCTGGCCGGCGCCGAACGTCTCCGGTCAGGTGACGGACGCGAGCGGCAAGGGTATCCCGCAGGCGGTCCTCTTCTTCGCGCCGACCTCCAGCACCAGCGACACATCGACGTGGGTCGAGGCGGTCGCCGACAACGATGGCAACTACGCCGTGCAGCTTGGGCAGGGTTCGTGGCAGCTCGTCGGCATCTGGACCGGCCAGAGCTTCCTGAACGTCTCGCAGGACATCAGCGTCCCGGCGTCCGGCACCATCACGGAGAACGTCGCCGGCACCGAGATCGCGCTCGGATCGAGCGGAGCGAACGCGATCGTCGAGGTGCAGCCCTCGGGAACCGGCAGCCCGCTCTACTTCCAGGCGGACCAGAGCGGCAACGTGTCGGCTGAGCTCCTGGCGGGCACCTACACCATCACCGGCTTCTGGTCTCCGTCCGGCGCCTTCTCCTCGGCGGACCAGCCGCTGAGCGTGCCGGGAACGGGCACCGTCCAGGTCTCGGCGACATCGGCGACGCCGCTGCAGATCGAGCTGAACGGCTCGCCGCCCACCACGTCGGTGGATGTGCTGATCGAGAACACGGCGACATCGCAACAGGCCTGGTACGCGACCAACGCGTCGGGCCAGATCGCGGGCCTGCCGGACGGGAGCTACGAGGTCCTGGAGGTCGCGACGCCGACCGGATCGACGACCCAGCCCACGTCGCCGGTGCCGTTCCAGATCTCCGGCGGCTCGGCGACGCCCGGCACGGTGAACGTACAGTGATGACGCGTAAAAGGGGACCTCTCATGCGCCGGGTAGCGCAGGCTCTCGCGGGATGCCTCTCGCTGCTTCTGCTCCTGCCGGCCCTGTCGGCGCAGGCCGCGGTAACGATCTCAGTGAGTCCCGGCACCGTTTACGCGGGCTACAGCCCGACGACGATCACCGTCAGCGGCTCTTCGGCCGACTTCGGCACCACCGCTCCGCCCGTCTTCCTGCTGAGCGGGACCCAGGCGCTCGGCGACGTCGCGAACGTGACCTGGGTCAGCTCGTCAGAGATCACCTTCACCTTGGAGCCCGGCCTCGCGGCCGGCTCCTACACGGTGGAGGTCGGAGGGACCAGCCTCAAGACGACGCTAAGCGTCGAGAGCCCGCCGACCCCGACCTTCAGCCTCAGCCCCTCCTCCGTCAACGCCGGGTACAGCCAGCCGGTCACGCTCACGGCCACGGGCACCGGCACGCAGTTCTCCAAGCAGACGGCGGTCTCACTGTTGGGCTCGAGCGGCCAGGTCGTTCCCGGCGCGATCAGCGCCGTCACGGCGCCCTTGGCGACGACCCTCGACTTCGACCTCGACACCGGCGTGCCGGTCGGGACGTACCAGGTCTCGATCGAAGGCGTGTCCGGTACGCAGACCCTGCAGGTGCTGTCGGGCGCCACACTCGGCACGACGTCGCAGCAGGCTGGCTACACCGGCCCCGTGAGCATGACGCTGCAAGGGAACTCCCTGACGTCGTTCTCAAGTGGCGCGACGGTCGGCTTCGAGAACGCGAGCGGCACGTTCCTGGCTACCGACGTCGTCGCGACGGACGCGCACGACCTGACGTTCGACCTGCCAGCGAACCTCGCGCCCGGAACCTACACGGTCACGGTGACAGCGTCCAACGAGACGGTGACAGCGTCACCGCAGTTCACGGTCACGGCCGCGCCAAGCCTCTCCATCAGCCCGTCGGTGCTGGCCGTCGGCTACACGCCGACGACGATCACCCTCACGGGGACCGGCACCAGCTTCAGCAGCAAGAGCACACTCGTCGGGCTCGCGAGCTCGTCGGGGACGAACGAGGACGCGCACCTCGGCCCGGTGCAGTACGCGAGCGGGACGAGCGCGTCGTTCCTCCTCTCGCCGAATCTGGCGCAGGGCACCTACACCCTGACCGTCACGGTCAGCGGCATGTCACCGCTGACGGCCACCCTCGGCGTCGGCACGACCTCGGGCAGCGGCACGGGATCCAGCACGGGCAGTAGTTCTGGAAACGGCTCGGGCGTCGCCGTGCCGCCAAGCGCTACGCCGCCGACCGGTACGGTGGACGCCACGGCGGCGGCGACCGAGACGACGCAAGGACCGACGACGGTTCTCACGCTCAATACGCAGGAACTCGCGGACGCCATCGGCACCGCACAGGGCCAGGTGGCCAGGGTGCAATCCTCCTCGTCCGACGCGGAACTCGTGCTGCCGGCGGCGGGTGTGCAGCTGCTGCTGGGCGAGCAGGACCAGCTCTCGCTCGCAACCCCGAGCGGCTCCTACACCCTGCCGCTTGCGGACCTGCCGCTCGCCCAACTCGCGGCGGCGTTCGGCAGCTCGAGCGGCTCCGACGTCGGCATCGCCATGCAGGTGCAGCCGGCCCCGAGCGCGGACGAGACCGTGCTCGCCAGCGCCTTCGGCAACAAGAGTGTCCTTGTGCCGCCTGTCTCCTTCACGCTGACGGCGAGCGCGAACGGCAAGACGGTGCCGGTCTCCTCGCTGAGCGGCCGCGCGCAGAGCACGCTGACCCTGCCGGCAGGCGCCGAGGCCGGTCCCGACACCGTCGGCGTGATGATCGTGGAGGGTGCGCCGGAGCACGCCTGGACGCATATCTCGGGCAGCACCGTCACCTTCTACTCGGCAGCAGACCCGACGTTCGCGGTCGTCAGTCACCAGACGACCTTCTCGGACATCCAGGGCCTGCCCCAGACAGCGGCGATCCAGGCGCTCTCCGACAAGCTGGTGATCGACGGCGTCACGTCGTCGCGCTTCGAACCGCAGGGAGGCGTCACGCGGGCACAGTTCGCGGCGTTCCTCGTGCGTGGCCTGGGTCTCTGGAACGTCGGAGGGAGCCCCAAGTTCTCCGACGTGCCGGCCGCCTACTGGGCCACGCCGGAGATCGGACCGGCCGCGGCCGCGGACTTCATCCAGGGCTACCCGAACGGCAAGTTCCGTCCCGGACTGCAGATCACGAACGAGCAGATGGCGGCCATCGTGGCTCGAGCCATGAACTTCCTCGGAATCGCCAACGGCGCGGCGACGGTCGAGCCGAAGGACAGAGCGGCCATACCCCACTGGGCGCAAGCGGACGTCGGGCTTGTCCTCTCCCAGGGCATCATGACCACGAATGCCCAGGGCGACTTCTCGCCTTATGCCGTCACGACACGTGCCCAGGCTGCACAGATCATCTGGGACCTGATGCAGAAGGCTGGCATCGACTGAACCTGAGACCTCGAGCGGCCCCCCCGTAGCGGTAGGCGCCGCTCGAGTTTTCCCTTGACGTCGCCTCAGCAGCACTTGGTCCCCCCTGGAGCTGTCCGTTACGCACCGGCGCTGATCCATGGGTGGGTCGAATCCCTCGGTGCATGCTCGGGGGACGTCCGCGACAATGCAAGAGCCGGCCTCTTCTTGGGAGGCCGGCTCTTCGCAAGCGGTCACCACCGTATGTGTGAAAAGCAGTTTAGGGGTTGCCTTGAGGGTTTCCGCACACGGTCGAGTTGTTGTAACCGGTCTGTTTGCCGTTTGCGCCGCCTGCGAAGTTATTTCCGGGGCCAAAAGCGCCGAACGAGCCATGATCGGCACAGATCGTGTGGCTCATTGAGACGCCCCACCCGGGCATAGTACCGTAACTGTCTGCCGCGAACGCAGCCGGTGCCGCTGCCGCCACAAATAGCACTGTCGCTGCAGCGGCCATTAGGATTTTCTTCAACAACGCATCCCTCCCGTTCAATGTTCCAGGCGCAAACACTGGGACGTGGCGAACGCCTTGCCCCAGTTCCAGGTTGGTGGTGGCCGCTGCGGGGTTCTTCGCGGCAAGCCAGCCAAGTCCTGCAGAAAATGGTATACACCCATGTCTCTCGCCAATCCAGGCACGGCTATCCCCGCCTGCCTACTCGTGCCGCCTTCGGCTTCCACTGCCCCTTGGCACAGGTCGCCCTCGCCGTGCTCAGCCTCGGGAGATGCTGGCCGCCACGCGACTGCGCGGCTGCGGCGCCTGGTCATCAAGCCGAGCGCCCTCGACCGTGAAACTCCGTGACCGCGTTGCGCATCGAGAGGCTGACACGAACGCATGAGTTCGACAAGTTCGATGCGGATGTCACCGTGCGCTGCCGTAGGTCTTCCGCAACTGATACTTCAGAATCTTGCCGGAGGCGTTGCGCGGAATCGGCGTGATCTCCAGCCGCCGCGGGATCTTGTAGTCCGCGATGAGCGGGCGGCAGTGTTCGCGCAGCTGCGCGAGCGTCAGATCGGATCCGGGACGGAGGCTGACGATCGCCGTCACCGTCTCCCCGTATTCCGCGTGCGGTACCCCGATCACGGCGCAGTCCGCGACCGCAGGGTGTGTGACGACGGCATTCTCCACCTCGACGGAGTAGACGTTCATGCCGCCCGTGATGATCATGTCCTTCTTGCGGTCGACGAGGGTGATCCGACCTTCGTCGTCGACAGAGGCCATGTCCCCGGTGAGCAGCCAGCCGTCCCGCATGGTCGCAGCGGTGGCCTCCTCATTGCGCCAGTAGCCCTTCATCAACGTCTCGCCCCGCAGCACAAGTTCTCCCACCTCTCCGACTGCCACGTCGCGGAAGTCGAGGTCGACCACGCGGGCCTCGGTGTTGAGGATGGAGCGGCCCGCTGCTCCCGGGTGGCGCCTGAGCTCCTCTCCGCCCAGGAAGACGCCGCCCGGTCCCATCTCGGTCAGACCGGCCAGGTTGTAGAGCATCAGATGCGGCAATGCCTGTGCCAGCTCCCCAACCACGGACGGCGGCATCGGTGCGGCGCCGAACATGCCGACGCGCCAGTGGGAGAGATCCAACTGCCGCAGGCGCGGCTCGCGCAGCATGAACTGGTACATCGTCGGCACGCCGAAGAAGGCGGTGATCCGCTCCGCCGTGAGGGCGGAGACCACGGCCGAGGGGGCGAACTCCCGCAGCACGACGTGGGTGGCGGCCAGATAGGTGCCGCCCATCAGGAAGAGGTCGAGCTCCGCCGAGTGGTACAGCGGTGCGACGTGCAGGAGGCGGTCCCCCTCCCGCAGACCCGTGCCGACAACGATGTTGACGCCTGTCCAGATGACGCGGTGATGGTCGAGGAGCACGCCCTTGGGGCGGCCGGTGGTGCCTGAGGTGTAGAGGATCTGGGCATCGTCCCCCTCGTCGACCGGCACCTCGGGCGGTTCGCTGCTCTGCCGCTCAGCCATGGTGTCGAGGTCCTCCGCACCCGGCTGGGGCGCGAGGCTGAGGCCGTGGACGCCGGTCGAAGCCAGCGCGCCCCGCGCCACCTCAGCCAGCTCGGGGTCGTAGAGCAGGAGGCGGGCGCCGCTGTCCGCCAGCTGGAACGCGAGTTCGGGCACCGCGAGCCGCACGTTGATCGGCACGACGATCGCGCCGAGCTTGAGCACGGCGTAGTAGGCGATGACGAACCTGTCGCTGTTGGGACACATCAGTGCGACGCGATCGCCGTGCGCGACGCCCAACTGGGCGATGGCCCGGCTGGCGCGGTTGACCGCGGCGTCGAGGTCCGCGTACGAGTAGCGCCGGTCCGCGTACACGAGCGCCTCGCGCTGAGGTGCGCGGCGGGCGTTGCGCTCCAGGATCTGTCCGATGGTCGGCATGTGTCATCCCTCCTGCTGCAATGCCTCAGGCTGCGATCGGCGACTCCGCCGTCCGGGGTGCCCTGCGGCCGGATGCCGCGCGGGACGCGGTGTACCCCGTGCCCGGCGCCCCGTAGGCTACTCCCAGGTCCAGTCCTTGAACCGCGCACGCAGGCTGGACTTGAGGAACTTGCCGGCCGCCGTGCGCGGGATCGCGTCGAGGAACACGATGGAGTCCGGCAGCCACCACGCGGCGAACCGCTCGGAGAGGTACGCGCGAAGCTCCTCTGCGGAAGCTTGTGCACCGGACTTCAGCACGACTGCGGCGAGAGGTCTCTCCTGCCACTTCGGATGCGGCAGCCCGATGACCGCCGCTTCGGCCACCGCCGGGTGTCCCATCAAGGCGTTCTCCATGTCCTGCGAGCTGATCCACTCGCCGCCGGACTTGATGAGGTCCTTGATGCGGTCCGTGATCTTGACGTAGCCCTCAGGCGTGATGGTGACCACGTCCCCCGTCCGGAACCACCCGTCGCTCGTGAACTGGTCGCGTGCATCCGGCAGCCGGTAATAGCTCGCGGCCACCCACGGCCCGCGCACCTGGAGCTCGCCCATGCTGCGGCCGTCCCAAGGAATCTCCCGATCCCCCTGCACGCCGCGCACCTCGATATAGGGAACGGGGATCCCCTGCATGGCGCGCAGGACATAGCGCTCGTCCTCAGGCAGGTCCTGAAGGTCCCGCTTCACGTAGCTGACCGTGCCGAGTGGCGTGGTCTCGGTCATGCCCCAGGCATGGATCACCCGGATGCCCAGACGGTCGAAGCCGCGGATCATCGCCTCCGGTGCCGCGGCGCCACCGACCGCCATGCGCAGGCCCGGCACGAGGTGCCAACGCTCCGGCTGCTGCTGCAGCGCCTGCAGGACGCCGAACCAGATCGTGGGGACACCTGCGCTGACCGTCACCTGTTCGCGTTCGTAGAGGTCCAGCAGGGCATCCGGTGCGAGATGCGGGCCGGGGAAGACCTGCTTGGCCCCTACCATGGTCGAGGTGAACGGCAGCCCCCAGGCGTTCGCGTGGAACATGGGCACCACCGGCAGTACGGTGTCCTCATGTCCGATCGCGAGGGCGTCGACCATGCCCTCCGCCAGCGCGTGCAGCACGAGGGAGCGGTGCGAGTAGACGACGCCCTTGGGCCTTCCGGTGGTGCCGGACGTGTAACACATGCCCGCCGCCTCGTCCTCGTCGAGCTCCGGGTAGGCGAAGTCGCCCGTCGCGGACGCGAGGAACTCCTCGTAGTCGGTCAGGCCGTCCGGCACCGGCCCCTTGGTCAGCGGCACCACGATCACGCGCTCCAGGTGCACGTGATCCTTGACCTTCTCGTAGAGAGGCAGCAGGACGTCGTCGACGATCAGGACGCGATCCTCCGCGTGGTTGACGATGTACGCGATGTCGGCGGGGTCGAGGCGCAGGTTCAGCGTGTGCACGACGCAGCCTGCGGCGGGCACGCCGAAATAGGCCTCGAGATGCGCGTAGTGGTTCCACATCAAGGTGGCGACGCGGTCGCCTCTCTCCAGCCCTGCGGCCTGGAGAGCCTCGGCGAGCGCCCGCGCGCGGCGGTGGAAGTCCCTGTACGTGTAGCGGTGCAGGCTCATGTCCGGCAGTCTGGACACCACCTCCACGCCGCCGAACAGCTGGCCCGCGCGCTCCAGGATGCCTGTCAGCGTCAAGGGGGAGTGCATCATCGTGCCTTGCATACCGCCTCGAACCTCCTCGCCTTCATCTACGTCCTTGCGTTCCCGTCTGGCCGAATCGTACGATTAGATCAAGCGATCAATCAATAGTGCAAGGTGATCTGCCATGGCGGGGGATTCGCAGGAGAAGGAGATTGCGCTGTCGACCAGCTTGAGCCTCGGCGAGGCGAGCGAGCAGCGGCGGCGCATCATCCTGGCGGCCGCGCGGCTGTTCTGCCGCCAGGGCTACGACCGGACCACCGTGCGGGAGCTCGCGGCCGACGTGGGCATGCAATCGGGCAACCTCTTCTACCATTTCAAGAACAAGGACGACGTGCTGGAGGCGGTGATGCGCGAGGGCGTCCTGCTGGCGACGGAGGCGGCGGACCGCGCCCTCGCTATGGCGGGGAGCGCGCAGGAGCGGCTGCGGGGCCTCTTCCACGCGCACATCCAGACGCTGCTTGGCCCGGGTCACGAAGCGCTGCAGGTCATGCTCTACGAATGGCGCCGCCTGCCGCCCGAGCAGCACCAGCGGCTCGTCGCCCTGCGGGACGCCTACGAGGAGCGCTGGCAGGCGGTGCTGGATGCGGCGGCCGAGGAGGGCCTCTGCCCGAGGGACACGCGCCTCTTCCGGCGCTACGTGCTCGGCGCGCTCAACTGGAGCATGGAATGGTTCCGTGCGGGCGGCGGGATGGAGCCATCGGATCTCGCCGACAGGTTCCTGCGCTTCACATTGGAGGGAAGGACATGGACTTCACCCTGAACGCAGATGAACGGGAGATCCAGTCCCTCGCCCGCGACTTCGCGCGGCGGGAGATCGTCCCCGTCGCCGCCGAGTACGACCAGCGGGCGGTCTTCCCCCATGCCGTCGTCGAGAAGGCGCGCAGCCTCCAGCTCATGAGCCTCGGCGTCCCCGTGCAGTACGAGGGCAGCGGCCTCGGAGCCGTGGCCGTCGCGGTGGTCGCGGAGGAGCTCGCCTGGGGCTGCGCCGGGATCGCCGCATGCATCCTCCTGAACGACCTCGTGGCGCTGCCCCTGCTCCTCGCCGGCACGAGCGGGCAGCGAGCGAAGTACTTCCCGCTGCTCGCGCAGGGCGTCGGCTCCTATGCCCTGACGGAGCCGGACGCCGGCTCCGACGCGGCGGCGATCGGCACGCTCGCCGCGAGGACCCCTGACGGCTACCGCCTGACGGGCCGCAAGACATGGATCAGCCACGCGCCGGAGGCGGCGTTCTTCGTCGTCTTCGCCAAGACGGATCCCGCGGCCGGCAGCCGGGGCCTGAGCGCGTTCCTCGTCGATCGCGACCTCCCGGGGGTCAGTGTCGGCAGGCCCCTGCCGAAGATGGGTCAGCGGGCATCGTCGGCGGCCGAGGTCACCTTCACGGATGTGCCGCTGCCCAGAGACGCCCTGCTCGGCGGGGAAGGGGAGGGGTTCACGCTCGCGATGCGCGTGTTCGACCGTTCGCGCCCGATGGTGGCGGCCTTCGGCGTCGGCGTCACCCAGAGGGCCTTCGACGAGGCGGCAGGCTACGCGAGCCGGCGCGAGACCTTCGGGCGCAAGCTCAAGAGCCACCAGGGCATCGGCTTCAAGCTGGCCGAGATGGGCATGCGCGCGGAGGCGGCGCGGCTCCTGACGCGCAAGGCCGCATGGCAGGTCGACGCGGGGCAGGCCAATACCCTCGCGGCGGCCTACGCCAAGGCGTTCGCGGCCGACTCGGCCATGTGGGCGGCGACCGAGGCCGTTCAGGTGTTCGGTGGCTACGGCTACAGCCAGGAGTACCCGGTCGAGAAGCTGATGCGCGACGCCAAGGTGCTGCAGATCTACGAGGGAACGTCCGAAATCCAGCGCATCATCATGGTGCGCGAGTTGACGGGGGCCTGAATATGGGCGAGCCAGTGATCCTGGACGCGGTGCGCACGCCGATCGGACGACGGGGCGGGGCCTTGCGCGAGGTGCGTCCGACCCGGCTCTACGCGCATGTGCTGAACGCGCTGATCGCGCGCACCGGTCTTGAGCCGTCGCGCGTGGACGACGTCGTCACGGGCTGCGTGACGCAGGCCGGGGAGCAAGGGGCGAATGTCGGCCGCCTGGGCGTTCTCCTCTCCGACCTGCCGATGACCGTCCCCGCGACGACCCTGAGCCGCATGTGCGGCTCCTCCCAGCAGGCGGTGCACTTTGCCGCGCAGGCCATCGCAGCGGGGGACGCGCAGTACGTCGTCGCAGGCGGCGTCGAATCGATGACGCGAGCGCCGATGTTCAGCGACCTCGGCGGCGGGTTCGAACGCCTTGACCCGGATCTCCTGTCCAAGTACGAGCTCATCCACCAGGGCGAGTCGGCGGAGCGGATCGCGGCTTTGTACAGCCTCGACCGCCGGGCCCTCGACGACTTCAGCCGCGAGAGCCACCGTCGCGCGACCGTGGCCGGTCAGGAGGGGCGCTTTGGCCACCAGCTGGCGCCGGTGCAGGGTGCGGATGCGGAGGGCCGCCCGTTCCTCCTCACGCGCGACGAGGGGGTGCGGGAAGACACCAGCCCGGAGGCGATGGCCGCGCTGCGCACCGTGTTCCGCGCCCAGGGCGTGGTGACCGCGGGAAACTCGAGCCAGATCTCCGATGGCGCCGCCGCCGTGCTGGTCGCAGATCGCGAGATCGCGCAAGGGGACGGTTTTCGACCGCGCGCCCGCTTCCGTGCGCGCGTCGTGGTGGGCGACGACCCGACGCTGCAGCTGCTCGGTGTCATTCCTGCGACGCGCAAGGCCTTGGCACGGGCCGGCCTGTCGCTTGCCGACATCGACGTGGTGGAGATCAACGAGGCCTTCGCCGCTGTGGTGCTCGCCTGGCGTCAGGAGCTCATCCCTGCCGGCAGCGCGTCCCTCTTCGAGAGGGTCAACCCGAACGGCGGCGCGATCGCCCATGGCCATCCCCTCGGCGCCACGGGTGCGGCACTGCTTGCGAAGCTCCTCGGCGAGCTCGAGCGACGCGACGCGCAGTTCGGACTGCAGGTGATGTGCATCGGTCACGGCATGGCCACGGCGACGGTGATCGAGCGGATCTGAACGAAGGAGGGATCTTTCATGAGGCTCGAGGGACTGGTTGCCGTCGTCACGGGCGGAGCCTCCGGGCTGGGGGCGGCGACCGCCAGGCGCCTGCACGCGTCGGGGGCGCGCGTCGTGGTCGCGGACCTGAACGCGGAAGCGGGCCAGGCGCTCTCGGATGCGCTGGGCCATGGCGCCCTCTTCGCAGGGACCGACGTGACCGACGAGGAGTCGGTGCAGGCGGCGCTCGCCGCGGCAGCCACGCTTGGACCGCTCGGCCTGCTGGTGAACTGCGCCGGCATCGGCATCGCCCAGAAGGTGCTCGGCCGGGAGGGCCCGCATCCTCTCAGGGACTTCGCGCGGGTCGTGGAGGTCAACCTGATCGGCACCTACAACGCCATCCGCCTTGCGGCCGACGCCATGCGCCGACAGGATCCGGGACCGGACGGGGAACGCGGAGTCGTGGTCACCACCGCATCCGTGGCCGCCTTCGAGGGGCAGATCGGACAGGCGGCCTACAGCGCGTCGAAGGGCGGCATCGCCTCGCTGACGCTGCCGCTCGCGAGGGAGTTCGCCCAGCACGGGATCCGTGTCGTCTCGATCGCTCCAGGCATCTTCGATACACCCATGCTGGCCGGTCTGCCGAGCGAGGCGCGCCGCTCGCTCGGCGAGCAGGTGCCGTTCCCGCGGCGCCTGGGGCGGCCCGAGGAGTACGCCGAACTCGTCCTGCAGATCGTCCAGAACCCGATGCTGAACGGCACGACGCTGCGGCTGGACGGCGCCTTGCGCATGGGAGCGCACTAGGCCGTGCAGCCGCCGCTGGTGCTCGACCTGACGCGGCTCCTGCCAGGCCCCCTCGCCGGACGCATCCTGCGCGACCTCGGCTACAGGGTGCACAGGGTGGTGGCTCCCGGCGGTGACCTGCTCGCAGTCCACTCGCCCGAGACGTTCGCCTGGCTGAACCGCGGGAAGTCCGAGGAAACGGTCGATCTCAAGACGCCGGCCGGCCGCCAGCGCCTGCTCGATCTGGCCGCTGAGGCGAAGGTCCTGCTCGATTCGAACCGGCCCGGCGTCATGGAGCGGCTGGGCGTCGGACCCGAGGCGCTGCTTGCCGCCAACCCCGCGCTCAGCTATGTGCGCATCGCAGGGCACACTGCGGCCGAATTCCGGGAGGTCCCCGGCCACGACCTGACCTACCTCGCCGCCGCCGGCCTCCTGGACCGGTTCGAGCGCGCCTGGCCAGGGGTGCAACTTGCGGACGGCGCCGGCGCCCTGTGGGCTGTCATCGCCGCGCAGCGTGGACTCTTGCAAGGCGGCGGAGTCTTCGATGTGGAGCTCGAGCGCGCAGCGCGCGCCTTCGCCTACCCGCCCGTAGCCGGACTCGACGGCCTGCGCGTCTGCTACAGCGTCTACCCGGCGCGCGGCGGCCGCATCGCGCTCGCTGCCATCGAGCCGCACCTCTGGAGCCGCACCTGCGAGGCCTTGGGGCATCCCGAGTGGATCGACGCGGCACAGAGCCCCGTGGCCGAGACGAACGCGGTCTGGCAGGCGCTGCAGCAGATCTTCCGGCAAAGGACGCCATCGGAGTGGGAGGCTTTCGGTCGTGTGCGGGCGCTGCCGCTGCGTGCGGTGCGCCCGCCGCACGCGCACGGCGACCCTGGTGACCAGACGCTCGTACCCTGGGACGGAGCCCCGCAGGGCTAGGCTGCCGAATGACTTGGCGGCGGTCTGCGCCGACGTGGCGCCATGAGAGACCTCCTGCGTGACGGGCAACGGCCTCCATGACCGGCGGACGCTCTGGGCGGGCAGCTGCCCAACGTCTCGGAGGCGCCCCCGTGACGTTCGTGCCCCGTGCGCGCGATGGCGGCGGACATGGCCGGTCGGCGAAGGACCGACCTTGGTGCTGTTTGCGCACGGCCATGCGTATCATCGAGTACCTGTCCTTGCCGCGGCGACAGGACACGGCCTCTCTGACCGGTGGCCTTCGGCGGGGCAGGTTGTCACCACCCGTCCTGCCGTGGCCAGGTGACCTGCGGAAGCGCGGATAGGCGGGCGCGGGACCTGCATGCGGCCTAGACAGGCGGTGCGAGGCAGGCGGTCCCGGGGGCGAGGGGTGCGCGCGCTACGCGGCATCGTCGCCGGTCGGTCCGCCGAGCGGCCCAGTCCACCAGGACAGGGAGCGCCGCTGCGCCCCAGCGGAGATTGGAACGCATGGACGCAGGAGGCCTCGTACGGGCCCCAGAACGCAGCAGCCAAATACCACATAGCGGTTAACGGCAAGACCGGCCGGCACGAGCTCCTGCAGAGACCGCCCGGCGCATTGCCCGCCGACCGCGCGGAGTTGGCGTTCAGATGCAGCTGATGCCACGACTTGCGCGATTCCCTCGCGCCTTTGCCTGACGAAAGTGGCCGACCCGACGGGCCTCAGACATGCCGGCCCGGAGCGGCATGAGGGAACGGTGCGCGAAAGGGGGCGGTGTGGTGCGCAGGTTCATCAGGAACGGACGTATTCATGGGTTGCAGCGGGGCTTCGTGTGTATGGAACACGGGGTGATCACGGCGACTGGCCGCGAGGAGGATATTGAGCTCTGGCTGAGGCCCGGCGATGAGACCTGGGACGCGGGAGGGGCGTGGATCCTGCCGGCCTGGACCGATAGCCATCTGCACGTGTTCCATCTTGCCAGACTGCGGCGGTTCACCAGGCTTCAGGGATGCTCGTCCGTCGAGGATCTGGCGCGGCGGCTTGCCACGGCGGCGCCGGGCGACTGGGTGCTCGGACGAGGCTGGGATGAGACGCTGCTCGGTATGACACCAGACCGGGCGCTGCTCGACCGCCTGGTGCCGGACAGGCCCGCGCTGATCTGGCGCCGTTGCGGACATATCGCAGCGGTCAATTCCGCCGCGCTGCGCTACGCCGACGTGGGGCCGGACACCGCGGTGTTCGGTGGCAGGGTGGACCTCGACGCGAGCGGCCAGCCAAGCGGCGTGCTGCGGGAGAACGCCATCCAGCTCGTGGCCAGGCATGTGCCTGACCCGAGCCCCGAGGCGTTCCGGAGGGACGTTGCGGCGTCGCTCGAGGCGCTTGCGGCCATGGGCATCGCCGCCGTGTACAGCAATGACGAGCCGCTGCACACAGGGGATCCCCTGGCGTTCTACAGGGACCTCTACAGGACGTCGCCCGAGGCCGTCATGCCGCGCGTGCGCTGGGATGCGCCGGTGGGCGAGCTCGACCGGCAGATCTCCCTCGACCGGGTCAGCGGGCACGGCGACAGCATGGTCGCCCTCGGCTCGATCAAGTTCGTGACCGACGGCTCGCTCGGTGGCCGCACGGCGTACATGCTGGAGCCGTACGCGGGTGAGGCCGAGCGCGGCATCTTCCGGTTCGACGCCGCCGACCTCGAAGAGTCGGTCGAGCGTGCCTTGGCGCATGGCCTCAGGACATGCCTGCACGCCATCGGCGACGCGGCGGTGCGCATCGTGCTGGACACGCTCGAGGCCGCCGGGTCGCGCCATGACCCCCTGCGTCCCCGCATCATCCACAGCCAGTTCGTCCATCCCGACGACATAGGGCGCTACCGGCGCACGCAGGCGATCGCTGACGTGCAGCCCCTCTTCGCGGTCAGCGACATGCCGCTGCGCGAACGCGTCGGGGCCGCCTGGGACCACGGCTATTCGTGGCGCAGTCTCCTTGCGGCCGGCGCAGCCATGTCGTTCAGTTCGGACGCCCCGATCGAGTCGGCGAATCCCATCCTCGGCGTCCGCGCGGCGCTTGCCCGGGGTGGCCGGTTCCAGGACGTGCCGAACTGGGATCGGGAGCGCCTCGACCTGGGTCTTGCGCTCGATCTCTACAGCGCCGGCGGTGCCTATGCCGGCATGGAGGAGGGCTGGCGCGGACGGCTTGCGCCGGGGATGGCGGCCGACGTGGTGGTCGTCGACCCGCGGCTCTTCCAGTCCGGGGAAGCGCAGCCCGAAGGTTACGAGGATGCGCAGGACATCCGCCCGAGCGAGGTAGTCATCGGCGGGCGGCCGCTCCACGCGTCCGATTGGCGCACAGACGTCTGATCTCCCGCGGACGGACGCGGGGAAGGGGAGTGGGGAATTGTCGCTGCATGTCAGTCTCACTTTCGACTTCGACGCTGTCTCGCTCTGGCTGGCCAGGGGGATGACCACCCTCACAGACCTCTCACGCGGCGAGTTCGGCCTGGTCGGCGTGGAGCGCATCCTGAGGCTCCTGTCCGAGTTCGACATCCATGGCACCTGGTTCATCCCCGGCCACACCATCGACACGTTCCCCGAGGCCTGCGAGGCGATCGTGGCCGCCGGCCACGAGGTCGCCCATCACGGCTACGTGCACGAGTCCACCATCGGCTGGCCGCTGGAACGCGAGGAGAGGTACCTCTGCCAGGCGAGCGAGAGCATCAAGAGGCTCTGCGGAGAGGCTCCGGCCGGCTTCCGGTCGCCGTCTTGGGAGCTCACGGGGCAGACGCTCGACCTTCTGCTGAAGTACGGCTTCCTCTACGACTCGAGCCTGATGGCCAAGGATTACACGCCGTACCATGTGCGCCGGGTGCAGGAAGCGCTCCCCGACCGGCCGCTCAGGTTCGGCGACGAGACTGCGCTCCTCGAGATGCCGGTCAGCTGGTCGCTCGATGACTTCCCGCAGTACGAGTACATGTTCTACCCCGACAAGATCAACACGGGCCTCAAGAACCCGGATGACGTGGTCCACACCTGGCTCGAGGAATTCCGTTACATGAAGGAAGAGGTGGGGGAGGGCATCCTCACCTTCACGTTCCATCCTCAGATCAGCGGCCGCGGTTACAGGATGCGGGCACTGCGCCGGCTCATCCAGGGGCTCCTGGACGAAGGCGGCCAGTTCATCAGGCTCATGGACTCGGCGCGCGCCCACACCGTCGAGGCCGGCAAGTTGGATCCGAGGGAGGAATGACGGTGTCCCTCAAGGCAACCTGGCTTGGCGCAGCATTCGTCGGGATTCTCAGCCTCACTACCGTGGCCGCGCTCGTGCCTGTCAGCGTCGACGCGGCGTCGAACCAGACCACGCTCACCATGACGATGGGCGACGGGCCGCAGTCGCTCGACCCGGCCGTATCGCAGGATCAGTTCTCCAACGCCGCCCTGTCCGGCTCGTACGAGACGCTGGTGCAGTATGACGCGGCCGAGCCCGGCCGGGTCAAGCCTCTGCTGGCGACGTCGTGGCAGGAGGAGTCCGGCGGCAAGGTCTGGATCTTCACCATCCGCAAGGGAGTCCACTTCCAGGACGGCTCGCTGCTGAACCCTGGCGCCGTCGCGGCCTCCTTTCAGCGGCTTCTGAAGCTCAACATGGGGCCGGCGGCCGGGTACACGGAGATCCAGTCGGTCAAGGCCCTGAACGCGAATCAGGTGGAATTCACGCTCAAGGCTCCGTTCGGCCCGTTCCTCATTTCGCTGGCGAGCGTGGCCGGTGCAGCCATCGTCAGCCCCAAGGCAGTGCACGAGCACCTGCATGACGGGACCCTGGCGACGCACTGGATGGCCACGCACATGGACGGCACCGGACCGTACGTGCTCTCCCAGTGGGAGCACGGCCAGCAGTTCACGCTCACCGCCAACCCGAACTACTGGGGCGGCTGGTCGGGCAAGCACGTCAAGACGGTCGTCGTGCGCGAGGTGACGCAGCCCGCCACCCAGGAGATGATGCTCGAGGGCGGTTCCGCAGACATCCTCGGCGACATCGTCGACCCGCGCGTTCCGCTCTCGCAGCTCAAGTCCCTGGCCCAGCAGCCGGGAACCGCCGTGAAGAGCATCTATGGCGGCAGCGAGCTCATCATCGGCATGAACTGCCTGCACGGCCCGACGGCCAACGTCAAGGTCCGCCAGGCGATCTCGTACGCCATCGACTACCAGGGCATCATCAAGGGCATCTACTTCGGCTACGCACGCCCGGCCGTCGGCCCGGTCCCCTACGGCGTCTTCGGCTACAACCCGAGCCTGCCGCACTACACCTACAACATCGCCAAGGCGAAGCGGCTGCTCGCCCAGGCAGGCTACCCCAAGGGCGGCTTCACGCTGAAGTTCAGCGTCGAACCGAACGACAACTACCTCAAGATCGCCGCCCTCTTGAAGCAGTCGCTGTCGCAGCTCGGCATCACCGTGAACATCGACGAGATGCCGTGGCCGACCGAGTACGAGCTGCTCGAGAACAAGGCTCAGGCGCCGAGCCTCTTCATCACCGGCTGGTACCCGGAGATCATGGACGCGGACTACGAGCTCTACCCGATCTACGACACGAGCTCCTGGGGCGCGAACGGCTTCAACCTGGAGTATTACAGCAACACGCAGGTCGACAAGCTGCTCGAACAGGCCCGCTCCATCACAGATTCCGCGCAGCGCCTCGCCCTCTACAACAGCGCGCAGCGCCTGATCATCAGCGACGCGCCGGCGATCTGGGTGCTGAACCAGAGCGACATCCTCGCCTACCGCTCCGACGTGCACGGCACGCTCTACGACCCGGCGAACCTCGTGCCGGACTACTATAGCATCTGGAAAAACTGAGGAGCCGCACGGGCGAGCGGGATGCGCACCACCCCGCTCGCCCCCTCCGGCCGCCTGCGCAGGTCGGCGGAGGACGCGCTCCGGCTCCTCCGCCACAGGACAGGGGGCCTTGGGGCCCGCCGTACCGACCCGAGGGCCCGACGCGGGACTTCCCAGGCTGCCATGGCCCCGGCGCCCTCCGCCGTGCGGGGGAGACGGATCCACGGGAGGGTGCTGCCGATGCTGGCTTTCATCCTACGCCGGCTGGCGCTCGCGATACTCGTGCTGTGGGGAGCCGCCACCATCGCGTTCTTCGTTTCGCACGCCGTGCCCGCCGACCCCGCGCGTCTCATCGCCGGCCCACAGGCCACGCATGCCCAGATCGAGGCTGTGCGCAAGGCGTACGGCCTCAACCTGCCCCTCTATGAACAGTACGGGTTCTACCTGGGCGGTTTGATGCATGGGAACCTCGGTTATTCCATGCTTACGCAGCAGCCGGTATTGCAGAACATTTATGACTACTTTCCGGCCACGGTCGAGCTGGGACTGAGCTCGTTCGTGATCTTCGTCGTGGTCGGCCTGCCGCTGGGCGTGCTGGCGGCCGTCTACAGGACGCGCTGGGTCGACCAGGTCGTGCGCACGCTGGGTGTCGCCGCCACGTCGGCGCCAGGCTTCTGGCTGGCGATCATGGCCCAGCTCGTCTTCTACGGCATTCTGCACTGGCTGCCCCTGGAGGGACAGTTCGGGGTTGGGATAGCGCCGCCGCATCCGCTCACGGGCTTCTACATCGTCGACGACCTCCTGGAGGGACACTGGGCCGCCTTCATGGACGGCCTGAGGCATCTGGTGCTGCCGGCCGTCACGCTCGGCCTGGCGTCGGTCGGCTACATGATCCGCATGACGAGGTCGAGCATGCTCGAGTACATGCGCGAGGACTACGTCCGCACGGCGCGCGCCAAGGGGCTGCCGGAGATGCGGGTGCTGCTGCGCCACGTCCTGCGCAACGCGCTGACGCCCCTGATCAGCATCTCCGGCTTGCAGGTGGGCTCCGTACTGAGCGGCGTCGTGGTCATCGAGAGCGTCTTCGACTGGCCTGGCATCGGCCGTTATCTGCTGACCGCGGTCCTCAACCTGGACTTCAACGCGATCGTTGGCGTCACCGTCGTCCTGACGCTCGTCTATGTGGTGGTCAACCTGCTGACGGACATCGCCTACGTGCTGACCGACCCCAGGGCCAGCCTGGGCGAGAGCCCCCGCCTATGAAGGCGGCGGCGGGCCCTGGGGCTGCCGAGCGTGCATCGGCGTTCACCGGACGCGCGACGCGGCGGCGCCGGCTGGGCCGCTGGCGCCTCCTGTTCGGCGTGCCGGCCAACCTTACGGGCGCCATCATCGCCGGCCTCTTTCTGCTGCTGAGCGCGATCGGCGCCGTCTGGACCCCGGGCAGCGCCGTGAACGGCAGCCTGACGGATGTCCTTCAGGCGCCGAGCGGTGCACATCCCTTCGGCACGGACGACCTCGGCAGGGACATCCTTTCGCGCGTTCTGGCCGGTGCGCATCTCGAACTGGAGGTCGCGGTCATCGTGCTGCTCGTGGCCGGCCTCCTCGGCATCGTGCTCGGCCTCCTCACCGGCTATCTCGGCGGCTGGTTCGACGAGGTCGTGATGCGGATCACGGATATCTTCCTCGGCTTCCCCGCGCTGCTCTTCGCGGTCATGCTGGGTGCCGCGCTCGGCCCGAGCCTCGGCCACGCCATTCTGGCCATGTCGGTGGTGTGGTGGCCCTGGTATGCCCGCATCCTGCGCGGGCAGGTGATCAAGCTGCGCCACGATCAGTTCATCGAGGCCGCCTACGCCATCGGCGCCTCTCGCTGGCGGATCATGATGAGGCATATCCTGCCGAACACCATCCAGGCGCTGCTCATCCAGGCCACGCTCGACGTGGGGAGCGCCATCCTCACCGCGGCTACATTGGGCTTTGTGGGCCTGGGGGCCCAGCCGCCGTCGCCCGAGTGGGGGGCCATGGTCGCGGAGGGACAGCAGTATGTGCTGGCGCAATGGTGGGTCGCGGTCTTTCCGGGGATCGCGATCATGATCGTGAGCATCGGCTTCAGTCTCTTGGGTGATGGCCTGCGCGACGTGTTGGATCCGGCGCTCTCGCCGTACACGAAGTGAGGCATCAGCCCGGGACGTCTGGGCGCCGGCCGCTGGCCACTGCGAGCTCGCCGCCGATGTCTACCCACGCGACCGGGAGGTGGGCCCCGGTCCGCGATGTGGATGCGCCGACGCGCCAGCAAGGTCCTATGGCCTAGAACATGCCGGGATATGGGCCATAGTTCACACGCTGGAAACGAACCTTGTGGAAGACGCCGAACACTCGTGCGTAAGCTCGGCCAGGGAAGTACACCGGCTGCAGGCCCGGTACGTCCGCAGGGACGTAGGTGCTCCACTGCACGAGGAGGCTGCCGCGTGACGTCTCCTGTACCCCCGCCACCGCGGGTTCCACGCCAGGCGGCAGCTTAGGCACGATCGCGATCAGCGTTTCGCCGTCGATGACTCTGCTCCCGATGTCGTGTGTGGAACGAATCATGGCCCTTTCGGCAGAAGAGAGCCGGTTCGTGGTCCAGAGCGGCTGGAAGTCCATGAACTGGGTTCCGGAAGTTGTACTGGGCGAAACGGAAGGCGCCCTGCGGCGTGCTCGTCGCCTTGGCGAGCGTCAGCAGCCTCTGTGCCGCCTGGAGCTGCCAGGGGATGAAGAACTTCAGGAAGGGCGTTTCGGTGTACGCGATGCCAGGAAGGGCCGTCGTCACCGCTTGGGTGTCGGCCGCGGCAGACTTGAGGCCGGCGACCGCCTGGGCATAGCGGCCCTTGCGCAGCTGGTGAACCGCCTCCGCATAGCGCAGTAGCGGTCGCAGGCTCGCGGGGGCGGACGCCATGAGGCGTCCGATCTCGGTGCTGGTCATCTCGACGTCCAGCACCCAGACGAGCCGGCTGGCCGCGGCGTTTTGCATGCCTCCGTCCGGCAGGGAGAGAGCATGGTCGAAGGCGAGGACTGCCGCGCCGTAGTGGTGCTCGATCTCCTCTTCCCGGCCGATGATGTACGCGATATCGTCCGATCCGGGATGTTGGCCTAGGCGGGAGAGGAGTGCCTGCCACTCCGGAAGCTTCGCGGGGTCGTACTGAGCCTGTCCTTCGAGGTAGAAGCCGCACTGGTTCGTGTGCGGGATGCAGCGGTGGACATCCGTATAGGCCGTGCCGGTCAGGGCGGAGACCTCATTCATGCCCTGGGCGATGTACCCGTGCGGGTCGGCCTGTTTCACGGCGATCATCAACGAGGCGGGCCAGATCACGCCCGCGAAGGTGTGGTAGCGATCCGCGAAGGCCGCGAGCGCCTGGACGGATCCCGGAGATCCGTTCTCCGCAAGGTCGACCAGGACTTGCTCCTTGAGCGTCGGATCCGTGACGGTCTGCGCGTACCGATCCAGCGTGGCGAAGCTCTTTGGCGCCACGAAGTACTGCTCGGCAAGGATCGCCTGCTTCACCGCACTCGAGATCTTCCGGTCGGCGAGCACCCTGTGAAGAAGGGGCGGTGATCCGAACAGGTAGTAGTCCACGCCAGCGGTCTTGGCGTCGGGCGCCGGTACGGAGGCGAGCGCCTGAAGCCACAGGGTGCTGCCCGCCCGCTGGTCGGCGAGCACGGACTGAAGCGCCGCACTCTCCGCCCAGGGCGGCCCTGTCCGGATCTCACGGAGCAGAAAGGCGGTCGGCAAGGCATAATCGTTGGGCGCTGCAACGCCGTATCGCACGATGGCCTGCTCCACGATCGGCAGGCCTAGGGAGCGGGGCAACTCTGCGACGAGCCATAGAGCCGGTGCACCCTGGAGCGCTGTAGAGAACGGGTCCTGGGTCAAGGATGCCTTGATCGCATCTGAAAGGTCTTTGGGGTAGCGGCGTAGAGTTGCAACGGTCGCCGGGTATGGCGGCATGCCCTGCAGTCTGTTCGAGAGGGCCGCCTGGAACCCTTTCTCGAACGCAGACGTAGGCCTCGGCTTCTCGGTGGTCGCGGTCGCATGCACTCCTTCGCTTCCACAGGCGGAGAGGGATAGCGCAGTGAGGGTGACCATCAAGGCCGAGACGAAGCGGTTCCTCATCTATACCATTGCCCTCTCACGCGAGGATGGGGGATCTTGGCTGGAAAGGCGCGGCCATGGGCTGGAAGGCCCAAAGGCGTGTCACGCGAGCACTTCGAGAAGGTGCGTCTGAAGAAGCGCGAGGCTCGTGGCGGATTCGACGGTTTGGCTGTTCCTTGTCGGCGCCGAATAGACAGCGGCATCTCTTGATGGTGGATCAGGAGTTCACACGTCCATGTTCGACCTCCCCGACGTTCTCAGGACGCGGGGATCATGGTGTGACGAGACATCGCCGGGCAGCTTGAGATACTGCGTTCACGCCTGCACGTCCGCCTGAGTGGGCGGAAAGTAGTCGAAGTCGTAACCGAAGGCGCGCGGCCCCCAGATCGCGAGGGCTGCCGCCGTCTTCATGATCGCGGGAGCCGGGATGCCGAGCACCGTCACACGATATCCATAGCGCAGCCGTTCCGTCGAGATCGGGAGACCGTTCGCGGCATCGAGGACGCAGACGAGGTCGGGTACGGTGCAGATCGGCAGGCCGTCGCGGGCGGCCAGGATGTTCTCGTTCTGCACGTCGATGCGCATCACCGAGCCGGCATCGGGCCCGCTGCCCTGCACCGTGATCGTTCCCCGAGCGAGCCCGTCCGAGGTACGGCGGAGCACGTCGACAACCTTTCCGGTGAAGAGCCGCAATCCTGATCCGTACCCGCCACGGGCCGCGGCGGCGCATACAGCCTCGACGGGGTCGGCATGGCTGCTCTGGGCCTCGAGCAGGGAGCGGCCGATCTCAAGCGCGAGTTGGAGCGTGCCGGGGATGGCGACCTGCCGCAGGTCCTTGCCGGTCATGGGGTAGTCGGCGACGAAGGCGTGCCCGCCGAGTCGCATCGTCACACCCCGCGCCAGCCATTCGTAGGCGTAGTTGTCCCTCAGGCGGTCGAGGAGCACGAGGTCGCCGTGCTCGCTCGCGAAGCAGGCGGGCGTGCCGGACATGCCATAGATGTGAAAGGTCTCCATGAAGAGCCCTGGGAAGGCGCGCCCCATCCCGTCCGCGTCGACGACGGGAACGCCGAGCTGCGCGGCCGCGATCAGCGGAATCATGCTGTTCACGCCGCCGGCCTCCGCTGCGCAGATGGCGAACGTCTCTACCCCGATGTGCCTGGCGAGCCGCTGCACCGCGGCCGCCGCCTCGCGTCCCGAGGGAATCTTCTCGTAGAGGATCGTCGGGGCGCCGACGCCCGATGCGGCGATCACCCAGGAGCCGTCAGGCACCTCGTCCACGTTCAGCAGCGTGACAGGGCCCGTGGCGCGCATCGCCTTCTCCGCCATCATGCGTCCGACGTAGGGATCGCCGCCGCCCCCGGCGCCCAGGATGGCCGCGCCGATGGCCAGAGGACTGAGGTCCGGAAGATCGATGCGCCTGCTCACGCCGGATCCCTCCTCAGGTGTCCGGCGACGACGGCGCGCACGCGGACGCTGTCGCTGGAGAGGTACGCCATGGGGATCTCCTCGATCTCGCGCACCTCGAGGCCGTCGGGATCCGCGCCGGCGCGGATCGCGTCGGCCTCGGCGGCGGCGACAGCCTCCGAGAGGACTGCTTCCCTGCCGCGGCCGGAGAAGGAGTAGACGCGGTCCGAGCGGCCGGAGACCTCCGCCATGGCCGCGCCGATCGCGTTCGCCACGTCGAAGTGCTGCGGGCGAAGCACTTGCGACGCCCCGCCCAACCCGTCGGGCAGAAGGACGCTGCCTCCCCCGACCAGGACGAGGGGAAGCGGCTCCGGGCTGATGCGCATGCGTTCGACCCCTCCTCGACCGCGTGGACGAAGAGACCGTACGCGGACCGGCTCAGCGCCGGGTCCACATCCGGCGCGTGGTGGCCGATGCGGCATGCGCCCTCGGCGACCGCCACGTCCGACAAGGTCAGCGTGTCGCCGCCAAAGATCCTCGCCGCCGTGTCGAGGTCGTACCCGACGCTGTCGGGCCCGACCTTCACGCCCTCGGGGTCGACGCGCACCCGGGAGCCGCCACCCAGGGCCAGGCTCACGAGATCGGGCATGCGGAAGTTCGTGCGGATACCGCCGAACTCCACCGCCGCCGAGGATTCGAGGGGAAACCCGCCGCGCAGCGCGCCGATGTCCGTGGAGGTGCCGCCGACGTCGACGACGACCGCGTCCTCCACTCCGGAGAGGAAGGCGGCGCCACGCATCGAGTTCGTGGGGCCGCAGGCCACCGTGAAGATCGGGTAGCGCAAGGCGTACTCGCTGGACATCAGCGTGCCGTCGTTCTGGCTGAGGTAGGTCCGGGCGCCGATGCCGGCGGATCGCAGCGCCTCCGCGAAGGCCAGCGTCGCGCGACGTGCCGCCTGGGCCACCGCGGCGTTGAGCACGGTTGCGCTCTCGCGCTCGAGAAAGCCGATCGAGCCGAGCTCGTGGGAGAGCGAGACGGGCAGAGCGGGGTCGATGCTCTGCGCGAGCTGGCGGACCCAGAGCTCGTGCTCGGCGCTCACGGGGGAGAAGACAGAGACGACGGCGAGCGAGGAAATCTCGGCGCGGGCATCCTCGATGAAGCGGCGGATGGCGTCCCGGTCGAGAGGGGAGATCTGCCTGCCGTCGTACTCGTGCCCGCCCTGGACGGTCGCCGAGCGCCGGAGCACCACTTGGCGCAGATCCTCCGGCCAGCCCGCAAGCGGATCGACCGCCTGCGTGGCGGGGGCGCCGATGCGCAGGAGCCCCACGCCCGCCAGCCGGCGCCGCTCCAGGATGGCGTTCGTGACCTGCGTCGTGCCGAGCATGGCATAGGCGACCTCCGCCGCCTTAATGCCGGACCGGTCAAGCACGGCCGCCACGGCCTGCCGGATGGAGGCGGCAATGTCCGCCGTGACGGACTGCTTGACCTTCGCCACGAGGCGGCCGTCCGCGCCGAGCAGCACGCAGTCCGTGTTGGTGTTGCCGACGTCGATACCCAGACGGTACTGCACAGCGCACCTCCAGTGGGACCCGGGGGACCTGTCCGCCTTCTTCGCGACCTGTGCCGGGGAGCCCTCTGCGCCGCGCATTAGGTCTTGCCTTTCAGGCAGGAGCGTGCGACGCTCAGGCAAACCCCGCTCGCCTAGCCTGCGCCGCCGCAGCGTTCCGCCGCGGGAGCGGGAAGGCGGCGAGCCTGGCGGTCTGTCCATTCCCGATCCGACGCGCAGCTGTCGCAAACCCGCCGGGCGCAACGCGACGGCGGTTCGCCTGCCAAGCATCGCGACACCATGCGGGAGGGATGCGTCGTGGCGGAGGAAGGCCTCACGCTGAGGACGCTGTTCGAGGCTCTTCCCGTTGCCTTCGAGGTCCATGCCGCCGCCCTCGATCGACCCGTCCGCCATCTCGGCCTGCTCGCGGACGCGGTCGACCTGCCGCCCAAGCAGGACGCGCTCTGGGTCTACCCGTGCGAGGCGAGCGGCTCTGCCCCGGACCTCGACGCCCTGATCCTGCGGCTCTACAGGGGAGGCGCCTCCGGCCTCGTGCTGCCGGGCCTGTCGCTGCCGGAGTCCGCGCGGCTGCTCGCGCGGGAGCTCGGCTTTCCGGTCGTCCTGGTGCGCCGCGCGGCGCTCGACGCCCTCCTGCAGGCGTTGTGGCAGCGCATCTACATGCACGAGCTCGTCGTCCGGCGCGAGGCCGAGACGCTCGCGCAGAGCCTGCGCGAGGCCTTTGAGGCGGCAGGCGGCGTCGACAGGTACCTCGACGCAGCGGGACGCATCCTGGGCGCGACGGTGCGCCTCGTGGAACCGCAGGAGGACGAGGGCATCGCCGCGGATGTCGCCTACCGGCTGCCGATCGTCTGGGGGCGGGGCTCCGGGAACGTCCTCGCGATCGGCACTCCGTCGCGCGGCAGGGAGGTCGTCGACCTGCTGCTGCCGCATCTCGCGCTCACCGCCAGCGTGCTCGTCGACCGGGAGGCGGCGCGGATCGAGTCGGACCTTCGGCTGCGGGGCGAGCTCCTCCTGGAGCTCCTCCTGGACCAGAGGGCGCCGACGGGCTCCGTGATCCTCGCCGCGGAGCGCTTCGGCATGGATCTCGGCGAGGAACACTTCGCCGCCATCTGGGACATCGACAACCTCGCCGGCGCGATGGCAAGTCAGGGGCTCGCCGAGGTGCGCCTCCTGCGCCTCAAGCGGGACATCGGCCAGATCCTCGAACAGCAGGCCAGGCTGGTCTTCGGGCGGGCCTGGGTCCTGCCGCACCTGGACGACTTCGTCCTGGTGGCGGGGGCGCGCAGCGCGGACTGGACGCCGAAGCACACGGCGGAGATCATGCGCGAGATGCAGAGCCGGCTCGTACCGGTGCTGCAGCGCTATGCGCTCTCGGGGATCGCGGCGGGGCTCGGCTATCCGTACTCAGGGGCCCAGGGGCTGCGCAAGAGCTTCGACGAGGCGCGGGAAGCGCTCGTCGTCGGCCGCGCCCAGTTTGGCGCCTCGAGCATCACGCACTTCGCGAACCTCGGCCTGCACCGCTTTCTCTACGGCTGGTTCGACACCCCGCGGTCCCGCGCCCTGGCCCTCGACCTCCTGCGCCCCTTGCTGGAGGACGACGAGCGCGGGCGCGGCCAGCTGCTCGAGACCTTGCGGGCGTACCTCGAACAGCACGGGCGGGCGTCCGCGGCCGCGGCGCAGCTCGGCGTCCACCGAAACACCCTGCGCTACCGGCTGGACCGCATCGAGAGCCTGCTCGGCGTCGACCTCGAGGCGGCGAACGTCCAGCTCATCCTGCAGCTCATTCTGCGCACGCTCCCCGACTGAGACGGCGCGTCAGAACTGGCACAAAAACTGCCGGCGCCGATTGTGCGGGTTGCCAAAATGACAAGTACCACATCGCGTCGAACCGGCCTTCTCTAAACCATGCGGGATCGGCGGGGCCTGCCGCGGCAGGGCGGCGACGGGCGGTCGACACCAGCGGTTGCAGAGGAGGGCTTGATGTGCGGTGGAGGAGGCTTGCGGCAGTCCTGCTGGCGGGTCTGGGCCTGGTCGGCCTGTCGGCCTGCGGCTCCGCGGGCGGGCAGGCGCAGCCCAAGGCGGAGGCGGCGGTGGCGGACTACGCTTCGTATACCCAGGTGATGGTCTTCTGGGATCCTTCCGACAGCTACTCGAACGAAATCATCGCGATGCCGCAGATGTACGAGACGCTCCTCCGGTACGATCCTCAGACCGACAAGTTCATCCCCGTGCTCGCCACGTCGTACGAGAAGTCCCAGGACGGGCTGACGTGGACGTTCCACCTGCGCCACAACGTCCACTTCCACGACGGCAGCCTGATGACGTCGGCGAACGTCAAGGCGTCCATCGAGCGGACGATGCAGCGCGGCAACGGTGCCGCCTACATCTGGGACGCCGTGAAGTCGATCGCGACGCCGGACAAGTACACCGTGGTCTTCCACCTGTCGACCCCCTCGCCGATCGACTTCGCGGCGGCGTCGCCGTACGCGGCCTGGATCTTCAACACCGCGCCGCTGAAGCAGCACGGCCAGAACTGGTTCGCGAAGGGTCACGAGGACGGCACCGGCCCCTACGAGCTGCAGAGCTGGTCGAACGGCCAGCCGCTCGTGCTGAAGGCGTTCAAGGACTACTGGGGCGGCTGGAAGGGATCGCACTACACGAAGCTTGTCTTCCAGACCATCCAGAGCAGCAGCACAAGGGCCCAGATGCTAGAGAGCGGCCAGCTGACCTTCACGGACTTCCTGCCGTTCCAGGAGATCCAGTCCCTTAAGAGCGACAAGAACCTGAAGGTTGTCGTGACGCCGTCGTGGCAGAATCTCATGGCCTTCTTCAACACGAAGAAGAAGCCGCTCGACAACGTCCTCGTGCGCCAGGCGCTGAGCGAGGCCTTCCCGTACCAGGAGGTCGACCAGGACGTCATGCACGGCTACGCGACGCAGTCGCGCGGGCCGGTCCCGCTCGGCCTGTGGGGGCACGACCCTTCGCTGAAGCAGTACCACTACAACCTCTCCCAGGCGAAGGCGCTCCTGCAGCAGGCCGGCATCAAGCCGAACACGCTGAACCTCACGCTGACCTACACGGCCGGCGACGACAACGAGAGCAACGCCGCGGCACTCTACAAGGCCTCGCTCGCCCAGATCGGCGTGAACCTCACCGTCAAGCCGATGCCGTGGGTCGCGCAGTGGAACCTCGCCAAGGCCACGAACCCAGCCCAGCGGCAGGACATCTTCATGATGTACTGGTGGCCGGACTACGCGAACCCGTACAGCTTCCTCTTCAACCTCTTCCACACGGAGAAGACGGTGAACTTCAACCTCGCCTACTACTACAACTCCGGGTTCGACAAGCTGATCGACCAGGCGAACATCGACTCCGGCGTGAACCGCTCTGAGGCCGTGAAGCTGTACGACCAGGCGCAGACGATGCTCGTCCAGGACGCGCCCGCGATCTTCGTCTTCGACGAGGAGCACGTGCGGGTCATCCCCAAGCAGATGCACGGCTACTACGACAACCCGGCCTACACCAACGTCGTCTTCTGGTACGACGTCACGCCCAACTAGCAGACATGATGGGGATGGTGTACGCGGTTGGCTCATTACGTCCTGCGTAGGGTGCTGCTCGGGGTGCTGGTGCTGGTGGGGCTCTCCGTCCTCACCTTCATCATCACCCGGGTGGCACCGGGGGATCCGGCGGCGCTCTGGATGGGGCCGCGCGCCTCCGCCGCCCAGATCGCGCGGGCGACGGTGGAACTCGGCCTCAACCGGCCCCTGCCGGTGCAGTACGGCATCTACATGTGGGACCTCGTCCACGGCAACCTGGGCGTCTCGATCGAGACGCACCAGCCCGTGCTGAACAACATCGCCGCCTACCTGCCGGCATCGCTCGAGCTCGTGACGAGCGGCATGCTCATCGCCCTCGTGCTTGGCCTGCCGCTCGGCGTCCTCGCCGCGATGCGACCGGGCGGCGCCTTCGACACCCTGGCGCGCCTGGCGGCCGTGCTCTCGGTCTCGGTGCCGACATTCTGGCTCGCCTTCCTGCTCCAGATCGTGTTCTTCAAGGATCTTGGCCTGCTGCCGCTCGCGGGGCGCGTCTCCGAACTCGTCACGGTCCTGGAGCCCGTCAGGCACATCACGGGCTTCATGACCGTGGACAGCATGCTCGAAGGCAACTGGACGGCGTTCTGGAGCGCTCTGCAGCACCTCGTCCTGCCGGCGCTGACGATCGCGAGCTACCCGTTCGGCCTGATCCTGCGCATGGTGCGCGCGTCGCTTCTCGACGTCATCTCCCTCGATCACGTGCGCCTGCTGCGCGCCCTCGGCCAGAAGCGCCACACGATCGCGTTCCGCTATGCCCTGAAGAACGCCCTGCCGGCGACGCTCACGGTGCTCTCCCTGACCTTCGCCTACTCGCTCACGGGCACGTTCCTCGTCGAGTCCGTCTTCAACTGGCCGGGGCTCGGCAACTACACGGCGCAGGCGGTGGTCACCAACGACTACCCCGCGGTGATGGGCGTGACGCTGGTCATCGGCGTGATCTACGTCGTCCTGAACCTCGTCGTCGACCTCGTCATCGCCGGGATCGACCCGCGAGTGAGGTACGTATGATCGCGGCAAGGCGCCTCGGGTCATCCCTGCGCTTCTACCTGCGCGGCAACGCCCTGACCTCCATCGGCATCTTCGTGATCGGACTCTTCATCCTCGTGGCGCTCCTGGCGCCCTGGCTCGCGCCGTACCCGGGCGACGCCCTGGGACAGGTCCACCCATCCGACGCCCTGCTGGCCCCGTCCGCGGCGCACCTGATGGGCACCGATCAGCTCGGCCGCGACCTGTTCTCGCTCGTGCTGCTGGGGGCGCGCGTGTCGCTGGGCGCCGGCTTCGTCACCATCCTCTTCGCCCTTGTGATCGGCGTGACGCTCGGGCTGATCGCCGGGTACTCGGGCGGCTGGCTCGACGAGGTGATCATGCGCCTGACCGACATCGTGCTCGGCTTTCCCTCCCTGCTGCTCGCCGTGGCGATCGCCGCGACGCTCGGGGCGAGCCTCGACCACGCCGTCCTGGCCATCGCGCTGTCGTGGTGGCCTTGGTACACGCGGCTGATCCGCTCCCAGGTGATCTCCCTGCGCCATGCGGACTACGTACAGGCCGCGCGGCTGAGCGGGCTCGGACGCGCGCGCATCCTGCTCCGGCATATCCTGCCGAACGCCCTGACGCCCGTCGTGGTGCAGGCCTCGATGGACCTCGGGTCCGTCATCCTGACGCTCGCGGGGCTGAGCTTTCTCGGGCTCGGCGCGCAGCCGCCGACGCCGGAGTGGGGGCTGATCGTCGCGGACGGCCAGAACTACGTCCTCACCAACTGGTGGTACGTCACCTTCCCGGGTCTCGCGATCCTGATCTCCGTGTCCGCGCTGAACCTGGTCGGCGACGGCCTGAACGATCTCCTCAACCGGCGCGAGCGGGGGGTGCTCTGATGGCCTTCCTGTCGATGCGCGGCGTCCACGTGGTCGTGGACACGGCCGAGGGGCCCCGCACGCTCGTCCGCCTCAGCCAGCTCGACCTGGCGGAGGGCGAGATGCTGGGCCTCGTCGGCGAGACCGGCTCCGGCAAGACCTTGACAGGGCTCTCCGTCACGCGCATCTTCCCGACGCCCTCGATCCGGCTCGCTGAAGGCGGCATCGAGCTCGGCGGGCGCGATCTCGCGCGCCTGCCGGAGCGCGAGATCCGAAAGGTGCGCGGCCGCGAGGTGGGCGTCGTGTTCCAGGACCCGAACGCGTCCCTGAACCCCGTCTTCCCGGTGGGACGACCCCTGATGGACCTCCTGCGCCTGCACCGCGGGCTGAAGGGCCAGGCTGCCCGTGCGGAGGCCCTGCGGCTCTTTGCCCGCGTGGAGCTGCCGAACCCCGAGGCGATCCTCTCGCGGTACCCGCACGAGCTCTCGGGCGGGCTGCGCCAGCGCGTGATGATCGCCCTGGCCATCGCCGCGGGGCCGCGGCTCCTCGTCGCGGACGAGCCGACGACGGCGCTCGACGTGACGGTGCAGGCCGAGATCCTGCGCCTCTTCGACGACCTGCGCCGCAAGGAGGGGATGAGCATCCTCTTCATCACGCACAACCTGGGCGTCGTGGCGCACATGGTCGACCGCGTCGCCATCATGTACGCCGGCGACATCGTCGAGACGGGACCGACGCGCGATGTGCTGAAGCGCCCCGAGCACCCCTACACGCGGCTCCTGCTGGCAGCCGTGCCGCACAGGGGACCCGGCCGCCTGACGGCGATCGCCGGCACGGCGGTGCCGCGCGCGGAGATCGCGGGCGGCTGCGCGTTCGCCTCACGCTGCCCGTTCGTGCAGGAGCGCTGCCGCAGCGTCGAGCCGGCGCTCGCCGGCGGCGCCGTACA
>Ga0209012_1000611_pt1 | contig 46622 bp, 45 predicted proteins | sample RS3BMetagenome_FD_184735 | JGI IMG/M metagenome (GOLD analysis project Ga0209012, IMG submission 184735) | Ferric oxide microbial mat and aquatic microbial communities from Rainbow Spring, Yellowstone National Park, USA - RS3B (SPAdes) (version 3) ...
TATGGGAGATGATATCAGGTCAATAAAGACAAAGGCTCAGAATAATGAAATGAGGTTTAAAATAATAGCATATAATGCAGCTAGAATTGCAAGTCTGGCTTATTCTTTGTTCGTAGGGTTTCTACAGAGCCTTGTGTCCTCAATGCTTAAATATATCAAAGATGACATCATTGATAGCTACGGTGGGGCACACCGAAAGCGAGAAGCCTCTCTTTCCTGTAAAAGGGACACCTGTTGCCAAGGCCCTGCAAAAGGGATGCTGGACTGGTGGACATGGGGGCCTCTGGAACCATGTAAGTCCATGAAGAATGGCAATGACTCCAAGCTTCCATGGATGAAGGAGGAACCCCAGCCCCTGATAACGGGGTAGCTTCCATGCAAAACGCCCAGAGGAATGCGCAAGCACCTCGGCAACCTGCAGAAAAAGTATGGAAGCCAACGGGTTCACCCGTTGGAGGATGTCACGTGTTGTTTCTCTCCTTGCAACTGTTCTTTTTACAGCTGGCGAATATGCCGGCTTAGGAATAGGTGGTATGGAAAGATTGATAGTCTATCCTGTTCTGATTTGGGGAGCAATGTTCGGAGCTTCGCTTTCCTCATCTAGTCAGGCTCCGTAGTAAAATGGTACATACAATGCAGCCTACAGTTGATAATTAAGCATCTGTATATACGTTATTTAAAACTTGCAGGACTCGATGCTTGGATAATAGAGTCGCTATTACGAAAAGCGTAAACAAAACAATTCAATTTATTACAATAGTATGAACCCGGATAACTCGTATAAATTCCAGCTACCAACCACACTTTAGCTGATGAGGCCTCGACACCATGGTGATATAGCCACGTGGAACAAAAATATCGTTTTTACATATTGAGAGTAATCCTTTGTGTCCTCCTTCTGATAAAAGTTCCGAAGACCCAAGTCTACCTTTAATTGACTCTGGAGACACTCATGTGCTTTTTTTACAGTAGCTAACGATTTTTATCTGCAAAAAATAATGGTCGAGCTATGATAACTGGATATTCTGGGAGAATATATAAGACCTATCAGGGAAGCTCTTTCGAACTTCTTTCTGACGTCGCAGAGGAATGCACAGCAAAAGCAGGTAAGGATCTTAATGATATAGATGGGCTATGTACAACTTACCTGCCGGGAATATTCGACGGGAAGACCTACCTTCACTTCTTTCCTGACCAGGTTAAACAGTATTTGGGCATAAGAACAAGATACACAGATGTGGTGCACTTTGGAGGTGCTTCAGCTCTGACAATGATTTACAGGGCTGAAAAAGCAGTGCAAAGTGGCGAGGCAGATAATGTTTTATGTCTGATTGGAGGGCTGTCATCGCGCCTAAGAGCAGCAGGTGTGACTGCAGATTCAGTCGATAAGCTAGATGCCAAAATTACATTGACCCCTTTCGATTCATTGTTGAGAATTTATGATGATATGAATCCGGTATCTGATTATGCGTTAGCTGCTATGCGACATGCCAAGCTGTTTGGGACAACAGACGAACAACGTGCATACCTGTCAGTAAAGCAAAGGAATAATGCCATAAACAACAAAGGAGCAATTTACAGAAATTCTATAACTGTTGAAGATGTCTTGGCATCTCCAATGATATGCGACCCCTTACACCTGCTCGAGATAGTATACCCAGTGGATGGGTTCCACGCGTTTCTGGTCTCGAGAAGTTCATCTTCATCTTCCCTAAGAAGCGTTGAGCCTCTTGCGTACGGTGAGGCTCACTGGTCAGAACTTCCTGCTGAGATACCAGACATATGCACAACACCAGCATCAGAAAGCTCAAAGCTAGCAGGATTTCCTCTCAGCAGGGTTGATTGCTTCCAGTTATACGACTCCTTCACTATAACTGTCATGCTCCAGATCGAGGATATAGGTCTGGCGCAGAAGGGAAAGTCAGGCCAATTTGTGGAGAATACAGATATTGCCCCTTCTGGCAGCATTCCTATCAATACAGGGGGAGGAAGCCTCAACACAGGTCAACCAGCTTTTATGAGTGGTGGTGTATTGCTTATGGAAGCGCTTGACCAGTTGAACAGTGCTGCTGAAGGGCATCAGGTTGATGGTGCAAATGTGGTGTACCTTAATGGAATGGGTGGCTGGAACAGGAGCCATTCTGTAACATTAGTAATAGGTGAAAAGAATTGAATCTATCTGATATTTATAAATGCTATAACGATTATTTTCAACAATCCAAACTTCCTTTCTTGCTCTGTCACTATTGTGGTCACAGATTTTACTATCCTCGGGATAAATGCCCCAGATGCCATAAGAATGAATTGGATGTCAAGCAGAGTTCTGGTTTGGGTAAGGTCTATTCTTTTACTATTGTAAGAAGAAAAGGAAGTGATGTAAGCTGCTATGCTATTGTCGAGCTTGAAGAAGGATTCAGAATATATTCGAATATAGAAGGAAAGGTAGTGATAGGAGATACAGTACATGTCTTTTTTAAAGAAAAAGATGGCTCAAGGTTCCCTTTCTTTAGAGCCGGAGAGCCTTAAGATATTATAATGATGATAAACTTCTAAAAAGTAGATATCACTTCTTTTTCGAACCATTTTAGATTCAGAACCATTTCTTCCGGCTCATATCTCCAATTGACGGCAAAGTATTCACAACCCGCATCTTCAAAATCTTCTATTTTCCTTATGTAGTCCTCTGCATTTTTAGCCGGGTTGTAAAGATTGTACGCAAAAGAAAACCTTCTGCCATTGAGCCCGCTTTTAATTTTCTTAGTCAGAATTGAATACTCATCTACATCAATCATAGTGGGTATCCATCCTGTTCCCAAAACAGTGGCGCCAGAAATCATTCTATTTCCTAGCCCCCCAAACCAGATTTCGGGATGTGGATACTGCCTGGGTTTGGGGAATATACTTGCTCCCCTGGTTGAATAATACTTGCCTTGAAAATCAACCCTGTCTTCAATCCAAAGCCTCTTAATCAACTGCACTCCCTCTAACGTCATAGAGACTCTGGTCCTGTCGTCATGCCAGACCGAAAATGCCTCAAATTCAAGTACAGACCAGCCTGCACCAACTCCAAGTATAGTTCTTCCTTCGTTGAGAAAATCAGTTGAAGCCACCACCTTCGCAAGCTGGGCAGGGTTTCGGAACGGGATAGGAGTAACACAAGTTCCAAGTCTTATTCTTGTTGTAACTGACGAGAGAAAGGAGATAAGAGTCCATGCGTCGATTGTTGTTCTTGTGTTTGGAGTTAGGTAATGGTCCCATGTGAGAAGAAAGTCGTAATCAAGTTCATCACATGTCTTGGCGACATCAATAATCAATTTTCTTTCTACATAGAAGTTGGAGTTTGGATAAACAATTCCGAACTTCATGGTTAAAAAGACAAATTCTTTTCTAATAAGCATTAACTTTAGAATTTGCAATAATGGGCTCCACAAATTCAAAACGCCATCTTCTTTTCGATAAGAATAATAGAATGCACTGCTATAACGTGGAAGAATGAACCATACGGGGAAACTGGCATTAGTAACAGGTGCTGCAAGTGGCATAGGTGCCGCTATAGCTCTAAGACTGGCTTCGGACGGAGCGGACCTTATACTAGGAGATATTAGCGAGGCTATCCAACATCAGGCTGAGGAAATAATTTCAAAGACAGGTAGAAATGTAATATGGGGTAAGGTAGATGTTAGTGATTTTGATTCCTGTAATAAATTTATCCAATCATCTATGAAAAATATAGGGAAGAGCGTGGATATTCTTGTGAACAATGCAGGAATAAACAGAGATTCTCTATTTCTCAAGATGACATACGAGCAGTGGGACTCGGTGATAAAGGTTGACCTGTATAGCATGTTCAACATGACAAAGCAACTTGCTCAGGCTATGGTCGATAAGGGATATGGCAGAATCATCAACATTTCTTCGATGAGCTGGCTGGGGAATATAGGGCAGGCTAACTATGCCGCAGCCAAAGCGGGGGTGATAGGATTCACGAAGACTCTTGCTAGGGAGCTTGCAAAATATAACGTTACTGTAAACGCTATTTGTCCTGGGTTTATTGATACTCCCATGACAAGGGCTGTTCCCGAGAAAATAAGGAATATGATGCTGGAGAAGATACCTATGAAGAGAATAGGGGACCCAAGAGACGTTGCGGCTCTGGTCTCTTTTCTGGCTTCTGAAGATGCCTCTTACATCACAGGGGAAGTAATAAACGTATCAGGTGGACTCGTAATTTGATAACACAGAGCCAACTACTCTCGAAAGCTGCAAAAGAATTCCCAGACAAATTCGCATTATCTTATTTCAAATACAGATTAACCTATTCTGAACTTCATAGCATTTCAGACAGCGTAGCTTCCCAGCTATCTGAATATGTGAAAAGAGGCGATACGGTAGCTATACTGCTCCAGAACATACCACAATTTGTAATTGTGCAGCATGCCGTATGGAAACTAGGTTGCACTCTGCTTCCGATCAATCCTTCTTATTCCTCAAGAGAAATAAAATATTGCCTCTCTGATTCGAATGCGAAACTTGCAATAGTGCAGACAGATGCATTAGAAAGAGTACTAGAGGCATCAAAAGGCCTCAATAACAAGGTTATCAGTACAAACCCCACCACATTCTCCGATATACCCTCTCAATTATTCGAAAAATGGGGTTTCAGGGAGGGGAGCGAAGAACTTGATTTCAGTTCTAAAGTTAGAGAACATTATCCATCGTCCAACCTTGATGACACTGCGCTCCTTGTATATACCTCCGGCACCACAGGCAGTCCCAAAGGTGCAGTAATTCTACACAGAAATATATTCGCTTCAGCCAGAATTTACAAGGAATGGTTTCAATTCAATGCTGATGACAGAGTTCTCGGGTTTGCACCTTTCTTCCATATAACAGGGTTGGTATTCCATCTAGCTACAGCATTGCTGTCAGGTTCGTGTGTCATAATGGGTGGCAGATTCGATTCCAGCTTGGTTTTAGAAACAATACAGAATAGCAGAACTACATCGACCATGCTTGCAGCAACAGCCTATATTTCATTGCTCAACAATCCTTTAATTCATAATACTGACATGTCAAGTATGAGGTTATGGTCATCTGGAGGTATGCCTGTAGCAAGAAAACTGGAAGAGAGTTGGAAAGAGTTGACAAATAGCTGGATATACGTTGCCTGGGGGCTCACTGAAACAACATCCCCAGCAACGCTGTGGCCTTATCCCTACGACGGTCCGCTTCCCCTGGACAAAGAAACTGGGATTGTAAGTTCGGGAATACCTGTCTATGACACATCGGTAAAGATTGAAAGTGAAGATGGGATGGAACTTCCTGAAGGTGATGCTGGCGAGATAGCCGTAAAGGGTCCTCAAGTCATCCCAGGCTATCTTAATAAGCCTGAAGAGACTAAAAAGACATTTCGTGAGGGATGGCTTTACACAGGTGACATAGCCAAGATAAAAGGCGGATGGGTTTACATAATTGACAGAAAGAAGGACTTGATAAATTCTTCCGGCTTTAAAATCTGGCCAAGGGAAGTTGAAGAAGTGCTCTATCTCCATCCATGCGTATCCGAAGCTGCTGTAGTTGGCGTTCAGGATTCATATAGAGGAGAAGCGGTTAAAGCGTTCATAAAATTGAAGGATGAATGTAAAGGCGCAATTGGCGAGAAAGAAATTGAGATGCACTGCAGAAGATTCTTGGCACCATACAAGGTTCCTAGGCATGTAGAATTTTTGGAAGAAATTCCAAAGACTCAGAGCGGGAAGGTCTTGAAAAGAGTTCTGAGGGATGGAACATACAAGCCAGATTGTGAATGAATATCTTCTTTCTCGCGATAACCATTTATTCTGGCAAACCTGTCTTACCCTAGCAATGAAGAACTCTGAAATAGCGGATTTGCTTCAGACAATGAGCTTTCTGTCTGAAGCGGCTGGAGAGGAGAGGTTCAAAGCCATAGCCTACAGGAGGGCAGCAGCCACAATAAGAAACCTGGATAGAGATATTGAAGAGGTGTGGAGAGAGGGAAAGCTTACCGAGCTTCCATATGTGGGGGAAGGAATAGCGAAAAAGATCGATGAATACCTCAGGACAGGCCACAGCACATATCTGGATAAGATGAAGCAGAAGGTTCCAGATGCAGTCTTCAATCTAATGATGATTCCTGGCATAGGCCCAAAGACAGCATTTAGGCTTGTCAAAGAAGCAGGGATAAGAGATATTGCTGAGCTAGAGAAACAGCTGGAGCAGGGAAAGCTATCAGATATACTGGGCAGGGAGAATTCAAAAAAACTGTTGTTAGAGGTTAAAACATTCAGGACAAGGGAAAGGAGACTTCTGCTACCAGAAGCCGAGGCAATATTAGAGGGGTTAATGAAACACTTTGCTAAGCAAGGGATTGAAGTGACTGTTGCTGGTAGCTACAGAAGAGGGAAGGAGACTGTAGGAGATATCGACCTGATTTCATTGAATAAGCGTGCATCAGAAACTCTGGTTGGCTATGAACAAGTAAGAGAAACGATAGAAAGGGGAGAAAAGAGGGTCAGCGTAAGGCTCAAAAACGGTGTGCAGGTAGATATGAGAATATTCGAAAAGGATGAACTTGGAGCAGGCCTTCTTTACTTTACAGGTTCAAAGGAGCATAACATTCATCTCAGAAATATTGCAATAGAAAGAGGATGGAAGCTAAACGAATATGGTCTGTTTGACAGCAAGACAGGAGAGAGGCTAGCAGGCAACAGTGAAGAGGAAATTTATTCAAAATTCGGACTATCTTTCATACCCCCAGAATTGAGGGAAAACAGGGGCGAAATCGAAGCTTCGCTGGCTCATAAACTTCCCAATCTGGTTGAAAGGTCTGAAATAAAAGGCGACTTGCAAATGCATTCATTGTGGAGTGACGGTGAGGAAACAATAAGTCAGATGGCTTCGGCTGCAATGAAGCTTGGGTATTCATACATAGCGATAACGGACCACTCTCTTTCAGCGAGAATAGCAAACGGGCTTGACGAAGAACGTTTCAGAAAGCAATGGAAGGAGATAGAAAGATTGAACGAAGAACTCTCTCCTTTCAGAATACTGAGGGGAGTAGAGGTTGAAGTAAGGGGTGATGGTAGTCTTGATTTTTCCCAAGGCTTACTTGAAGAGTTCGATATTGTTGGGGCATCAATTCACCAAGGATACAGACAGAGCCCAGAAAAGCTGACTGACAGAGCGATAAAGGCCCTTTCTCATCCTGCTGTTAATTTTCTGTGCCATCCGACAAACAGGTTAATAGGGATTAGAGAAGGACATAAAATAGATATGGGTAAGGTTATTAAAACTGCAAGGGATAATGGAAAATGGATCGAGATAAACGGACAGCCTAATCGACTGGACTTGAATGATGTTTGGGCAAGGGAAGCGGCGAACGAAGGAGTCAAGTTATTGATAAACTCAGATGCACATTCAGTTGGAGAACTTGAGAATATGAAGTATGGTCTGCTTGTAGCCAGAAGAGCGTGGCTAGAAAAAAGCCAGATAATCAACACTCTATCATTTCAGGAGCTATTGAAACATCTTTGAACAAAAGATTCATTTATTATCCGCGATTGAGTTATTTCTCAAAGCCATATATATCAAGCTGGCAATTACCACGCAGAATATAAACAGCAGACTGTACATTCCGACAAAAGCTACAAGGATTAAAGACAGAAACAATGAAATCCATGGATATATCCTGCTGATGTTTTTGCTTTTCAGGAGCCTGATTGCAGAGCTAGAACCAATTATGTAGACCCCAAGACCTATTCCATTCGTAAGCAAGAGCGCATCCTGCAATGTGGCACCAATATTATAATATACATATAGCATTCCTATTGCTCCTAAACAGATTGTTGCAAGAGCTGCGTCCGGAGACCTGTACTTCGAATTAACATGTGCCAATCTTTCCGGTAGTAAGTTATCCCTAGATGCGGCATATACAACCCTAGAAATGCCAGTGGTATAGGCATTCAGGTTTCCGAATACTATGAATAATGCAAGAAAGGCTGTAACAAATCCAGCGTAACTGCCGAAACTTGTAGAAAGAATCGCTTCAAACGGCGCAATCCCTCCACCTGCAGAATAAGATGCTGTACCCACTATGGCTAAAGCGACAGCTATGTAAAGTGAACTGGATAAAATCACGCTGAGAACAACACTCCTGTGAAAGTCTTTTTCAGGGTTCTGGAACTCTTCTGCGATGTTTGAGACGTTTTCATATCCAAAGTAAGACCATATGACCAGAGCTGCAGCTGTCCCAAGAGAAGTTATGCTTAATGGACTGTAAAATTCAAGGTTTTGCGCCTTGATACCAGGTATGGAAACTGCAGTAGCAATAATCATCAGTCCAACTATACATAGTGTAACACCCAGCTGAACCTTTCCTGTAAGCGATATACCCAAGTAATTGATGATGAAAGAAACGAGAATCAGAGCAGCTGCAACTATAAACACGAGTTCCTTGTTAAGGCCAAAGGCATAACTTAGGTAATAAGAACCGATTAAAGTGGCAGCTGGCGCACCCGTTATGTACCATGAAGAAAAAAGCCAGGCAGCTGTGTTTGCTGCTCTCTTTCCTAACCCTTCCTTTGCAAATGCGTAAACTCCTCCGCTTTGAGGCTTTGTTGCAGAAAGTGATGCAAACGTATAGGCAAAGGGATAACTCAATAATGCAAGTAATAACCATGCCAAGAGTGAGGATGGACCTGCAATTTTTGCAGCCAAGCCTGGTATCACCAGGATTCCTGAACCGAGCACAGAGCTGACATAAAGCGCGACAGCATATCTTAACGTTATAACTTTCTTAAGCCTTGGCTGCTGAGGCGAGTAATCCATCGCCCATTCTGGAATTCTGCCTGTAAATAACATTACCATTAAGCATTGATCAGGGTGCAGTATATTTTTCAATGAATTCTACAGCGCTTTTGTATGCATCAATTCTGTTTACTGTTCTTCTGAACCCATGCCCTTCATCCTGGTAGAATTTGGTCTCAACAATTTTTCCCATCCTTTCAAGTTTATCTCTAGCCTGCTCTGCCTCCTCCATAGGGCACCTCGGGTCATTTGCACCTGCGATAATCAGCACAGGCGCCATGACATTTTCAATGTAGAATATTGGTGAAGCTCTCTTTAACCTCTCTCTATCTTTAGGGTCATCAGGGTTTCCCATATTTTGCAAATCCCAGAATCTAAGGTCTTCCCTTTCATTCTTTATCTCGGTGAACCAGTTTAGAAAAGGCACAATTGCTACTCCGCATGACCATAAGTGAGGGTATTTTGTTAGAGCACACATGGTCAAATAACCCCCAAAAGAACCACCAGCAACAGCAACTTTGCCTTCTTCAGCATAACCGTTTTGAAGAAGAAAATTATACCCGCTGACACAATCCGCTAAATCCAAGCTACCCATTACGAACCTGTTTGCTTCTCTGTGTTCTTTTCCGAAACCTGTGCTTCCTCTGTAATTTGGTCTTAGAACCAAGTAACCCCTGCTTACAAGGAACTGTATGAATGGATTCCAGCTGTTAACCGCTTGTGATGCAGGCCCGCCATGGATTTCTATAACCGCACCTCTTTTCTTGTTATTTGGCTTGTAAAGAACGGCAGGCACTCTTCTTCCGTCGATTTCATTCTTATACTCTACCAGTTCCCCGTCAACGAATGCATCAAGATTCAGTTCTTTTGGCAAAGAGTTCGTTATCTGTTTGAAGTCGCCTTTGCTGTATAGCCATAAGTCTGTCGGGTTTCTAGGACCAGAAAAGAGGAAGTATAGCTCTTCTGATGAATCAGAGAATTTTGGTGAAGAAATGACACCTCTTCCGAAGCCTACTGACCTTATTTCATCATTCTTTAAATCATATATTTGTAAGATTGTATCTGCTCCAGTATTCTTCAAGTAAACAACAAATCTCCCATCAGGGGAAAAAATTGGATTATAGCACTCATATTTTCCATCCGTTAACCACACAATTTCGTCGTTTAATATATTCCAGATTCCTATATCATACGAACCCAGCGACGCTGAAACGAATGCTATCTTTGTTCCGTCAGGAGACCAGCTAGGATAATCTGCCTCCAGTGGCCTTCCACTCTTATCTATGAACCTTTGAACTTCTTTACTGTCTAGATAAACCAGGAATAGATTGCTATCCTGAGCAGCTACTTGGCTTGCCACAACAGCATACTTATTTGACGGTGAAACTTCGCAATAGCGGTCTGAGTACTCATGACCAGTCAGTTCATAGATATAGAAATCTTCAACATTGAGAATATATGACAGAAACCTCCCTCTTCGATTGGACACAAAGGTAATTTTCTTTCCGTCTGGAGAAAACTTCGGATTAGGGTATATTGTATAGTCTGTATTTGGAGTTAGATTGACGGTAGTTCCTTTTTTCAGGTTAGCCAGGTATATATCAAACTTTTCGTCTCCATTGAAGTCTTTAGCAAACAATAAAGTGTCTTCATCTTTGGGAGAAAATTCGGGTCCAAATTTGCTTTCATTATCAAAAGTCAATTGCCTACTTGTATCTCTGGCGCGGTCTAGTAACATAAGCTGCCACTGACCTGTTTTGTTAGTACTGTAGACGATAGCTGATGATTTCTTACTCACGTCGAAATCTGAAACACTCGGTACAGAAAAAAGCGCATCCAAGCTGATATCTTTGTATATGCGAGTCAAATCTAGGACCTGGCCAAAAATGTCAATAATAAAACAGTTACATTATTTTTAGCTGCGTAGTTGGAATAAAGGCTAAAATTATTGAGAAAAATACATTGCAACTTAGCATCACGAGATATGATAAATGATGGATTCGATAAGAGAGAATGTACCTTTTGGTATGAATGTGCGAAGTCAGAGCAAGACCCTTTTGTGAAAGAATTCGTTCCTTCCTTTTAGCAATAATATTTTGAACAAAAATTTGTTCATTCTCATCAGGAGTGCACTGTTCTACCATTGAAATTACTATGTATATCATTATTATTCTGATTTATTCTAGAGTTATTTCCACGAAGTGCTATATAATGAAAAACGTTTAAGCAGAATTTTAGCCTTCCTAACTATCATCTCGCTAAGCAGCAAAACATCCCATGTTTCTAGCTTACTGCCCTTATGCATTGCTTGCTGGTTTTGGTATGATTAATCCTTTACCTGCAGCTGCTTCCACTCTGAATTATGTGCATGCCAGTCAACTCGAGGTGGCATATTTGGAATATAATTCGAACATATGGCATATGGTGCGGGGGGTGGGATTTGAACCCACGAACCCCTTCGGGATGAGGTCCTAAGCTTCGTGGTTTTGGCTCTCACGCCTTTGGCCAGGCTGGGCGACCCCCGCATTTCAAACCACAATTTTCCAAGTTATTTATGAATTGCCAAACTCCATCAACAATTAATTATAGCATAACAGCCTTTTTAAGCCAATTTTAAATGATACAGATATTAGTATCCCATAGCTTATACGCCTTGAATTGACACAGCCTGAGAGGATAGTCATTGCAGTTGACATGGATTACTTCTATGCACAATGCGAAGAACTGCGCCATCCAGAATATTCCGGAAAGCCGATTATAGTGGGAATGTTTTCTGGCAGGACAGAAATCTCAGGTGCCGTTGCTACTTCAAACTATCCTGCAAGAAAGCTCGGTATCAAATCAGGAATACCGCTAGCAACTGCAAAACAGTTGCTCAAAGATACAGACCATCTCTTGGTTAAAGCGGATTTCGAGTATTACGAATCGATTTCCGAAAAGATAATGAACATACTGAAGGAATATTCCGAGAAATTTGTCCAGGAGAGTATCGATGAAGCGTTCCTTGACATAACCAACGCTGCTAGAGGCGACTATAACAAAGCTGCTGAGCTAGCTATAAAAATTAAAGACAGAATAATGAAGGAGACAGGTATCAAGTGCAGTGTAGGGATAGCTCCAAACAAACTGGTAGCAAAAATGGCTTGCGATGCTGCAAAGCCAAACGGTCTTGTGGTTGTAACGCCTGACAAGGTACAGTCATTCCTTGAAGGAAAGCCGGTAAGTTCGATTCTTGGCATCGGAGAGAAAACTGCAGAGAGGCTAAAGCAATTGGGTGTAACTACGGTAGACCAGCTGGCCAAGTTGCCACTTCACAAACTTCAAGCCGAGTTTGGTAACAAACTGGGTCTTTATTATTATCTGGCAGCAAGAGGGATAGATGAAGAACCATTACAGGAGAAAGAGCAGGACCAGATAGGCAGGATGCTGACATTGAAGCAGGATAGCAGAGACGTGAATTATATTACAGAAGCTTTATCCTCTATACTTCCAGATATAGAAAAAGAACTCCAGAGACGCAAGCTAGCTTACAAGACGGTAAGCATAGTTATCATCGACACAAGTCTGAAACAGCATACAAGAGCAAGGACTTTGAAGACTATTGAAACAAATTGCTCTGTAGCTATTGAAATAGCTAAGGACCTGCTTGAATCTTTCTTTTCACAACAACCCGACATAGTGGCTAGGAGAGTCGGAATGACTCTATCTTCTCTGGCGAAAGTCGAAGGCCAGAAGAATATAACTGAATTCTTCAACCAGGGCTAGCTGGTTGATAATTCTGCGTAGCTATGATTTCCTCTGGCAGCCTCTGTTCGATGTTCATTGCTTCAAGATATCTGACCGCATCCAGAGCCGCCCTTGCTCCGAGCCCAGCTGCAGTTACAGCCTGTCTGTAAACCGGGTCTGCCACATCTCCTGCAGCAAACACGCCTTCAATGTTTGTTCTGGTTTCGTTCCTGACCTTAAGATACCCTTTCTCGTCAATCTCCAACTGCCCCTTGAATATCTCTGTGTTGGGTTGATGACCTATTGCAACAAATAATGCTGATACATTCATTATACTGACTTCGTTTGTTACGAGGTTTCTTATTCTGACCCCTTCTACCTTATTTTCCCCGAGCACTTCCTCAACTACCGAATTCCATATAAATTCTATGTTTGGCCTTGACTTTGCTCTTGCCTGCATGATTGCGCTGGCTCTGAGCTTATCTCTCCTGTGAATTACTGTTACCTTCTTGCAGATCTTCGATAAGTATATTGCATCCTCCATAGCTGAGTCACCTCCGCCAACCAAAGCCACTTCCTTTCCCCTGAAGAAAGCCCCATCACAGACTGCGCACGAGGAAACACCTCTACCTTTCAACCTCTGCTCTGATTCCAGGCCTAACCATTTCGCAGAAGCACCGGTTGCTATAATCAGAGCATCTGAAGTGTAAACGTCTTCGTTGACGAAGATTTTGAATGGCCTGGTTGAAAGGTCAACAGCTGTGGCATTATCAGTGATTATCTTTGCTCCTACACCTTCTGCCTGCTCTTTCATCGCTTCCATCAAGTCAGGACCCAGAATACCTTTCGGAAACCCTGGGAAATTTTCCACGTAAGTTGTAAGCATCAACTGTCCACCGAACTCGAATCCACCTATCACTATGGGAGAATAACCAGCCCTTGCAGCATATATTGCAGCTGTAAGACCAGCAGGTCCGCTACCAAGAATTATTATAGCAGCATGTTCCTTGAAAGCCATATAGCGGCAGAGTTCTATGCCAAGTTAAAAACTCTTCGTGCATTTCCGTATGCGATAGCCTTTACAGAATTTGACTTTCCGTTAAGTTACATCGTTACAAAATCTCTTGATACAAGCTTATATGCAGCTGATGATATCTAAAGACCGTTGGAGAGCAGGGGGAAAGAAAATTACATACCGGTAAAGGTTGTCCAGGTTGGTTTCATAGACGAAAGTGGACTAGAAGGCGCTCTCATGATGAGGTCGGATGATGGCAAGACCTTTTCGATGCGGGCCTTTTCTGGAGAAGTGGCTCTTCATATGTCGAGGTTCATGAAAGGGGATAGGTCTTCCCTACCTTCTGTCTATAATATCATAGAAGAACTGGCAGAACTCTTGGGTCTCCATCTGGACCATGTACAGATATATTCAAACGGTACAGCCCTGAGAGGAGACCTGTATTTCACCGGCAAGAATAAGGAGCTTATGCTCGATGGCTACAGGGCTTCTGACGCGATAGCACTGGCTCTTTTCTATGACGCAGTGATCATGGTGGAAGATTCGATAATGCAGCCTGCTGATAGTCTGATAGATAAGTAACAATCTACCTATGGTAATACAACCTTTGAGAATACGGTGGAAGGGGGCATAACCTTATGTCCTGGCTTAAGGTATTCTGTGCCTGCCCCTTCTATCCCATGAGATACTGGGTCTCCTTCCAATCCAAGCATCTCCCATAGCTTGCACGATGAAACAGGGCAAAAAGGATAAAGCATCAGAATTAATGTATAAACCAACTGAACACAGGTATAAAGAGTGGTGGCAGCTGAAGACTTGTCACGTTTTATCTTGTCCCAGGGCTCCCTCTTACTCATGTACTCGTTTCCTCTCCTTGCCAAATCCAGCATCATTCTCACTGCTTCCTTTATCTGGTATGAATCCATTTTGCTCAAGTATGAATTCCATTGCGCAGATAGTACTTTGAATAATTCAGCTGTCTCATCATCAATATTCCCTGGCTTTGGAACCGTAAGCTCAAAGAACTTCTTTATGAATGTGAGAACTCTGTGCACGAAATTTCCGAAGACATCGTTGAGTTCGCTGTTTACAGCTCTGTCAAATTCTGCCCAGCTGAAGTTCGAGTCTCTTAATTCGGGTCTAAAGTACATAAGTGCGAACCTCCAGTATTCTGGCTTTCCTACTTTCATTGCATCGCTCATCCAAACACCAATATGTCTGCTCTTGGAGAATTTTTTCCCTTCAAACAATATGAACTCGGTCGATGAAATTTGACTGGGTAAAACATATCCATCTCCTGAGGCCATCAGGAGTGCAGGAAATATGATTGTATGGAAAGGTATGTTATCCTTACCTATGAAATAAACGCTTTTTGTATCTTTACTCGTCCAGAACTCATTAAACAGCTCTGGCTTTCCTTTCTTATCCGCCCATTCCTTTACTGCTGATACATAACCAAGCACTGCTTCCATCCAGACATAGATTGTCTTTCCCTCAGCCCCAGGAAAGGGAGCAGGGATACCCCATTTACTGTCTCTAGTTAGTGCTCTGGGTTTCAGACCCTCTTTCAACCAAGTCATTGAGAAGTTTCTTGCGTTTTCCGGAAGTTCTTCGTTTCGTTCAATATACTCTTTCAGCTGGGGGGAGAGCTTTGCCAGGTCAAAGAACCAATGCTCAGTCTCCCTGGGCTGAGGAGTCTGGCCGCATATAACACACTTTGGGCTTTGTAATTCAAAAGGCTCAAGCAGCCTTCCACAGTTTTCGCACTGGTCTCCCCTCGCAGACTCGTATTTGCAGTAAGGGCAGATTCCTTCAACAAACCTGTCAGGGAGAAAACGTTCATCGTTGTTGCAGTACAGCTGTATTACTTTCTGTGAAAATACGTATCCCCTTTTGTACAGCTTCAGGTAAAAATCCTGTACAAATTTTACATGTGTTGGTGATTCTGTTCTTGTATAGTTATCCAATTCCACCATGAATGCCTTAAGTATCTCGAGCAATTGGGAATGATATTTATCTGCCAGTTCTTTCGGTGTAGTTTTTGCTCTTATTGCTTCGACTTCCATGGGTGTCCCGTGTTCATCTGAGCCGCTTACGGAAACCACTTCATCATGCTTCATTCTTAGATATCTGGCATATACATCTGCAGATAGCAGATGCATAAACGTGCCTAGGTGAGGGCTACCATCCAGGTAGGGCCATGCGGAACAGACTATCCATCTTGTCAAGCGCTTTCGCTCTTTCCAAGGTAAGCTATAAGCGAAACTAAATCCCAGAGAAGTCAAAAAGCGTCTTTGGTGAATCTATCCTCGTCTTTATGGTTTCCAGTAACGATTTCTTTCTTTCGTCAAGAAGACCAAGCGCATTCAATTCTTCGAGACAATTTAGCACAGCGTAACCGTGAAAATGGTTGTTCCAGTATGCAAATACCTCCTCTCCTTTTATCTTTTTCATTTTATCTGCCCATTCCTCTATTTGAGTCTGTGGATACCTGTAATCATACCAGACGTTCTTTCCATGTCCATGCCATCGGATGTAGACATGCTTAGAAGTTGATATCAGGCTGTTTGGAAGCAATGGCTCATCAACAATTGTATAAGCCACTTTATTTTTCCTCAAGAGATTCCAGGTTTCATCATTCAGCCAAGTCTTGTTTCTGAACTCGACGGAGAATCTGATTTCATCTGTTGGGAGCAGATTCAGAAATTGCTCCAATCTGCCTGCGTCGAACTCAAGACTTGGAGGCAGCTGTACCAGCACACTGCCAAGCTTGCCTGATGATAAAAGAGGGTTTATGACTTTGAGAAAATTGGATACTTCTTTCTCCAGTTCTTCTTTTAACTCCAGTCTAAAATCATGAGTTATCGTCTTTGGCATTTTTATGCTGAACTTGAAGTCACTTGGAGTGTTCTTTATCCATCCCAGAACCAGTTTGGAGGAAGGCATGGAGTAAAAGCTGCTATCGACTTCAACAGTGTCAAAGACAGAGGAATAGTACTTTAGCTTGGGGGTTGATGAAGTAGGGTATAAAATGCCGACCCATTCTTCGTAGCTCCAGCCGCTCGTACCCATCAAAATCTTCAAGCTACTAGCATTATGATATAGTTGCTATTAATACTTACCAGTCAGGTAAATATATACATAATTCCTTTAGACAATGCTGTTGCAGCTGCTCATAGGTACTGGAGGGTGGGATTACTATAAAGACAGTGGAGATAAGCTTGCCTCTTATGCAAGGCTCTTTAACTTCGTTGAAGTGAATAGCACTTTTTATTCGAACCCAAAACTGACGATTGTCAGGTCTTGGAGAAAAAGGGTGCCTGATGACTTTGAATTTTCAGTCAAATGCAGCAAGATAATAACTCACAAGAACATGCTAATGTCTACACCTGAAAGCCTGTACGAAGCAGAATACACGGTTAGAATCTGCCAGCTTCTCCGCAGCAAGATAGTAGTTATTCAGACACCGCGCAACTTGAGGCTAACTAGCGAAAGAATCGATTCTTTCCGCCATCTGCTGAATGTTTTCGAAGATAATGGTCTAACAGTAGTACTGCACTCTAAATCAAAAATAGGCAACTATGCATTGAAAAAGATTCAAGATTTAGGGATAGTTCCTGCAGTTGACCTGACAAAGGAAGAACTATACTACTCAGGCGAAATAGTTTACAGCAGACTCTTTGGCAGCAGTTATGCTCACACATATGGCTTCTCAGACAAGGAATACCTGCTGATTGAAGAGAAGCTTACCTCTTCAAAACCAAAAGTAGCTTATATGGCGTTTCATGGAATACAGATGTATTCTGATGCAATGAAGTTCAAAGAGCATTTATCTTTGAAAGACCTCTGACATATATGCATTGAGATAATGGTATGGAGACATCAAGCCCATGATATGACTTGTCTATATTCAGCCCACTCCCCCTAACTATCACCACAGGTATTGCCTCGTCCGTCTCACCCATAAGAAGCTGTGCTGCAGAAGCTATGTTATCAGCTATTGCCCTTCTTGTTACCCTCATTACGTTTCCGAAGAGGTCCTTCCTTCCCCTGTCGTCAACAACTGAAGGTAATCCAGCGGCGCCTATAGCTATTCCCACAGTCCCCATCCTGAGTGGCTGAAGCCTTGAATCAGTTACAACCACTCCAATGTTTGAAGAGAATTCAAGGAATGCCCAGTCTCTTATCATTCCGGCTGCTCTGGATGGTTCAGAAGGATGAAGAATTGCAAATCCTTTCATTATGTTTGATTTATCAATGCCTGCATTTGGGCTGAAGGAACCGTTTTTAATTGTTAAGAGAAAGCCTTTCAGTCCCCCAAGCATGTAATCACTCTCTCTTGCAACTAGCTCTGCAAGAGAAGGAGTGACGGAATAATCCCTTGCAATCCTCTTGGCATCTTCCATCGCCTGTATTTCTGATAGCTTGGTAAACCTCCCCTGTGACATTGCGAGAAACTTGCCGGAAATGACAAGAATATCTCCATCTAGTAGCTGAACTTTTGAGTTCCTGAGCATTCTTTTTAATTGCAGGAGAAGGTTGAAACTGCCGTTCATTCTTCTGGAGCGAACAGGAATGAGTTCCATAACCAGATATGTCAGTACAGAATAGGTTTATAACTGATTATGAATTTATCGTAAGCTTGGATTGGCTAAAATTACTCAGCTTTATTCAGCCTACAAAGATAGGGCCAAGCTGACAGAATTTGCAGGATATCTGATGCCTTTGTACTTTAGAGGAATTATTGATGAGACCATGGCAGTCAGAAATGCTGTGGGCATATTTGATGTTTCGCACATGGGGAGGTTGAGAGTATCGGGAAGAGATAGTTCAAAATTTCTTAACAGACTTCTTACAGTGAACATAGAAAAAGGAGAAAACGGAAAGGCTATGTACGGATTTATGTGCAACCAGCAGGGTGGGATTATAGACGACCTGATAACATACAAGCTGACTGATGAATTGTATATTTTGGTAGTAAACTGTGCGAACAAAGGAAAAGACTTGGACTGGATGAATACGAATGCAAATGGCATGGATTTGAGGATAGAAGATATGACGGATGAAAGCATACTGCTAGCCGTTCAAGGACCGAAGTCAAGCGAAGTATTGGATAATTTCAACTACCTGAAGAGGTTTAGGTTCGATTTATCGAAGTATGGCAACGATGAACTGATGGTGGCAAGGACAGGCTACACCGGTGAAGACGGTTTTGAGTTGATGCTCCATAATGTCAGCCATCAGAACCCTGAAAGAGGACTGAAGCTCTATTCAGACCTGGTGGAGAAGGTGAATAGTAAGGGAGGGTTAGAAGCTGGGCTGGGTGCAAGGGACACCTTAAGGCTTGAAGCAGGTTTACCTCTTCATGGTCAAGATATTTCTGAAGATATTACTCCTGTTGAGGCAGGAATGACAAGGTTTGTTGATACAAGTAAAGAATACATAGGAAGAGAAGCTCATATTTTGCAGCAAAACGATGTCAAGAGAAGGCTGGTTGGGCTGGTTGCTTACGATAACTGCATACCTAGGCCTCATCAGAAAGTATACCTTGGCACTAATGAGGTAGGAATGGTAACCAGCGGGACCTTTTCGCCAGTGCTGAAGAGAGGTATAGCTATGGCAATATTGCAGAAAGAAGCATTGGACCAGAGCAACGCATTTGAAATAGAGGTAAGGGGAAAAAGGTGCAAAGCTGAAATACATCAATTTCCGTTCTACGACGCCGAAACTTATGGGTTCAGGAGAAAGAAGCTTGACTGATTACGACATACCTGATGGCCTGCTGTATACAAAGGAGCACGAATGGGCGAAAATAATCTCGGAAAAGGAAGTGGTTGTCGGTATAACTTCGTATGCGGCTGAACAGCTTCATGATGTGGTTTTTGTCGAATTACCCCAACCTGGAAATGAAGTAAGTCAGGGAAAATCTGCATGCACTGTTGAATCGGTAAAATCTACCTCGGATGTGATGAGCCCTTTTTCAGGAAAGGTTACAAAGGTCAACGATGAATTGCCAACTCATCCGGAGCTTGTGAATAAAGAGCCTTACAATCGTGGCTGGTTCTTTGTATTAGAGCCCAGCAACCTGGAGCGAGAAAAGGCAAACCTAATGAACGCATCAGAATACAGGAAGTATCTTCAGTCTCTTTCCAGCAAATAACAAATGCTAAAGATAAATAATAGCTGCACAACAGGTTAAGGTTAATACCGGGTCAACTCGGTAGGTTGGCGACTACTCTTGTCAGATAGATTAGGAGTTCTCAGGAGGATTGCAAAAAGGCCGACTGTAAGCCCAAGAAGGGTCGCTTCGTTTCTAGGACTGATTTCAGCCTTCTCCATAGGTCTGCTCATACGACTTCAGATGGCAAAGTATGGCTATTATCTTGACGAATTCGATTCATACTTCCACTATATGTCAACATCTATAATAGTCAACGATATCAACACAAGAGGCCTTGCAGGGCTTTTTGATTTCTTCAAAGTAGTGAATTATCAGTTCTGGTATCCGCTGGGCTACAATCTTGCAACGAACACTTTTGCGGGATTCTACTACAGCTCAGCTCTGCTTTACGAATTCATCCACAGGGTCCTCGGGGTTAACATCAGCCTGTATGATTATCTAGTTATACAGCAGGCCTACATAGCTTCCTTCATAGCCTTTCCAGTCTACCTGATAGGGAAGAGAATCTACAATTCAACTGCAGGAATTCTTGCAGCGATGTTTGCAGCGATAACTCCCGGCTACCTTTCCAGGTCGGATTTAGGTTGGTATAAACACGAACCCTTTTCTATGCTCGGGGGGACTTTTGCTCTCTATTTCCTTATCGCTTCCTATGATTCCGTCAACAGAAGGAGGTCATTGATGTATGCAATGCTCTGCGGACTATTTCTGGGCTATTCAAACGTAAGCTGGGGAGGAGGTCAGTATTTCAACGGGATTGTAGGAGTATCGCTCTTTGCTATCCCTTTGCTTCTTTCATCTGATTACAACAGAGCAATAAACGGTATTGTGATAACAGTCGTTGATTTGGCTGTAGGAATGGCATTCCCCAACCCAGGCTGGTCCTGGCTGACCAATACATCGATGTTTGTACTGTATGCAGGAAGCTTTGGAGGTCTGGCTTTAACGTTTATAGCAAAGAAACTTCCTGATAGAAACAAGATAACTGGCAAGTGGATAGCAACAATAGCATTTGCCGGGCTTGGGGTTGTTGCAGTTCTCTACGGTCCATTCAGCCACATATCTGCCAGATACCTATCTGTAATATTGCCGTTTGCAAGGTCGATAGTTCCTGCTGTGCAGACTGTTGCTGAGCAGCAGCCATCATCAGGGGTTCAGATACTCTATTACTATCTGGCTTTGATCTTCTTCGGTATATTTGGAGGCTACGCCTTGCTAAGAAGAAGGAAACCCTATTCTGTCATAATTGCAATACTCGCAGTTTCTGCTCTGTACGTTGCGTCTTCTTTTGCAAGGCTCCAGGTCTTTACGTCTATAGGCATAGCTATAGTGGCTGGGTTTGGCATTGCAGAGCTCTCAGGCAGAATGTTTTCATTATCCCCTCCAAAGCTGAAGACTCGAGGCACATCACCAGTAAGCGTTGCCAAAGGCTTCTTTGTGTTGATGATAACGATTATGATGATCGTATCAGCTATGACTGTATGGGTACCTTTCGGGAATAGAGGATATGCTATAACCTCTTCAGCTTTGAGCAATTCCAACTTTTACTATCCTGACTGGCTGCAAGCTCTGTCATGGATAAGTCAGAATACCCCTGCCAATGCAAAGATAATTTCCTGGTGGGATTATGGATACTGGATAAGCGTGATGGGCAACAGAACTACCTTCATAGATAACGGAACTCTGAACAGCACCAGAATGGCAGAAGTTGCTACATTGTTTCTTAGCAACCAGAGCTATGCTTCGAAACTTGTGGCTGATATGGGAGGGGATTACGTAGTTGTCTTCCTTACACTTAGACAGGTTGGAGGAGGATATTACACTCTTGGCAGAGTATACAACCTGGGCGGTGATGATGGAAAGATAGATGCAATGGCAACCATAGCAGGAATAAACCTGACCAAAGCTGGATTTCTCAATCCAGCAAATCTGATGCCGACAAGGGCATTCTATGCAAATACAACTATAGGTAGGATGTTCGACATAAACTTCACTGGGTATGGTGTATTCAGCCCATCTACGGGCCAGCTGATTTCAATATACCCAGACTATCAGAACAGCACAACTATAACTCAGAACTACATTCAGCTTCCCTTATTCACCCTGAATCAGAATTATCCACCCGGCAGTTCGCCTTTTGAGCTAGTCTTTAATTCAAATCCCACAGGAGCGGCTTACACTCAGGGTGTAGTTGCTCAGGTTCTCATATACAAATATAACCCTGTCAGCGCAAATGCAGCCCTGAATACAAACTCATCGAAGGGCTAACATAACTTACTTGATTCAGACCTTATAGCCCAGGCTCTTCATTCTGAGTTTCAGATATTTATCATCAGGAGAGAATTTTGGAGGGTGAGGCATGATAGTTTCCCCTCCGCACTTTGAGCATCTTTCGCTCAGCCCATAAGAGCCGCATTTGGTGCATTTTCTCATTACAAACCTGGTCATACGTAACTTCAGCTCTTTTCGCGTATAAAATTGACCGAAGCCATATTACCAGCAAGTTTTGTTATGGAATCAATCAGGTTCTTCAGCTGTTTTTCTGCGATTTTGAAGTTCTCAGCCCTCAGCCTGACGTAGTATCTTGGCGCACCTCCGTAAGTTATTTCAACCTGAACTTCCTGTGGCATCTGCTTGACAGATTTCAATATAGAATCCTTTATCACTACAACTCCATCAGACCTGGTAGAGAACATTTCAAGCGTTCCCTTCACTTCTACTAGCGGTAGCTTGAACCTCTCCTGAAGTATCTGGAGAAGCGTCTGCTGATATTTCTTATCAATCTGCAGCTTTGATAATGCTGCCTCTCCCTTCCTTGCGACCATTTCAAGAGCATCATACAGAGAGCCGTATTCATCGATGAGCTGCTGTCTTATTGCAGAATCGTCCTGAATGCCAAGTGATTTCTTTACAAGTTCAAGTATTCCTTTGGCTTTAGCTTCCTTCTTAACCTGTATAAGCTTCTCTTTCTTCTCTTCGCTGGTAACCTGCCTGAGCGAGAGGTCCACTTCCCTTCTTTCTTCGTCAACCCTAACTACCTTCAGTACAACTTTCTGACCTGGTTTGACGAACCTCTCTATATTCCTTACCCAGCCTGTTGATACTTCTGATATGTGAAGAAATCCCTTATGGTTGGAATACTCGTCTAATGTTACATAAGCTCCGTAAGGAGTTATCTGACTTACAGTTGCAAAAACTACTTCTCCTATGTCAGGCAGCTGCTCAGACATGAGTTCTCAGTCCATCTTTCTGAGTATCTGAGCCTTGATAAGCGTCTTTCCACCCGTTGGTTCTGTAAGAACTTCTCCGCATGATTCGCACTTTGTCGGGACTGTTGCATGGGAATATACGACTCTCTCTGTTCCGCAGGAAGGGCACTTGACCAAGAGAAAATTCGATTTCGGCCTTGGATAAAGTATCCTCTCTTTTCTAACCATCTGACATCACTCGACCAGTTCAACTTTCCTGACTCTGATTCCTTCCTTGGGGACAACGAATCCACAAACCCTGCATTTCATAAGAAGTGATATCTTTTTTGTGGTCTTTGCTGTTCTGACCAATTCTGCATATTTCTGACCTCCATAACCTCTCTTCTCTTCAGCATGCCTTCTTGCCCCTTCTGCAAACGCCCTCTCTTTGCCCTTCTTGTAAATTGTAACGGTATGCTCTGTCTGCTTTTTACACTTGGGACAATACATATTCCTTGTCTTCGGATATTTCAAATCTGGCTCACCCAGGCTTCCTCGGCGACACCGTGCTCCAGCAGTAATTTAGCATTATCCATAGGAACTACAGCCAGGTCCTGTTTCTTGAAAGGGCCGTATTCTTTCAGGTCTATCCCTGCGATTCTTGGAACATCATCAAGAAACCTGACCACTATATACTTGGTGGTATAGCTGTCAGACGACTCCTCCAGTACAGAGGGATGGCCTTCCCTTATCGCCTCTCTTATTCTTAGCAGCCTCTTTACAGAATCATAAAGAGGCTCTACCATGTATCTCTCTTCCGGAGTCAAACTGACCTCGTTCGACCCTTGCATAGCTCTGTCCAGGAATTTATGCAATCTGACCTTGAGCAAATCTTCAACCATTGTGTAGAATAGTTCTATCTCCCTGGAAAGGAGAGAGTTGATTAATTCGGAGTCGCCATTACCAAGCGACTCCCTTATCTCCTTTATCCTGACTGCTACTGCTGAGTATAAGCTGGGGTCGAGCTTGGCCATGTTTTCGCTGGTCAGCTCTTCCTCCAGATTCCTCTGCAAAATACCCAATAGGTCTTCTGACATAACCGCCTGAAGCCATAATAGTCTGCTTATAAAAGCATTAACGATTATCAGAATGAGTGCTCTCTTCATGGTATTGACATAATTATTTTTTTTATCCTCCAACTTTAACCGTCGCCAGGCCCTTTATTGCCAAAAATGCAGCAGCATATGCAGGCAGCTTTGTCACTTCGTTTTTAAAGGGACCGAACCAGTTCCCCTTCAGGTTGAACTTTGGAGAATAGTATACCCGGACTTCGATGGGAAATGAGCCCAATCCAACTGCAGTTACAAGAGGATTGTCCCCTTCGCTATGCATCTTCTTTATTAAGCCAGATTTGTCGTGCAATGTGCCTGGCATTCGGAATATCCTGTGCAAGTCTATTGTTACGCCTTTGTCAACCCTTACAGTAACGCTTCTGAGTAAAGATTCCATCGATTCCTTCATCTTTTCCTTGTTTTTTAAGTAGAATTTAGTGAAAGCCTCCCTGGAATCTTTTGCTGACGTCAATTCTACAAGTCTTCTTGCAACCCTGCCTCTCCACCCAGGCTCAGAATCAAGGGGTAGCCTGTCTACGTTGTAAGATGCCCATCTGGTTGAGAAGCCAAAATGTCTGGGCGAGAGACCTATGCCAGAGAGATATTCGACAATCTCTGCTCTTGCATTCTGGTCAAGCGTTTCATAATCAGAATTACTTACATGGAGATGGAATCCTCTGTGACCTGAAAAATACTTCTTTATTTTGGATGAAGATATTCCGAAGTCTGATTGCAGTATATCCTGAAGTTTTTCTGATTCTTCCTCCGTCCTCTGTATGCACTCTTGGCAAATCCACTTGACTTGAATTATCGATTCAGACTTGCAGACTTCACAGGTTGTTTTCTTGGTTTTATATGGGGTGTAGCAAGACTGGCAAAGATAAAAATCATGCTCTTCAACACACTTTAAGCCCAGGTCGCCAGCATCAATATCAAACACCAGGTCAGATTTAATCCAGCCCTTCTCTTCGACAGGCAGTGCAGGATTTTCGTACAGCGAGACAGACGAAAAGAATCCTCGAGGCACCTCCTTCAGGATAAGTGCTTTTACTTCGCCTTCGTTTTTGCATGCTATATGCCTGACCATATTTCCTTCAAATGTCAGATATCCGAATTCCCTGGCAGATGGATTGCTGGGTATCTCAAGTTCTGAGGCCCTGCTGAAATAGTATTTGCGGAATTCGTTCTGGAGAAAAAGTCTAGTCTGGCTATCCATGCATGGGGCCACCCATTGCAGTCAGCAAAGGCGCTGCAGGTTAAATAATGTTCTTATAATCTTCCTGCTGAGTCTGTGGTATGCTGCAAGCTGTCAGTTCGTCTAGCGAAGAATGGAAGTCTGTTTCGCAGGCAATAGCAACTCTGATAGATGAAGCCACGTTTGTCGCAACACCTGACGGACTAAACCTCAGGGCAATGGACCCTTCACATATAGCTTTGGTTGACCTTAAATGGCCCAGCTCTGCATTTGACAAGTATTCATGCGATTCCAATTACAATTTGACGGTCAGAGTAGAAGACCTGCTGAAGGTCTTCAGGAGAGCAGATTCCAAAGATAAGGTAGAGCTTAATCTCACAGAGGAAAACACCATTGAGTTCAAGCTGTTTAACGGTTATGAGAAGAGCTTCACGATTCATCTGGTAGAAGCGCAATACAGCCAGACACCGTTGCCCAAGGTTACATTCACCGTAACATCAAAGATGGGTGCTGCACTTGTCAAGCAGGTGTTGGAAGATATAAAGACGATTTCAGACCATGTATCGATAAAGGCTGAGGCAGACAAACTGGTCTTTTCAGGCAAGAGCGAAATGGGAAAGGTTTCTGTAGTTGTAGATAAAAGGAACCCTGAGCTCAAGGAGCTAAGTATCAAGGAGCCTGGCGATGCAACCTACAGCCTGGAATATCTATCAAACTTCACAAAATCCATCTATGGAGACACTCTAACTATACAGTTTTCATCGAAGATGCCAATAAAGCTCGAGTATCCCCTGAGCGGGAAAGGCGGGGTAGTTCAGTTCTTCTTGGCTCCACGCGTCGATTAGGGTTGATTAGCATTGAGCAGGAACAAGTATGTTAGGTATTTACTCAGCGCCTTAAGGTTAGAATATATTTTTGTATATGCAAGCGTTATTCTTGCTGCTGGTATAGTGGCGTATTTGCTAAATGCAAGCTACATTTCACCCACAAACATTATTATAATAGGTAACCTTCAAGCTCAAAGCATAATCGAGACTCTGCTGTACGGGTTTGTCATAGTAATGGGTGTAGCAGGTACTTTTTTACTGGCCAGAAGTGCTAGCGATAATCAGATGGATAGAGTAAAAGGCTTATTCTTTGTTGGAGGGCTAGGGCTTGTCTTTCTATCGTTCATAATGGTCTATTCCCTGTGGTCGTATAAGATATTCGGATGAATTCTCCTTTACCCTTGTACACCCATAATCTTCCCAGTCTTTGGTAAACTTTCGACTGCCAGGAAAGAGCGAACCTTTCTAACCTGTGCTCCGGAATGATTTGGATATAGCATACTGTTTCTGCAAGACTCGTGCAAAAAGTACTTACAAGCAAGAGGTTGCGGTAAAAATCCCTCATCCAGGTTTTGTTTTCTCTTTTATATCTGCTCAATTCTGCTAGAGTGTTTAATGAGTTGAAGATAACAAGTCTGAATCCTTTTCCGGCAGAGATTGTTTGATATAGTGTTTCAGGTAAGTCAAAAGAGGAGAGAGCAGATACACATGGGTTTCCACTTTCGATAAGCGTCGGTGTAGCAGTGCCGTCCATGTCTATGCAGAGGCATCTTTCACCCGATGAAAGCTCGTTCAAAAGGCTGGCAAATACTGCACGTGGCTTTGTAACTATTACATGCAACCCTGGAGCTAGAGGTGAAGATCTGTCCAACACATTTTAAGTAACGAAACCACTTTAGTATTTATCTTTTGGTTTATTCCTCTTGAATTGAAGAACTCCCAGGAGCTATCATATATTTCTTTTAAAATGTGTCACACCCTGTTGCACGACAGACCATGTCTAAGGGGTCAAACCTTACCCCAGATATCAGAATGAGGATTTCAAATAACAGCATTTTAGGGTGAGGTTTAGTCATCTTTCATTGTTAAGCTTGATCTATCACTCTGTATTTCCAATTATCTTCTGCAATTGAATAATGTCAGAGCAGTCTATATGGAATAATTTACTCTTCAGCCAGAAAGGCATTAGTTCTTTAATTCTCCTTTGCAGGAATCTCTTATCCATCAGAATCACCACACCTTTCTTTATCTGGTTTCTTACGACTCTGCCTGCTGACTGAACAACTTTGTTCAGAGCAGGGACAAGTATGAGGCTTTCATATGCTTGCTTCTTATTTGTTATACTGGCAATGTATTTCAACCTCTCTGAAAGCTCCAAAGAAGGAGTTGGTAAAGGAAGCCCGATAACAACAGCACAGCGTAAGCTTCCTGCCCTGTAATCTTCGCCTTCAGAGAACTTGCCTCCTGCCACTGCTAGAAGTAAGCCATCTTTATGTCTCATCAGTGAGTCGATAATACCATCCTGTTCAGCAACACCCATACTCCTCTCTTCAACTAAGTAGCGAGTCTGCAAATTTTCGAGCAGGGAGTTATGAACCTTATGCAGTACATCATATGATGTGAAAAAAACTACTATTGGGCCTTTTAAAATTCTTCTTATGTTGACAATTCTTGCTGCTATCATTCTGAACATTTCTTCTGACCTGCTGGAATATGCCGTTGTGACGCTGCCATCAACCAAGGTTAGGCAAGCTGGACTCCACATTTTCGCTACGCTATAACTTTCAAAGTCATTCAGGGTTATTCCCAAAGTTGCGGAAAGGTAAACCAAAGACCTGAATGAATTTCTGATAATAGCGATATCGTAAGAAAGCTGGCTTATCTTTAACAAGGGGCCTCTTTCCTTATTAATCAGATAACACCTGCAATCCTCTCTGTCGATTGAGAAAGCTAGGTATTTACAAAACTCCAGAAACTTCATAAATGAAAGCTGCATTCTGGTTTCGAAGATATCGAAGGCAGGAGGAAGGCTTGGCGAGGAAACAATTCTTAACTTATCCTTGAACGCTAAATTATCGAACTCTTTCAGGCTTAGCATTTGTTCACTTTTGCCTGCTTTTTGATGCCTGAACAAATCAATCAGCATGGATGCAACTGAAGCTGCACTGTAATTTCTTCTGGACAGGGCGTAATTATAAGCTGCTTCAGCATCGCCTTTTGAGATGGTTCTTGAATTTAATGTATAGGCAAGCTCTGGAATGTTGTGTGCTTCATCACAAATGAGTAACCATTCTCGCCAGTTCTCTCTTACCGCTTTTAGTGTCTCGAATCTCTCCATATCTAGAATGTGGTTGTATGTTGTTACTATAATCTGGCTTGCTGCTGAAAGCCTTTTGGAATACATGTAGGGACAAAATCTATTTAATTTTGCGTAATTTAACACCGCAGCCAAAGATTCAAACTGGTTCCAGGCTAGTGCTTCAGCAGAAGATAGTCGTTCATAGTAACGACATCTTTTCGACATGGTGTGAGTAAGGCAATAAGTCGGTAAAAGTTCATCCTCAACCTTAGCTACTTCATCTTTTCTCAACAAACATCCGTCGCTCATAGATAGCATAGCACTAACCTTGATACTGAAATTATCGCTGAACAGCTTTGCCTCTTGAAGGACTCTGTCGGCTTCTCGCTTGGTTCTTACTGCATATATAACCCCGGCACCGTATTCAGTTGCAACATGATATGCTGCCGAGAGAGCTGACGAAGTCTTACCAAACCCATTTGGTGCTTCAACCATCAGTTTGGCTCCTTTCCTGTACGAATCTACGATTTTTTGAGCCACTTCGAGCTGGCCAGGCCTTGGAAACTTGTAGGGAAAATACAGCTCGCTCATCTGTCTTGAAGAATGAGGAGGTATATTAGAATGGGTAAAAATGATTGTCTATCCTGAACTCTCGCCTTTCTTTTGAATTGTCATGCAGAGAAGCTTTTAATCAGGAAGGTAATACCTCGTCCGATGAAGCAGGACCCGGACCTTCATTCATTCGTTGAGAAGCTGAAGAAAGAAGGTCTTCTGAAAGAAATAGATGAGCCACTTTCGCCCAGATTTGAGATTGCAGCAATTGAAAAAGAATTCGAAAAAGGACCTGCTATCTTTGTAAAGAAAGGGGTATCTATTCCTGTTATATTCAATATAATAAACAATAAGGAAAAGTATGCTCTGGCCTTAGGTGTAGAAAAAGAAAAGATGTATGAGGCTCTTATACAGGCAGCTTCTACACCAATTCAGCCGGAAATTGTGAATAAGAATCCTGACTGGGAAGCCATGCAAGCAGACTTAAACAAGCTCCCTATAGTTACACACTATGAAAAAGATGCAGGACCATACATAACAAGCTCCATGGTTATAGCCAGAAACAGGGAAACAGGGACACAAAATCTGTCTGTTCATCGCCTTTTGAAGCTGGACAGAGAAAGACTGGCGATAAGAATGGTGGAAGGGAGACACTTGCACAGGGCCTTTCTTTTGAGCAAGGAAGCCGGGGAAGACCTTCCTGTAGCTATAGTTGTAGGTGCTCATCCAGCTGTTGAAATAGCTGCCTCGTTTCAGGCTCCATATGGAATCGATGAGCTGAACCTGGCCAATTCAATCCTTAAGGGAAAAATGAAATTGGTAAGGATGGAGAATGGGCTGTCAGTTCCCCAGCTTTCAGAAATAGTGCTAATAGGTAAGATATCGAAAAGCGAGCAGGCTGAAGACTATATGGTCGAAATGTTGGGAAACTATGATGTAAAAAGAATGCAGCCTGTGGTTAAAGTGGAAAAGATGTACTTGAGGAGAAATGCAATGTATCGAGATATATTACCCGGGGGATTTGAGCACAGGCTACTGATGTCTTTTTCGGTTGAAGCCAAGCTGTTCAAGCAAGTCAAAGATGTAGTCCCATCTACCAAGAAGGTAGTGCTCACAGATGGCGGAAGAAACTGGCTGCATGCTGTAATTCAGGTCAAAAAGAAGCTTGAAGGTGAACCAAAGAATGCCATAATTGCTGCGTTTGCTGCGCATCCATCGCTCAAACATGTTATCGTTGTGGATGAAGACATAGACCCGGAGGACCCAGCTAGCGTTGAATATGCTATAGCTACAAGATTTCAGGCATCAAAAGGTTTAATCGTAATTAAAGGAGCAAAAGGCTCGAGTCTGGACCCATCCAGCGACCAGCAGAAGCTCCTTACTGATAAGGTCGGGATAGACGCTACTGCAACCCTAGAGAAAGGGTGGGAAAGGTTTGAACAAGGTAAAATACCCAATCAGGAAGAGGTTGTCAGGAGATTAAGAAATGAAATTGCATGGAAAGGCTATAGTAAGGGGAAAAGTTAGCGGCGAATTATTGCCTACGCTGCAACCTCTTTCATTTCTAGGAGGAGTGGACCCGGAGACAGGAATCGTAAGAGATTCAAAGCATGAGCTGTACGGTCAAACATTAAAAGGAAAGATATTTGCAATACCTTACACAGTAGGTAGCAGTGTCGGAGCATACGTAATATACGGTATGGCTATGAAGAAGACTAATCCCGCAGGAATTGTCGCTGATACTGGAGATATTAACCTTGTTACTGGATGCGCTGCAGCAGGAATACCTCTTCTTTCGAAAATAGATATCAACAAGCTTTTGGGATATAGAGGGAAGAAGGCTGTGTTGGACTCTGCATCTGACACTCTTTTGGTCTTGGACGAAGAGCAGAACTAGATGAAAAACTCTGCAATAGCAATGACTTTTGAATAACCTATACAGATATCTTTGTAGTGTAATCTTCTTCGCCAAGAAGCCTGAGAGCTTCTTTTTCCACTTTGCTTCTATTTTCCTGAGTTGTGTATATTCTTAGCACATCCATATAACCGCTGATAGCCTGAACCATAGGCAGGTCTTGCAGTGTTAAAGCACTTGCCTTGACATTGTCGCCTGATACACTGATCAGAAAAAGCCCGGAAAAACTCTCCCTTTCAGAAGTATATGGCACTGCAGGCGTGGTTGGTAAGTCTATGAAGATGTCATCAGGGTCAACGTTGCATCTATCTGCAAGCTCCTGTCTGAGCTTATCTCTCATTGCCCTTGCACTGAGTATCTTTTCTGTAACCCTTTCTCTTCTGTGAATAAGCTTCTCGTAGACGCATTTAACAAGATTTCTAGCTAGATACCTTTTTACAAGGTCCTTTGATTTTTCAGCAGCACCCTTTTCTTTGAGTGAAAGAATTTCATGCAATACAGATTCATCTGTCCTGCTGAGATACCTCTGCAAATTGGACGTGTCAGATATATGGATGAATTCATCTGCAAGTTGAAATGAACGCAGTATCATCGATTCTGCAGCTCTTACTGTCTTGTGAAAATACACAGCCTTGAACATTTCATATCTTGCTACAGCCAGAGATTCAAAGGTATAGAGCGCATCTCTTTGAAGAGCGAGCCTGTTATTATATACTTCGAACGAGTCGATTATTCTTTCAATCGTAACTTTGCCGAAACCGGCTCCAGTATAGTAGGAATCCCTCAGCAGGTAGTCCATCAGGTCTGCGCTCAGGCTTCCAGCTATTATATCGTTAAGAAACTTCTTCTTTCCTGAATGTTTACCTACAGATAACTCAGACATCTTTCTTGGAGAAAACCCATATGCTGATAGCTTATCAGCGATTTCAGACTTTCTCACTATATTCTGCGTGGTATCTTCATGACTCATCCCTCCTTTTTCGTGTATCAACTCATCTAGGACATGAGAGAAAGGCCCATGCCCTACATCGTGCATTAGTGCTCCAAGCCTGACCATAGAAGTCTCATCCTGTGTCATATACCCCTTTTCCTCAAGCACACTGCAGCTTAAACCTGCAACGTGCATGACACCTATAGAGTGTTCAAAACGAGAATGGTTCGCACCAGGGTATGCCAGATAGGCTGATGCAAGCTGCCTGATAAGCCTGAGCCTTTGAAAGGAGGGGGTGTCTATGACTGCAAGTTCAGGTTCTTTGACCCTCAAGAAGCCATGTACTGGGTCCATGATTGTTACGGATTTGTTGACAGGCAAGCAATCTTCACATACTGGTCTACAAAAGACCCAGCTTTATTGTTTTGCTAGCATTAACAATCATCTTCCTTCAAGTATGTTATCTACAAGCTGAAGAAGACGAGCGTTTACTGTCTGTAAATCTGCATTGGCATTTATTCTGTACACCTTGCCAAAAGGGAATATGGTTTCCAGGTTGCTGTAGAGTTTTGAAGCCTTTTCCAATACAGATGCATTTTCAAAAGCGTCCCTTCCTTGTGTCGAAAGCCTCGTAAGAACTTCTTGCACTGGCAGTTCCAAGATTATTGTAACATCCTGCTTTACTATCTTCTTTTCTACGTTGAGAACTCTTTCTGGTTCTATGCCATATGTTGACTGATAAACAACATTGCTCTCAGTCCATCGTTTTGACAAGACTACATGCCTTTTACCGAGAGCCAGCCACAAGTTTACTTTCTCATTATGTTGTGCCCTGTCAAGACTCCATAGTATCCACGCAACATCGCTATCAATGCTTCCTTCTATCTTTATGTCTGGTACAGGTCTGCCCAAGTAGCAGGAAACAAGCTTCCCGAACCTGGTGTCGTAGCTGGGTTGTCTGATCCCAAGCACCTGGTAATCCTTTGACCGAAGATATTCAGCTAGAGGTATAACCCCGGGCTTCTTTGCAGGGTTGAACAGCTGAGTCTCTTTACCTGTCTTGTCTATCCCAGTCACTGCTATGAATAAGCCCAACCTTGGCTTCTTGACGTTGAAATTTATCAAACTTGCAACAAGCCTCAAGATATCTTTGGATAATTGCACTGGAATACGCCATGAAAGGACAGAAGTTTCCAGGTAATTCATGTCTTCCCTTGTCAGCGCTATTTCAACGTCTCTCAATGCTGAGGAAAGACTCGAGCCGTCTATTTTCAAAGGCAAATTCAAGGCACCAGCGAATTTACAGCCTCATGATGGCTTTATTGATATGGATTAATGTGTTTTGCTTTATGAATTTGATATAAATCTGCAATATTGTCCAGCTTATAGATATTCATACTCTCATGAGTATCGTCTAAACTGAACTGTATGAATATGAAGTGTTAACAGCTAGGAAAGCTCAAAGGTTGCAACTTTATCCTGTCTTTATAAACCCCTTTTGAATGCTAGATTAAAAATGAGTAGACTCTGATTGCAATCGACAACTCTTCAGAATCTAAAATGTACAGATGAACGTTAAATCTTCAGGGCAAGTATCTTCGACAGCAAAAAAGTCAGGAAGTGGGTCAAGTATAATCGCTGAAAATGATTTTTTAGAAAACAACATTAATACTCTTCTGAAATTAATGAAAATACAAACGCATAGATTTCAGCAATGATGTTTGGGCTACTTTGGTGGCCACATTAGGTATGAGTAGTTTAAGGTAAAACTAGCAGTATAAATCGAAGAGTCAACGCCAGCATATTCAAAAGTGAAAGCCCAGGTTCCCTGAGGTAGTAAAACTCTTACATTTATCGTAGTTGCATTAATCGCTTGATATGCATATGGTCCATCAGGACCCAGATAACTTATTCTGAAATTGATTGGGGCTGAGGCATTTACGAAACCTGTCACTAGAGCAGTACCATTTAAGGTCCTTATGGCAACAAACAATTTCGCAACCGATGATAGGTCTGCGGGTGAATGTATATCTGCCGATGTACTCTGCCCAATAAGGTTTAAAGTTACTGAACCGGCTGCTTGTTGACTCTGTTTGTTGTTTGTAAAAGTGTAGATATTGGATGCAACACTTATAATCAACACTACTACTACAACGTAAAAGAAAATATTCTTAACCAAGCAAACAAACATCCCTTTTTTCTATAAATTCCGGGTAGAGCATGTGTGCATAGACCAGATATATTGAAGATGCCTTTCGCAATTTCTTCCACCAAAGACTACTTTACCAAAATCACAAACCCATTAGCTATATAGTTTCCGCTCGTTGTACGAAGGTCGTAAACAGTGAATTGACCATTAATGAGTTGTGCACTTGTAACATAAATCCAGCTATTCGATATAGGATTAAATAATTTCATTCCTGATTTAAGTTGGCCTAATTCTATATGACCTATGCTTCCATTCTGCAATTGAACGTACATTGGCTGGTCAGTTAATCCACTTACAAACAGCTCTCCCCCATTTATTTCTATGATTTGGTCTACCTGTTTAGCCATATTACTTGTCACTTTTGTATCAACCATTTCATGTGTAGATAAGTCATATGCCTTAACCATATCACCATCCTTCAATGCTTTTACAGGCACACTTGTTCCATTTGCTAGCATAATCATGGTGTTACCCAATACGCATCCTCCTCCACCACCTCCAGAACATTGCTGGTACAAGAACCCTAACGCTCCTTGATTTGATTGGCTTTGTCCATTAAGAGAATCAAGATACCAAGTTCCGAAAAAACCTGGAAATGTATACGTAAAACTGTTTGTGTTAGATTGACCTCCTGATATTCCTATATCAAATTCGCCTACTGATACATATTCGCCACCTGCGAAACTCATTTGAATGGATATAGAAGTGGTTGATGTAGTCGTTATGGTGATGCTAAAACCTTGGCCATTGCATGTAGATTGCGAACCATCATTATTTGTGGTATACTGGTTGGTAAAGTAAAGTGAGGGTATTCCCTTATCAGTGAAGTTATGAAGTTCGTTATCCTCAGACATACTATTTTGAGGTAAGAGGTCATACGTTATATCGTTTCCTGAATGGTAAGTTATTTCTGTCACGTCCGGACAGAAAGCGTAGTGATAACGTGTCCATGTATCATTTTCAAAGTAGCCTGTTGCGCCACCGTTTGAATCGCTTATGGATATACCGTATGTCGATGAGGTATAAGACGTAGTTCCATCAATTGTGTATTCACCTGTATAGCTTACTGTTGACTGAGCCGTACCGCTTCCGCCATATGGAGAATTGAGTAGGATAATAGGAGTCCAATATGTTGCGCTGTATGAAGCGAGAAGCCCGCAGTTTGTGTAAGATGGGTTGGATTCTGCGCTAGCATTTACAGCTGTAAAGCTCATCATCATTGATAATAGGACCAAAACTACTAATTTGGAACCCACATACCTATTTACAAAGTCATGAACCAATGGGTATTACCTTTGTTTTTGATATATATATTTCCTTTTTATAGGTTTGTTATCGTCAATTGTCGTATTCCTGTAATTATTACAGCAAACTATGATGCTTATGCTAGTTTTAAGAATACAAGCACTATTAATTTTCTAAAAGCCATTCATTAAGCATCTTTTCTTACTAGCTGAAACCTTGGTGTGCTCTAGTTTCATTGATAGTTTGAAACCTATTCTTTATACTGCATTAAGGCTTAATTTGGATACACAATCAAGCGAATTATAAGGCAGTTTTTAGCAGGTCAAATTTGAAGAGAATAAATCGTTATAAGCAGCACAGGTGGCAAATTGTGTGTAGCAAAACTTTGAAGGTAGAAGACTACCCCCTGATTAAGGAAGGCTCTATCGAGCCTAGGCAATACCAGCTAGAAATTGCGGAGCAGGTAAATGGACACAACTCGATAATAGTGCTCCCTACAGGTCTTGGGAAAACTGCAATAGCAGCTCTAGTGATTGCCTATACAATAAAATCAAGGGGCGGAAAGGCTCTTTTTCTTGCTCCTACAAGGATACTTGTCCAGCAACATAGAAATTTCTTATCAAAAGTTCTGAAACTGCCTGAAGGAGCAATAACCTCACTTACAGGAGAGGATGACCCGGTATCCAGGCAAGATGCCTGGCAGGGGAAAGTAATTTGCGCCACCCCTCAAATCGCGTTTCAGGATTATAAAAGGGGTTATTTTGACCCTTCAAAGTTTTCGCTGCTTATAATAGATGAAGTGCACAGAGCTATAGGCAATCACAGCTATGTAGAAGTGGCAAAGGTCTTTCCTGACGATACAACACAGAAGATAGGACTAACTGCAACACTGCCGTCTGACAAGCTGAAGATAGAAATGATAAAATCTGCCCTTTCAGCAGGACAGGTACTTTACAGGGATTATGAAAGCGAGGATGTAAGACCGTTTATCCAGAAGGTAGGGGTTGAAATCAAGCAGCTGCAGCCTAGCGAAGAATTGAAGAGAGCTATCAGCCATCTTAAGGACTCACTAAGGAAAAAACTTTCTATACTTGCTGATGAAGGTCTTATATCAAAGCAGTCTGCTAATAGACTGGTTTTCAAAGAGTTAATAGAGAAAAGGGAGGAAATCCTGAGAAAAGGTAGCTGGAATTCAAAGTTTGCATATACAATCAGCGCCAAGTTATTTCTCATGCTGAAATACCTGGAGACTCAGACTTACACCACATTCCTCAATTTTTATGATAAGGCTGTTTCAGAGGGAAAGAAGGCATCAGCAATGTTGGCAAGGGATGCAGATGTTTCATATTCTGTATCGATTATAAGAGAAGAAGTAGCAAAGGGAAGAGAACATCCTAAGCTTAATGCACTAAGGGATATAATACTTCAATTGAGGAAAGAGGACAGAGCTCTTGTATTCGCCAGCTACAGGGATACTGTAGAACAGATAAGACATTATTTAGAATCTGCAGGTATCAGGTGCTGGATTCTGATAGGGAAACAGGGAGCATCAGGACAGACCCAGGAAGAGCAGATAAGGGCAGTTGAAGAATTCAGGCGTGGCAATTATCAGGTTCTCATAGCAACGCAGATAGGAGAAGAAGGTCTGGACATAGCTGAGTGCAATATTGTTATCTTCTATGATAATGTCCCAAGTGCTATCAGATTCATTCAGAGGAGAGGAAGAACAGGAAGAAGGTCAGAAGGGAAAATGGTGATGCTGATGGTAAAGGGAACTTCTGACGAAACCTACTACTGGGTGGTTCAGCGCAGAATGAAGGCGATGAAAAGTTATATAGACACTATGAATAAGAAATACTATTCTTCAAGAGAAGAAGAAAAGAAGAAGCGTGAAGGGACGTTGGACAGCTTCCTTTAAGCATTCCTTTTCTTTAGCAGGTCTGATATTTCGACCAGTTTCTTTATGTTGTCGAGGATTATGGAAAGCTGGTTGTTATCCTTGCATTCTTTAAGTTCCAATTTCAACTGACCTATCTTTTCGTTCACAGCAGCTAGCATTTCTTCGTAAACGTCAGCAGCAGGTTTGGTCTGTTCTTCAAGCTGCTGAACGCTAGCTATGCCACTGTCGCTAGGGCAGAACTCCACTCCCTTATACCTGAGCATTATGCCCCCACATTTTGGACATGGTTCCTTTAGTAGCGTAGCCCCTCTTTTCATGAATTCTACCACAAGCTTCTGTGATGCTTTATCCAATCCACTCTCAAGGTTAGGCAATGATAATTAAGCGTTTTTAAAGAGTCCTGGGAAAAGGGGGCATTATATCTAACTTTGCCGTAAGGCTTGGATATCGTTTTACCATTTTTATATTGAGTTGTAAACGCTTCCCCCGCCGTCAAGAGATTAAATATGGAGAAAAAAGTTAAAATCTTCCCCCTTTTTGCTCAGGGTGTTTTAATGGAGTTGAGAAATTTGGCATTAAAGAAAGAAAAGCAGAGTGAAAATTTGGCAAAGGCTATGCAGGCTATCTCTATTATACAATCTGTAGTTGATAACAATAGCATCCCCAGGAATATAAGGAAGCTGGCAAAAGAGGTTGTGGACAGCTTGAAGGATGAAAAGCTATCGATAGGCGTAAGGGCGGCAAATGCGATATCAACGCTTGAGGAGATATCTCAAGACCCCAACGTTCCATCATTCGCACGAGTAACTTTGTGGAATGCAGTCTCAGTGTTAGAAGGGATAAGAGAATAGAGTAATCAGCCATTGTTCTTAGAAAGATAGGAATAGAGCCCTAACTTCAACGTCTTGAGCGATAGAAGAGCACACTTTATTCTGACTGGTCCAAGGTCCGGATTTCCCATAGCCTCAAGAAGCTGCTCCTTGTCGAACTTCTGTAGTTCTTCGATTGACTTGCCGATTATAAGGTCTGTAAGGAGGCTGGCAGAAGCCTGACTTATTGCACAGCCTCTACCTATGAATTTTACATCACTAACCCTGCCATTGTTCAGCTTTACCTGAATTTCGACATGGTCGCCGCAGAGAGGGTTTGTGTCAGAAGCCTTAAAGTCAGGATTTTGCAGCTTCCCGAAATTATGGGGATTCTTGTAGTGGTCGAGAATTATCTCTTTGTATATATCTTCGCTCATTTAACCATTAGCCTCCTGACCTTCTCTAATCCCTTTACAAGCCTATCCACATCTTCCTCAGTATTGTAAATGTAGAAGCTTGCCCTTGTCGTTGCATCAAGGTCGAAACTTTCATGAAGAGGTTGTGCACAATGATTTCCTGACCTTACAGCAACAGCTTCACTGTCCAGTATGGCTGCTACATCATGAGGATGAACATTCTCCATTACGAAAGGTATTACACCGCCTCTTACAGATGTATCTCTTGGTCCATAAATTTTAACCCCTTTCACTCTGTCAAGCCTATCCAGTGCATACTTGGTCAGATTCTCTTCGTGCACTCTCACATTGTTCATTCCAATCCTCTCCAGATACATAATCGCTTCTCTAAACGCAATAACATCAGCTATATTGCTAGTTCCCCCCTCAAATTTCCATGGCAATTCATTCCATTTTGCACCCTCTATGTGCACCTCGCTAATCATGTCCCCGCCCATTATGAAGGGAGGCATCTCTTCAAGTAATTTCCTTCTACCATAAAGTATACCAACACCTGTAGGGCCAAGCATTTTATGGGCAGAAAATGCAAAGAAATCACAGTCCAGCTCTGAAACATTAACAGGCATATGAGGAGCTGACTGGGCTCCGTCGAGAAGCACTATTGCACCTTCCTTATGGGCCCTTGAAATTAAATTTTTGGCGTCGTTTATGGTTCCAAGCACGTTTGAAACATGAGTAAAAGCAAACAAATCAGCGTCTCTGACCTTTTCGTCAAAACTTGCCATATCTAGCGTTCCGTCTTCCATTATGCCTACATACTGTATCTCCGCCCCCTTTTCTCTAGCCAGTTCTTGCCACGGCACCATATTGCTATGATGCTCCAGCATGGTAAGCACTATCTTGCTACCTTTTCTAATATTCTTACTCCCCCAGGTATAGGCTACCAGATTTATCGATTCAGTGGTATTCCTTGTGAAAATAACCTGAGAAGGGTCCTGACAGCCTATGAATTTAGCCGTTGCCTCTCTGCTATTCTCGTAAGCTTCTGTGGCTTTCTCAGATATGCTGTAGACTCCCCTGTGAATGTTAGAATTGTACATCTCGTAGAACTCCACAAGTGCGTTGATAACCTGCTTTGGCTTCTGGGAAGTGGCAGCGTTATCAAGATATGCCAGACTTTTTCCGTTGAATTTTATCTTGAAGATTGGGAAATCGTTGCGAATAGTTTCTGCATCCACAATTGATGATTGCATGTCGAGCAATTAATGCATGGGGAAGATAATAACTCTTTCCAAGAATATGTTCTATGCTAAAAGTGTCTCCATTATCTCGTCTGCAAGTTCGTCTCTCATATTATTGTCAGCTATGTTGCTCAGCAAGATACCAAGATTCCCGAAGGCTATTGTAGTGACTGCCTGTTTTTCGTTCAGGCCTCTGCTCATCAGGTAGAAAAGCTGTTCCTCCTCAGGCTGTGATACAGAAGCAGCATGCTTGGCTTTCAGTTCGTTTGTTTCTATCTCCAGACCTGGTATGGCGTTTGCGAAGCTGTCAGAGCTTAGAAGAAGTGCATGCTGCTTGAGATGTGAATCAGAGCCCTTGGCAGGCTTTCTGATAATCATCATTCCTTTTAGAAGCAATCTTGATGCGGCTCTAACCACTCCGTTCTGTATGACAAGCCCTATACTGTTTCTTCCAAAATGTTCAACAGTAGCAAGCATATCATGTCTTGCCCCCTTATCTGCAAAGTTGCCGGTAAATACGCTAGCTTCAGAGCCATCGCCCTGCAGGGTCACGGTAATTCTGGACCTAAGGTAAGGATTCCCGCCTGTCCAACCCACAAACCTCAACCTCGAACCGCTTGAAAGCTCGAACCTATAATTTACAGCAATTTGAGACCTGCCAGATTGCAACGATACAAAGTTTACGTCTGAACCTGGTTCAAGGCGTGCCTGAACCATATCAGTCATAAAACCTCCTGCTTCATCCATCCCTTTGCTGTCTCTAACTTCATCAACGAATGTGCATGATGTATCAGTGTCAAATGTCAGCTCAGTCTTCCTGTGCAGAGCGAAATCTTTGCTAGGCAATACTGTCAGTCTTACAAAGGGTTCCGAAAAGCTTCTGACTTTTTCTACACGTATCGTTTGAAAGCTGTTTCTCAGAGCTCCGTTCAGTAATTCCATTCTATCAGCTTGAGGAGGAATCTTATCTGGTAATACCTTTGATTCTCCTCCGTCATCATCTCCATCCGAGAAATAGAAGTCTTCTCTGCTTCGTCTTACGTAAACTTCAGTTCCTACGCATCCAATATCAAACAACTTATCTGGAAGAAGTTTATCGCTTGTTGAATCGCTAATCAGATTGTAAGATATCGGGTCAGATTGTGGCCTCTCATAATTCTTTAAAAATATCTGATTGGTCTCAAAAGGCGTCTCAAAATAGGCATTGAGATAATCCTTTCTCCTCAACGCAATTGCTTCTCCTTCCCCTAGATTCTTTGAAAGAAGTTCTAACCTTGAGAAGCCTGTAACCTGGGCACCGCTCTCCATCGTAAAGCACCGTTAATTTTAGCCGACTGCGCCTGTCATTTCCAGGCTTATCAGCCTGTTCAGTTCTATTGCATAGACAAGAGGTAGTGACTTTGTAAACGGCTCCAGGAAGCCCATTACAACGGCGTTGAGCGCTTCTTCTTCCGTCAAGCCCCTGCTCATCAGGTAGAAAAGCTGGTCTTCTCCTATCTTTCCTACTGTCGCTTCATGAGTCAGTACTGTATCATCTTCATTAACTATGTTGTAAGGATATGTGTCAGACCTGGATTTCTCGTCGAGTATAAGGGCATCACATTTTACGCTGCTCTTTACCCTTTTGGCTCCCTTTGCAACAAGGAGCTGGCCTCTGTATGTAGCCCTTCCCCCATCCTTCGATATTGACTTGGAGATTATCCTTGAGCTTGTGTCAGGAGCTAGATGCAGTATCTTGGAACCTGCGTCTATATGCTGCCCTGCTCCAGCCAGTGCTATTGAAAGCACTTCAGCTCTTGCTCCTCTGCCCTTTAAATGAACTGCAGGGTATTTCATCGTCACCTTGCTTCCCATGTTTCCATCTATCCATTCGACTCTAGCATCTTCGTATGCAAAGGCTCGTTTGGTTACAAGATTGTAGACATCCTTTGACCAGTTCTGTATTGTCGTGTACCTGATATGCGCTCCCTTCAGAGCTATCAGTTCGACCACGGCTGCATGAAGAGAATCTGAAGAGTAGACAGGAGCAGTGCAGCCCTCTATGTAGTGAACGTCAGCCCCTTCATCTGCAATGATCAGAGTTCTCTCAAACTGACCCATGTTGGATGCGTTTATTCTGAAGTAAGCATGAAGCGGCTGCTCCACCTTTACACCAGGCGGGACATATATGAAACTGCCCCCGCTCCAGACTGCAGAGTTGAGAGCTGCAAATTTGTTGTCATTATAAGGAACCACAGTGCCAAAATACTTCTTCACTATTTCAGGATATTCTCTAAGACCAGTGTCCATGTCAGCAAATATGACACCCTGTTTCTCGAGGTCTTCTCTCATCCTGTGGTAGACCACTTCGCTCTCATACATTGCTCCAACCCCAGCAAGAAACTTCCTTTCTGCTTCAGGAACGCCAAGCCTATCAAACGTATCTTTTATCGCTGGAGGCAGTTCATCCCAATTCTTAACCTGCTTATCAGTTGGCCTTATGTAATACTTTATGTTGTCAAAGTCGATATGTGTCAGGTCAGCTCCCCACATTGGCAGAGGCCTGGAAACAAAATGCCTGTAGGCCTTTAATCTAAAGTCGGTCATCCATTGCGGCTCATTTTTGATTCTGGATATCTCCTCAACTATCTTTTCATTTATTCCCTTGGGAAATTCGGTTACGTAGACTTCTGGCTCCTTAAAGTCATACTTGGTGTAGTCTAAATTTGTTGCTTCCCTGACACTGCTCAATTCATTAACCTCCAAACTATAAGTGCCTTATACTTGCTCATATACTTTCTGCACTTTCTAATACTATTATGAGGGTGACTCCTCTTCTTCTTTTTCTATCCATCCATAACCTTTCTCTTCTAAAGTGTCAGCCAGCTCTGGCCCTCCTGATAGCACAATCTTCCCAGATACCATTACATGAACCCACGTTGGCCTAACAAACTGCAGTATTCTTCTGTAGTGAGTTATCAGCAGGAGTCCGAGGTTTGGACCTGATAGTTTATTCAGAGTTGAAGCTACTAACCTTACAGCATCTATATCAAGCCCAGAGTCTATTTCATCAAGCACAGCAATCTTTGGCTGAAGGACTGCAAGCTGCAGAAGCTCTGACTTCTTTTTCTCCCCTCCTGAAAAACCTTCATTCAGATACCTTCCTGAATAACTTTCGTCCCAGCCTACAAGCTTCAGCTTTTCGTTTAGAGTCTTTTTGAAAGGTACAAGTGGAACCTGACTCTTAACTTCTTCCTTCCCTCCCTGTAGCATTGCGCTGTAAGCTGCCCTGAGAAAGTTAAGCATAGGCACTCCAGATATCTCAACAGGATACTGAAAGCCAAGGAAGAGCCCCCTTCTGGCTCTCTCTGTAGGGGTTAGAGGCAATATGCTCTCGCCGTCTAGCAATATATCTCCCTGCACTATTCTGTAGCCAGGATGGCCCATAATCGCTTTAGCAAGGGAGCTTTTGCCTGAGCCGTTAGGCCCCATAATAGCATGTATCTCCCCCTGAGATATCTTGAGCGAAACATCTTGCACTACTCTCTTGTCTCCAACTGCAACTCCTACATTTTTGATTTCAAGCACAGACAATTCAACATGATGGTTTGTCAGGTATTAAATAAGCCTTCTGCAGATTATCTTTTTACCTTATGTATAGTATTAACTCAGCGAGAGAACATCAAAAAATTCCCAACCGGGTCCGTGACCGATCATCATCCGCTACATAGCGGGGTACTGACCCCGCAATTACTTTCGGCGTGATCTAACTGAGCTCCTTACTCAGACCCTTCGGTCTGAGAGTCGGAAGCATTTTCTGAAGCTGCAGAGGAAACGACCTCGGCAGTAGCGTAACGATTCGCAACGTTTGTCACCTTTACTCTAGCCTTCTGACCAGCCTTGGCTCCAGCAACGAATATGATGAAACCCTGTATCTTTGCAATGCCATCACCTCTTCTTGAGATCTCTGTAATTTCGACATCATATTCTTCGCCTGCCTTGACTGGCTTTGGTGAGAAGTTCCTTGGTCCGAAAGAACCGTATCCGCCACGTCTGCCGTATCCTCTACCGCCACCTTGTCCGTAACTCATTACGTCGATACACTTCGGTAGTTTAAGCCTTTACCTATCCCTTATATTAACACTTTGTATAATATAGTGTACATTTGCTAAAGTCAGATTGCTACAGGGTTTCTAAAGCATGCGTAAATCGAGTTTATCGTTTTGTAGAATCGCCTTTGGCACTAGAGAGTACATATATTACTAATATCGGTAATTTGAGAAGACTTTTTGCGATTTCGATATATATATTCGTTTTTCCAATATGCAAAGGATGCTGATTGGATAGGCCAAAATGGAATAAACCGCTCGTTGAATCAGTCATCCTTGTCTTTTATATAATTTTGTCATCATTTCTTGTATCTGGCACATATGGAATTCTGGACAACGAATCAGGACAATCATATTCAACAGCTTCTGCATCCAACCCAATAGCACAGGTCACACTCTCTGGTATTAAAAACCATGTCACAGCCTCGTCAGGGTACATAATTGAACTCTTCAGGTATCCTATTGGAGGAGGTGAACCCACTTTGGTCTCAGAAATGGATTCCGCGCATGTTACATCTTCAACTGTCTCTCTGTATGATCTGTCTACCTCAACCTCAAACTACGCGGCTTCGACACCTATCCACTATGCGATATTAGTGATAGGCCACAATAGCACATTCAATTTCGTTTATTCATACGATTGGAGCCTACAGAGTACGGCTAATGGACAGAAGACAAAACTCTTCGCAATAGATGCCCCCCAGATCCAGAACCCTCTGGATGGTGGTTACTATGAGTGGCTGCCAGTTAAAAACTGGACGGGGGTTTATACAATAGTGGGTGAAGTGCATAGTGATAGTCACGTCAACGACTACTTTACGTATGGTGTCGGTGCGGGAACAAATCTTAACGTTATGCTCAATATGGGTGCAGGATGGTATGTATCAGGAAGCGTTGCTATGTATAGTAGTATAACACAAAAATGGCCCGCGTTTAATTTGACAGGTGGATATAACGCAAAAAGTCAGTTTAATTATGAAGAAGATGAGTTATACCATTGCAACCAGATAGATATCTGTCAACCACTAGGAGAGTACAAAATTTATGTAGTCACATACGACGGTGGCTGGGAGCATTTTTCACAGGCTGGATTGAGTCCTAACCAGCACGACCTAGCCTGTCCATCTCAAGTTAAGGCGGGTAAATGGGGGGCATGGGACACTCAATATCCTGGCGGTCAAGTGACATTCACGAATATGATGTCCGAATATTATTCTGCCGCAGTTGTCCTAGCAAATCCAATAGGTGGGGGTCCTAGCGTTACCATAGGTAGTACTACAAATTACAGCTCATTCGCACAGCATTACTTCACGTTCTCCAATTATTACAGTTTCTATCTTCTTTACTCGAACGATTTCTACGGATGGCCGGTTATATATGTAACAGATAGCGGCGTGAATTGTTAGGTTGAGAAGAAAAGAATAATTCATACTTCATCGGAAGGAGCTGGTGTGTATCTCGTTGGAACATAAGACAAGAGATGCTGCAATACTGGTCCTAACATTTATTATAATTATGACTGTTTTGGGATTGGCTATAAACAGCCTCTTTGCACATAAGGAAACTCACGTACCATCTGGTGGATTTACTTATATCCTTCCAGGATATGACACGGTAGTAGGCAACAATACGGCTTCGGACGGAAGGTTAATAATTACACTTAATAATTACGCATTTGCTAACGCTTCTGACCTATATAGGTATACTAAATCTGATGCGTTCTTGGTTGGAGATATATACATGCTTTTGAATATGACAGTATCAAATGTAGGAGGCGATAACACAAGTATCCTTGCTTCTTTCTTCATAATATACTCGTACCAAGGAACTATGGAATCAAACGGAATTTATGCGGCTGGTGTTACTTTCAGCGGCCTAAATCCGAACCAAACCTACCCTTCCACTGATGGAGGACTCTATCTGCCACCAGGCAAGACAGCAAGGTTCTGGATAATTTCAAATGTGGAAAGCTCTCATATAAAACTTCTGAAGTTGATATATCTGGAACATATATATGGCGGAAACTATCTTGGAAACGGACAGTATAGCGGTGGAGTAGAATCACTGAGCGTCGAATTCATAATAACTCCAACACCAAACCAGCCCATAGTTCTCAATTTGCAGTCTCTGGGAACAGATACAATGCAAAGGCAAAATATAAAGGATGAGCTTGAACTGTTACAAACGTATTGAGGGTGCGCACAGTTCTAGCTATTGCATTTATTATACTTTGTTCATGAGAAAAGTTCGCACTCTTATTTCTGATTCTTGTTAGTCTCCCCGCATTTTTAGGACAGTTTCCATTTACTGCATTTGCTCTGACCGGGACCAAAATATCCGATGCTACATATGGAGCAATATGGTATGGTCAGGTTTATGTAAAAGGTTAGTTGGAGACTGCAGATAGCGCTGGTGGCTGCTTGACTGGAATTGAGAGTCAAACTTTGACCTCAGATTACATGTACAAGACGTACTGACCAGATGAAACATGTCATTATTCGGATTACTACGGGCAGGGCATGACAAAGAATTCTGGATATTATTACTTCCAATATGGTCCATGGGGAACTCCCAAAGTACTTTCAATAGAGGTTAACTATGCTGGAAATTCACAATATCAATCGGCGCATTGGATTCAGTCTGACATAAACCCAAGTGACTGGTGCCCTCTGGGTAGTTGACATCGTTTTTATAAGAAATTGTATGAATAGATATGGGTAAATCAAACGTCGATATCAGTCCTGTTCTCCCAGATTCCTGTTTAAATATTAGTTAGGAAATCAATTCTTCGATGTCTGGATAGGGGGTGTCCTTATGATAAAACCATTTCTTCATGACGTCAAAGCAGTCTTGCAGAGCAAGGGATTTATTGGGATCTTCATCTTCTTTCTCTTGCTGCCCTTGACTTTGATTCCTGACATAGCCCAAGCCAATGTTCCGAGGTTCG
>Ga0209012_1000613_pt1 | contig 46275 bp, 42 predicted proteins | sample RS3BMetagenome_FD_184735 | JGI IMG/M metagenome (GOLD analysis project Ga0209012, IMG submission 184735) | Ferric oxide microbial mat and aquatic microbial communities from Rainbow Spring, Yellowstone National Park, USA - RS3B (SPAdes) (version 3) ...
GAGGTCGAGGTCGAGGTCGAGGTCGGGGTCGAGGTCGAGGTCGGGGTCGAGGCTTTCGCGTGGGCGTGGCCGGGGGCGGAGGGTCTGGGCAGGGTCGCCGCCGCCGCTCGCGACGAGGGTTCCTCGAGCGCGGGAGGCGGGATGACCGGGGCGGGCATCCTCACCACTCGTCCCGGCGTCGGAACCGCGCTTGCCGCCAGCGCCGTCGTCGGGCGCGAGAGCGTCGCGGCCGAGGCGTGCGTCGACGTCGTGCGGTAGCGCATCATGAGGAGCGCGACGACCGCGGAGCCGGTCAGCGCGCATCCGATGGCGAGCACGATGAGCGGGCCGGTGGCCCGCGGCGGAGCGCCGCGCGCCGCGAGCGAGTGCGGATCGTCGCTGCGCGCCGGCGGCTTCTCGGGGGGCCAGGCGAAGGCCGGGGTCGCGGGCGCGGGCGCGGGCGCGGGCGCGGGCGTGGGCGCGGGCGCGGGCGTGGGCGCGGGCGCGGGCGCGCGCGCGGGCGAGGGGCCACCCGGCGCGGCCATGGTCGACGCGAGGGGCGACGCCATGCCGAGCGCCTCGGTGCCCTGCTGGCCCGCCATCCTCGGCGTCGCGACCGCGATGCTGTTCGTCTCGGCCAGCCGGTCCACCGCCTCCGGCGTCGTCGACGTGCCCGCCGGCGGCTGCCCCGACGCCAGCGTCGCCCCCACCGTGGGCGGCGTCATCCCCGCCATCGTCGTCCTCGGCATCGCCGTCTGAGCCGCATCGGACGTCGCCCCCGGCGGCGTCGCCGCCACCGGCGAGATGACGAACGGCCCCTCGGGCGAGGCCTGCCGCACGCTGACGTACGGCGCCGCCGCCGACATCGGCCCGAGCACCGAGGCCGCCGTCGCGCGGTTCTCGGTCGACTCGTTCGGGGGGCGCACGCTGCCGGCGGCCGCCCGCTTGATGTTGCGCAGGCTCGCCGCGAACGAGAACGCGTCGCGCGGCCGCGCGTCGGGCACCTTCGCCAGCGCCGCCGCCAGCAGCCCGTCGAGCTCCGACGGCACGATCGCGAAGCTCCTCACCGGCGGCGCCGTCTTGTGCAGGTGCGCCTGGGCCACCTTGTGCGGGTCCCCCTCCTCGTCGAAGGGACCGCGCCCGGCCAGCATCTCGAAGAGCACCAGCCCCGCCGCGTACACGTCCATGCGCGGCGTCGGCCGCTCGCCGCGCAGCTGCTCGGGCGCCGCGTAGCGCAGCGTGCCGAGGAAGCGCCCCGCCGTCTCGCGGCTGGTCGCGTCGAGCAGGGACACGATGCCGAAGTCGAGCAGCTTGGTCACCGTCACCCCGGCGGTCGTCCGGTGCAGGAAGATGTTGTCCGGCTTCACGTCGCGGTGGATGACGCCCTTGTCGTGCGCGTGGTCGAGCGCGTCGAGCAGGTCGATGGCGATGTGCAGCGCGTGCGGCAGCTCGAGCTGCCCCTTCTTCTCGAGCACCACGCGCAGCGACTGCCCGTTGAGCCGCTCCATCACGTAGAACGGCAGGCGCATCTCGTCGCTCGTCACCCCGGCGGTGATCACCTCGACGATGTTCGGGTGATTCAGCCGCGCGAGCGTCCGCGCCTCGTTCTGCATGCGCCGCTGCAGGTCCTCGCGCGTGCCGAGCTGCGGGTGCAGCGTCTTCAGCACGTAGCGCTTGCCGATCGTCGTGTCCTCGACGTCGTAGACCGTGCCCATGCCGCCGCCGCCGATGAGGCGGACCACCTGGTAGACGGTGCCGGGGACGTGCTCGCCGGGCTGGTAATCGCGCCTGGACATGGCGGAGCTGGGGCGGAGGGCTCAGATGTAGCACCGATTCTACCGGCGAGAGACCGACGCGTGCACCGTCCGGGCGAGGCCCTCGTCGAAGGGGGTGCGCGGCGACCAGCCGAGCTCGCGGCAGGCCTTCGACGAGTCGAGCGCGTAGCGGAAGTCGTGGCCCGGCCGGTCGGTCACGTGCGTCACGAGGCGACGCGAGGTGCCGGGCGGACGACCGAGCGCGGCGTCGACCGCGTCGGCGATGCGCGCCACGACGTCGCGGTTCTCGAGCTCCTCGGCGCCGCCGAAGTCGTAAGTCTCGCCGGGGCGGCCGAGCGCGAGCGCGCGCCAGAGGCCCGCGACGTGATCGTCGACGTACAGCCACTCGCGCACCTGCCGGCCGTCGCCGTAGAGCGGGAGCGGCTCGCCGGCGACGGCGCGCGCGATGCAGAGCGGCACGAGCTTCTCGGGCGCCTGCCGCGGACCGAAGTTGTTCGCGGCGTGGGTGACGAGGGTCGGCAGCGCGTGCGTGACGAAGTAGGCGCGCACGAAGTGGTCGGACGAGGCCTTGGACGCCGCGTAGGGGGAGCTCGGCGCGTAACGGGAGGACTCGTCGAAGCGGCCGGTCGGACCGAGGGCGCCGTAGACCTCGTCGCTCGAGACGTGGAGGAAGCGGCGGGGCCCTCTCCACGCGTGGTGCGCCGCATCGAGCAGCGTGAAGGTCCCGACGACGTTGGTGCGCACGAACGGCGCCCCGTCGGCGATGCTGCGGTCGACGTGCGACTCGGCCGCCAGGTGCACGACGGCGTCGACGTCGTGCTCGGCGAAGAGGCGGTCGACGAGCGGCCGATCGCACACGTCGCCGTGCACGAAGACGAAGCGCGGATCGCGCTCGACCGCGGCGAGGTGCTCGCGCTTGCCCGCGTAGGTGAGCGCATCGAGCACCACCACGCGCTCGACCGCCGCCGCCAGCGGCTCGCCGCCCGAGAGCGCCGCCTCGACGAACGCGCTTCCGATGAAGCCGGCGCCGCCGGTGACGAGCAGGCGGCGGGGGGTGAAGGCGCTCGCCGCCGTCATCCGCCCTCCACCAGCCGCTCGACGTAAGCGCGGTACGCGCACGCCGGCCAGCGGGCGACGGTCGCGCGCACCTGCGCGCGCGTGCGCCAGCCCATGTGCAGCGCCACCTCCTCGAGGCAGCCGATGTACTGACCCTGGCGGGCCTGCACCGTCGCCACGAGCTCCGCCGCGCCGCGAAGCCCCTCGGGCGTGCCCATGTCGAGCCACGCCATGCCGCGCCCGAGCGGACGCACCCGAAGGCGCCCGCCGCGCATGTACTCGCGCAGCACGTCCGTGATCTCGCGCTCGCCGCGCGCGCTCTCGGGCAGCGCGCGGGCGATGTCGACGGCGCCGGCGCCGAGCACGTAGAGCCCCGGGATGGCCAGCGGCGAGCGCGGGCGAGCGGGCTTCTCCTCGATGCCGACCGGGCGCCCCTTCGCGTCGAACTCCACGACGCCGTAGGGCGACGGATCGTGCACGCGGTAGGGGAAGATGGTCGCGCCGTCGGCGTGCGCGAGCGCCTCGCGCAGGAAGTCGAGGTAGCCCCAGAACAGGTTGTCGCCGAGCGCCAGCACGCAGCCCTCGCCGGCGAGGAACGCGTCGGCGACGAGCAGCGCGTCGGCGATGCCGCGCGGTGCGGGCTGCGCGGCGTACGAGAGGCGGATGCCGAGCGAGGAGCCGTCGCCCAGGAGCGACTGGAAGGCGGGCAGATCGCCGGGCGACGAGACGATCAGGACGTCGCGGATCCCGCCGAGCATCAGCGTCGCCAGCGGGTAGAAGATCATCGGCTTGTCGTGCACCGGCAAGAGGTGCTTGTTGGCGGCCGCCGTCAGCGGAAAGAGGCGCGAGCCGGTGCCGCCGGCGAGGAGGATGGCCCTGGTCACCGGTCCACCGCGCGTGCGATCGCGCGCTCGACGATGCCCCCGACCTCGTCGCGATCCACCTTCCGGTCGACGGCGGCGCGGACGTCGCCGAGCTGGGTGCGGATGTCGCGGAGCTGCCGGCTGTGCTCCGTGATCGCATCCTTGACCAGCGTGAGATCCTGCTCGACGCGATCGAAGCGAACGTCCATCTGCTCGAAGCGCCGGTCCATCTGCTCGAAGCGAACGTCCATCTGCTCGAAGCGCCGGTCCATCTGCTCGAAGCACCGGTCCATCTGCTCGAAGCGCCGGTCCATCTGCTCGCGGAACGAGGCCAGCCCTTCGCCGAACGCCTTGAACTGCCCGTGCAGCTGCTCGAGAACGATGGCCGTCGCGCGACCTGCATCGGCCTCCGACGCGCCCTTGGCGATTCTCCTCTTCCGTGCCGCCATTGCTGTCCTCCCAAGCCATGCCCTGCCGCTGCGAGGGATGCAACGGTGGCGCCAGCGCAGGGCCCAGGAGCAGCCGCCGTGCCGTACGCGCATGCGTGCGATTGCGTACGGTTGCGGCCCATGACCCCCTGGCCGGGCCAGATCGCGACCTGGCGCGAGCCAGCGGGCAGCCGGCGAGCCGCCTCTCACCCCTCCGCCGCGCGGCGGTCGGAGCGGCGGAGCACGCGCGCGGGGCCGTCGGGGGCGATGGACGCGACCACGTCGGCGACGGCGGCGAAGCCCTCGCCGTGGGCGGCGACGGCGACCATGCGGTCGCGCGCGAGCTCGCGCAGCAGGCGCACCACGAGCGCGATGCCCTCGGCGTCGAGGTTCGCGTCGGGCTCGTCGAGAAGGACGATGGGGGCCTCGCGGCAGAGGACGCGCGCGAGCGCGAGGCGCTGGCGCTGACCGGCCGAGAGGGCGCCGACGCGCGCGCTGAGGGGATCGGCCGCGTGGCGCCGACGGAGCGGCTCGAGCAGGGCGACGCGATCGAGCGCGGCGAGCATGGCCTCGTCGGAGGCGTCCGGCACGAGAAAGCGGATGGCGTCGCGCACCGTGTCGTCGTCGCGCAGGTACGGGCGCTGGGGCAGGTAGGCCACCGACCGGCGCCAGCTGCTCGCGTCGAGCGCGTCGAGCTCCACGGGGCCGACGCGGATCGTGCCCTTCTGCGGGCGCGCGAGCGCGAGCAGCAGCCGGAACATCGTGCTCTTGCCCGAGCCGTTGGCGCCGCGCAGCAGCAGCACCTCGCCGGGCTCCCAGACGAGCGACACGTCGCGCAGCACGGGGGCGAGGGCGCGCGCGGGCGCCTCGTAGGCGAAGGTGACCTCGCGCCACTCGATGGCGGCGGGCAGCTCGGGAAGAGCGGTCCCCTTGCCTGCCGGCTTCGGCGCGGCGGCGGACAGGACGTCGAGCAGCGGCCGGACGCGGCTCGAGGCGCGCACCGCCTCGCCGGCGTTACGCGCGAGGCCGACGACGGCCGGCACGACGCTCGCCACGAGGACCGCCTCGCGGAGCGCCACCGCGTGCAGCACGCCGCGCAGGCCCTGATCGACCACGACCGCGATCCCGACGACCGCCGTGGCCGCGACGACCGGCACCCGTCCCGCGATCGACGCGAACAGGTCGCTGCGCACGGCCACCTTGCGCCAGGCGCGCAGCCTGTCGCGCATCGCCGTCGCGAACGCCTCGTCGCGGCCGGAGGCGACGATCTCGAGCCGGCCCTGCTGCGCGGCCATCAGGCCGTCGAAGACGGGCTTGAAGGCTCGCTCGGAGGCGGCGGCGCTGCGGGTCATCACGCCGCGCACGGCGACGAGGGTGGCGGCGAGGATCGCGACGGCGATCGCCGTCACCGCGAGCACGTCGGGCGGGGTCCGGGTCGCGAGGAAGCCGCCGAGCAGCACCGCGGCCAGCGCGTCGCCGAGCACACCGGGGAGCGTGGTCGACAGGAACGTCTCGCCGACGAAGAGGCCCTGCGCGAGGGCGATGAGCGACTGCTGGGGGCTCTCGTCGTCGGTCGAGAGCAGCGGGCCGGCGAGGAGGGCGCACACGCTCTCGTCGTAGAGCGCCGAACGGCAGCGGCGAACGAGCGCCTGGCCGAGCACGCGACGCAGCACCGTCAGGGCCACGAGGGCGGCGGCGACGGCGGCAGCCAGGACGCGCGAGCCCTCGACCGCCGCGCCGGCGACGCCCACGAGCGCCGCACGCGAGACGAAGTCGACGAACGCCGCGACGCCCACGAGGGCGCGCTCGCCGCGCGGGAGCGTGCGGACGAGCTGGCGGAGTCCCTCGATGTGGCGCGGGCGGCCCACGGTCCGCAGTCTACGCGCGCCGGGCCCGAAGCCCCACGAGGACGCGTCCGGTCGAGGCAGGTGTCATCGGTCCACGGCACGCGCGATCGCGCGCTCGACGATGCCTCCGACCTCGTCGCGATTCACCTTTCTCTCGACCGTACGCGCAACCGTGCGATGGCGCGCGGTTGCGGCGCGTGCCCCCCTGGCCGGGCCAGCGGCGCCGCTGCGGAGCGGTGCTTTTCTACGGCCGGCGAGAGAAGGAAGGCTCAGATCGAAAAGATGCGTACGTGCGCGAGCCCAGACGCCAGGCGCCGAAGATCGTCCGGATCGTGTGTCGCTATGACGGCGCCGCCAAGCTCCATCGCCGTGGCCACGACGAACGCGTCGATCGCATGGGCCGACCCCAGTCTCGCACGCGCGAGTATGGCCCCGGCTCGGCGTGCCATGCCGGAGGTCAGGGCCACGACCCCGATGCCTCGCCCGTTCAAGAGCCGGTCGACGGCGGCATCGAACGCGCCGCCGCGACAGACCTGCGCGAGGACGGGCGCAGGGATGCGGACCAGGGCTCCATGCTCGTGCGCCAGCTGAAGGATTGCACGCGCACGGACCGCAAGAACGGACCGCTGCGAAGGGCGCGCCAGTGCATTCACCGCTTCGGAATCGAGGACTAGCGCCTCCGCCACGCAGCCCTGGCCTGGTCGAGCGCGTGCTCGGGTACGGGACCGTACTCGGCCTCGAGCTCGGCCAGGAACGCTCCCAGCTGCTCACGCTCGAGCTCGTGGCGCAGCGCGCGCGCGACGAAGCTCGACAGGCCTCGGGCTCCGACCCGCCTGCGGACGCTCTTGGCGAGGTCCCCCGGGACGCTGACCGACAGTTTTTCGGCGGTGGCCTTCGGCATGGGCGAATACTACCACGGTGTGAATTGGTGGGCTCGGCGCGCGCGGTTGCCACCAAGCTTCACCGGCTTGCGGCGCGGGCGATGGCGCGCTCGACGATGCCCTCGACGAAGCGGCGGCCCGGGTACGTGAACTCATTTCCACGTGGCGCCTCTCGCCTCGAAACTCCGCGAGGGCCGCCACGTGGAAGAGGACGCGCATCAGTCGCGCAGGATGGGACGTGCGCGCCTCCTCCCGTCGGGGTCACGCCACCTGCTCGAGCCAGGCCAGCAGGGCCGTGCGCAGCAGCGCATGGAGCGGCATACCCTGAGCGCGGGCCCGCTCCTCGAGCCGCTGCCATACCTCGGGCGGGAGGCGGACGGACTTCGTCACGGTCGGGCCGGTCTCCTCGCCTTTTCGCGGGCGACCTCGCGTGACGTGCACGGTGTAACCCTCGCGCGCGAGGCGTTCCGCATAGGGATTGCGCCTCACGGCGCGACCGAGGTCCATCTCCGGCAGTTCGCGAAGCGACTGCGGGCTCGGCTCGACCGCAGGTCTAGCCTTCTTCGTACGCTTGCCTTTCGGCGCGCGTCGCCTGGCGCGCGCTGATGATACGGACGGTTTCGCCATGATGTCTCTCCGCGTAGACGACGAGAAGCAATCGCAGCCGGGCCGAGACGCCGAGACCGAATCCCATTCGAAGCGCACGGAAAATGTAACACTCTTTCCGGGCGGTGCTGCGCGCTCGCGTGACCTGCGGCAGCATCAGCCCGCCGGCTCGGTCAGCAGCCGCCGTGCCGTTCGCACGGCACTGCAAGAGCGCGAGGTTGCGTCACGTGACACGATGGCGTCGTCGGGGGTCGCGCGCCGATCGAGCTGGTCCGCGCATGACCTCGATGAGTTTCGCAGCCGGTCGCTCGGAGACGGCGAGAAGGTTGACCTGGCGACCATCGGCCTCGCGACGCCCGGCCGATTCGCCGAGGCATCCTGCCGTTGCGACGAAGAATCGGCCGCTGCATCGAGGCGGACGGCCGTTTCTGCGAGCAGCCGGCCGTCGACGTCGAAAAGCGTCGGCTCTCTTCGAGCATCTGGCCTTCTCGGTCGGGCGGACGACCTTCTCCGTCGTGCAGACGGCCTTCTTCTCGAGACGGTCTGCCTTCTTCTCGAGAGCAATGGCCTTCTTCCGAGGGCTTCCTTCGTTTTTCGCCGGGAACCTGCGGATTCGTCGAGGATTCCTCCCCTTTTCAGCGGCACCCGGCGCATCGCTCGAGGCTTCCGGCCTTTTGCTCGAGGCGGCCGGCGATTTTCGACGGAGATGGCCGTTTGCCTCGAGCCACACGAAGGGTGCGCGAGAGCGGCGGCAGGTTCTCGTGCAGCGACGGCGGTTTTCCCTGGAAGACGGCGCTCTTCGCGAGGAAATGCCGTACTCCTCGAGCAAAAGGGCGGTCCTTCTCGGAAAATGTCGTTCGCCTCGAGGAAAAGGCCGTCTTCCCGAGAAGAACGGCGTTCTCCTCGATGAAAACGCCGATTTCCGCGAGAAATGGCCGGGCGACGAACGAACGCCGGACGATTCGGCGCGCAACGGCAGGGGGACGGACGAAAGCGGCCGGCCGGCGGGCGACGGCGGCCGGTTTCCGGCGAAAGCGGCCGGCTGACCGAGAGCAACGGCCGTCGCCCGCACGAAAACGGAGTTTCCCGCGCAAGAAGGTCTTCCTTCTCGACGAAACGGTCGTTTTTCGACCAAGGAGGTCATCGCACGAAGGGCCAGCGGCGTCCTTCCGAAGAAAATGTCATTTCCCAGCCAAAACCGTCATCTTCCAGCGGAAATCGAAAATCAGGAGATTCACATGCCGGTTCGCATCGACGCTTTCATCGTCGCATCTTTGCGCCGCAGCTGCCGCAGTCGCTCCGACGAGATGCGGAACGCGCGCGCCCACCAGGTGCTGGCATCGGCGGCGTCGAGGTCGACGTCGCCGATGCGGATGGTGCCCTTCTGCGGGCGCACGAGATCCGCGCGACGGCTGCGGTCGGCATCTGGCCCCTGGCATGGCCCGAGTCAGGGCCCCTCTTCGCCCGAGAACACGTCCGCCTCTGAACCGGCCGTGAGCGCGTTCGCCAACCACTGCGTCAGCGTCGCGACATCGCTGCACGCCGCCAGGCGCATGCAGGCTGCCTCGCTCATGGGCATGTGACGCTTCGCCATGACGTTACGGACAGCGTCGCGGAGCCCTTCCGCGCGTCCCTCCGCACGCCCTTGCTCGATGAGTTGCTCAGCCGCGTTCACGACGTCCTCTTTGGCATCAATCCCGGACTCACCCCCGCACATCACGTAAAGGTAGAGCTGCGTCAGCAACACGCGTGCCCTCTCGTCGCGAGCGACCGTCGCGACGATGCGGCGCATGAGCGGAGCCGCGTCTCGCAAGCGTGCATAGGACCGCCACGACCAGAAGCCGAGCTCCACCAGCCGCCCGAAGGCGTGCAGCGCTCGTGAGGCGAGGGACTCGGCGGCGACATCGGCGAGGTCGTCGAGCACGAAGCGAAACAGCGGCTGGTAGGGCCGTGCGGCCTCGAGCAGCTGCGGGCTCGCGTCGAGCATCGAGGCGAGGTCGGGGGCCGCTTGCCAGCCCGCCTGGCCGTGGTGCAGCACGACGGGAAGCACCACGGGAATCGTGCTGCTCGAGGGGTGCTCCACGAGCCAGCGCTCCCAGATGCGGACCATGTACCGCAGCAAGCGAAAGGGCATCCGCGCGTCGAACGACGACTGGTGCTCGAACAGGACGTACACCAGCGCCTCGCGCCCCTCGGCGGTGCGCGTCGTGTACAGCAGATCGGCGTGCGCGTGGCGCAGCTCCTCGTCGACGAAGGAGCCGGGGCATACCTCGAGCGTCGCGAGATCGAGCTCCCGCCGGACGTCCGCCTCGACGCGCGCCGAAAGGAGACTTGGACGCACCGCCTCGATCAGGGAGCGCGGGGCCAGTCGGCCTCCGCGGCGCGGCGGTCGGAGCGGCGCAGCACCCGCGCGGGGACCGTCCCGCGCGATGGACGCGACCCCGTCGGCGATGACGGCGTCGGGGTCGAGGTTCGCGTCGGCATCAACGCCGCAAACGCTTCGCCCAGTAGCCCGGTTTGCGACGGAGGTGCTCCAGGGCGACCACGATAACGGCGTCCTCGCCTTCGAGCACACGGAACACCAGCGCGTGCGGGAACTTGCGATGAAGCCGCGCGCGCCGACCGCTCGAAACTCCGCGAGGGCCGCCACGTGGAAGAGGACGCGCATCAGTCGCGCAGGATGGACGCGCGCGCTTGCTCCCACGAGATCAGCTCGGCCGTGGCTCGATCTCGTCATCGAAGTCGTCGGGCAAGGACCGCAGGAGCTCGCGGGCGAGCTCGACGCGCTCCTCCTCCGGCAGCTCGGCCGCCAAGGCCAGCACTCTGGCGAGACGTTCGGACGGCATTGTTCGGATCATGGGCTTTTCTCGGCACGCTGTGCGATCGCGCGCGGTTGCGATGCGTGGCCCCCTGGCCGGGCCAGATCGCGCCCAGGTCGGGCACCGGACGAGCGTTTGGAAGACGGCCGCAGGCTGCCCCCTTCCAACAGACGCGGCCCCATGCTCACCGAGGCTCGGGGAAGACCGCCTGCCGTCGGCGGCGAGTCGATCTTTCCAGGTCCGGGAGCGCTATCAGCTCGGCCAACTTCCAGCCCAGCAGCAGGTATCAGATGTTGCGATACCGCGGCGGCAGGTGCATCCTGGCGCTCATCCTACATGAGTGGCACGGCCACTCCGATGCCCGGGGGGCGCTCGTATGTCACAATTCAGGCCACTGTAGCCATGCGCAAATTGCTCGCCGCGACAGGTCTTCTGGCCGGCACTGCCGTCCTTGGCATTGATTTCGTCGCCTGCACTGTGGGCGTCAGCGGCGAGGGTTCATCTCCGGGGGATGCATCCCTGGATGTCGGGGCCGACGTCCACCTGTCCGACGCGGGTCCCCCATCAGACAGCGGGGGAGACGCAGCGCTCGATGCCTCAGATGCTGGTGCGCAGATGAGCTCGTGCAGTGAACAGAACTGCGGCGGCGCCTGCTGTGGCGGAACCTGCATGCCGCGAGCGTGTGGGCCGTGCGATGCGGGACCCTACTTTTGCCTTTTTCACAAGAATGGCGCCAACGGCTATTGCACGTCGGACTGTTCCGGCTGCCATCCCGACGATGCCGCGGCGGGCGTCGAATGCTTTACGTGCGCGTCGGGCACACCGGTCGGCTCATGCGCTGAGTCGGCGAACGACTGCCCCCAGGACCTCCAAGCAGGAGCCTGTCCGTGCCCAGACAACGACGCCGGCGAATGCCCCGGCGCGACGCAGGTCTGCACGAGCGTGAACGGGCACTCCGTGTGCCTGACTCCGTGACGGCGTTGCGTAAGCAATCGTCACTGCTAGACATTTGTTCCCACCGCGGCAGGTTGTTAGGCGGTGGATCGCCGTGGTAGAATGTGGCACCGGAACGGCGCATCTTACACTGCTGTCGAGGAGTGAAACGGCCCATGAGCGACCAGAAGGAACTGCACGAGGAGTTGGCGGCCGCGCGTGAGCCGCACACAAGCTCCGCTCGTGACCGAACCCCCTACGCTGCCCCTAGGCTGCGCCACCTCGGTTCAGTACGCGAGTTGACGCTGGGCGTCTCTGGCTTCGGCAATGATGCCGTGGGGAAGAAGGCCTAGCTAGCATCCAGGATGTCCGTTGTTCGTCGTTGCGTGGAGCAAACTGGGGGGGGACCACGCGCTGCGTGCAGTCCGCCGTGCCGGCGGCGCGAAGCTGACCACAGAGCAGATTGGTACGATGGCGGCGGTTTCCGTCGCGGGAGATGCACGGCTAATCCGCGGCGAAGGTTCCGCGCGCGTATGTGTGGGCAGCGTTCGACCGGCGAATGTTTCTGAGAAGGACCTAGACGAACTAACCGGGGACTTTGCACTCGTAGCGCTGTATCCACATTCGCTTGAATGTGTTCGCGGCCGTGTCGGTGGCCACCCGCTGTATTTCACGATACTGCCCGACAGCCAAACGTTTATCGCGAGCTCCATGCTGGAGCCACTTCTTCGCGTCAGGGAAACGAGCGCGTCTCTCGACGTTGAGCGATTGGCGCTTTGGGTTGCCACAATCACCAATGTTGCTTCGGGCGATTCGCCCTATCGAGAGATTCAGAGTCTCTTGCCCGGGGAGCGGCTGTTGTTTGCGGGAGAGAACGTCCGTCGAGGCCGAACCCAACGCCGCATCAGACCACTGGTCGCGGGCAGCGCTGATGAATTAGCCGAGGAGCTGCGCGCGCGCATCTTGGCTTCGGTAAGGCGGGCCGTAAACGGGCGATCGCATATCGGCATTCTCGCAGGGGGAGGCATTGATTCGAGCGGCATTCTTGCCGCCGCGCTAGCAATCGCGCGCGGCGCGCAACCAGCTCAGGTTACGGCGATCGCGCTGCACTTCGCGTGTGCGGGCGATGATCGACCACACCTGCGTGCCCTTGCTGCGTCCCTCGGCATAGTGCCGATGCGGCTCTCGCCCTCTCAATCCGCTGCATTTGTGCCGAGTTCGTTCGTCATCGATGGGGCACCGTACGTCATGCATTCCGCGGCCTGGGAATCGATGATGATGAGGGCCGCCCGGGAGATGGGCGCGGACCTCGTGCTGACGGGTGTCGGTGGGGATGACGTCTTCGAGGGCGATCTTTCGCATTTCGCGCGCCTTGCCGAAAGCGGCAACATACTTCGCGCAAGCGTCGACGCAATGCGGTTGCGCGTATACTGGAAATCCAACCCGGCACAGCGGCTTTTCGAATACGTTCTGCGCCCTTCCGTCATTAGGCCCGTCGCGCAATTCGTCGTGCCGCGCGCCGTCCTAACACTCCGCCAACGACGCGCAGCGGGCTTTGCGCGACCCTGGGCCACCCACCGGCTGCGCAATTTCATCATGTCGACATTTCGGACAGCTGTGCCGGGAGTGATGAGCGGCGCGACACCACAACAGCGATTTTCGCAGTTTGCCTATTCGCCGTCGGTTGGTGACGTGGCGAGGCGGCGCGCTCAGATCGAAGGAGTGACCTGCATTCGTCGGATCGACCCCTACCTTGACGAAGACATCGTCGAATTCATGGCCCGAGTACCGCCCGAAATGGTTCTATCGGGCCATCATCTTCGTGGCTTGCTGAGGCTCGCACTCAAGGGGTGGATTCCGGAATCCGTGCGGCTCCGTCCCGACAAAGCGGAGTTCGCGCCCGCCCTCACCCAGATGGTCGGCTCCACAGATTCGGACGAACTCGCGGATTTGGCGAACGTGAGGGAACTCGCTGCACTCGGGCTCGTTGAGTCACGTACATTCCGCAAGTGCTTCGACGCACTATCCGCCAACAAGTGCTCGCCGGCCCTTTGGAGCCGCATTTGGGCGCCTCTGTCGGTCGAGGCGTTCCTTCGATGGGACCGCCAGCGGCGCTCGCGTGCTGTGGTGGGCGGGGCGTCATGACCGTTCGTTCCGACGTCCGATGGCTACTGGAGCGCGTTGAGAACGGCCGAATTGTCTTCCGCATTGGCGCAACGTCCGGCAACCGCATCGCAGAGTGGCCGACGCTAGCTCGCCTATCAGCATCCCACGATGGTCGGGTGGCGTCGTTCGAGGCAATGCCAGGCGTCGACCCAGACGTCATCACGAAGCTTCGGAACGGTGCAGTCGCCGGGTTGTTGGCACATCTCCGTGGCCAGATGGCTCTTCATGCTGCGTGTTTCGCACTTGAACGCCGCGCCGTGGCTTGCCTCGGGCTATCCGGTGCCGGGAAGTCGACCGCCGTTGCAGATGCGTGCCTACGAGGAGGGGCCGCCCTCGTCTCCGATGACGTCCTCGTAGTCGAGCCCGGAGCGAGCGAATTCCTCGTCTCTTCGAGGGAGGAGTCACACTGGCTGACCCCTCCATCGTTGAACGCGCTCGTCGGCTGCATGAGCGATGCTGGCAAGACATGCGTGGATGCACGGCCGACCTGTGCGGAGAAGGTTCCGTTGGCGGCGCTGGTCTGGCTAGAGTTCTCGGAGTCCGTTCCCGTCCCGGAGCTACGACCATTGCGACGGAGTGAAGTCTTCCAGCGAGTGCTCACGGCTGTCGTCCGGTTCGCGCTCGACGACCAAGACGCGATCGCGCGAGAGTTCGATGTGCTGTCGAGATTGTGCGACCGCGTGCCGGGATTCACGCTAACCAGGCCACACGATCTCGAGTTCCTGGGGCGGGCCCGACGGCTTCTGTTCGACCTCACGGCCATCGGGGTAACTGCGGAAGGGAGTCACTAATGGACGCGAATCGCAAGCTTGTCCTGTCGCCCTACGTGCGCACGCGAGAATTCGATGGCGAGCTCGTTTTGTTGGACCTCGCCGGTGGCGAGTACTACGCCCTGGACGGGGTTGGGGCGAGGCTGTGGGTCGCTCTAGCGGCTGGGTGCTCGTTCGATGAGGCGGCACGTGACGTCGCGGTGCAGTACTCGGTGCGCCACGAGGTCGTGCTCGCCGATGTCGTCAATTTTGCGGACGAACTCGTGCGCCGCGGGCTGATGAAGGACTTGCCTCCTCAGAAGATCGGGACGCCGAGCCGCTCGGACGGCCAACAGGACCAAGATGGAGTAAGCTCAAGGGAGTGAGGCCGACATGCTTGCCAAGATGACGAACCGATATACGCGGAGCGCTTACAGGGTCAGCATCGCCGCGAGTGTGATGGCATGCACCGCTGCCGCAGCGGGGGCTTGGTCAACCGGCTGCGGTGGTGATGACAACACCGTGCTCCCTTCCTACGACGCAGCAACCGACCATACCAGCGATGCGATAGGTGCCGATGGCAACGATGCCACGAGCGATGACACGGGGTCGACCGAAGCCGGTGATGCAGCCGACGCCATGGCTTTCGACGCCGGTGACGCGATGGCCATCTTGACACCTAGCCAGCTCCTGTCCGCAGAGGGCCAGGCGTTTTGTTCGCATCTCGAGACATGTTGCCTCGAGGACGCTGCGACATTTGACTACAAGCTGTGCACCAGTGCCTTCTCGAATGGTGGATTCGCCAATTCTTTGCAGGATCTACAGGTACCCGGGGTCGCGGACAGCGGCGCGGTCGTCATCGACCAGATGAAGGCTGCGGATTGCGTGAACTCACTCGCGACGTTTCCATGCGGAACGATTAGCTCAGGTACGTATAGCGCAATCTGGGCACAATGCTTTGGTGCGGTACAAGGTACACAGCCCATTGACGCAGGTTGCCGCGCGTCGATCGAGTGTGCCCCCTCAGCCTTTTGCTCGGGCACGGGTGATGCCGGAGTATGTTCTTCGTTGATCGCTGACGGCGGCTCATGCACGACAGAGGAGCAGTGCTCCTACCTTGGCGTAGGCCATCCGGATGACTACTGCGATCTCTTTTCCGGCAATCCGTCCACCTGCCAACCCGGGGAGGCTCTCGGACAGCCTTGCGTTACGCACGTGCAATGCCAGTCCGGAGTATGCGGGGACCACAATACGTGCGACACGCAGTTTACCGTTAGCGATCCCGGCGTGGATGGCGGAACCTGCGACTACTTCACGATCAAGGACGCTGGCGGCGGAGGCTGAGCCGGACTTCGTATCACGGCCGCTGCTGTGCAGCGGGCGCTCAAAGACGCCCGATTTCCTGAACTGCCGGGCCCGTCCCGTCGATGACGAAGCCGTCGTGCTCTACCCAGGCATGAGCAGCGAAGGCGCGATCGTCGGAGGCGCTCCTTCCCACCACCACCTCAGCGTCAGGTAGCAGAGCGGCGATCGTCAGCGCACGCGTCAAGCATGTGCCGCTCCGTCGCAGCCGGTGCGCGAGTCGCGTCGCTTCTATGGTGGATAGCTTGCGGAAGCGGCTACCTGCCGCGAATACGATTTTTCGAGCCACGACAGGCGTAGAAAGGCGGATCGCAAGCCGCGCAATCGTGTGCAGTAGACGGCCGCCAACTGACATACCCTTCATTCTACGTGCCTCCCCCGCATCCCTGCATGAGTCTTACGGCAGCGCGACCCTGCAGCCGACTCAGAGTAGCATGTGGTATCCACCGCCGGTGCCCTGCTCTTTCAGGCTCCGCCAGGCCGGGTTCAATCGTGACTGCTCTCGTTCGAGCGCACTCCACACGTAGAGATGCTCGTGTCTGACCGGCGTCCCGCCACAGCTGCCCCATCCTTTGTGAACTGGGCGCGGCAGCAGGTCGCGGCGAATGTCCTCCGGCGTGTCTCGGCTGCCTTCGGGGCTGCTGGCGTAACAATACTTCCCGTAAAAGGACTAATCACCGCTCGGCTCCTCTATGAGGATCTTGCGCAGCGACCAATTTCCGACATCGATCTTCGTATCATGCGCAAGGACTTGACGCGGGCGGTCCGCGTTGCGGACCGCCATGGCTGGCGCCCCAGGGCAAGCGCGCCGCGCCTTTGGGAGGCTGTCCTGACGGTTGATGATTTCGAGGTCGACATCGAGTGCTCACTCGGGCCTCCCGGTTTCTGCGCGATTCCCATCGCCGACACCATACGGCGCGCGCGGACGAGACTCGATCCGCTCGGGTTTCCATACTTGGAACCGGAGCTTCACGACCATGCACTCTTTCTCGTCGCTAATGCGTTCAAGGACGGCCTGCAAATCATGCCCTGGGCACTTGAGGACCTGCGACGGATACTCCGCCACCCTCAATTGAACCAGACCACTCTGATCTTGCGAGCGCGTCAGGGCGGCATTCTTTCCGCCCTTTGGGTCGTGGCCGACTGGTTGGCCACCTCGCATTCTCTGCAAGAATGGGGTCGCCTGCGCGATCAGATCGGCGCGTCTCCGCCGAGCGCCCGCGTCGCGTACCTGTACAGCTACCTTCAGTGCCGGGGTTGGTCTGCCAAGCCCGCTCTGCTGGCGGTAGCTAGTTCCAACGATCGCCCCATTGCGAGCGGCCTCGGCATGGTGCTCGCGATGCTCGGCATCCTTCGAGGCCGTGCAGTACGCGCCTTCGGCGCGAGACCTGGCCGTGTCACGGGCTGATCACTGGCCGGACGTGCTAGCCTAGTGCCATCAAACCTTCAATGGAACGTATCCTCATCACCGGGATAGGTGGCCAGGTAGGGTCGTACCTGGCCGAGCTGCTCTCTGCCGACGGCCACGAAGTCGTCGGGCTGACATCATCGCCCAAACGTTTACTTCCTATGGGGGTCGAACGGGCGCGCGGCTCGCTCGAGCCGGAGGGTATTCAGGAACTCGTCCGGGGCAACGGTGCGCTGACCGCTATCGTCCACTTGGCTTCCGTTACCGCCATGACCCAATCCTGGGAAGAGCCAGTTCGCACATTCGACGTGAACGGACGAGCGGGCGTAGCTCTTGCTTTTGCGGCGGCAGAAACACCTCGCCTCCGGCTCGTTCATGCTAGTTCGGCGGAGATCTTCGGGCGCGCTCGCACCCCGACTCAAAACGAGAGCACCCCGGTAGATCCCGTGTCACCCTACGGTGTCGCGAAGGCGGCTGCGCACTTCGCAGTGCGTTTCGTACGCCAGACATTTGGCGCCGCCGCTAGCAACTTGATCCTGTACATGACGGAGTCGCCGCGACGCCGGCCAAACTTCGTCTTGCGCAAGATAACGCGTTCAGTCGCTGCAATGCTATGCGGCGATGCGGATCATATCATTCTTGGAAACACGCAGGCGGTTCGGGACTTCTCCCATGCGCGCGACGTTGCGTCCGCCGCAAGATTGCTCGCTCTCGGCGCCAACGCCGGCGACTACGTGTGCGCATCCGGTCAAGGTCGGACGATCCAGGCCGTCGCCGAGACTGCGTGCAGAATCGCTGGCCTCGACCCGACAGGTCGTGTCCGAACTGATCCCACCCTTCTGCGAACGAACGATATCCCATCCCTCGTCGGTGATTCGCGTTCTCTTCGCGCCCTCGGATGGGAGCCGCGGACTACCTTCGATGAGCTTCTACGCGAGCTTTTCGACTATGACTTGAGCGAGTACAGGGCTCAGCGCCGAGCGCAATCTGCGTGACCTGCCGCTCTCTATTGCGGGCGAGCGCGCCCCGACTTGCGATCCCCATGCTCGACGTACCACTCGTACGTCTTCCGGATACCTTGAATCAAAGGTACACTCGCGCGCCATCCCATGGAATGCAGCCGCGTGACATCGAGGAGCTTACGTGGTGTTCCGTCCGGCTTGCTCGGGTCAAATCGAATCTGGCCAGGATACCCCACTTCTCCGCGAACCATCTCTGCGAGCTCGCGGATCGTGAGGTCTGTTCCGACGCCGATGTTCACCACGTCTTCACCCTCATACGTACGCATGAGAAATAGACACGCGTCCGCAAGGTCATCCGAATGGATGAACTCGCGCCTCGGCTCACCGGAACCCCAGACGACTACTTCTGGCGCCTGCGTGATCTTTGCTTCGTGAAATCTTCGGATGAGCGCTGGCAGCACGTGCGCACCTTGCAAGTCGAAGTTGTCATTGGGGCCGTACGCATTCGTCGGCATGACGCTGATGGCTCGGAAGCCGTATTGCCGCCGGTACGACTGCGCCGTCTCGATGCCTGCGATCTTGGCGATTGCATACGGTCGGTTGGTCGACTCGAGGGGGCCCGTCAAAAGATATTCCTCCTTCATCGGTTGCGACGCGTGCTTCGGGTAGATGCACGACGAGCCCAGAAAGAGGAGCTTTGTCACGCCGCTCCGGTAGGCGGAGTCGATGACGTTCGTCTGAATAAGCACATTGTCTCGAATGAAGTCAGCCCGATACGTGTCGTTGGCGAGGATGCCGCCAACAGTCGCGGCGGCAAGAAAGACGTAGTCGGGCCGCACGGATTCGAAGAACCGCTCCACGGGCTCTTGCCGACGCAAATCCAGGTCTCCCCGGGTGCGCACCACGACCTGCTCGAAACCCTCCTTCGCCAGGCGACGCACGAGGGCCGATCCGACCAAACCCTGGTGGCCGGCCACGAAGATCCGCGCGTCCTTGTTCATTCTCGGCCACCTCCGCGGATGCCGGCGACGTGGCCCGCATCCCGCAGCGTCTTCTCCTGCCGCGCCATCTCCAAATCGTGATCAGCCATCATGCGCACGAGTTGCTCGAACGTGACGCGAGGCGACCACCCGAGCCTCTCGCGTGCTTTGCTCGGATTGCCCCGCAGATGGTCGACTTCAGACGGACGGAAATAGCGAGGTTCGATCTCGACGTGCGATTTCCAGTCGAGTCCGAGATACGAGAACGTTGCCTCGACGAACTCGCGCACGGAGTGCGACTCCCCGGTCGCGACGACGAAATCGTCGGGACGCTCCTGTTGCAGCATGAGCCACATCGCTTCGACGTAGTCCCCGGCGAAGCCCCAATCGCGACGTGCATCGAGGTTGCCGAGGAAAAGCTTCTGCTGAAGCCCGAGCTTGATGCGCGCCGCTGCACGCGTGATCTTGCGCGTAACGAACGTCTCGCCCCGGCGTGGCGACTCATGGTTGAACAGAATGCCGCACGCGATGTACATGCCGTACGCCTCGCGATAGTTGACGGCGTACCAGTGCGCGGCAACCTTGCTGACCGCATACGGGCTTCTTGGATGGAACGCCGTTGTCTCGCTCTGGGGAGGAGCGGCGGCGCCGAACATCTCGGACGATCCCGCCTGATAGAATCGGACGGTCTTGCCCGAAACGCCCGTGGAGTCGCGTAGCGCCTCGAGCAACCGCAGCGTTCCGGTGGCGTCTATGTCGGCGGTGTACTCCGGCTCGTCGAACGACACGCGCACGTGGGACTGGGCGCCGAGGTGGTAGATCTCGTCCGGGCGAACCCGCTCCAGAATGCGGCGCAGGCAGGTGCCGTCCGCCAGATCACCGTAGTGAAGGAAGAGGCGTGCCTCCGGGTCATGCGGGTCTTTGTAGAGGTGCTCGATTCGATCCGTATTGAAGGTGCTCGCGCGCCGGATGATGCCGTGCACCTCGTACCCCTTCTGCAGCAGGAGCTCGGAAAGATACGAACCATCCTGGCCAGTGATGCCGGTGACGAGGGCGCGCTTCATGCGATGTTGATAGCAGAAAGGTTGTGGCACCTCAGCTCCATCATGCTTCTCGCTGGTGCCATTCTTGAAGGCTGAGCAACGGGCTAGGGTCTGCCACACGCGAGCTTTCCAGCGCTGCCAGGATCGCTCGACCCGCAGCGACGGTCGTGAAATATGGGACGTTGCTGGCCACCGCTTCGCAACGGAGCGCTCGGGTGGCCGCGATCTCGTCGCGAGTCGTCGCCGTCACGAACAGGGCCGCGATGCGGCCGCGACGTAGGTCATCGAGCGCGGCGCCTTCCGTGCGGGGCTCGGCGATCACCCCAGAGGAGTTGAGCATCGCGGAGGTCTCACTCGTTGCGAGAATGACATAACCGAGGGCCTGCAACTGGCGCGCAAATTCGCGTGCAGGCGCAGCTTCGGTCATGCCCATCGCCAAGAGGACGGCCCCGCCGGCTCGAACGGACGATCCGGCCGCCACGGTGGCCTTCCCAAACGCTTCACCGAATCGCGCCGCGACGCCCATGACCTCGCCGGTCGAACGCATCTCGGGTCCCAGCATCGGATCGGCCCCCGCCATCCGCGAGAACGGGAACACCGCCTCCTTCACGGCCGTGAACGTCATACGGCGTTCGGTCAGGCCGAACTCCGCAAGGCGCCGGCCAAGCATCACATTCACCGCGATTCTCACCAGCGGCACGCCAGTCGCCTTGGCCACGAAAGGAACCGTGCGGGACGCGCGTGGGTTGACCTCGAGGACGAAGATCTCCTCCCCCGCAACCGCGAATTGAATGTTCATCAGCCCCACGACTTTCAGGGCCCTGCCAATGTGTCGGCTCTGTTCGGCGATTCGGTCCAGAACACCATCGCGAAGCGAAAAGGGCGGCAGCGCCGCAGCCGAGTCGCCCGAATGCACGCCCGCCCGCTCGACGTGCTCCAGTATGCCTGCGACGTACACCTGCTCTCCGTCGCATACGCAGTCGACGTCGACCTCGACGGCGTCGCGGATGAATCGATCGATGAGGAGCGTGCTGCTGGTCGCGGCATCGAGCGCATACCGCCCGAAGGTCTCGAGATCGTCGGCGGAGTGGCAGATCGCCATGGCCTGCCCGCCCAGCACGTAGGAGGGCCGCACGAGCAACGGATAGCCAACCGATTGGCCCACCGCGATCGCCTCCGGCACGTCGCGCGCGATGCCCGCCGCCGGTCGGAGCACTCCGAGCGATTCGAGGAATGCATCGAAGCGCGCACGATCCTCTGCCCGATCGATCGTGTCGGCAGATGTGCCGAGCAGCTGTACTCCCGCTTGCGCCAGCGACGCTGCGAGCTTCAGCGGCGTCTGTCCCCCGAGCTGAACGATGACCCCCTCGAGCTTGCCTCGGCCCCCTTCTTCGTCGCAAATCGCGAGCACGTGCTCGAGCGTGAGCGGCTCGAAATAGAGCCGGTCCGCCGTATCGTAGTCGGTGGAGACCGTCTCGGGATTGCAGTTGATCATGACGGACTCGATGCCGAGCTCGCGCAGCGCGAAAGCCGCGTGCACGCAGCAGTAGTCGAACTCGAGCCCCTGGCCGATGCGGTTCGGGCCCGCACCGAGGATGATGACCTTCCGGCCTTCGGATGGCGCGGACTCGCTCTCGCTATCGTAGTGCGAGTACATGTACGGCGTGCGTGCCTCGAACTCCGCAGCGCACGTATCCACTCGCGCAAAGCACGGTCGAATGCCGGCGAGATGACGCCTGGCGCGAATCTGCGCGGGCGCCTCCCCGACGGTTCTTGCGATACTTGCATCGCTGAAGCCGAGCCGCTTGGCGGCGCGCAGCCCATCGGCCGACGTCGAAATGGCACCAGACGCCTCCACGATGCGCCGGATCTGCCCAAGAAACCATGGGTCGATCCCGGTCGCTTCGTAGACGCGCTCGTTCGACCAACCGCACGCGATAGCGGTGGCGACATCGAACAGCCTCTCCGGCCCGGCAGTGGATATTCGGGCCGTCAAATCGACGTGCGTGGAGTCGCGGACCAGACCGTCGCTGCCACTTTCGAGCGAGCACGCGGCCTTCTGGAGCGCCTCGACGAAGGTTCGTCCGATGCCCATGACTTCGCCGATGCTCTTCATCTGCGTCCCGAGCGCCCGATCGGCGCCCGGGAAGCGATCGAAAGCAAAACGGGGCCACTTGACGACGACGTAGTCGAGCGTCGGCTCCATGGCGGCGCTGGTCCCCGTGATGTCGTTCCTGATCTCGTCGAGTCGGTAGCCGAGCGCCAACTTCGTCGCAACGCGCGCGATAGGATACCCGGTGGCCTTCGAGGCGAGCGCGCTCGAACGGGACACCCGCGGGTTCATCTCGATGACGTGGAAGTCGCCCGTGCGCGGGTTCACCGCGAACTGCACGTTGGCTCCGCCCGTCGTCACGCCGATTTCGTGCATGATCGCGCGTGCTGCGTCGCGCAGTCGCTGATACTCGCGGTCGGTGAGCGTCATGGCCGGAGCGACGGTGATCGAGTCGCCCGTGTGGACGCCCATGGGGTCAATGTTCTCGATCGAGCACACGACGATGAAGTTGTCTGCCGTGTCGCGGATGACCTCCAGCTCGAACTCCTTCCAGCCGAGCACGTTTTCTTCGACGAGCATCCGACCATCGGGGGCGAGGTCGAGGGCCCGCTCCAACCCCTCGATGAGCTGCGACTCGTCGCGCAGGATGCCGCTTCCGCCGCCGCCAAGCGTGTAGCTGGACCGCACAACGACCGGGAATCCCACGCTCTTCGCGAAGCGCACCCCATCGTCGACGGACGCGACGTAGGCCGAGGCGGGACAGGTCAGCCCGATTCGGTGCATTGCCTCCCGAAAGAGCTCTCGGCTCTCGGCCTTGCGGATCGACGGTGCGGACGCGCCGATGAGCTCAATGCCGAGAGACTCGAGCCACCCCTCGCCGCTCAGCGTCAGGGCGAGGTTGAGGGCCGTCTGTCCGCCGAGCGTGGGCAGGATCGCGTCGGGGCGCTCACGCTCGAGAATGCCGCGCAACGTGTCTGCCTCGAGCGGCTCGATGTAGGTCCGGTGTGCGAGGCCCGGATCGGTCATGATCGTGGCCGGGTTCGAGTTGACCACGATCACGCGCACGCCTTCTTCGCGCAGGGCTTTCACACCCTGGGTGCCCGAGTAGTCGAACTCGCATGCCTGCCCGATGACGATCGGGCCCGAGCCGATGACGACTACGCTGCGGATGTCTTCGCGCCGAGGCATCGCAAAGAGGGTTTCCCTATGATAAGGGGCAGGCGACCTGGCCGGCGTTCACACCGGCGTATCCCAGCCTACCACGCGCGCACTTTCCGGAACGCGTCCGTCGGTCTGCGCACCCTACCTCCCTTGAAAGGTCAGTCCAACCCGCGCATGTCTCGCCTAGTCCTTGGCATCAACTCCGCCCACGCCGATTCATCCGCTGTGCTCGTAAGCGAGCGCGGCGTCCTTGCTGCAATCGCCGAGGAGCGCCTCAACCGCAAGAAACACTGCGCGGGGTTTCCTCAGATGGCCGTGCAGGAGGTGCTGCGTATCGCGGGAGCTTCCCTGCGCGACGTGACCGACATTGCCGTGGCCCGCGATCCGCTCGCGAACATCACCGCGAAAGCAGCCTTCGTCACCCGTCACCCGGTGCAGAGCCTTCCGCGGGCGCTGGACCGTCTCCGCGTCCATCGTGACGTCGCGTCGACGGCGGACCTGGTCGCCACGGCAATGGGGGCCGCGAGCTCGGAACTTCGGGTGGAGTTCCACCAAGTCGAACACCACGTCGCGCACGTGGCGAGCTCGTTCTATTGCTCGCCGTTCGAGCGGGCGGCGGGAGTCACGGCCGACGGCGCCGGGGACTTCGCGAGCGCGCTCGTCGCCACGTGCGAAGGTACGTCGATCGACGTGCGCCGCCGAACACTTTGGCCACATTCGCCGGGCGCCTTCTACACCGCGGTGTGCCAGCTCATCGGCTTCGACCGGTTCGGTGAAGAGTACAAGGTAATGGGGCTATCGGCGTATGGCGTCAATCGCTTCGTCCATCAGATGCGCCGGATGGCGTCGTACGTGCCTGGCCAGGGCTTTCGCCTGGACCTTGGCTTTTTCAAGCACCACGAGCAGCGACGCGGCCTCGAGACCATCGAAGACGGGGTGGTCTCGGTCCCGCCGCTCTGGTCGGCCGACATGGAACAGCTGCTGGGGCCCGCGCGAAAGCGGCCTGCGGAAATTGGCGATCGCGAGCGCGACATCGCTGCGTCGATGCAGACCCACTTCGAGGACATGTACCTCGCGTACGTGAACGACGCCGTTCACATGACCGGCATCCGCGACGTCGTGATGGCCGGTGGCTGCGTGCTCAACTCGGTAGCGAATGGCCGGATGATCACGGAGGGCGTCGTCGACCGCGCGTACTTCCACCCGGCGGCGTCAGACGACGGGACGGCCGCGGGAGCAGCGCTCTTCGTGCTCCATGCCAAGCACAAAGTGCGGCGGTCCGAGCCGATGCGCGATGCGTATCTCGGCACCGAGTGGCCCGATCAGGACATCGAGAAAGCGCTCGAGGCGTCGCGCCTCGAATTCAAGAAGCTCGACCGCGATGAACTGATTGCGACGGCATCCGATGCGCTGGCGAAAGGCAAGATCGTGGGATGGTTTCAGGGGCGCGAGGAGTGGGGGCCCCGGGCGCTCGGGAACCGGAGCATTCTATGCCACCCCGGCTGGCCGGACATGAAAGCCACCCTGAACGCCCGCATCAAGAACCGTGAGCCGTTCCGGCCGTTCGCGCCGGCCGTGCTCGCAGAGAAGCTCGATACGTGTTTTCGCGGCACGCACGAAGTGCCGTTCATGATCGTCGTCTACAAGGTGCGACCCGAGTGGAAGGAGCGACTCAGCGCGATCGCCCACGAGGACGGGACCGGGCGCGTGCAAACCGTGCAGCGAGAGCAGAACCCCCTCTACTACGACCTCATCGCCGCGTTCGAGCAGCGGACGGGGACACCGGTGCTGCTCAACACGTCATTCAACGAGAATGAGCCGATCGTGCACACGCCGGAGCAAGCGATCGACTGCTTCGCGCGAACGCGAATGGACTGCCTCGGCATCGGCCCGTTCTGGCTGGAGAAGCGAGCGAGGGACTGAGAAGCCGATGCGTGTGCTGCACGTCCTTCCCTCGATCTCGCTCGAGCACGGCGGCCCGGCCCATGCCGTGCGTGCAATGGCAACTGCCGCGGTCGAGCGCGGCATGCACGTGGAGATTGCAGCGACGACTCGAACTTACCAGTACGAGACGCTGGAACTGGCCGAACAACAGAAGCGCGTCACCGAATTCGAGGAGAACGGGGTGCGTTTTCACCTGTTCCCCGAGAGACACGGCCTTTCGGTCCCGTTGACGCGTTGGCTGGTCGCGAACACGGCCAGATTCGACGTCCTGCACATCCACGTACCGTTTGCCTATTCGACGCTCGCTGCGTGCGCGGTCGCGCGGGCGAAGCGGGTCCCGTATGTGTACAGAACCATCGGCACGCTCGACCCGTGGTGCTTCGCTCAGAAGGCCTGGAAGAAGCGTCCGTATTATCGGATGTTCATCGAGCGAGAGCTTCGTAACGCCGCCTCGATTCACGTCACCTCGGAGGCCGAACGCCAGGCGCTTGCGGGTCTCGGATTCGAGGCGCGCGTCGAGGTCATTCCCGTCGGTGTCGAATTGCCCCCGTTGCAGAACCGCTCCGCAGAAGGGCGATCGACGAGATTGCTCTTCTTGGGCAGGCTCGATCCGATCAAGGCGCTGCCGGTGCTTCTCGAGGCCGTAGCGGCGTTGCTTCGCGGCGATCACGAGGTAGTTCTGCAGGTTGCCGGTGTCGGGACGGCCGCGTATCGGCGCGAGCTAGAGGCCAACGTTCGGCGCCTCGGACTCGGGGACCGGGTTCAGTTTCTCGGTTTCGTGCGCGGCGAGGCGAAGATCCGATTGCTTGCAGAGAGCGACGTCTTCGTCCTTCCGAGCTTCCACGAGAGCTTCGGGGTGGCTGTCGTCGAGGCGATGGCTGCTGGAATGCCCGCTGTGGTCAGCGACCATGTGGCCCTGGCAAGCGAAATCGACCAGGCCCGAGCGGGCGCGGTCGCGAGGGCGGGCGACGTCGACTCCCTCGTACGCGCGCTCGAGCAGATGCTGGACCCCTCGGTGCGCCTCGAGTCTGCCCAGCGAGCCCGCGAGCTGGTGGAGAGCCGTTTCACATTTGATGCGATGGGACGCGCGCTCGATCGCGTGTATCGCCAGATCGCGCGCACCGGCTTCACACGCACGTTCGGCCCCGAAACCGTGAGCGGCACGTGATCTCGCAGCCCAGCCTTCTCGTCGTTCACCATTTCTTTCACCCGGATGACGTGGTCAGTGCCCGGGAGTACAGCGACCTCGCGCAGGAGCACGTGCGCCGGGGCTGGCGGGTGACTGTCCTCACGGGCAACCGTTCGTATGCCAACCCACGCGAGGCTCTGCCTCGAACCGAGACGTGGAGAGGCATCAAGATCATCCGCAGCTATCGGCCCCCGTGGAGCCAGGCGGGTGCGCTCCCGCGCCTCGCCAACTCTGCGTGGCTCACGTCTTCGTGGCTCCTCGAAGCGCTCAAGGCTGGGCCTTTCGATGCCATCGTCATCGGCTCGGAGCCCGCCTTTGCGCCCCTTCTGGTCCTTCCGCTCAAGGCCCTCTGGCCGGAGGCTCGCTTCGTCCACTGGTGCTTCGACATGTACCCGGAGGCCATCGAAGCCGAGGGGCTCGGGCGGCTGGCGGGCGTCCTGGTGCCATTGGCTCGCCGCATGATGCGCTCGGCGTACCGGCGGTACGACTCGCTCGTCGACATCGGTCCTCGCATGGCGGAGCGTCTGCGGGCGTACGGCGCCGAAGCACGACAGATGACGCTCGTGCCCTGGGCCCTGGTCGAACCGACCAAGCCACTCGATCCTTCGCCGCCGGTCCGCGCTTCCCTCTTCCCCCGAGCCCGTCTCGGGCTGCTCTACTCGGGGACCATGGGACGCGCACACGAGTACGAGCTCCTGCTCGAGCTCGCGCGTCGCTGCCGCGCACGCTCTGGTGACAAGGTATCCCTCTGCTTCTCCTGCCGCGGGAACCGGCTCGATCAGCTGCGGTCCGCAATCACGGCCGCGGACACCAACATCTCACTCGCGCCGTTCTGTAGTGAAGCAGATCTCGCACTCCGCCTCGGGGCGGCTGACCTCCACGCGATATCGCTGAAGGCCCAGTGGAGCGGCATCGTCGTCCCCTCGAAATTCTTCGGCTCGCTGGCGGCGGGGAAGCCCGTCATCTATGCCGGCTCGCCAGATTCCGACATCGCGCGGTGGATCGACGCCCTCGATGTCGGTTTCGTCCTGTCGCGCGAGACTCTCGACACGGCGGTCGACCGGCTCCATCAGCTCCTCGACGACGACCGCCTTCTCAGGATGTGGTCCCAAAAGGCCTTTGACGCCTACCGGACGCACTTTTCCAAGCATGCCGTCACGGATGCGTGGGCGTCCTTGCTACGCTCCGTCGTCGACGCGGACAGCGTTAATGGTGCGCACGACGTGCGGCCGCTCTCGATTCGGTGACGGGGACGCGCAGTGGATTGACCCTTCGCCATGTCTACGCATTCTGCGCATGCTCACGTGCTGTTGGCGCTCGCGGTTGCCGCCGGGGGCTGTGTCGCGTCCGCTGCGACCACCGGATTGGCGCTTCGATTTCTCCGGCGACGCCAGATTATCGACACGCCCAACGCGCGGAGCAGCCACACGATGCCTACCCCGCGTGGCCTCGGAATTGCGCTCGTCCCCGTCGTACTTCTGAGTTGGCTCCTCCTCGCGCTAGTCTTTCCCGAGACTCCCAAGGAGATCTGGTGGGTCTGCGCCGGGGCGGCGCTCCTGGCCTGCATCTCCTGGATCGATGACGTCAAGGGCCTCCCGGTCACACCCCGGTTGCTTGCGCAGATAGTCGTCGTCGTTGCAGGCGTCCATTTCTTCGGGGGGCCACTGCTGCTGCAGAGCGCTGGCGTCCCGCCTTTGGCAAGCCGACTCGTGACCGTCGCCCTCTGGCTGGGACTCATCAATCAAGTCAACTTCACCGATGGCATCGACGGCCACCTCGGCGCCATGCTCGCGACTGTCGGCGCGGGGTTGTTCACCATATCCCTCTTCACTCACAGCCTTGGCACGCTCGGGCCTTTCGGGCTGACGTTGGCGACTGCGGCCATCGGCTTTCTCGTATGGAACTGGCATCCGGCAAAGGGCTTCATGGGTGACGTCGGGAGCGTACCCCTGGGCTTCATCGTGGGCTGGATGCTGCTGCGAACGGCCTCACTTGGGCAGTGGGCGCCGGCGCTCATCCTTCCGCTCTTCTATTTTGCCGATACGGCGGTGACCTACGCGCGTCGCATCGCACACGGGACCCATTTCTGGAAGCCCCACCGCGAGTATCTTTACCAGCGAGCCGCGCTCAGGATCGGCCACGCGCGCGTGGTGACCGTGGTCGCCCTCTGCAACGTCCTCCTCGTCGGTCCGGCGGTCGTGGCGGCACGCGGCGCGCCGTGGCTTGCGCTGCTTCTGGCCGTTGTGCCGGTCGCCTCCGCCTACGCATATCTGACACGCCTCGCCGGCCCGGTCGAGATACGGGCTGAAACCGGAAGGACTTTGGCATGAACAGGTCCAACAGCAGATTGCTCGTGATCGCTCCCCATCCCGACGACGAGATCCTCGGGGCAGGCGGAACCATGGCCCGCTTCGCGCGCGCTGGCGGCCGGGTGACCGTCCTCACGGTGGCGGCCCACATGCCGCCTCTGTATCCGCCTGAAGTTCACGAAAGGACGGTCGCCGAGGCACGCCGCGCGCACGCTGCGGTCGGCGTCGAGGAGTCCGTTTTCTTGGACTATCCTGCCGTTTGCATGACGCAGAGCCCGATTTGGGAGCTGAATGCCAAGATCCTCGATGTCGTTCGTCGTGTCGATCCGCACGTCGTGCTCCTCCCCTACCCGGACCGCCACGTCGACCATCGCCTCGTCTTCGACGGCGCCATGGTCGCAGTACGTCCGCGAGGAGCGGCTCGGTCCATCAGGGTCGTTGCGGCTTACGAGACCCTGTCCGAGACGCACTGGAACGCGCCCCACGTCGAGCCAAACTTCGTGCCCAACTGGTGCGTAGACATCACCGATGTGCTCGCGACCAAGCTCGACGCGATGGCCTGCTACGCCAGTCAGGTACACGAATATCCGGAGCCACGGTCGCTCGAGGCACTCAAAGCCCTGGCGCTCTTTCGCGGCAGCCAGCATGGTTTTGGATACGGGGAGGGCTTCCACGTCATTCGCATGGTCGCTGCCCCGGAAGAGCTCACGGCCTGAGCGCGTCCAACTGCCTGGCCTGGTGTTCCGCCTCTCGCCGGAGCTGCTCCTGCACCTGCTCGTCGTCCGACGCGCGCGCGAACGTCTCCAGCATCCGCACGAACTGGTTCGCTCCTTCGACCGTCTCCGTGCGGCGCACGCCCCGGACGTCGTCCACCTCGAGGGTGGTCTCGAAATCGTCGGGCTTGGAGAATATGTATCTCGCGCCTAGCGAACCGTTCTCTCCCCACACCCTCACGTCATTGACGTACGACCGACCAAACCCCCACTCCAGGTGCGCCAGGGTGCCCGACGGGAACTCCAGTACGGCATATCCCTCCACATCCACTTCCAAGCCCGGCGCGCCGCGTGACTGCTTGAGCAGAACGCGAGGCTCCTCGGCGACCAAGCGCAGGGCCAGAGACAGCGGATAGCAGCCCACGTCGAGGAGTGCGCCGCCGCCCAGCTGAGCCGAATGCCGAAATCCAGGCCGTTCGAGGAAAGGCATTCCGAACCGACACGCGATGGATTTCAGTCGACCGAGCGAGCCCCGCCTGATCAAGTCCGCGACGCGCACGAACTGGGGATGGTACGCGTACATGAACGCCTCGCAGACGGAGCGGCGAGCGCGCCTTGCCAAATCGATCAGCTCTTCCGAGTCTGCACGGCACGTCGTCAGCGACTTCTCGCACCAAAGGTGCTTCCCGGCGGCGAGTACTTCCTTGCCGTGGGCATGATGCAAGCCGATCGGCGTCGCCAAGTAAACCGAGTCCACGTCGGCGCTCGCGAGCATGGCGGCCGGCGTGAGCCAGGCCTGACAGCCGAACCGGTCCGCCTCGCTGCGAGCTACGTCGACGTCGCGCGACGTCACCCCGACCAGCACCGTACTCGGACACGCTGCAATGGCAGGAAGCACCCTCCTACGCGCGTGCGCGCCGAGCCCCCATACGGCGACCCGTACCGGTCGGGCGAGCGCCTGGAGCGCCGATCCATTCCGCTCGGGTGAGCCCGTCACCCCGCCGCTCTCCATCAGCCGCGCCCCTGACCGGTCGTCCGCCCCAGATGCCGGCTCTCCGGCCGCGCCGCACCACAACTTCGCGTGGCCAAAGCGGACGACGTATAGCATACTCCCGGCGACATGGATACCCCGAAGAGCTGGAAAGATATCGACTTGGACAACCCGTCGCAGTGGCCTACCGGCCCCCGTGTTGCCCTCGAACCCGCGCACGCCGATGCGCGCGGATCCATTCAGTGCCTGGTCAATTTTCCCATGAAGAACGTGTCCCTCATCACGTCAGCGAAGGGCACGGTTCGTTCCAATCATTACCATTTGACCGATTGGCATTACATGTATGTCCTTTCCGGGAGCTTCGATTACTTTTATCGAAAGACGAACAGCAACGAGCCGCCGCAGATCATCCGGGCGGTCGCCGGCGACTTGATCTTCACTCCGCCGATGGAGGACCACGCCACGGCCTTTCTCGAGGACACGCAACTGCTCGCGCTCAGCCGCAAGCCTCGAGACCAGGAGAGCTACGAGGCCGACGTCCGGCGGATCGTGTTGGTCGACCCTGCCACCTACTTCGCCAACCGAGGAGCCTAGGGCATGGTGGCGGACTATTACGCTCGAACCACCTGTCGCCTATGCGAAGGAGCCGATCTGGAGCACGTGCTCCACCTGACGCCCACGCCTCCGGGAAACAACTTCCTACGAGCCGACCAGCTCGACGAGCCCGAGCCGACCTACCCGCTCGAGCTCTACTTCTGCAAGACGTGCTTCCATGTGCAGCTTGGGCATGTCGTACGGCCCGACCTGCTCTTTCGCAGCGATTACTTCTACGTGTCGGGGACTTCGTCCTCCTTCGTCGATCACCTCCGCGACTATACGAAGGAAGTCGTTCGACGCTTCAACCTGCAGCCGGGCTCCCTCATCGGCGACATCGGCTCCAACGACGGGACGTGCCTTCGCTTCTTCAAGGAAGCCGGGATGCGGGTCCTCGGGATCGACCCAGCCGCCAACCTCGCCAAGCGAGCCACGGAGGCAGGCATCGAGACGCTCGCCGAGTTCTTCGACGCGGAGTGCGGTCGCCGCCTCAGGGAGCGCTACGGGCCAGCCGCGTTCGTCACATCCCACAACGCATGCGCCCACATCGATGACTTGGCCGGCGTCCTGGAAGGCGTGAAGCACTGGCTCGTCGACGGCGGCCTTTTCGGCATCGAGGTCGGCTACCTTCTCGATGTTTATCAGAACACGTTGTTCGATACGATATATCACGAGCACCTGGACTACCACTCCGTGGCGCCGCTCGACCGCTTCTTCGCGAGCCGCGGCATGCAGCTCGTCTCGGCGGAACGCGTTCGCCCGCAGGGCGGATCCATTCGATTGATTGCCCGAAAGTCTCAGGACAGCCGTGTGGCCCGAACCGGCGTCGACCCTCTCATCGATCTCGAGCGGAGCGCAGGACTGCACCGCGCTGACACGTTCCGGGCGTACCAGGAGCGAATCGACGGCGTTCGAGCCGGACTGTCGAAGCTCGTGCGAGGGCTGAAGGCCGAGGGCAAATCGATCGCAGCGTTCGGCGCCCCGACCAAGTCCACGACCCTGCTGACCCAGCTGGACCTCGGCGACGGGCTCCTCGATTTCATCGTCGATGACAATCCGCTGAAACAGGGGTTGTTCTCGCCCCTGTTTCACATCCCCGTGCTCGCGCCGGCGGAGGTCTACCAGAGGAGACCCGATTTTCTCGTGATTCTGGCCTGGAACTTCGCCGAGCCAATCATGCAGAAGCATGCGCGCTATCGTGCCGAGGGGGGAAGATTCATCCTTCCGCTGCCCGAGCCGCGGATCGTCTAATCACCCTTCTTGCGCGGCGCGGCCGCCCTGAAGCGGGTGCGTAGCGTCGAAGCGTACCCGTCCTTGTTCTGCTGCCTCACGCGTCCAATGGCGAGGGCATTCGGGGGAACGTCCTCGGTCACCGTCGTTCCGGTGGCGACGTAGGCGGCCGCCCCGATGGTGACGGGGGCTACGAGTTGGCAACCGCTGCCGATGAAGGCACCGTCTCCCACCGTCGTCGCGTGCTTCGAGAATCCGTCCGAGTTGCAGAAGATCGTGCCCGCGCTGACGTTCGCTCCTGCACCGACGACGCTGTCGCCCAGGAACGCGAGATGGTTCGCCATGGCGCCGCGGCCGAGCTTCGTGTTCTTCGTCTCCACAAACGTGCCTATGCGCGAGTCCTCGCCGAGATCCGTGTCCGGGCGGATGTGGGCGAACGGGCCAACCTCGGCGCGCGGCCCGATTCGGGAATCGACGGCCACGGAGTACGGCTTGAGTCGGGCCCCGCTCGCGATATCCACGTTCGTCAAGACGCAGCCGACGTCTACGACCGCGCCAGCTCCAACGCGTGTACGCCCGCGCAGCACGGCACCGCGTTCGACAGTCGCACCGACCTCTATGGTGACCTGCGCGTCAATCACGGCCCCTTCGCGCACGAGCGCGCCGGCCCGGCGCCAGCGCCGCGCAATGCGTCTGTGCATCACGCGCTCGGCCTGGACGAGTTGCTCGCAGTCTCGGACAGCTCGCAGAACGTTGGAAGGCAGAGGCACCGCCGCGGTCGGGGATCCCGCCCTCTTCACGAAGGCGGGAATGTCGGCCGGAGCGACCTGTTGGAGAACCTCCCGCATCACCGCAGCACGCGCTGCGTAGACGCCCTCCGAAACTTGGTTCGGACGCTTCGACCGTGGGCGGCGGGCCGCCTCGGACGGCGGCCCGTCCTTGAGCTCTCTGGCGGCCAGAGGCGGGACAGAAAGCGCAATCGACAGCGCCGGTGGGGCTCCCTGCGCATCGTCGAGTGCGGCGACGATTGCCTGCAAGGCTTCGCTGGTGATCAGCGCCAGCCTGGCGTCGGCGACCAGGATGCGGCCGTCGACGGCGGCCAGAGCCTCGCTCAGCGCTGTCGTGGCGTCCAATGCCGTCTCGGCGTGAATGGGCCGCACTCTCCGGGTGTCGAACGCGTGCGACAGGTGCCTGGCCGTAGCCACGCCCACATCGTCTTTGCTCATGACGACGAGGATCTCGCTGCACCCGGCGTCCAGCGACGCTTGCACCGTGAAGTGGACAATCGGGACGCCGCACATGGGGAAGCCGGCCATCTCGTCGTCGCTCGTCACGAGCGGCGACGCCAGAATGACGGCGGCGCACGTTGGCAGTCTGCGGATGCGTTGCATGTCAGGCGATGCTCGCAGCACTCTGCACGTGCCCCTGCGCACCGAGACCGCTGCGCATCCACCACGCACCGAGCGCGGCCAGCATCCACGCCCTCGACCAGCCCGGGCCGCCCGCGTCGCGCAAGAACTGCTTCCACACGCGCCACACGCCGGCACCCTCCACCAGGCCTGACGTCGCCAGGGCATCGATGCGAGCCTCGAACGGCTCGCGGAGTGGACCGCGCATCCACCTTGCGAGCGGCAACGTGAACCCGCTCTTCGGTCGTTGCAGCAGCTCCGCGGGGATGCGACCGTCGAGGGCCGCGACCAGCCACGGCTTGTTCGGCCGCGGACGTAGGTCGATGGCGGGACGCGCGAACCCGAGCGCGGCCTCGACTACTCGCCGGTCGAGCAGGGGCACGCGGATCTCCAAGCCATGCGCCATGCCGAAGACGTCGGCGTCGCGCAACAGCATGTTGCCCATGTACAGGTTGGTCTCCAGCGCGCGAACCGTCGCCCAGGCTGAGTTCGACGGGACGCCGTAGGTGGGATCACACTCCGGAGGGAGAAACCAGTGGGATTTGCTCGCGCCAAGGCCGAGAGCCTCCATCTGAGCATCGCTCATCAACCTGCGACGCCACAGACAGAGGGACACGACCGACGGATCAAGGCCGAGGAGATCGCGCGCCTTCTCCGCGCGCGCTTCCGAGGAGCGCACCAATCGCCGTATTACGGGCGCGGGCAGTCGGTGCGACACTCGGCCCCCGACTCCCAGCAGCGCAGCGAGGACGGGCACCTCACGAAACGCACCGTAGCCGCCGAACATCTCATCCCCACCGAGCCCGGACAGCGCCACGACAATCCCGTGTTGCCGCGCCGCGCGCGAGATGACGTAGGTGTTGAAACCGTCGAGCGTCGGCTGGTCGCTGCTGCCTAGCCACTGCGTTGCGAGATCGAGCGCATCTCGCTCACTAAGTGCGACCTCGTGGTGGCGCGATCCAAACGCGCGGGCGGTCCGCTCCGCGATGGGGGCCTCGTCGATCGCGGCGTCCTCCGCCAGCCGCACCGTGAAGGTGTCAATGTCGCCATCCCGTGCCTCTGCGGCGAGCGCCGCAATCGCCGTGCTGTCAATGCCGCCCGATAGGAACACCGCGACCGGAACGTCACTCACGAGGTGTGACCTCACGGAGGCCGACAGCGCGGGACGCAGGGCCGTGGCGGCCGTCTCATGGGACCACGCGACCTGCGGGGTAGCGCCAAAGTCCCAATAGCGCACATGCCGGAGCAACGGTGCGCCAGGCAGCGCGAGGTCCACCTCAGCCCACGTGCCCGGGGCGAGCAGCCGCACGCCTTCCAGCATCGTGCGCGGGCTGGCGACAGCCCCGTACGCGAGCAACGACTCGAGCCCGAGCTTGTCGATGCGGCAGTCGACCAATCCGCTGGCGACAATCGCACGCAGCTCCGATGCGACGACGACACTCTCCCGGGTCGCCGCCCAGTACAGTGGCTTGATCCCAAGTGGATCTCGCGCGACATACAGCTTCTTCGCGGTCGCCGAATACAGGGCGAACGCGAACATGCCGTAGAGCCGATCCACGCACGCGATGCCCCACCGCGCAAACGCCGCCAGCAGTACTTCCGTATCGCTCCGGCCGCGAAAGATTGCACCGGCGCCTCCGAGCTCCTCGCGCAGCTCGGCGACGTTGTATAGCTCCCCGTTGTAGACGACCCAATCACCGGTCGCCGGGTTCTCCATCGGCTGCGCGCCCGCCTCGGATACGTCTTGAACGGCGAGGCGCCTGTGGCCTAGCGCAACAGTCCTCCCAGCAGCACGAAGGGCGCGCGCACCGACTCCGTCCGGGCCGCGATGCCGCTGGGCCTCGTTCATGCGCCGAATCGACGCCATAGCTGTGGCGTCGTCCGAGTGGACTACAAGAGCGATTCCGCACATGGGTGCGCCTTGCGTTCTAGGCTTCGTTGCCGCCTGGCTCTATGTGGCTGGTCCTGCCGATAACGCCGCACAGGATAAGGTCGATCCACATACGAGTCCCCTACAGTCTGCGTACTCCACACTCAACACTCGAATCGCGGCACCCATTTGCCAGTCTCCGAATTGAAGAGCAGTGACGCGAATTGGTCCGAACGAGCATGAAATCGATTTGCCAAAGGCAGTCATGTGCCTCGGAATGACGGCAGGCCGCGTACGAGTCGCCACGAAGCCCACAGCGAGACGGGGCCCGCGCCCAGCATCCGCGCGATGATCGTCCCCAGAGCCACTCCTCCAACGCCCAAAGGACGCACAAGCCACAGCGATAGCCCCAAAGACAGCGCGGCCTCCCACGCTCCGGCAACGGCATACAGCCGATGGTTCGCGGTGATCGTCAGCAGCGCGTCGGCAGGGCCGAGAGTCATCTGTACGAACATCAGCAGAACCATCATGGAGAACGGAAAAAAGCCGACGTAGTTAGAAGCACCGACCCACCACCGAATAAAAGAAGGCCCCACGAGCAGAAGGGAGAGCGCCGCTGCCGCTGCGAGCGCAAGGCTGGCACGCGTCGCCTGCACAAATAGCGCTCGTAGGCGCGCGGTGTCCGCCTTGGAATATGCGTCAAGAAAGAACGGCCCGTAGTTGGAACCCACGGCCATCACCAGGCCAAGCGCGATGAACGTGAGTCGCTGCGCAATGCCATACGGGGCAACGCTCGCCGTCCCGAGATGGCTTGAGACCACGAGGGCGTCTGCGCTGAAGGCTATAGCACTGCTGACTTGAAGGAGGAGGAAGAAGAAGCTTGGGGCACGCATTGTCCGAGCCAAGCTGGGGTCGCGAAGGCGCGGACTCACTCGGATGCCTTCGACCGTACGACGCAGGTCTCTGTAGTTTAGAATACCAACCGCCATGTTTACGGCGCTCAGGGCGACCACCAATCCACGCAGTCCCCCACCCATACCGAGGTAAGCCAGTGCTACACTAACGCGGCCGACGTTCTGAAAGGCTGCATTCCTTTGCTGCAGCCGGATTTGGCCAACCGCACGTAGCGCCCCGCCGAAGACACCCGTTGGTAGCTCTGCCAGGAACCCGAGGGCGCATAGGATGAGGACAGTACGACCCTCACCTTGCAGTGCCTGACTCCCTTTGATGAGCGCCTTCCACGGTAGCGCCGGCGATACGAGCAGAACTCCCACGGCCGCCACCAGCGACACTCGAGCGAAGGTCCAGAAGCCCGTCGCGAGGACACGCGATGCATGCACCGTGTCACCGGCGGTGACGGAAGTGCCTACGAGCGTCGAAGTCGTTTGAACGACTCCAAGATTCAGAAGTCCAAGGTATGCGACCACACCCGAAACGGCTAACCATAGCCCGTACTCCTCTCGCCCCAAAAAACGCAGATACAGTGGCACTGCCACAAAGTTGCATATCACGCCGACAGCGGTGTTCGCATAGCTTGCAACTAGACCGGGGAATATGCGCGAGCGACGCACGCGGATAGCCCACGCTAGGGCCGAACGCCAAGTCGATGTCATGGCCAACTAGCGCGTTCGCGAGGGGCGCCGTGCGCCACACCAATGCCAGAACGGAGAAGCGAGCACGCTGACGAACACGCGTGGTCCTTTGAGCAGTTGGTCGCGGCCGAGCGCATCGGGCATATAGATACGCGGGGCAGCCGCGGCCGTCGAGGTGCGCGGCAGCCCGCTGACCGGGGCAGCCTCCCGCGACTATTCTTCGACACGCGACCTGCGGCCTGGTGGTACAAAGGGGCCATCTCGTCCCATGAACCCGCTCGAGAAAGTGCTCATCCGTTTACGTCACGACCCACGCCTGGAGTCAGCGTCCTGGCTGTGGGATGCCCTTCGACCGGCGTACGATCGGCTCGTCCGGACTATCGCGGCTCGGCACGGGCTGACGCGTAACATCAACGGCACGGACCTCATCCGCGTCTGTCCCGCGGCACGTCAAGCACCAGAAGTTCACGAACCAGACGTCTGGCCGCACGTAATGAAGGCGCTTCGGCCCGGCGATACCTTCGTGGATGTTGGCGCCAATATCGGCCTATACGCGTTGGCCGCTGCCAACCGCGTCGGGCCCAACGGCCGGGTCATTGTGTGTGAGCCGGACCCGGTGAACTTGCGGCTGCTCCGAGGCAACATAACGGTGAGCAAGCTTAGCTCGAGAGTCGAGGTTATCGAGGCTGCCATTGGTGCATCGAGCGGGCGGATCGCGTTCACCACCGGGAACGGCGTGCTATCGGCCGTTGCAAGCGGCACGTCGGCTGGGAACGCCTCCGTACGCCTAGCTACCCTAGACGAGATCCTCCCGAATCGAAGGGCCGACGTGCTCAAAATCGATGTTGAGGGTTACGAGGAGGCGGTCCTACGCGGTGCCGGAGGACTCCTAGGTGACCCGGCGAGGCGACCGCGAGCAATATTTGTCGAAGTCCATCCATTTGCGTGGGGCGACCTGGGTACTACGACTGAATCCTTGCTCGACACGCTTCAAAGCCGCCGGTACCGCGCCACCGCGCTTTCCGGCCGACCGGTACCACAAATAGCCGACTACGGCGAGATCGTAGCCACTCCTCTGGAGTAGCACCGCGTGAACCTTGCTCGACGGGCGGCTCGGAGTATCTCACATTACGGTTGGCAAACGCCTGCCATCGCCTGCGAAAGAGGGCTGCAGGCGACGCGGCACTGGCTAAGTCGGATGCGCTTCTCCTTGGTCACGCTAGGATCTGTTGGAACCGGAACCACAATTGAGGACGACGTCCTCGTAAACGGAGGCGCCAACGTAAATATTGGGCGCGGCGTCCATATAGGCCGCGGCTCGTGCTTACTCGTCACTCCTGCTGCAGGAATCTCTCTGACCATTGGTGATGGTTCCTGGATCTCTCAGGGATGTGTCCTAGTCGTTCGCGCGTCCATGAGAATCGGTCGGAACGTGCTCATCGGCGAATTTACGTCTCTCCGTGATACGACGCATCGAAGTGATAGTGTCGACGTGCCGATAGCTAAGCAGGGCGACATTCTTGGTTATATCGATATTGGGGATGACGTTTGGATTGGTCGAGGGTGCCTTATTCAGGGCAAGCCTGGCGGCACGCACATCGGTTCTCATTCGATAATTGGTGCAAATAGCGTTGTCACGCGCACCATTCCGCCAAACAGCGTGTGGGCTGGCGCTCCGGCTCGCATGCTTCGTGCCAGGACGTAAAGGCGGCAAGATTGGCCATGGCGCTCGGTATTACGCGCATGAACCGGAATGCTCACCCAACAATTAGCAATCTGCGCCCCCCGACTGCGAGGAGAGGCCTTCTACGCTGGCGCGCAAACGCTGCGCCGACCAGGACCAAGAGCGCTCAAGTGACCACATACGGAGCGCCCATCTGTATGCTGGCACGTAACAACTGGCGCCACCTACCACCCGCGCGCCGAATGGCGGAAGCACTCGCCTCCGCGGGGAGGCCCGTTGAGTTCTATTTTGCGGGGCGCCCATCAGACCTAGACGAGCAGGTTGCCGGTGTTACTTATCACTGCCTACCTCTCGATTGGCGGGCTGCGGGCTCAGGCGCGGAGCGACTGCGCCGAGAACTGGCTTGGGGGGCTCGCTTCCTCCGAATTGCCACTCGGCATCACGTCGAGTTGTTTTATGCCCATAACATCAGCGCGGTACCATGGGTCGCACTCGCTGCGGCTTCTCGGCACCGTCCTTGGGTCTATCAGGCTCACGAGTACATGACAGCCCAGGATTGCTCATCCATTAATCGTATCTATTTGGAACTTGAGCGTCTGTTGGCGCGGAAGGCATCCCTGGTACTCTGCCCAGAGCCTACCCGTGCCCGACTAATGGCCGTTGAGCAGAGACTTCAGCAAATGCCGCTTGTCGTCCGCAATGCAGCAAACGTCGTACCGGTACGGAGAAATGACACGCTACGGCGTTGGTCCGGGGCGACCGGACGGCTCGTGCTTTACCAGGGCGGAATCGACGCGACGCCTCAGATGCTGGCCCTCGTACGCAGTGTCACCCAATGGGATCCCGGCGACTGTCTCATACTTCTTGGTTGGTCCTCTGCAGACTCGCGTGCCGCTATCGAGCGAACCGCCTCCGAGTTCGGTATTTCTGCGCGTGTACGTTTCCACGGCCACGTCCCACATGAACAAGTTTGGCCCCTCGTCTGCGGTGCGGATATTGGACTTGTGTTGTACTCCTCGGCCAACATGAACGAGAGGTACGCCGCTCCCAACAAGCTTGGAGAGTATCTTATGGCCGGGCTCGCGATCGTGTACACCCGATGCGATGGCTTGAGCGACTTGCTTGGTGGCCGCTCGTTTGCCCGCGAAGTGACCGAGCCGTGTGCGAGTGCCTTCGCAACCGCCATGCAGTCACTCACCGGCGACACCCTGTCTATGGCACAACGTGCCGCTCGCGAATACGCCGAATCTGAGTACGCTTTCGAGGTCCAAGCGCGTCCCGCAATCGCCGCAATCGAACGGTTGATGGATCCGCAATGACGCTCGGCCCCATCTTGATCGTCGTTGGCACACGCCCGGAGGCCATCAAGATGGGACCCGTGTATCACGCGCTACAAGACTCCGGTCTTGCGGACCGTACACGCGTCATTCTCACTGGGCAACACGGCGAGCTAGTACGGCCTTTTCTCGAGCTCTTCGAGCTGCCGGTCCACGAGAATCTGCGCGTAATGACTCCGGACCAGTCTCTCACGCACGTGACCGTAGCGGTTCTAAGTGCGATGGAAGGCGTCCTCCTTCGTGAAAGACCGTGCTGCGTGCTTGTGCAAGGGGATACGACCAGTGCCATGGCTGCAGCCATGGCTGCGCACTACGCCAAGATCCCCGTGGCTCACGTCGAAGCCGGACTCCGCAGCGACGACCTTGAGAATCCCTTCCCCGAAGAGTTCAACCGGCGCGCCATTTCGTCGCTCGCTAGTCTTCATTTTGCACCTACTGAGCGCGCGCGCCTTCGCTTATTGGCCGAGGGGCATCGGCCCCACGACGTGCTAACGACAGGCAATACCGGCATTGACGCTCTTTACCTGGCACTCAAAAGAGCCACCACGCTCGGAGGTCCGCCTCCGAGCAAGCGCACGGTTCTGGTGACGTCTCACCGGCGCGAAAACCACGACGGTGGACTCGAAGCGCTCGCCCGCGCGATTCGGCGCGCGGCCGCCGCTCGTCCCGATATTCGGTTCGTCTTTCCCGTACATCCAAACCCGCGTGTTCGCGAGACGGTATATCATGCGCTCGATGGCGTCGCGGGTGTCGATCTGTGCGCGCCTCTCGATTACGTCTCGTTCGTTCGGGCGATGCGCGACGCTTACTTCCTGCTCACCGACTCCGGAGGTGTGCAGGAGGAGGCGCCTGCACTCGGCAAGCCGGTACTCGTGTTTCGAAAGACCACGGAGCGCCAAGAGGCGGTGGAGGCGGGCGTCGCAAAGCTCGTAGGAACGGACGAGGAGGAAGTGTTCGGCTGGATATGTCGCCTCCTCGATGATCACGACCTCTACACGAGGATGGCAACTGGCGGTTCTCCTTACGGCGATGGACGCGCCGCACACCGCATCGCGTCGGCGATCAAGGAACGCCTTTCTTGAGGTCGCCACCAAGCGCCGCCCCTGGCTCCTGCAACAGATCTGCACATGATACTTCCGCAGGCCAACACCGACGCGCAGTCGCAACGAACCCGGGTGGCAGTTTTTTTCAGACGTGCACCGGAGCGGTGGCCGACTGCGGTTGATCTACCACTCGCCGTTATCGCATTCGCCATGCATCTGTGGTTTGCGGATTCCTACTACGGCCCGTTGGTCCGGATCTGCGCCGGCACAGAAGCTGCCGGCTTCGCACTCCTGTGCACGCGCTACGTCCGGTTGCGCCCGCAGCGGCTTCCCTGGGCCGAGCTCCTGTTCGGGGTCCACTACGTTCAGTTCGGCCTGGCCGTGATGACCGAGCCATCTCCGATCGGTCTGTCGGAAACCATACCACGCGCGAGTTCGTTTGAGGTTGCCGCGATCCTCTCCTTGTCGTCGGGAGTCGCGATGCTCGCCGGGTTCTGGATCGCTCGTCGGACTTCGCGGCGCTTTCGGGCGGATAGATTGTTTCCAAACCTGGGTGGTCACATTCTAGATCGGTCCAGCCACGTTCATTTCGTACTCGCCAGCGGCTTTGTACTCCTTACATCGTTTGGGTCGATACCGGATACACTCCTTCCCATCAAGAACGTCGCGACCGTTCTTCTTTCCCAATCGCCCCTTCTCGTCGTTGCGACCGTGGCGTTCTTGACCCAACCGCGGCCAGTAAACCGACTGCAGCTACTCGGCGCGCTGGCCACGCTCGTTGTTGGGTTGGCTGCATCCTCGATGCTAAACGACACGCTGGTCCCTATCGTCATGCTGGGCGTGCTGTGGTGGAGCGCCCGCGGCCGCCTACCCCTGCTGCCCGCGGCCGCCGTCGTGAGCACCATGCTCATTCTGCAGCCCGTGAAGAGGTACTTTCGCGAGTTCCATTGGGTCGATCACCCCGAAAGCGGTATCTTGGAGAGCTGGCAGTACGCTTTCTCTGAGGCTTCGGCCGACTCGAACTCTGCGGAGCCTATCGGTCAGGGCCGTGAGCAGGCTACGCTGACGCGCCTGAGTGAGCTGACATCCGTCGCATATGTCCTGGAGATGGTGCCCCGCTCCGTGCCGTACACTGGTGGGATTGTCTATTCGAAGGTGCTCGCAGCGATGGTCCCGCGCTTTCTCTGGCCGGACAAGCCGGACATGACCAAGTATGCACTCGATCCCTTCGTCATCGCCCTTGACATGACCGATCCGGACACTGCGCGGACTACGACGATTGGTCTCTCGCTGACAGCGCAGGGGTACCTGGAGCATGGTATTCCAGGGAGCATCGGCTGGATGGCGCTGTTCGGCCTGGCGCTCGGCTTCATTTCGCGGTACTTCGGCACTAGCATGGCGGGGGTTATTGCCGGCGCGAGCATCATGGGGCCGATAGCTGTCAACATGGAAGGTGGCTTTTTCAACATATTCGGTGGCTTGTGGCAGGAATTGGCCGGCGTTACGGCGCTGACTTGGTGCCTGTGGTTGCTGGGTGGGGGGTATCGGCGCCGGCTCACCGAAACGATGCTGCGTGACGCGCAACCTTCGCGGTCAGGAGAATTTTGAGCAATGACCAATCTCACAGTTAGTCCCACCACGATCCTCGTTACGGGTGGAGCGGGTTTCATTGGCTCGCACCTTGCCGATGCGCTCCTTACCAAAGGACATCGCGTGCTCGTCATCGACGACTTGTCGACGGGCCGCATCGAGAACATTCGTCACCTCATTGGCCGTCAGGACTTCCACTTCGCTCGCGCCAGCGTGACCGATGCAGTCGTACTCGACCGCCTTATGTCGCAAGCGAGCGTAGTCGTGCACCTCGCCGCCGCAGTCGGTGTGCAGCTCATCGTGGATCGCCCGGTCCATACCATCGAGACGAACGTGATGGGGACCGAGGCGGTGCTGCAGTCCGCTCTTCGCTATGGCTGTCGTGTACTGATTGCCAGCACTTCGGAAGTCTATGGAAAGGGCGCCCGGATTCCGTTTGCTGAGGACGATGACGTACTCCTCGGCAGCACGAACAAGAGTCGCTGGGCGTACGCCGCTAGCAAGATGGTCGATGAGTTCCTCGGGCTCGCGTACGCCCGCGAATACGGGCTACCTACGGTGCTGTTCCGGCTTTTCAACACGGTCGGGCCGCGACAGACAAGCCAGTACGGCATGGTTGTCCCGCGCTTCATGCAGGCGGCGCTTGCCGGGCATGCGATCAACGTCTTCGGAGACGGAACACAATCTCGCTGCTTTTGCGATGTCGCAGATGTCGTCCGCGCCGTTATCGGGCTTGCTTTTCACCCCGACGCCCTGAGCAGGGTGTTCAATATCGGCGGCAAGGAAGAGATCTCGATCTTGGCTTTGGCGGAGAGGGTGAAAGCTCTGACGGGCAGCCCATCCGAAATCCGTCTGGTCCCGTATTCGGAAGCATACGCGCCAGGCTTTGAAGATATGCAGCGCAGGCTACCTGACACAACCCGCATCGAGAAGCTGCTCGGATGGACGCCGGAACACAGCCTTGATCAAATCCTGCTCCGCATTCGTAACTCCATGCAATGACATTCCGCGTCGCGAAGCCTCGGAGGACAGTCGTACTCCTGGTCGCGCGCGCCGGCGAACCGGGATTGCTCGGCTCCTATGGACGCGCGCTTGTCGAACTCGGCGCCGACGTTCGCTACTGGGATCTGCAGCAACGGCTCGACGGGGCTGCAAGGCTCGGTGTCCTGGGACGGCGATTCAATGCATTCGTGCCGGTTCCCCCGTGGAACGCGCGGGCGAACCGCGAATTCGTCGTCGCCGCTCGCGCGGCGAGCCCCGATGTTATTTTCGTTGCGGGGACAGCCCGCATCGAACCTGGCGCACTCGCTCAGATACGGGCGTCCCTCCCCGGTACGCGGTTGGTCCTCATCTGGCCGGATACGCTGCTAAACTTAGGACCTCAAACCATAGCGGGCTTGCCTTTCTACGATCTGGTCGCCACATATAGCGAGCAGTCAGTGTCGTCCTTCGTTCGCCTCGGGGCGCAGGAAGTCCGCTGGATACCATTCGCCGCGGACACGGTTCTTTTCCCGGCCGATGTCTCCACTACTGCGGAGGAGCGTCGGCGGTTTGCGTGCGACGTTGTATTCATTGGCAACTATCGACCGGAGCGCGAGCGCGCCATCCTCGCTCTCTTGGACAGTGGCATCGATGTGAAGGTTTGGGGCGGCACTGCATGGACCCGGCGTTCCGGTGCCCCGCGTCGAGCGCGTCGCTATTGGCAGGGTACTCCGATTCTCGGTGCGGATTTTGTCCGCGCGACGAGGTGCGCGCGCGCGGCGCTGAATGTGATTGATGACACTAACTACCCGGCAGCGAACATGCGGTTCTTCGAGACAATGGCATGTCGTGCCGCATCGCTCGTCTCGTCCTGCCCCGAAATGCGGTCGTTCTTCCCGGAAGAAGCTGGCGTCGTGTACTTCGACACGCGAGAGCAACTCGTATCCAAGGCCCGTGCTCTACTTGCAGATGAGGAGCGCACGCGACAAATTGCCCAGGAGGGATATCAGCGTGTGCTCGCCGGTCACACCTACGTGCACCGCGCGCGCGAGGTGCTCTCATCAGTTGGTCTTTCGTTGGACCACGGATCGAGTCACGAATCCCGGTCATAAGCGTCGGACCCGACGGCCAGCACCGCCTGACCTGCTTTCTCGGAGAGCCGCCCGATTGCGTCGACTGCGCGTGGGAAGCTGTGAATGCGACGGGATGCGGGTCGCCCATGCTACGGTCTGCTAGCTGCAGCCATCGCCCAGCGCTCGTTCGAGCACGCGACGGATCTGTAGCATGCGCTGGAGTTGACCATGCTCCAAGCTAATGCCGAGTCCACGAACCTAGACCTTCTCCGCTCGTCGGCGGTTGCCTTCGTCGTGGTCAGCCATCTGCCGTTGCAGTCGCTCGGGTTCGCCGTGCCCGCTGGGTACCAAATGGGGGCGCTCGGCTTGGAGGGCGTCCTCATTTTCTTCGTGCACACGTCTCTGGTTCTCATGCTCTCGCTGGAGCGACAGCGAGAGCAGTGGGGGGCCCGCCGAATGGTGAGCGTATTTCTGATACGGCGGATCTTCCGAATATACCCTTTGAGCATATGTGCGGTTCTCGTCGCACAGGCATTGTGGATGCTTGGCATTGGCGCGGGCTTCGAGGGCCACTTGAAATGGCTCGCGTGGGACGTGCTCCTTGTTCAGAACATTACTGCAACTGTCTCACGGCCTGCCCCACTATGGAGTTTGCCGTTCGAAATGCAGATGTACTTCTTCTTGCCTGCCCTATTCCTAATCGTTCGTTCGTTCCGGCGTGCACCGATAGCCATCTTCGGCCTGTGGCTGGTCAGTATGATGTGCACGTTTGCGCTCTATCGCCTTGGCTGGCGATACGATCTGACCAAGTACGTTCCATGTTTCCTTCCGGGAATACTTGCGTACGCGTTGTCTCGCCGCGCGCTTCCGTCGGTACCAGCCATCGTACTATTCGCTTTCGTCGGGCTCCTTGCGGTCGTGTACCCAGTGTTGGTCGCTCACGGCATCCGAGAGAACTTACTTGGACCGTTTGCATGTCTGGCGCTGGGCCTCTTGGTACCGATGTGCAACGAGGTCTCCAGCCCCGCTCTCGCTCGTATCGGCAAGGTGGTCGCAAAGTACTCATACGGTGTCTACCTGACGCATGCGTGGGCGATCGATATCGCGTTCGAATATCGTGGCCAAACACCACTCGCGCTTCGGCTCGGCATCTTCGCGCTTGCGTTATGCTTGTTCGCGTTCGCTGCCTACCACCTCATCGAGGCGCCCGGTTTGCGACTCGGCAAACGTCTGGTCGGATCGATGCGCGCCCGACTTGACGTGACGTCCGCATAGGCTGGTATGAAGCCGAGCGAGGCGGCTATTGCTTGACGCACCCCAACCGTCAGCGCAGCCGCATCGACCTCTCAATGCTTACCCGGCGGTGACTCCCCTTGGAGCGCGGACGACGGCGTGGGCAAGTAGCCGGAGATGCGCCCGAGCGGGGGTTGGCACCGCTGGAGATGGACTAGTACGGCCGGCCGGAAGTTCGTTCCGGGATCGGGCGGTTCATGGAAATGAAGCGCGCCGCTCATGGATTGAGGGGGTGTGGATCCCGGCCCGCGACCTCGACGAGTGCACATCCCGCGGCGGGAGTGGGTGCGAGTCCAGGCGCTCGCACGGCGGCGGCACGCTCAGCACGACGTCGTGGTCCGCGCGTGGGTCATCGTATGGCT
>Ga0209012_1000615_pt1 | contig 46222 bp, 49 predicted proteins | sample RS3BMetagenome_FD_184735 | JGI IMG/M metagenome (GOLD analysis project Ga0209012, IMG submission 184735) | Ferric oxide microbial mat and aquatic microbial communities from Rainbow Spring, Yellowstone National Park, USA - RS3B (SPAdes) (version 3) ...
GGCGGCATCCCCCAGCGACGCCGGGTCGCAGTCCACCAGCTGGTCGATGGCCGTCTCCAGGGCGCCGAGGTCCATGTCCCCAGTCAACACCGGGGGTGTGACACTGCATCAAAGGACACGGAACCGGGCACGGAACCGGGGCGACCCGGGGCGACCCGGGGCCGACGGGAGCTCGCCGAGGGGACCGGCGGGGAGGGGAGCCGCATCGGTGGAGGGCCCTGGCCAGAAGGGCCGGCCGTCCGGAAGGGGCGCTACCGGTTGAGCAGGTCCTTGGCGATGTGGGTGATCTGGATCTCGTCGGTGCCGGCGTAGATCTGGAAGACCTTGGCGTCGCGGGCCAGCTGCTCGACGCGGTACTCGGCCATGTAGCCGTTGCCGCCGAAGAGCTGGACGGCCTCCATGGCCACCTCGGAGGCGGCCTGGGCCGAGTAGAGCTTCATGGCGGAGGCCTCGGCCAGGGTCAGGCTCTTGCCGGCGGCGGAGAGCTCGATGTGGCGGAACACCAGGTTCTGCACGTTGAGGCGGGCGACCTCCATCCGGGCGAGCTTGAGCTGGATGAGCTGGCGGTCCCCGATGGGCTGGCCCCAGAGCATGCGGCTCTTGGCGTACTCCACCGACAGCTTCAGGCACTCCTCGATCAACCCGAGCGACATGGCGGCGAGCCCGGCCCGCTCGGTCACGAAGTTACCCTTGGCCGAGTCCCGGCCGCCCTGGGGGGTCCCCTCGGTCTCCCCGAGCAGGTGGTCCCTCCCGACCCGCACATCGGAGAGGAAGAGCTCGCCGGTGGGCGACGAGTGGAGTCCCATCTTCCGGAACGGGGCCGACTGCACGAACCCGGGGGTCCCCTTGTCGAGCACGAAGGTCAGCACCTGGCGATCGCGGATCGGCGTGTCGGACCCGTCGTCGAGCTTGGCGTAGATGACCACGGTATCGGCGTAGGGGCCGTTGGTGATGAACGTCTTGTTCCCGTTGAGGACGTACTCGTCGCCGTCGCGCCGGGCGGAGGTCCGCATCCCCCCGAGGGCGTCCGAGCCCGAGTCGGGCTCGGTGATGGCCCAGGCCCCCACCTTGTCGAAGGTCAGGAGGTCGAGGCCCCAGCGCTCCATCTGGGCGGGGGTCCCCTGCTTCATGATGGTGCCGGCCGCCAGTCCCAAACTGACCCCCATGGCCGTCACGATGCCCGGGCAGTAGTGACACAGCTCGATGATGGGGATGAGGGTCATGGCCGCCGCCCCACCGTCCCCGGCCCGCTCCTCGCGCTCGGCCGGGGTTTCGGCGTCGCCGCTGATCTTCCGGTCGAGCTGCTTCTTGAAGCGGTCACGGGCCATCTGGTCCATGCCGAACGTCGCCTGCATCTTCCGGACGATGTCGTACGGCGGGAGGTCCCCGTGCTCGAGCTCGTCGATGTGCGGGACGACCTCCGCCTCGATGAACCGCCGGATGGCGTCACGCACCATCACCTGCTCCTCGGACCATTCGAACATCGAGCGACCTCCCTTCGTGCTCCGGCGCGGCGGCGCCGTGTCGGCACGAGGCTACCGGAGGTCGGCCTACGCTCGGGATCGTGCGACCGTTCAGGCGAACCGGCGATCCGGAGGCGACCCCCTACGAGCGGTGGGGCGGCGACCCGTTCTTCGTGGCCCTGGTGGACCGCTTCTACGAGGGGGTGGTCACCGACCCGATCCTGCGGCCGATGTACCCGGACGACCTCACCGAGTCGAAGGCCCACCTGGCGCTCTTCTTGGCGCAGTACTGGGGTGGTCCGGACCGTTACAACCAGGAACGGGGGGCTCCGCGGCTGCGGATGCGCCACGCGCCGTTCGTGATCGGCTCGGCAGCGTCCGAGGCATGGCTCACCCACATGACCGCCGCCGTCCAGGCCGCCGACCTGGACCCCGACGACCAGGAGCGACTGCTCGACTACCTGGCCATGGCGGCACGCAGCCTGATCAACGCCCGGCCCTGACCCCCCGGTGGGCAAGGATGGCAAGCATGACCACCCCGCCGTCGGACCGATCCCGGGTCAAGCGCTACGCCCAGCGGGCCTCGTACGACCGGGCGGTCATCGACGCCATCCTCGACGCCGGCCTGGTGTGCCACGTGGGGATCACGACCGGACGCGGTTTCCCGGTGGTGCTGCCACTGGCCTACGGGCGTCGGGACGACGAGCTCCTCCTCCACGGCTCGACTGCCAGCCGGCTGTTCCGGGACGCCCGGCAGCCGTCGGTCGAGCTGTGCGCCACGGTCACCCTGGTCGACGGCCTGGTCGTCGCCCGGTCCACCTACAACACCGATCTCAACTACCGCTCGGTGGTGGTGATCGGCGATGCCACCGAGGTGCGCGACCTCGACGAGAAGCGGGCCGGTCTGGCGGCCATGGTCGACCACCTGATCCCCGGCCGGAACGCCGACGCCCGCCAGCCCTCCGAGCTGGAGCTCCGCGAGACGATGTTGCTGCGGCTGCCGATCACCGAGGCCTCGGCCAAGGTGCGCACGGGGTGGCCGCTGGACGAGGACGACGACATGGCCCTGCCGGTCTGGGCCGGGGTGGTGCCGTTCCGCACGGTCTACGACCCCCCGGCGCCCGATCCGGCACTCACCCACGACGGTCCTCCGCCGGACTACCTCGTCCGGTACGCCCGGCCTTGAGCCGACCCCCCGGCCTTGAGCCGACCCCCCGGTCCCGTAGCCGGCCCGGCCCCGACGCCGGGTTCCTACCAGGTCATCCCCGTCACCGACCGCATCGCCGCCTCGAAGGCGGCGTCGTCCATCGAGTCCCTGGCGCCGAGCACCAGGGCGCTGTCGACCCCGACCGGTACCCGCAGCGGTGTCGCGGGGTCCTCGATGGCGTTCCGGACCGCCTCGGCCACCGTCTCGGGCGGGGTGCGACCCCCGTCGCCGGTGACCTTGTCATCGGTGCCCTGCCACTGGGCCCACAGCTCGGCGTAGGCCGGGTCGCCGCGGTGATCGTCGACGGGCTTCATGCCGGGACCGGTGTAGCCCGGCTCGACCAGCACCACCCGGATCCCGAAGTGGCCGAGCTCGTAGTAGAGGGTCTCCGACAGCGACTCGAGGGCGAATTTGGAGGAGGAGTAGGGCCCCTCGAGCGGCGTGGCCACGCGGCCCTGGATCGAGCTCACGTTGACGATCACGCCGCGGCCCCGGTCCCGCCACGCCGGGGCGACCCCCTGCACCATCCGCAGCGGTCCGAGCGTGTTGGTCTCGTACATGGCCCGGAGCCGGTCGAGCGGGTAGCCCTCGAGCGGTCCCTTGCCCGAGACGGCGGCATTGTTGACCACCGCGTCGAGCTCACCGGCGGCGTCCAGCGCAGCGGCCACCGATCGGTCGTCAGTGACGTCGAGGGGAAGGCGGAGGTCCACGTCGAGGTCCTCGAGCCGCGAGACGTCCCTGGCGGTAGCCACCACCTGATGGCCGGCGCGGGAAAGGGCGGTGGCGGTGGCGGCGCCGATGGCCCGCCCGGCACCGGTGATGAGGATCCGCATGGTCGGGAGCGTAGGCCAGGCAGCCCCGGCCAGGCAGCCGGGCTCCCCGCCGCCTACGCTGCCCGGCATGACCACCCAGGAGCTCATCGACACCGTCTGCCCGAAGGTCCGCGATCTCGGCTGGGCCTACTACTTCGATGCCGAGACGGTGGCGGTGGGGGAGGCCCTCGGCCTGGACGTCTTCCACTTCTACGTGCTGGGTCGGGGCGGGGTGCTGGGCGACGTGGAGCCCGAGGTGGTGGCCAGCGCCTTCGGCTACTTCAACCCGACGATGGTGGAGCTTCTGTGGAACGAGGGCCGGGCGATCCTCGCCCCACGGGAGGCCGCCCGGGTGTACTGGTCGTGCGCCGCCGACCTGGGCCGGGCCCGCTTCTCGGAGCTTCCGGGCCTCGATGCGTACTGCGAGGCGGCCGGGGCGGTCAACGACGCCGCCGACTCGGTGGCTCTCCCGCTGTTCGCCGGCTTCCACGCCGAGGGACTGGTCGAGGACCTGCCGGGTCGGGCCATGCAGCTGACCGCCATCCTCCGCGAGTTCCGGGGGAGCGCGCACCTGCTGGCCGTCCGGGCCTCGGGGCTCGACGCCAGGACCGCCCACTTCGTCAAGCGACCGGGCGACGCCGCCATGTTCGGCTGGTCGGAGGACGACCCACCGGCCATCGGCCCGGACGAGATCGAGGCCATGGACGGGGCCGAGCAGCTCACCGATGAGCTGGTGGCACCGGCCTACGGCGTCCTGGACGAGACCGGACGGCAGGCCCTGGTCGAGGGTATCGACCGCATCGAGGCGGCCCTCGTCCCCTGACCGGGGTGTGGCCGTCAGGCGGGCAGGGGGTGCAGCCGGTTGACGTCGACCGACACCTCGAGGGTGTGGGCGTCGCCACCGCCGAAGACGATGCCCTTGAGGGGCGAGACGTCGGAGTAGTCGCGGCCCCAGGCGATGGTCACGTAGGAGGAGCCGACCACCCGGTCGTTGGTGGGGTCGATGTCCAGCCAGCCCCAGCCCGGGACGAAGACCGCCGCCCAGGCGTGGGAGGCGTCCGCACCGATGAGCCGGTCCTCACCGGGCGGCGGGACGGTCTCGAGGTAGCCGCTCACGTAACGGGCCGAGAGCCCGACCGACCGGAGGCAGGCGATGGCCAGGTGGGCGAAGTCTTGGCAGACACCCCGACGGTGGACCAGCACGTCCGCTAGGGGCGTGGTGACCGTGGTGAAGCCGGGGTCGTAGGCGAAGTCCTCGAAGATCCGGGCGGTCAGCTCGGCGACCGCGTCGACCAGCGGCCGTCCCGGCGCGAACGACGGCGCCGCGTAGGTCGCCACCGCCGACGAGCTGGGTACCAGGGGCGAGTCGAAGCAGTACTGCCGGGCATCGAGCATGTGCCGGGACCGGTCGGCCACCAGGGCGTCGCGGGCCGGCTCCCAGGCCGGCCCCACGGCGGGGAGCGGCTCGCGGACCTCGACGGCCACCTCGCTGGTCGACGTGATCACCAGCTCGTCGAAGGGGCCGTCGACGGCGAAGGCGATGACCGGGTTCCCGAAGAAGTCGGTGCGTTCCGTCCAGCTGACCGGCGTCGGGCTGACGTCCACGGTGTTGGAGAGGCACTGCTGGCGGTCCGTCTCCCGCGGGCGCAGGTGGGCCTCGTTCCGGCAGCGCGACACCGGTGAGTTGTACCGGTAGCGGGTGCGGTGGACCACCTGGTAGGTCACGACGGCCCCCGGTCGGTGGTCCCGCCGCCGGCCAGGTTCCGCTCGGCCAGCGCCGAGAGCCGCTCGTGGGCGAAGTAGGTCCGGCGGAGGGTGTCGAGCAGCTCCACCAGCACGGTGTCGACCCGGCCCATGACCGAGTCGAGCTCCGGGCGCCGGGACGACGGGGCGTCGACGTCGGCCAGCCGGTCGGCGTCGGTGAGGCGCAGGAGGGTGGTCGCCTCCAGGACCAGCTGCTCCTCGGTGGCCAGCCTCTGGGCCGACGACTGCTTCGGCAGGGCGGCCAGGTGACCCAGGAGGCGATCGAGCTGGAAGATGACACTCCGGGGGTTGCGGGCGTCGTAGACGAGGAGGTCCACCGCCCCGGCCACCTGCATGGTGGGCCCGGTCCGGCGGCGGAAGATGATCAGGCTCTCCGAGGTGGTCAGCAGCGACTCGAGGAGGAGGTCCTCCACCACGCCGGCCCGCTGGTCGACCAGGACCGAGCGCACCAGCCGCACCAGCGACTGGGCCCGCTCGAGCCGGCGCCCGGCGTCCAGGAAGAGCCAGACCGGGTCGCGCTCCATGTTTTCGGCCAGCAGCCCGGCCAGGGCCAGGAGCGACTGGAGGAGACGCTGGAACCCGGCCTGGAGCCCGGCCAGCTGGGTGGGTGGGCGGCTCCGGAGGCGGGCCAGCTCCTCCTCGACGTCGCCGATGATCTGCCAGGTGTCGCCCGAGAGCTGCTCCCGGACCGAGTAGGCGGCGTCGAGGAGCAGGGCCAGGGTGGCGACCAGGCTCCCGTCCACGCCCACGTCGAGCACCAGCGCCATGGCCCGGCGGTCGACCGGCACCTCGGCCAGGGGGGCGCCGGTGGGCTCGGCTCCGGCCGCCGCCGCCGCTCCCGCCGGCGGTCCCGCCGGCGGTCCGCCGGCGGTCGCACCGCCCACCGTCGTACCGCCCACCGCCACGCCGCCCACCGTCGCACCGGCCACCGCCGCACCGCCGGCCACCGCCGCACCGCCCACCATCCGGTCCGCCACCTTGCCGCCGGCTCGGTCCACCGCACCGTCCAGCGGCGTCGGTTCGTCCTCCTCCGGCTCCGATACCTGGTCGAATCCGGAGACCGTCCCGAGGGCGGCCACCAGCACCCGGAGCGACTCAGCCCCCCCGGCCCCGACGCCGCCCAGCGGCTGGTCGAGGCGGGCGAGCACCGTCCGGATCAGGCGGATCACCAGCTCGGCGTGCTCGGCGGTACGGCCCATCATGAACAGCTGGGCGGCCACCCGGCTGGGGAGCGGGGTGGCCCAGCCGAGATCGTGGGCCGGTGCGGGTGTCGGCTCCGACGGTACCGACCGGAGCCAGGCGCTCTGCTGGAGGGCCGGCTCGGGCGACACCACCCAGGTGTCCTTGCTGGTGCCGTCGCCCTGACTCGACACCACGGTGGCGTCGGGGCTGGCCCCCACCCGAGTCAGGCCGCCGGGCAGCACCGCGTAGCCGTAGCTCGACCCGGCGCCGTGACCCTCGTCGGAGACCAGGAAGGTGCGCAGCACCGCCGGGCGCGGCTCGAGGGCACCGGTGGCACCCACCGTGGGCGTGGTGGAGGGCGCCAGGTACTCCTTGGCGACCCAGGCCGCCGGGCGCGCCCGGATGCGGTCGCGCAGCTCCTCGAGGTCCCCGGTCGACAAGGTCGAGGCCAGGACGGTCCGCACCCCGGGGACGGGGTGGACCGGCATCACCACCAGCTTCCCCAGGTGGGCGAGGACGTGGCTGAGCCCGTCGGGCGTGCCGCACCACCAGGTCTCGGGACCGCGGATGGCCAGCTCCTCGCCGAGGAGGGCGGGCGCCAGGTCTTCCAGCAGACCGGTGATGGCCGGGCTCTCCACCACCGCCACCCCGACCGGGTTGAGGACGGTCACCCGACCGCGGCGGGCCACCTCCATCAACCCGGGCACACCGAGCAGCGAGTCGGCACGCAGCTCGACCGGGTCGCACCAGGCGTCGTCCACCCGGCGGACCACCACGTCCACCGGGTCGAGTCCGGCCAGGGAGCGCACCCACACCCGGTTGTTGCGGACCTCGAGGTCACGGCCCTCGACCAGGGCGTAGCCGAGGTAGGCGGCCAGATAGGCGTGCTCGAAGTAGGTCTCGGTGTGGGGTCCCGGGGTGATGATCACCACCCTCGGCTCGTCGACCCCCTCGGGGGCCACCGCGGCGATGCCGGCCCGCAGGGAGCGGAAGAAACCGGCCAGCCGCTCGACCCCGGAAGCCAGGTGGAGGGTGGGCAGGACCCGCGAGAGGATCGACCGGTTGACCAGCGCGTAGCCGAGACCGGACGGGGCCTGGGCCCGGTCGCCCACCGCCCGGTAGTCGCCGTGGTCGTCGCGCACCACGTCCACCGCGGTAGTGAACAGCTGGTTGGGCCCGGGTGCGGTGATGCCGTCGCACGCCCGGAGGAAGGCGGGGTTGCCGAGCACCAGCTCGGGCGGCACCAACCCCCGCTCGAGGAGGAGCCGGGGCCCGTAGAGGTCGGTGAGGAGCAGGTCGAGGAGGGCCACCCGCTGGGCCACCGCCGTCTCGAGGGCGGCCCATTCAACGGGATCGAGGACCATCGGGCACGGGTCGAGCGACCACGGCCGGCGGCGGCTGTCGGCGTCGCGGTGCACGGTGTAGGTGGCGCCCTCGTTGCGGAGCAGCCGTCCGAGCTCGCCCCGCCGGGCGAGGAGCTCGGCCGGCTCCAGGCCGGACAGCTCGCCGACCACCGGTTTCCAGCGGGACCGGACCGAGCCGTCCGGTGCCACCATCTCGTCGGGGCGCCCGGGCAGCGGTGCGTAGCCGGCTGGCGGCCCGACCGGCCCGACCGGCCCGATGCCCCCGGCTCCTGCGCCGCCCGGTCCGTCCCCCCTGCCCACCGGCTCGGCGGTGGCGGTGGTGGTCACGACGCCGCGGACGCCGGCATCCAGCGGGCCATGGTCGGATGGAACCAGGTCCGGTCGATCCGCACGTGGACGTCGGCCAGGGCGATCTGCATCTCGTCGAGGAACTCGGCCAGACCGCCCAGGGCGAGGCGGGGGATCGGGGCCGAGGCCACCAGCAAGGAGGCCTCGGCGCACGAGTCGATGGCCTCCTCCGCCCGTGGCAGCTCCTTTAGGTGGCTGCGCACCTCGCTGAGGCAGGCGTTGACCGCCCGGGGGAACCGGTCGTCCTGGAGGAGGAAGCGGAGGGTGGAACCGCCCTGGGGCCGGGCGGGCATGGCCCGGCGGAACGGCTGGTAGGCGGCCAGGGAGCGGAGCACGGCCATCCAGTGGACGACGTCGTAGGGGTCGTCGCCCCGCTGCATGTGGAGGTTGTCCGACCGGACGTCGAGCACCCGGGTGGTCAGGTCGGCCCGCTCGAGGTTCTGGCCGATCCACAGGAAGGACATGGCCTCGTCGCGGTTCATGGCCCCGAGGAGGATCCCCGTGATCCGCTGGCAGCCCGCCACCACCCGACGGAGCCACTGGACCCGGCCTTCGCGGGTGGCCGCCTCGGCCAGGTGGTCGACGCTGGAGAGCCAGAGGTTGTTGCAGACCTCCCACGCCTCGCGCGGCACCACCGGACGGGCGGTCCGGAGGTTGGCCCGGGCGGCGGCCAGGGAGGCGAGGATCGAGGCGGGGTTGTCCTCGTGGTGGAGGACGAACTCGATGATGTCGGCCTCGGCGCCCTCGGGATCGTCGGGGTGCCGGCCGGTGCCGGCCCGGGCGGCGAACTCGGTGTGGACGCCCACGATGGCCAGGAGGGGCTCCCAGCCCACGTCCTCGCCGACCGGAAGGTCGACGTGGGTGTCGGTGTGGACCTGCACGATCCGGGCGGTGCTCTCGGCCCGCTCCAGGTACCGCCCCGCCCAGTAGACCGACTCGGCCATCCGTGCCAGCAGCATGGTGCCCTCCTTGGGTTCGTGCTCGTCGTGCACGTCGTGCTCGCCGTGTGGCGCGGTGCGGTCCCCCGTCATGCGCCGGTGCCCGGAACGGCCAGGGAGGTGTCGACCACCCAGGTGTCCTTGGATCCGCCGCCCTGGGAGGAGTTGACGATGAGCGAGCCCTCGTTGCGGGCGACCCGGGTGAGGCCGCCCCGGGTGACGTAGGCGCCCTCGGGACCGATCAGGGTGAAGGGCCGGAGGTCGACGTGCCGGGGGGCGACGTCCCCGTCGCAGAGGGTGGGGGCCGTCGACAGCGACAGGATGGGCTGGGCCACCCACGCCCGGGGGTGATCGGTGATCTCCTTGGCCACGGCGGCCAGCTGCTCCGGGCCGGCCTGGGTGCCGACGGTGATCCCGTACCCGCCGGACTCGTTGGCCGGCTTGACCACCAGGCGCTCGAGGTTGGCCAGCACGTGCCGGCGCGAGTCGGGGTCGCTGCACCGGAGGGTGGGCACGTTGTCGAGCAGCGGCTCCTCGTCGAGGAAGAACCGGATGATGTCGGGGACGAAGGCGTAGACGGCCTTGTCGTCGGCTACCCCGGCCCCCGGGGCGTTGACCAGCCCGACCCGGCCGGCCCGCCAGGCCCGCATCAGCCCGGGCACCCCGAGGGCGGAGTCGGGCCGGAATTCCTCGGGGTCGAGGAAGAGGTCGTCGACCCGCCGGTAGATGACGTCCACCCGCTGGAGCCCGTCGATGGTCTGGACGTACACGCAGTCGTCGTCGAGGACCACCATGTCGTTCCCCTCCACCAGCTCCACCCCCAGCTGCTGGGCCAGGAAGGCGTGCTCGAAGTAGGCCGAGTTGTGGATGCCCGGAGTCATCACCACGATGGTCGGGTCGCCCGGGGCCGGCGAGACCGAGGCCAGCAGGTTGGCCAGCCGACCGATGAAGGGGTCGACCGGCTCGATGCTGTAGTGCCGGAACATCTCGGGGAAGACGTGCTTGGTGACCATCCGGTTCTCGAGCAGGTACGACATCCCCGAGGGGACCCGCAGGTTGTCCTCCAGCACGTAGACGGTGCCGTCGGCGTCGCGGACCAGGTCGCTGCCGCAGATGTGGGCCCAGATGCCGCCGGGCGGGTCGACCCCGACGCACTCGCGCCGGAAGTTGGGGGAGCCGGCCACCAGTTCGGAGGGGACGATGCCGGCGCTCACCGAGCGCTGGTCGTGGTAGACGTCGTCGATGAAGAGGTTGAGGGCGTTCAGGCGCTGGACCAGGCCGGTCTCGATGTGGTGCCACTCCGTCGAGGAGATGACCCGGGGGATGATGTCGAACGGCCAGGGGCGGTCGACCCCGGCGGTCCCGTCGTAGACGGTGAAGGTGACCCCGACCGCCCGGATCTCCCGTTCCGCCGCCTCCTGGCGCTCCACCAGCGCTTCGGGGCCCAGGGCCTCGAAGTGGCGCCACAGCGGCGCGGCGGCCGGCCGGGGCGCGCCGGACGGGCCGACCAACTCGTCGTAGAGGTCCCCGGGGTCGTAGGAGGGCCACGGTGGGGCTTCGGGGCGCCGCTCCGCCGTCACGGTCCGTGGCTCGGGGATCGTCACGTCAACGGTATAGGTCGGCGATGGGTCCCAGGGGTTGCCGCAATGTTTCCGCTCCGTGAATGGCTTTCCGGTAGTCTATCCGTTGCCGATCGGGCCACCGGCCCGGTCCGCACAGGCTGCCAGCCGCCGGAGGTCCACCGGTGGCGCCGGGTCCCGGTCGGGCGGCGCGTGCGGAAGGCCCGCCATCGAAACCAGGAGTCGCCGTGCCCGCAGAGACCCACGTGGAGAAGGGTCCCCTCGACCGCCAGCAGGTCTTCGAGCTCACCCGCGACCTGCTCGCCGACATCCTCGAGATCGAGCCGTCCACCATCACCGAGTCGTCCTCGTTCGCCGAGGACCTCAACGCCGACTCACTGGCCCTCATCGAGCTGGTCGAGGGGCTCGAGGAGGAGCTGGGCGAGCGCTCCGTCGGGTTCCGGATCGACGACGAGGACCTCGAGGACCTCCGCACCGTGCGCGACGCCGTCGACTATGTCCACACCAAGCTCGAGGGGGCCTGAGACGTCCGACCTGATCGGTCACCGGTTCGCCGATCCCAGCCTGCTCGACCAGGCACTCTCCCACCGGTCCTGGTGCGCGGAGCAGGGGGGCGTCCCGTCCAACGAGCGGCTGGAGTTCCTCGGTGACGCCGTGCTGGGGCTGGTGGTGGCCGAGCACACCTTCCGCGCCCACGCCGAGCTGCCCGAGGGGGTGCTTGCCAAGGTGCGGGCCTCGGTGGTGAACACCCGGGTCCTGGCTGAGGTGGCCGCCGGGCTGGGGATCGGGCCGCTCCTGCGACTCGGTCGGGGCGAGGACCTCTCCGGCGGTCGCCAGAAGGAGTCGATCCTGGCCGACGCCACCGAGGCGATCATCGGCGCCATCTACCTCGACGGGGGGTTCGAGGACGCCCGTCGGTTCATCCTCGCCCAGCTCAGCGACCGGATCGAGGCCGCCATCGTGGTGCCGGGGGAGTCGGACCACAAGAGCCGCCTGCAGGAGGAGTCGGTGCGGCTGGGGCGGGGCGTCCCCCGCTACGTGGTGGAGGGCCGGGGCCCCGACCACGCTCGGCGGTACCTGGCCACGGTGTACGTTGCTGGCGACCACCTCGGCACTGGCGAGGGCAGATCGAAGAAGGACGCCGAGCAGGAGGCCGCCAGGTCGGCCGCGGCGATGTTGGGGGATGCGGTGTCGGGGGAAGCGGTGTTGGGGAATCAGAGAGGCGGAGGGGATGCCTGAACTTCCCGAGGTGGAGACCATACGGCGCGACCTGCAGGGCGAGGTCGTCGGGCGGAAGATCAAGTCGGTGGAGGTGCGCAACGGCCGCACGGTGCGGCGCCACCCGAGCGCCAAGCACTTCCGCGCCCGCCTCGAGGGCCACACCGTCACCGCCATCGGCCGGTCGGGGAAGTACCTGCTCCTGGGTCTGGACGGCGGGGACACCCTGGTCGTGCACCTGGGGATGAGCGGCCAGCTCCAGCGGGCCAAGGGTCCGAAGGAGGCCAAGGCGCCGCACACCCACGCGGTGATCACCTTCACCCAGGGCGGGCAGCTCCGCTTCGTCGACCCCCGCACCTTCGGGGAGCTGTTCGTCTCCACCCCCGCCGAGGGCGGTCCGGCCGTGCCCGAGCTGGCCCACCTGGGGTTCGACCCGCTCGAGGACGTGATGAGCTGGGAGAAGTTCTGGGTGCTGCTGGCCTCCCACAAGGCCGGGCTCAAGGCGCTGCTCATGGACCAGGAGTTCGTGGCCGGCATCGGGAACATGTACGCCGACGAGATCCTCTTCGCCGCCGGCCTCCGCTACGACCGGCTGTCGGACTCGCTGTCGTCCCAGGAGGTGCGTCGCCTCTACCGCTCCATGGTCGAGACGCTCACCGAGGCGGTGAAGCGCCGGGGCTCGTCCCTGGCCGACGAGCAGTACCGCGACCTCTTCGGCGAGGTCGGGGACTACCAGGGCCAGCACCAGGCCTACGACCGCGAGGGGCAGGCCTGCCGCCGGTGCCGCTCGGTCATCATCCGGGTCAAGTCCGGGGGCCGGTCCACGTACCTGTGCGAACACTGCCAGGTGTGACCCGGTCCTCCGTCGACCCGCCGCCGCGGCCGGTAGGGTGAGCGCCCGGTGTTCCTGAAGTCCCTCTCCCTCAAAGGGTTCAAGTCCTTCGCCGATCCCGCCGTGCTCGAGTTCGAGCCCGGGATCACGGTGGTGGTCGGCCCCAACGGCAGCGGCAAGTCCAACGTGGTGGACGCCGTGGCCTGGGTGCTCGGCGCCCAGGGGCCGCGCACGGTGCGCTCCTCCAAGATGGAGGACGTCATCTTCGTCGGCACCGCCAACCGTCCGGCCCTCGGGCGGGCGGAGGTGTCGCTGACCATCGACAACAGCTCGGGCAAGCTGGCCTCCGACCTGGCCGAGATCACCATCACCCGCACGCTGTTCCGTTCCGGCGACAGCGAGTACGCCATCAACGGCGCCCCCTGCCGGCTCCTCGACGTCCAGGAGCTCCTCTCCGACACCGGGGTGGGTCGCCAGCAGCACGTCATCATCAGCCAGGGGCAGCTCGACGGCATCCTCAACGCCCGGCCCGAGGACCGGCGGTCGGTGATCGAGGAGGCGGCCGGTGTCCTCAAGTTCCGCCGCCGGCGAGAGCGGTCGGAGCGGCGGCTGGCCTCGACCGAGGAGAACCTCGAACGCCTCCACGACCTGGTCCGGGAGGTCAAGCGCCAGATCCGCCCGCTCGAGCGCCAGGCCGCCGCCGCCCGCTCCCACGCCGAGCTGGCCGACGAGCTGCGGGCGGTCCGCCTCCACGTGGCCGGGACCGAGCTGGCCGCCCTCGACGGGCGTCACGCCGACGGCACCGCCCTCCGGAGCCGGCTCCGCGGGTCCGAGGAGACCCTCCGTGCCTCCCTGGCCGAGCTGGACACCGCCACCAGCCGCACCACCGACGAGCTGTCGACCCAGCGCGAAGCCGATCTGGCCAGCTCGCTCGGCCGGGTGGAGGGCATGGTCGAACGGGCGCGGGGACTTACCGGGGTGCTCCGCGAGCGGCAGCGCTCGCTGACCCAGGCCCTGGACGCCGCCGCCGACGCCGACGTGGTCTCCACCCTCGAGGCCGAGGGGGCGCGGCTGGGCAGCGAGCTCGAGACCGCCGAGCACGAGCTGTCCGACCTCGGGCCCGAACAGGCCGCCCTGGAGGCGGAGGAGGTGGCCGCCTCGGCCGCCCTCGAGGCCCACCTGGCCGGCCTGGGCGACGGCGCCGGCCTCCGCCAGGCCGACCGGGCGGTCACCGAGGTGCGGGGCCAGGTCGGCTCGCTGGAGCGGGCCCTGGAACGCGACCGCCGCGCCCTCGAGCAGGTCGCCGCCCGGATGGCGTCCTCCCAGCGCCGGGCCGCCGGCCTCGAGGGCGAGGACCACGAGCTGGCCGAGCGCCTGGCGGAGACGGAGCGGGCCCGCCACCGGCTCCAGGCCGCGGTGGCCGAGACCGAGGCGGCCCACACCGCCGCCGCCCGCCGCCTCGAGCTGGCCGAGGAGACCCTGCGCAACGCCGAGCAGGAGCACCACCGGTCCGCCGCCCGGGCGGACGCCCTCTCCCGGGCCCTCGACGAGGCCCGCGGGGCGGCCGGGGCCGAGCTGCTGGCCGGGGTGGACGGGGTGGTCGGGATCCTGCTCGACCTGGTCGAGGTGGACGCCGGTTGGGAGGACGCCTTCGAGGCCGCCGCCGGTGCCTCGCTGGCGGCGGTGGTGGTGTCGGGCAGCGGCCCGGCCCGGGCCGCCCTGGCCCGGCTCCGCCAGGGCGAGGCCACCGGCGCCGTCCTGGCCCTCACCGGGGCGACGGCCGGCGGACCCGGTCCCGGTCCCGCCGCGGTGCCGGGGACCGACGCCGTCCGCCACCACGTCCGGCCTCGCTCGGGCCACCCCGGGGTCGACGGGCTCGACGCCGTCCTCGACTCCCTCCTGGCCGGATCGGTCTGCCCCCGGGGCGGGTGGACCGACGCCATCGACCTGGCGCTGTCCCGACCCGACCTGGTGGTGGTGACCCGGGAGGGTGACCGCTTCTCCACCACCGGCTGGCGGGTGCGCGCCGGCGGTGGCGTGGTCACCGCCGCGGTGGTCGACGAAGCCCAGGCCCGGGCCGACGTGGCCCAGGCCGAGGCGGCCAAGGCCGCCGAGGAGCGCCGGGCCGCCCGGGCCGCGGTGGCGGCCACCCTGGCGGCGTCCACCGAGGCGGTGCGGGCTGACGACCGCAACGAGTCGGCCCACCAGACCGCGCGGGCCGCCCGGGCCCGGATCGCCAACGACCGCAACGCCCTCACCGTCGAGATGGAGGAGACCGGGCGGGGCCAGGCCGAGCTGGAGGACCGCATCGCCCGGGACACCGCCCGTCTGGACGAGCTACGGGCCGAGCTGCCGGTGCTGGAGGCCGCCCGCCAGGCCGCCTCCGGACAGGTGGAGGCCGCCCGTGACGAGCGCCGACGCCTCGATGCCCGGATCGCCGAGGCCGCCGCCCAGCGGGGCGAGTGGGAGGCCCGGCTGGCCGGCCTGGAGGAGCGTCGCCGGGTACTGGCCGATCGGCTGATGGAGGTGGAGCGCCGCCTCACCGGTCATGCCGACGAGCGGCAGGAGGCGGCCGAGCGCCGTCGCCGGCTGGAGGCGGACGCCACCGCCGTCGAGCGCCTGCTCGGCCTGGTCGGCTCCCTGCGCGAGACGTTGGAAGGGACCAGGGCCGAGCTCCGGGCGCGGCACCAACGCCAGCTCGAGGCGGTCCGGGCCGGGGGTGCCCGCCTGGAGACCCTGCGCCGCCAGCGGGCCGCCGCCGAGCACGAGCTGGCCGCCGCCCGGAGCCGCCTGCAGAAGATCGAGCTCGACCTGGCCGAGGCGTCGATCCGTCGCGAGGCGGTGCTCGACGTGCTCTCCCGCGAGCTGGCCTCGGGCCCCGACGAGGCCCTGGTCGCCCCGGTCCCCGACCTTCCGGTGGGTATCGACGCCGGGGCGAGGGTGGAGCAGCTCGAGGCCGAGCTGGGACGCCTGGGGCCGGTCAACCCGCTGGCCCTGGAGGAGCTCTCGGCCCTCGGCGAGCGCCACCGGTTCCTCGAGGCCCAGGTGGACGACGTCCGCACCGCCCGGCGCGACCTCCACCAGGTGATCCGGACCCTGGACGAGGAGATCATGCACGTCTTCGACGCCGCCTTCGCCGACGTCAACGACCACTTCTCCACCCTGGTCACATCGCTCTTCCCCGGCGGCACCGGCCGCCTGTCGCTCACCGACCCGGAGAACCTCCTCGACACCGGGGTGGAGGTCGAGGTCCGCCCGGCGGGGCGCAACGTCCGCCGGCTGTCGCTGCTCTCGGGCGGCGAGCGGTCCCTGGTCGCCCTGGCCTTCCTCTTCGCCGTCTTCCGGAGCCGCCCGTCGCCCTTCTACCTCATGGACGAGGTGGAGGCGGCCCTCGACGACGTGAACCTCCACCGCTTCCTGGGGCTCGTCCACGAGTTCCGCGAGGAGGCGCAGCTGATCATCGTGAGCCACCAGAAGCGCACCATGGAGGCCGGCGACGCCCTCTACGGGGTCACCATGGCCCCCGGCGGCTCCTCCAAGGTGGTGAGCCAGAAGGTGCCCCGGCGCCAGGGCGAGGCCGGGATGCCCACGCCGCTGGACGCCGAGGCCGACGAGGCCCTCCCCGACCTCCCCGGCACCGACGCCGCCGTGGGGTCCGAGCGGGTGGGGGGTGCGGACCGGTGATCCCCGGCCCCGTCCCGGCATCCGCCGACGCGGTGATCGCGGTGGCCGTCACCGTCCCGGTGCTCCTGATCGCCGGGGGCTCCGCCCTGCTGCTCCGGTCCCGTGGCCGGCGCCGGTCGGGGGAGGGACCCGCCGCCCCGGACCCGGCCACCACGGCCACCACCCGGCCCAAGCCGGGCCGGGGGCCGTCCACCGGACAGAAGCCGGACACCACCCGCCCGTCGCCCGAGGTCCGCGCGGCCGCCACCACCGGCACCCGGGCCCCGGCTCCGGAAGCTCCCACCGAGGCGGCCCCGGCCCCGGCCCCCGAGCCCGCCGAGGCAGCCCCGGCCCCCGAGCCCGCCACCTACCGGGGCCGGATGGGCAAGGCCCGCGGCCTGCTGGCCGGCTACCTGGGTGCCGTCCGCTCGAAGGGCAGGATCGACGCCGCCACCTGGGACGACCTCGAGGAGGCCCTGATCCGCGCCGACGTGGGGGTGGGGGCCACCGACGCCCTCCTCGACGACCTCCGGGGGCGGGTGAAGGCCGGCGACATCTCCGGTCCCGACGTCCTCATCGAGGCGCTGCGGGACGACCTGGTCGCCGCCCTGTCCGCCGACGCCGCCCCCCTGGCCGTCCCCGGTACCCGGCCGCCCACCCCGGGCGACGACGGTGCCGACGAGCGCCCGGTGGACGTCTGGCTCTTCGTCGGGGTGAACGGGGTCGGCAAGACGACCACCGTGGGCAAGGTGGCCAACCGCCTGGCTGCCGGGGGGACGACCGTGCTGCTGGCCGCCGGCGACACCTTCCGGGCGGCCGCCGCCGAGCAGCTGGGCATGTGGGCGGAACGGGCCGGCGCCGAGATCGTCCGGGGCGCCGAGGGCGGTGACCCGTCCTCGGTGGTCTTCGACGCCGTCCAGCGGGCGGCCTCCCGGGGCCATCCGGTGGTCCTCGCCGACACCGCCGGGCGCCTGCACAACAAGGTCAACCTCATCGAGGAGCTGAAGAAGATCCGGCGGGTGGCCGACCGGCCGCCGGGGCGGGTCGTCGAGGTCCTCCTGGTACTCGACGCCACCACCGGCCAGAACGGGCTGGCCCAGGCCAAGGTCTTCCTCGAGGCGGTCGACGTGTCCGGGGTGGTCCTGACCAAGCTGGACGGCACCGCCAAGGGCGGCATCGTGGTGGCCATCCAGCGCGAGCTGGGGCTCCCGGTGAAGCTGGTGGGCCTGGGCGAGGGCGTCGACGATCTCATCGACTTCGACCCGTCCGCCTTCGTCGACGCCCTGTTCTGAGCCGCCGAGCGCGTCCCGGGCCCGGCGGCGCGTCCGGTAGCGTGGGGGCTCCATGTTCGAGAGCCTGACCGACCGTTTCGACGGTATCCTCACCCGCCTCCGCAGCCGCGGCCGCCTGAGCCCCGCCGACATCGACGAGGTGCTCCGCGAGATCCGGACCGCCCTGCTCGAGGCCGACGTCGAGCTCGGTGTGGTGCGGGGGTTCGTCGACGCCGTCCGTCAGCGGTGCGTGGGGCTCGAGCTGTCGCAGAGCCTCAGCCCCGGCCAGCAGGTCATCAAGATCGTCAACGAGGAGCTGACCGGCATCCTCGGCGGCGAATCCCTCAGGATCAGCTACGCCAGCCACCCCCCGACCGTGATCCTCCTCGCCGGGCTCCAGGGCTCGGGGAAGACCACCACCTCGGCCAAGCTGGCCCGCTGGTTCAAGCAGCAGGGCCGCAACCCGTTGCTGGTGGGCGCCGACCTCCAGCGGCCGGCAGCCGTCGAGCAGCTCCGGGTGCTCGGGGCCCAGGCCGGCATCACCGTCTTCAGCGAGCCCACCGATGCGGTGGCCGTCGCCGCCGCCGGACTCGAGGAGGCCCGGCGGCTCGGACGCGACGTCCTGATCGTCGACACCGCCGGCCGCCTGTCCATCGACGAGGCGCTGATGGAGGAGGTCCGCCAGATCGCCGGCGTGGTCGCACCCGACTACACCTTCCTGGTCATCGATGCCATGACCGGTCAGGACGCCGTGGCCACCGCCGCCTCCTTCCACGAGGCGCTGACCCTCGACGGCGTCATCCTCACCAAGCTCGACGGCGACGCCCGGGGTGGGGCCGCCCTCTCCGTCAAGGAGGTGGTGGGGCGCCCGATCGCCTTCGCCTCCACCGGTGAGAAGCTCGACGACTTCGACCTCTTCCACCCCGACCGGATGGCCGACCGCATCCTGGGGATGGGCGATGTCCTCTCCCTGATCGAGCAAGCCGAGCGCACCTTCGACGAGGGGGTGGCCACCAAGGGGGCCGCCGCCATCGTCGAGGGACGGTTCACCCTCGAGGACTTCCTCGAGCAGCTTCAGCAGGTCAAGAAGATGGGCTCGGTCTCCGGCATGCTCTCGATGCTGCCGGGGGTCTCGAAGGATCTCAAGCAGGCCTCGTCGATGGTGGACGACCGCCAGATCGGCCAGGTGGAGGCCATCATCCGGTCGATGACCCCGTCCGAGCGGATCGACCCGTCGACGATCGACGGGTCCCGCCGGGTCCGGATCGCCAACGGCAGCGGTACGGCGACCGCCGACGTCAACGCACTCCTGAAGCAGTTCAAGGAGATGCAGAAGATGATGAAGGGCTTCGGCAAGGGCAAGGGCGGCATGGCGGGCGGCCTCGGTGCCCTCTTCGGCAAGGGTCGGGGCGGGATGCCGTCGCCCGAGGCCATGGCCCAGATGGCCGAGATGGGCGAGCAGTCCGAGCTGGCGGCCCTGGGGGCCGGCGGCCCCTTCGCCGGGGCCGGCGCCCCGGGCCGACCCGGCGGCGGCGGCGGCGGCGGCGGTGCCCGGGGCAAGGGCGGAAAGGGTGGGAAGAAGGGCAAGGGCGGCGGACGGGTGACCCCCAAGGCCCGCTAGGGACCCGCCGGGGACCCCGTTCCCGGCGGGATGCACGCCGACCCTCCCGTTGGTGGGAGACTGACGGGCGCTATCGACACAACAAGAGGAGTTCATCGTGGCAGTCAAGCTCCGCCTCGTGCGGATCGGGAAGAAGAAGCAGCCGACCTACCGGGTGGTGGCGGCCGACAGCCGCTCGCCCCGCAACGGCCGCTTCATCGAGATCGTGGGCACCTACGCACCCCGCGGCAAGTCGTCGGCCGAGCCCGACGCGGTCGTCGAGATCGACAACACCAAGGCCGTCAAGTGGCTCTCCCAGGGGGCGCAACCCACCGAGCGGGTCCAGAAGCTGCTCGAGAAGTCGGGCGCCCTCGAGGAGTTCGCCACCACCAAGGCCGCCAGGTGAGCGACGACACCGCCGTGGACGACGGCGACATCAACACCCTCGACGACGAGGACCAGGACGACGACGAGGGCAACCGCCTCTCGGGGGGCACCCCGCTGGCCGTGGTGACCTACCTGGTCCACGCCATCGCCTCGGAGCCCGAGGCCGTCGTCATCAACACCGAGGATCGGAACGGCACCCTGCGCTTCCGCATCCACGTGGCGCCGGACGACATGGGCCGGGTGATCGGCCGGCGCGGCCGCGTGGCCCAGGCCATCCGCACCGTGGTGGCGGCCGCCGGGGCCCGCGACGGCGTGCAGACCAACGTCGACATCGTCGACGACTGACCCGCTGGTGACCGGCCCGGCCGGGCCGCCGGCGGAGGGACCGATGCTGGAGGTCGGTCGGATCGTCAAGCCCCACGGCCTCCGGGGCGACGTGATCGTCTCCCTCTCCACCAACCGCCGGGAGCGGGTGGCGGTCGGCGCCACCCTCCGCGACGGCACCGGACGCACCTTCGTGGTCGACCGGTCCTCGCCGCACCAGGGGCGCTTCATCGTGACCCTGCACGGCGTCAACAGCATCGAGGCGGCCGACGCCCTGCGCGACACCACCCTCTTCGCCGAGCCGATCGACGACCCCGAGGCGCTCTGGGTCCACGACCTGATCGGGGCCCGGGTGGAGGACACCGCCGGCACGGTGCTCGGCACCGTGGAGGGCGTCCAGGCCAACCCGGCCAGCGACCTCCTGGTGCTGGCGGACGGGGGCCTGATCCCCCTGCGTTTCGTGATCGACCTTGACCCCGGTGTCCGGGTGACGGTGGACGTGCCCGACGGCCTCCTCGACCTGGCCTGAGGACCGGCGTGCGGATCGACGTCTTCACGCTCTTCCCCGAGGTCGTCGACCACTACGGTGCCTCGTCGATCCTCGGCCGCGCCGGACGGGGGGGCCTGCTCGACCTCCGGGCCCACGACATCCGGTCGGCGGCCACCGATCCCCACCGGTCGGTCGACGACGCCCCCTTCGGCGGGGGGGCCGGGATGGTGCTGGCCCCCGAGCCGGTGTTCGGGGCGGTGGAGGCGGTCGAGGCGGCCGGCGGCATGCACCGACCGCTCCTCCTCCTCACCCCGTCCGGGCGCCGCTTCGACCAGTCGGTGGCGGCCGGGCTGGCGGGTTCGGGGGGCTTCTCGCTGCTGTGCGGACGGTACGAGGGGGTCGACCAGCGGGTGACCGACCACCTGGTGGACGGGGAGCTCTCGGTCGGCGACTTCGTCCTGGCCGGCGGGGAGCTGGCCGCCCTGGTGGTGGTCGAGGCGGTGGCCCGGCTGCTCCCCGGCATCCTGGGCAACGAGGCGTCCGCCGGCGACGAGAGCTTCTCGGACGGGCTGCTGGAGTACCCGCAGTACACCCGGCCGGCCAGCTTCCGGGGATGGGAGGTCCCCGAGGTGCTCCGCTCCGGGGACCATGGGCGGGTCGACCGCTGGCGCCGGGCCCAGGCCCTGGTCCGGACCTTGCGACTCCGCCCGGACCTGGTCCGGGACCGGGGCGGCCTGTCCCCCGAGGAGGTGGCGATGGTGGTCGAGGCCGGTGAGGTGCGCCTCCTGCGCGAACACGGCTACGATTGTTGAGCCTCGTCGGGGCCGGCGTGCCGGTCTTCGAGCGGAGGCCCGAGTGGGACGGCCGACCAGGTGGTCGGCGTCCGGTCGGGTGCCCGGCGGGGGGAGACCTCGAACGATCCGTGGAGAGACGCGTCCCATGAACCCGACCGACATCATCGACCGTGACAGCCTGCGTGACGACATCCCCGACTTCCGACCGGGTGACACCGTCAAGGTGCACGTCCGGGTGGTCGAGGGCAACCGCGAGCGGGTCCAGGTGTTCCAGGGGGCCGTCGTCCGTCGCCAGGGGACCGGCGTCCGCGAGACCTTCACCGTCCGCAAGGTCAGTTTCGGCGTGGGCGTGGAGCGCACCTTCCCCGTCCACTCGCCGATCATCGCCAAGACCGAGGTGGTGTCGCTGGGCGACGTCCGCCGGGCCAAGCTGTACTACCTGCGTGACCGTCACGGGAAGGCCGCCAAGATCAAAGAGCGGCGCACCGCCCGTTCCTGACGGGACCCGGGTGACGCCGTCCGCCGCCCGCCGGACCGGGCCATGAGCGAAGAGGACCTCGAGCGGTACGAGTCCGAGATCGAGCTGGCCCTCATCCAGGAGTACCGCGCGGTGCTCCCGATGTTCGGCTACGTGGTCGAGACCGAGCGGCGCTTCTACCTGGCCAACAAGGTCGAGGTCTCGGTGCGCGAGGGCACCACGCCCGCCTGCGTCGAGGTGGTCCTCCAGGACGCCTGGGTCTGGGACATGTACCGGCCCGCCCGGTTCGTTCCGTCGGTCCGCATCCTCACCTTCCGCGACGTCAACATCGAACGGCTGCCCGAGCAGGAGCTGTGAGCCCCGACCGCCGCCAGGCCCTCGGCACCGCCGGCGAGGCCCTGGCGGCGGCCTGGTACGAGGGCCAGGGGTACGAGATCCTCGAACGGAACTGGCGCCGTCGCGAGGGGGAGGTCGACCTGATCGTCCGCAAGGGTCGGACGGTGGCCTTCTGCGAGGTGAAGACCCGCACCGACGACCGTTTCGGCACCGGGGCCGAGGCCGTGGTGGTGCCCAAGCAGCGCCGCCTGCGGCGGCTGGCCTCGCGCTGGCTGTCGGAGCTGACCCCGGCCTCGGGCCGGGCGCTGGTGGAGGTCCGCTTCGACGTCGCCTCGGTGACCGGTGGTCGGGTGGAGCTGATCGAGGACGCCTTCTGACCACCGGCGGCGACCGACGTCCCGTGGCCGCCGCCTCCCTCCCCTAGGGTGGCGCCCATGACGAGCGAGTTCGAGACGCTGCTGGTGGACCGGGACGACGGGGTGGTCACCGTCACCATGAACCGTCCCGCCCGGAAGAACGCCGCCAACGGCACCATGTGGCGCGAGCTCCTGGCGGTCTTCGACGACGTGGCCACCGACCGGGCCGACCGGGTGATGGTGCTGACCGGCGCGGGCGACGCCTTCTGCTCGGGTGCCGACCTGGGCGACGGGCAGAATGTGGCCGGCCGGCCGGGGGACCCCTACCTGGTGCAGATGCGGGCACTGGGCGACGTGGCCCTCCGGCTCCACCGGTTCCCCAAGCCGACCATCGCCAAGGTGGGCGGCGTGGCCGCCGGGGCGGGCATGAGCCTGGCCATCGGGTGCGACCTGGTGGTGGCCTCGGACACCGCCCGGTTCTCCCAGATCTTCTCCAAGCGCGGCCTGTCGGTCGACTTCGGGTCGACCTGGCTGCTGCCCCGACTGATCGGGCTCCACCGGGCCAAGGAGATGGCGTTCTTCGCCGACATCCTCTCGGCCGAGGAAGCCGCCGGCTTCGGGGTGGTGAACCGGGTGGTGCCCGCCGACGAGCTCGACGCCTTCGTCGACGGGTGGGCCCGGCGCCTGGCCACCGGCCCCCCGTTGGCGCTGTCGATGACCAAGACGATGCTGAACAACTCGTTCGCCGTCTCCATGGAGCAGGCGCTGGAGGACGAGGCGCGGTCCCAGGCGGTGAACTTCGGGACGGCGGACACCGCCGAGGCCATCGCCGCCTTCATCCAGAAGCGCGAGCCCCGCTTCGAGGGCCGCTGACCCCGGCCCGGACGGGCGTGTGACACCCGGGCCCTAGGGTCCGGACCGTGCCTCGAGCGGCCGCCGGCACCCCGGTAGGGCGGTCCTCCACCGACAGCTTCCGGCCGGTCGCCCCGTGGCGGCGCGGCCGGGCCGTGCCGGAAGGAGGCGCCATGATCGCCGCCATCCCCTCCGCCGTCCTCATCGGTGTGGACGGCAAACTGGTCCGGGTCGAGGTCCACGTCTCCAACGGACTCCCGGGCTTCACCGTGGTCGGCCTGCCCGACGCCGCCGTCCGCGAGTCCCGTGACCGGGTGCGGGCGGCCCTGCTCTCCAGCGGCCTCCCGTGGCCCCTGCGACGGGTCACCGTCAACCTGGCGCCGTCCGGGGTCCGGAAGGGCGGTGCCGGGCTCGACCTGCCGATCGCCGTCGGCCTGCTGGTCGCCTCCGGCGAGCTGCCCCCCGAGGCGGTGGCGGGCATGGCCTTCGTGGGCGAGCTCGGGCTCGACGGCTCGTTGCGGGCCCCCACGGGCACGCTGGTCCTGGCCGAGGCCCTCCGGGACCGGCTCCTGGTGGTGCCCGAGGCGAGCGTGGCCGAGGCGACCGTGTGCGGATCCGGCCGGGTGCGCTCGGCCCCCACGCTCCGGCGCCTGGTCGACGCCCTGGTCGGTCGCCGCCCGTGGGGGGACGCCGCCCCGACGGTGCCGGTACCGCCCGGGGACGGCACGCCGGCCGGCGACCGCGACCTGGCCGACATCCGGGGCCAGCGGCTGGCCCGGCGGGCGCTGGAGGTGGCGGCCTGCGGCGGGCACCACCTCCTGATGGTCGGGCCGCCCGGCTCGGGGAAGACGATGCTGGCCCACCGCCTGCCCGACCTCCTGCCCGCTCTGGACCGAACGACCTCCCTCGAGGCCACCCGGGTCCACTCGGTGGCGGGCTTCGGCCTGCCGCCGACCGGACTCCTGACCCGTCCCCCGTTCCGGGCCCCCCACCACGGGGCCTCGGCGGTGGCGATGATCGGTGGCGGCACCACCTGGATGCGGCCGGGGGAGATCAGCCTGGCCCACGGCGGTGTCCTCTTCCTCGACGAGATGGGTGAGTTCCCCACCGCGGTGCTCGACGCCCTCCGCCAGCCCCTCGAGGACGGGCACGTGGTGGTCAGCCGGGCCCGTGGCGCCACCACCTTCCCGGCCCGGTTCGTACTGGTCGGGGCCATGAACCCCTGCCCGTGCGGGGAGGGAGGCGCACCGGGCCGGTGCCGGTGCAGCCAGGCGGCCCGCGAACGGTACGCCCGGCGGCTGTCGGCTCCGTTGCTCGACCGGTTCGACCTGGCCATCCGGGTCGACCGCCCCGACGTGGACCACCTGGTGGGCGGGCCACCCGGGGAGTCGACCGCCACGGTGGGCGCCCGGGTGGCCAGGGCTCGCCACCGGGCGGTGGCGCGGCAGGGGAGCGCCAACGGCACCCTCTCCGGCGCCCGGCTCGACCGCTGCGCCCCGGTCAGCGACGAGGCCGCCACCCGCTTGGAGCTCGAGCTCCGGTCGGGGGCCCTGACGGCCCGGGGCCTCCACCGGGTCCGCCGGATCGCCCGCACCCTCGCCGACCTCGACGGGGTCGAGCGGGTGGGCTCGGCCCAGGTCGCCGAGGCGCTGCTCCTCCGCTGCCGGCGGCAACTCCTCCTCGGCGGCGAGGACCCCCGGTGACCGCCCGGTCCCGGGCCGACTGTGCGGCGGCGCTGGTCGGTCTGCCGGGTATGACGCCGGTCCGTCTGGGCCGCCTGCTGGCCGGTCGGGATCCGGTGGCGGTCTGGTCGGACCTGGTCGCCGGCCGGGCCGGGGTCGACCGGTACCACGTCGACGCCGCCCGGTCGACCGACCCCGGGCGGGTGGGCGACCGGTACCGGGCGGCGGGGGTGGCGGTGCTGCTGCCGGGCGACGACGGCTATCCCGACCGCCTGATGGCCGACCCCGGGGCACCGGCGGTGCTCTTCGCCCTCGGCCGCCCCCGCGGCCTGACCGGGCGGCCGGCGGTGGCCATCGTGGGGACCCGGTCCGCCACCCCTTACGGGCGCCAGGTCGCCGCCGAGCTCGGCCGCGACCTGGCGGCGGCCGGGGTGTCGGTGGTCTCCGGCCTGGCACTCGGCACCGACGGCGCCGCCCACACCGGTGCCCTCCAGGGCGTGGGCGCCGACCCGGGTCCCCCGGTGGCGGTGGTGGGCACCGGGCTCGACGTGGTCTATCCGGCCTCCCATGCCACCCTGTGGGGCGCGGTGGCGGAACGGGGCGCCGTGCTCTCCGAGTCGCCGCTCGGTACGCCACCGCTGCCCCGGGCGTTCCCGGCGCGAAACCGGATCATCGCCGCCCTCGCCGACGTGGTGGTCGTGGTGGAGAGCCACCACCGGGGCGGATCCCTCTATACCGCCGAGGCCGCCGCTCGCCGGGGTATTCCGGTGGGGGCGGTACCGGGGTCGGTCAGGAGTCCCGCGTCCCGCGGCACCAACGGGCTGCTGGTCGACGGGTGCATCCCCATCCGCGATGCCGCCGACGTGCTGGTGGCCGTGTCCCTGGCGTCGGCCGGCCGTCCGGCCCCCGCCCCGGTCCCCGAGGAGGGGGCCCTGGTGGCGGCCCGGGGCCGCGACCGACCGGGGCGCCGGGCGGCGGGGGTGCCGTCGGAGCCGTCGGTCGCCGGTGCACCGGCCACGGGCACGCCGGAGCGGGCCGTGCTCGACGCCGTGGAGACCGAGCCGACGCCGGTGGAGACGGTGCTGCTGCGGACCGGGCTCAGCCTGGCCGCGGTGGCCGAGGCCGGGCACCGGCTGGTGGTCTCGGGCCACCTGCGTTCGGGAGCGGGGTGGTGGTCGCGCCGGTGACCCCGGCGGCTCAGGTCGGGAACGCCCCCTGGCGCCAGCCGATGGACGTCGAGGAGACCGGCGTGGCCGTCGGTGCGGTGCCCAGCGGCGGCGCGGTGCACGACGTCAGACCGGTCTGCTGGCCGAACCAGGTCGCGCCACCATCTCCCTTCCAGACCAGCCAGCAGTTGCCGGTGGCGGACCGGACGGCCAGGGTCATGCCGCCCCCGGCCCCACCAGCGCTGCCGGTCGAGGCGGCCACGCTGATGGTGGCCGACGAGGCGGAGGGCCCGGCGACGTAGCTGATCGACGGGTCGGAGGCGGCCAGGGCCGAGGCGGTGACCGAGCCGTACCCGCCGGATCCGGCGGCCACGGCATCGGCGGTGGTCAGCGTGGTCTGGAGCGCCTGCTGGGCGCTGAGGTCGTCGGCCGTGCCGACCCCCGGCTGGTTGGACAGCTTGGTGCTGCCGTTCCCGCTGGACTTGAACATGGTGGTGAGGGCCAGCAGGACGAGCAGCGCGGTGACCAGCAGGCTGATGACGGTCACCACCATCGAGAACCCGGGGTCCGACCGGTTGCGGCGTTCGTCGTCCATGGCAGCCCCCGTCCCCTCGGCCCGGTGCCGCGTCCCGGCCCCGGCCAGCCTCGCCGCCCCACGGTAGCGCGGGCACCGGCCCCCGGCCGGGGCGCCGGGTACCCTGGGCCGGTGGCCGACCGGGACGAGCGAGTGCGGGTGCCCCGCCGGGGCCTGGCCCTTCCCGATCCCCGGACCGAGTCGGCCGCACCCGACGAGTTCGACCGCCTGGCCTCCCTGGCCGGGGCGGCCGAGTCGGCCGGGTTCGACTCGGTGTGGGTGGCCGACGGACCGCCGCCGCCCGAGCGGACCCGCCCCGGGGGCGAGTCGGTCTTCGAGCCCTACTCCCTGCTGGGTGCCCTGGCGGTACGGACGCGGCAGGTGGCGCTGGCCGTGCTGCCCGACGGTCCCACCGCACGCCAGCCGTCGATCGTGGCCAAGGTCGTCACCGGCGTCGATGTCATCGCCCACGGGCGGGCGGTGCTGGCGCTTGGCGTCGGGCCCCCTAGCGACCCCGACTCGCTGGCACGGCTGGCCGAGGAGCTCCAGATCTGCCGGGCGCTGCTGGTGGAGGATGCCCCGACCTTCACCGGCGCCCACCACCGGATCGTCGACGCCCCCAACCGCCCCCGGCCGGTGCACCCGGCGGGCCCGGCCCTGGTGGTGGCGTCCGACCGACCGGACGCCCTCGAGCCGGTGGCCCGCTACGCCGACGCCGTGGTAGTCACCGGCGATGCCGGTGCGGTGCGCCGCGCGGCGCTGGCCCTCGAGCGGCACTGCGAGGCCGTCCGGAGAGACCCCGGGGGCGTGGTGGTGCTCTGGCACGGACCGGTGGGGACGGGCGCCGGGACGGGCGACGAGCGCCAAGCGGACCGGCTGGCGTCTCTGGCCGACGCCGGGGCGGCCGGGTTCGTGCTCGACCTGGGCCGCGGGGTCCGGCCGGACGACGTCGTCCGGGCCGGGGACCTCCTCGACCGGACGGCGGCCCGGACGGCTCGATGACCCCGTCCCGATCCGGAGCGGCAGCCGGCGGGTTCGCCGAGGCGGTCGCCAGGGTGGTCGCCTCGATCCCCGAGGGTCAGGTCCTGACCTACGGGGAGGTGGCGGTCGAGGCCGGCCGCGCCGGCGCCGCCCGGGCGGTCGGGGGCGTGCTGGCCGCCTCCGACGGCGCCCTCCCGTGGTGGCGGGTGGTGGCCGCCTCGGGGCGGCTGGTGCCCGGCAACGAGGCCGAGCACGCCCGGCGGCTTCGAGCCGAGGGCGTGGCGGTGGTCGGGGACGGCGGCCGGGTGGCCATGGCTCGGCACTGAGCCGCCCGCCACCCGCCGCCGGCTACTGATCGGCGGGCTGCATCACCACGTGGTCGGCCTTGACCCGGTAGATCACCCGGACCTCGCCCTCGCGGCGCATGGGGTAGGAGTCGACGCCCAGGTACTTCTTGGCCAGGGCGTCGATGTGGGCGTCCGCCCCCTCTTCGGTGGGCACGGCCGTCCCGCGGACGACCACCACGTTGTAGGCGTCCTCGGGGTCGACGACCGAGACGGCCACGTGGGGGTTGCGCTCGAGGTTGGTCTCCTTGGCCCGGCCCTTGGCGGTGTTGAAGATGACGTCGTCGCCGTCCACGTCGATCCAGACCGGGGTGAGCTGCGGCTTGCCGGCGGCGTCGACGGTGGCGACGTTGGCGATCACCGGCCGGTGGAGCAGGGTGCGGGCGGCGTCGGTCAGGGCAGTGGTCATCGGGCGTCCTCCAGTGTCGGGGCTCGGATCGGGCGGTCCCGTCCGGGGCCGCTCGGCCCGACGCTACCGGTCGGCCGCGCCGGCCGTGCTGGTACGGTGCGCCGGTGCGAATCGGCGCCCACGTCAGAGCCGGCAAGGGACTGGTCCCCGCCCTGGACCACGGGGCGGAGATCGGCGCCGAGGTGGTGCAGATCTTCACCCAGAGCCCGAGGATGTGGAAGCCGTCCCAGTACGGACCCGAGGTCCTCGACGGCTACCGGGTGGCCCAGGCCGACCACCCGTCGGTGACCGCCACCTTCTGCCACGCCACCTATCTGATCAACCTGGCCAGCCCGGACCCCGACCTCCTCGAGAAGTCCCGGACCTGTCTCGACGCCAACCTGGCCACGGCCGAGGGCATGGGCGCCGACGGCCTGGTGCTCCACATCGGCAGCCACCGGGGCAGCGGCTTCGACACCGCCCTGCCGGGCATCGTCGACGGCCTGGCGCGGGCCCTCGACTCGGTCGGGTCCCAGGACGAGCCGTGCCCCATCCTCCTCGAGAACGCCGCCGGGGCCGGCGACACCGTGGGCCGCAGCTTCGAGGAGCTGGCCACCGTCATCGAGGCGGCCGGCGGTGACGAGCGCCTGGGCGTCTGCCTCGACACCCAGCACCTCTGGGCCTCGGGCGTGGCCTTCGGCACGGTGGAGGCGGCGGACGACCTGGTCGGCCTGGTGGAGGCCACCGTCGGCCTGCCGCGGCTCCGCTGCCTGCACCTCAACGACTCCAAGGTCGAGTTCGGGGCCAACAAGGACCGCCACGAGAACATCGGGGACGGGACCATCGGCGAGGCGGCGCTGGCCGCCCTCCTCGGCCACCCGTCGCTCCAGGGGCTGCCGGCCATCCTCGAGGTGCCCGGCGAGGGGGACGGGGCGCGGGCCGAGGACATCGTGGCCGCCCGGGGGGCGTGGGAGCGGGGGCTGGCGCTGCGACCCTGAGCCGCCGCCGGCGCCGCCACCGGCCACGGGGCAGTACTGGAAATAAGAACCATTCTCGATTAGAGTGGGGTGAGAAGCCCCACGAGCGAGTCGAGCACCATGGACCCATCTACCCCGCAGCCAACCGTCCGGCGCCACCCCGGCGCCCGGCCCCGCCTGGCCTCCGTCGTGGCGGTCGTCGTCGGCGCCCTGGTCCTCGCCTCGTGCTCGCTGCCGTCCGGTACCGCCGACGCCTTCGGCGGCTCGTCGTCGCCCCGGGTGGTGCGGGTGGTGGCGGCGGAGAACTTCTGGGGGAGCATCGCCGCCCAGCTCGGCGGCCGCCACGCCCGGGTGGTGAGCATCATCACCGATCCCAATACCGATCCCCATGCCTACGAGCCCACCGCCGGCGATGCCCGCACGGTGGCGGCGTCGCAGCTGGTCGTCGAGAACGGCATCGGGTACGACCCGTGGATGCCGAAGCTGCTGGCCGCCGACCAGGGTGGCCAGACCGTGCTCGACGTCGGTGCCGTGGTGGGGGTGGCCGCCGGGGGCAATCCCCACCGCTGGTACGACCCGACCGATGTGCAGCGGGTGATCGACGCCGTGACCGCGGACCTGCAACACCTCGACCCGGCCGATGCCGCCTACTTCGCCGCCCAGCGGACCGCCTACCGCACCGTGGCGCTGGGCCCGTACAACTCGCTGATGGCCTCGATCCGGGCGAGGTACACCGGCACCCCGGTCGGCGCCTCGGAATCGATCTTCGCCATGCTCGCCCCGGCCCTCGGCCTCGACCTCGTGACCCCACCCTCCTTCCTCCGGGCGGTCAGCGAGGGCACCGACGTGTCGGCCGGCGACAAGGAGACCATCGACGCCCAGATCCGGAACCACCTGATCAGGATCTACATCTTCAACAGCCAGAACGTCACCCCCGACGTCCAGGCCCAGCTCCGGGAGGTGGAGGCCGCGCACATCCCCTACACAACGATCACCGAGACCCTGCAGCCCGCCGGTTCGACCTACCAGGCCTGGCAGGTGCGGCAGCTCCAGGGCATACAGGCCGCCCTGGCCCGGGCGGGGGCGTCGTGAGCGGTCCCGGCGCGCCCACCGCCGGGACCGGTACCGCCGGCCCGGCCGCACCGGAGCCGGCCGTCCGGTTCCGCGGCGCCGCCGTCCGCCTGCGGGGTCGGACCATCTGGTCGGCGGTCGATCTCGACGTGGCCGCCGGTGAGTTCGTGGCCATCCTCGGTCCCAACGGGGTGGGGAAGTCCACCATGGTCAAGGTGGCCCTCGGCGTGCTGCCACTGGCGGAGGGGACCGCGTCGATCCTCGGCCGGCCGCCCGGGGCGGCGGGCCGGGAGATCGGGTACCTGCCCCAGCGTCGGAGCTTCGACCCCGGCATGCGGGTCCGCGGCGTCGACGTGGTCCGGCTGGGGAGCGACGGCGAGCGGTGGGGCGTGCCGATCCCCGGTGGCGACCGGTTCCTCCGCTCGCGACGGGAGCAGAAGCGTCGGGTGGACGAGGTGATCGAGATGGTCGGCGCCACCGACTACGCCGAACGACCCATCGGCCAGGTCTCGGGGGGCGAGCAGCAACGGCTGCTCATCGCCCAGGCCCTGGTCCGGCGTCCGCGCCTGCTCCTCCTCGATGAACCGCTCGACAGTCTCGATCTCCCCAACCAGTCCTCGGTGGCGGCCCTGATCTCCCGGATCTGCACCGGGTACGGGGTGACGGTGATGATCGTGGCCCACGACGTCAACCCGATCCTCCCGTACCTCGACCGGGTGGTGTACCTGGCCCACGGCCGGGCGGTCACCGGCACCCCCGAGGAGGTGATCACCTCGCCCACGTTGAGCGGCCTCTACGGGAGCCCCGTCGAGGTGCTCCGCACCTCCGACGGCCGCCTGGTGGTGGTCGGTCAGCCCGAGGCCCCCGCCCACCACGCCGACCGGCACGCCGACGGTCACGGTCACGGTCACGACCATGACCACTGAGGCGGCCGGTGCGGTGGGCGGCCCCGGCTGGAACCCGGCCGGCGACCTGCACCAGCTCTTCGCCTACCACTTCATGGTCAACGCCTTCCGGGCCGGCACCGTCGTGGCGGTGGTGGCCGGGGTGGTCGGCTGGTTCATGGTGCTCCGCCGCCAGAGCTTCGTCGGCCACACCCTGGCGGTGGTCTCCTTCCCGGGCGCGGCCGGCGCCATCTGGCTGGGGGTCAGCGCCACCGCCGGCGCCTTCGCCGGCAGCCTGGCCGCCTCCCTCGTCATCGCCCTGGTCCCCCGGTCGGGGAGCGGCGCGCCCTCCAGCGAGGAGTCGGCGGTGATCGGCACCGTCCAGGCGTTCGCCCTGGCCTGCGGGGTCCTCTTCGTCAGCCTCTACGGCGGCTTCCTCGACAGCCTCACCGGACTGCTCTTCGGGACCTTCCTGGGCATCTCCGACAGCCAGGTGGTCATCCTGGGCGCGGTGGGGGTCGCCGTGCTGGGGGTCCTGGCGGCCATCGGGCGGCCGCTCCTCTTCGCCACCGTGGACGCCGACGTGGCTGCCGCCCGGCGGGTGCCGGTGCGGGTACTGTCCACGGTGTTCCTGGTGGTGCTGGGGTGCACGGCCGCCGAGGTCAGCCAGATCACCGGGGCGCTGCTGGTCTTCGCCCTCCTGGTGATGCCGGCCGCCGCCGCCCAACAGCTGACCGCCCGGCCGGCGGCCAGCCTGGCCCTCACCGTCCTCATCGGGCTGGCCGTCACCTGGCTGGCCCTCGGGGTGGCCTACTTCTCGATCTACCCGGTGGGGTTCTACGTCACCACCTTCGGCTTCGCCGCCTACCTCCTGGCGTCGGGGGCCCGGTGGGCCGTCGGTCGGGCGGGTCCCATCCGGGCGGGTCGGCTTCGTGGGGCACCGGCATGATGGTGCTGCTGGTGGCGCCGCTGTCGGGCCTCGCCCACTTCCTCGACCACCCGTTCCTCCGTTCCGCCCTGCTGGCCGGCACCTTCATCGCGGTGGCCTCGGGGCTGGTGGGCGCGTTCGTGGTCCGTCGGGGGCAGGTCTTCACCGGCGACGCCCTGTCCCACGTGGCCTTCACCGGGGCGCTGGCCGCCCTGGCCTTCGGGATCGACCTGCGGGTGGGCCTCTACGGGGCCTGCATCGTCTTCGCCCTGCTGATGGCCTTCCTGGGGCGGAAGGCCCGGGCCGACGACACCGTCATCGGGAGTGTGTTCGCCTGGATCCTCGGACTCGGTGCCCTGTTCCTGTCCATCTACACCTCCGCCCGCAGCGGCACGGGCGGCCTGGAGGGCAACGCCGGCGTCAACGTCCTCTTCGGTTCGATCTTCGGGCTCACCCCCACCCAGGCGGTGGTCGATTCGGTGGTGGCCGCCGCCGTGTCGGTGGCCCTGGTGGCCATCGCCCGCCCGCTCCTGTTCGCCAGTATCGACGAGCCGGTGGCCTCGGCCCGGGGGGTCCCGGTGCGCCTGTTCGGCTACGCCTTCTTCGTCCTGCTGGGGATCACCGCCGGGGAGGCCACCCAGGTGGTGGGCGCCCTGCTGCTCCTGGGCCTGCTGGCCGCGCCGGGCGGCGCCGCCCAGCGGATCACCGCCCGGCCCTTCGTCGCCCTGTGGGTGTCGGCGGCCATCGCGGTGGCGTCGGTGTGGGCCGGGCTCGCCCTGTCCTACGCCGCCCCCCGGGTGCCGCCCAGCTTCGGCATCCTGGCCGTGGCCACCGGCTGCTACGTGGCGGCGGTGGGGGTGTCGTCGCTCCGGGCGGCCCGGCGCCGGCGGGCCGGACGCGACACCGGGGGGCCGGCGCCGGCACCGGTGGCGGCGGGGATCTCGATCCTGGACTGAGCCGACCGGCCGGAGCGGGCGGCGGGCGGGCCCCCCGGGAGGGGGCAGACTAGGGTCGTCGCCCGGCAGGTCGGGGGGCCGCCCGAGGCAACCGACAGCGAGAGGAGCAGGCCATCACTCCCACCACCCGCACCGAGACGGACTCCATGGGTGCCATCGAGGTTCCGGCCGACCGCTACTACGGGGCCCAGACGGCCCGGTCGCTCCACCACTTCCCCATCGGCATCGACGAGATGCCGCCGCCGCTGATACGGGCGTTCGGCGTCCTGAAGGAGGCCTCGGCGGTGGTCAACGCCGACCTGGGCAAGCTCGCCCCCGAAAAGGCCGAGCTGATCGTCGCCGCCGCCCAGGAGGTGTCCTCGGGGGCCCTCGACGGCCACTTCCCCCTCAAGGTCTGGCAGACCGGCAGCGGCACCCAGACCAACATGAACGTCAACGAGGTGATCTCCAACCGGGCCATCGAGATGGCCGGCGGCGAGATGGGCTCCAAGTCGCCCATCCACCCCAACGACGACGTCAACATGTCCCAGTCGTCCAACGACACCTTCCCGACCGCCATGCACATCGCCGTGGTGGAGGAGCTGACCCACCGCCTGCTGCCGGCGGTGCGCCACCTGCGCGACGCCCTGGCCGCCAAGTCCGACGCCTTCGCCGGCATCACCAAGATCGGCCGGACCCACCTGATGGACGCGGTGCCGCTCACAGTCGGCCAGGAGTTCTCCGGCTACGTGGCCCAGCTCGACGCCGACCTGGCCCGCATCGAGCGCTCGCTCGGCGACCTCTACGAGCTGGCCGCCGGCGGTACCGCGGTGGGCACCGGGCTCAACACCCACCCCGAGTTCGGCAACCGGGTGGCCGAGGCCATCGCGGCGATCACCGAGCTGCCGTTCGTGACCGCCCCCAACAAGTTCGCCGCCCTGGCCGCCCACGACGCCCTGGTGGCCACCAGCGGCACCCTGCGGACCCTGTCGGTGTCGCTGATCAAGATCGCCGACGATCTCCGGTGGCTCGGCTCCGGACCCCGCAGCGGCCTCGGCGAGCTGAACCTGCCCGAGAACGAGCCGGGCTCGTCCATCATGCCGGGGAAGGTCAACCCCACCCAGTGCGAGGCCATGATCATGGTCTGCATCCAGGTGATGGGTGCCGACGCCTCGGTGGCCATCGCCGGGGGTCGGGGCAACCTGGAGCTGAACGTGTGCAAGCCAGTGATCGCCTACAACGTGCTCCACTCGATCACCCTCCTCACCGGGGCGTGCGGGTCGTTCACCGAATTCTGCGTCGACGGGCTCGAGCCCAACGAGCCGCGGATCCGCCAGCACCTGGACAATTCGCTGATGCTGGTGACCGCCCTCAACCCCCTGATCGGCTACGACAACGCCGCCACGGTGGCCAAGAAGGCACACCAGGAGGGCACCACCCTGAAGGAGGCCGCCCTCGAGCTGGGGCTGCTCACCGCCGAGCAGTTCGACGAGGCCGTGCGGCCCGAGTCGATGACCCACCCCTGACCACGGGGCGGCAAGGGGACCGGGCGCCCACCGGCGGGGAGGAGGGGACGTGACGACGACGGGAACGGCACCGACGACGCCCGACCTCCACGGGCTCGACCTCACCGACCTCGACCGGTTCGGGGACGGCTTCCCCGACGACGTCTTCACCCGGCTGCGGGCCGAGGCACCGGTCTGGTGGCACCGTCCGACCCGGCACACGCCCGACGGGGTCGGCTTCTGGGTGGTCAGCTCCCACGAGCTGGTCCGCCGGGCGGCGGGGGATGCCGCCTGGCTGTCGTCCGAGCGGGCCCCGGACGCCGAGGGCGGCGGCACCCTCCTCCAAGACCTCTCCTACGGGTTCGCCCCGGGGGTGCTGCTGAACATGATGGACGACCCCCGCCACCAGCGGATCCGGCGGCTGGTCACCCCGGCGGTGGCCCCGCGGGCGCTGGCCCTCATGGAGGGGGAGCTGCGGGCCCGCTCCCGGGCCATCGTCGAGGCGGTGGCCGACCGGGGTGGGTGCGACTTCCTGACCGACGTGGCCGTCGAGCTGCCCCTGCAGGCCGTGGCCGCCCTGCTCGGGGTGCCCGACGGCGACCGGCACGACCTCCTCCGCTGGTCGAACGCCACGCTGGACCACGAGGGCCGGGAGCTGGGGGCGTCGAGCGGGGCGGCCGAGGCGGCGGCGGCGGCCATGGCCGCCTACGGCGGGCGCCTGCTGGCCGAGAAGCACCACCGGCCCTCGGGCGACCTGCTGTCGGTGGTGGCGACCGCCGGCATCGCGGGGGAGGACGGCGCCGAGCGACCGCTCTCCGATCTCGAGCTCCTGATGTTCTTCAACCTCCTGGTGGTGGCGGGCAGCGAGACGACCCGGAACGCCATCGCCCTCGGGATGGTGGCGCTCATCGAGCACCCCGACCAGCTCGCCGGGCTCCGGGACGACCGGGCGCGGATGGACGGGGCCGTGGAGGAGATCCTCCGGTGGACCACCGCCACCCTGTACAACCGGCGGACGGCGACCCGGGACGGGGAGCTCGGCGGCACCACCATCCGACGGGGGGACAAGGTGACGCTGTGGTGGCCGTCGGCCAACCGCGACGAGGCCGTCTTCGACGATCCGTTCGTCTTCGACATCACCCGGGACCCCAACCCGCACCTGACGTTCGGCTTCCGGACCCACCACTGCCTGGGTGCCAACCTGGCCCGCCTCGAGATCCGGTGCCTCCTCGACGAGCTGCTCGACCGGCTCGAGGGGTTCGCCCTGGCCGGCCCGGTGTCGAGGGTCCGGACCAACAAGCACGCCGGCGTCCGGTCGGTCCCGATGACGTTCACCCGCCGGCGGGGGAACTGACGCACCGTCAGAGAGGCGGTATGCTCGCCACCGAAGCTGGACACGTGTCCAAATCCCGTCCCGCGGCTGCCCCGGCACCGCCGGCCGGGTCCGTCCCGACCTCCTGGGGGAGACCGTGAGCGCACCGCCCACCGACCTGAGCATCGGACTGACCGACGGCACCTTCTACGGGGGCGACCCGTTCCCGGCCTTCGCCTGGATGCGCGAGCACGCCCCCGCCTACTACGACGAGCGGTCCGGCGTGTGGGGCATCACCCGCCACGCCGACGTCAAGGAGATCGCCAAGGACCCCGAGACGTTCTCCAACGCCGGGGGCATCCGGCCGGACAGCGACGCCCTGCCGATGATGATCGACTTCGACGCCCCCGAGCACGTCCGCCGGCGGCGCCTGGTCAGCGAGGGCTTCACGCCCAAGCGCATCCGGGAGGCGGAGACCGGCATCCGCGAGGTCTGCGACGCCATCATCGACAAGGTGTGCGAGTCCGGCACCGCCGACTTCGTGCGCGACATCGCCGCCCCGCTGCCGATGATCGTCATCGGCGACCTGCTGGGCGTCGCCCCCGATGACCGGGACGACCTGCTGCGGTGGTCCGACGACATGCTGAAGGCACTGGGCTCGCCCGATCCCGGGGCCATGGACATGGCCACCATGGCCGCCATCAAGTACGCCGGCTACATCACCGACGTCATCGAGCAGCGCCGGCGCGACCGCCAGTCCTCCGATCTGGTCGGCACCCTGGTCCACGCCGAGATCGACGGCGACCGCCTCGATCAGGAGTCGCTCATCTACGAGTCGCTGCTCATCCTCATCGGCGGCGACGAGACCACCCGGCACGTCATCAGCGGGGGGATGTACCAGCTGCTCACCCACCCCGATCAGCTCGAGGCCCTCCGGGCCGACCGGTCGCTGATGACCACCGCGGTGGAGGAGATGCTCCGATGGGTGTCGCCCATCAAGAACATGGCCCGGACGGTCACCCGGGACGTGGAGCTCCACGGGGAGACCCTCCGGAAGGGCCAGAAGCTGCTGCTCCTCTACCCCTCGGCCAACCGCGACGAGCGGGTCTTCGAGTCGCCCGGGACCTTCGACATCACCCGGAGCCCCAACGACCACGTGGCCTTCGGCTTCGGCTCCCACTTCTGCCTCGGCAACCGGCTGGCCCGCCTGGAGCTGGCCGTGATGTTCGACCGGCTCCTCGACCGGCTGCCCGACCTGGCCCTGGCCGGGGGCGGCGAGCCGCCCCGCCGGGAGGCCAATTTCGTCTCGGGCTACGAGTCGATGCCGGTGACCTTCACCCCGGTGGCGCCGGCGGGCTGAACCGGCCGTTGGACCGGCCGGGCACGGCGGTGGCACGCTGGGGGCATGCGCGACGCGGTCATCCCCGAGGACGAGCTGCGGGCGCTCCTCGACGCCGGGGACGCCCCGGACTGGCACCTGCTGGGCGGACACCTGGTCAAGACCGTGACGTGCCATGACTTCCTGGCGGCCCTGGACTACGTGGGGGAGGTGGGGGCGCTGGCCGAGGCGGCGGACCACCACCCCGACATCGACATCCGGTACCACCGGGTGACGCTGTCGCTGATCACCCACGACTCCGACGGCATCACCCGTCGCGATCTGGACCTGGCCCGGCGCATCGACGGGGTGAGCACCGGCCTGACCTGACGCCGCCTCCCCGGACCCGGCTCCCGGCGGGCCGTCATTCAGGCCGCGCCGACCCAGCTGACGCCGATGATCTCGGCGCCGCCGTGGGAGCCGATCACGGCCCCGAGCTCGCCGACCCGCAACGACGTGCGCGGGAACCGGGCGGCGATGAGGTCGAGGAAGTCCTCGAGGTCGGGGGCGCCACCGTGCATCACCGCCACCTGGTCGATGGCGCCGGCACCCACCATGCGCTCGTAGAGGAAGTGCAGGGCCCGCTTCCGGGTGCGGGCCTTGCCCGCCTCCTCCACCTCGCCGCCGGTGATGTCGATGATCGGCTTGATGGAGAGGACCGAGCCCAGCATGGCCCTCGCCCCACCGATGCGACCGCCCTTCTTGAGGTTCTCGAGGGTGTTGAGGGTGGCGAACACGTGGGTCCGCTCCACCAGGCCGGTGACCTGCCGGAGCACGGCGTCGAGGCCGGTTCCGGCGCTGGTGGCGGCGTCGAGGACCATGGTCCCGAGGCCGCTGGACACCGACCGGCTGTCCACCACGTGGATGGGCATGCCGCCACGGTGGGCCGACGCTGCCGTCCGGGCCGACTGGAGGGTGTTGGACAGCGCTCCGGAGAGCGACAGGCAGACGACCGCCTCGGCGCCGGCCTCCTGGGCCTGGTCGAAGGCCTGCCCGAACGCCCCGGGGGAGGGGCAGGCGGTCTGGGGCAGTTCCTCGGCCACCGCCATCCGCTTGTAGAAGTCGTCGACGCTGAGCTCGGTCCGGTCGGCGAACTCCTCGTGGCCGATCCGGGCGGTGAGCGGCACGATGGCCACGTCGAGGCCGTCAGTGTCCTCGGGCGTGAGGTCGGACGAACTGTCGGTCACGATATGGACTCCGGGCACCGGGCCTCCTCTCGGGGCGCCGACGGCGCCACTCCCAGCATGGCCCGGTTCCGGTCGGTCCGACGGTCGGGTCGGCCGGACGCCGCCGCCCCGGCCGGTCAGCCCACCGGGAGGTCCCAGAGCGGGAACCACCGGTCGAGCTCCGGCTCGATGGCCAGGTCGTCCGCCACCAGGCTCTTCAGCTTCAGCTCGGCGGCGTTGTCCCGGTGCTCCTTGCCGTCGGGGATGAAGGGGTAGAAGGTGCCCCGCTTGAACAGGTACACCAGGTACGAGGTCGAGGGGACCACGGCGGTGGGCCCCAGCAGGGTGGCGCCGTCCACCCCCGACGGCAGCGCGGCGGCCCCGGTGTCGCCGGGCACCGGGGCCAGCCCGAAGACCGAGCAGAGCAGCTGCGGGCCCCAGCCGGCGTCGGACAGCGACGAGTTGACCAGGTGGACCTGGGAGACCAGGGCCTCCACGTCGGGGTTCTCCACCACCACCCAGTGGTAGCCGTAGCTGTCCTGTTGGGCCCGGAGGGTGCCGCCGCCGTCCATGTCGAGCAGCTTCATGACCTCCGTCTGCATGTCGGCGAAGGACTGGCCGGTGGGTGGCTTGTAGCAGACGCCGGCCCGCCCGGAGCTGGCGATCCCCGCCGCGCTCTGGAGGGTGATGGTCGCCGAGGGGAGGCCGAAGAGGGAGTCGAGGTTGGCCTGGACGGGCTTGGACCGGCCGAGCAGCGTGTTCAGCAGTCCCACGGCAGTCCGCTCAGGCCGGACGGCCGAGCTCGGCCTCGATGCGGGCGAGCTGGGCGAGTCGCTGGTCGAGCGAGGGGTGCGTCGAGAAGATGGTGGAGAGGCTGACGCCCTTTCCGGCGATGGCCGGGGTGAAGAAGAAGGCGTTGAACCCCTCGGTGGACCGGAGGTCGCGGGTCGGGATGCGCGAGAGGTCCCCGGTCACCTTCACCAGCGCCGAGGCCAGCACCGAGGGCTGGCCGGTCAGCAGCGCCCCCGAGCGGTCGGCGGCCAGCTCGCGGTAGCGCGACAGCGCCCGGGTCAGCAGGAAGCTGATGGCGTAGACGACCACCGAGACCACCAGGACGGCCATCTCGATCAGGGCGGTCTGGTCGGCACCGTTGTTGTTGTTGTTGCCGCCCCCCCGGTTGTCCCCGCCGAAGCCGCCCATCATCCCGGTCCAGAGCATCACCCGGGTCACCAGTCCGGCGATGATGCCGAGGAAGCTGGCGATGGTCATGACGGCCACGTCGCGGTGGGCCACGTGGGAGAGCTCGTGGGCCAGCACCGCCTCGAGCTCGGGCTCGTCGAGCCGACGCATCAGGCCACGGGTGGCGCAGACCACTGCGGTGTTGGGGCTGCGGCCGGTGGCGAAGGCGTTGGGGACGTCGGTGTCGGCGATGGCCACCCGGGGCTTCTTCATGTCGGCCAGGGCGCACAGCCGGTCGATGACCCCGTGGAGCTGGGGCTCCTGTTCGGGGGTGACCAGGCGGCCGCCCATGCCGAACAGGGCGATCTTGTCCGAGAACCAGTACTGGGCGAAGAGGAGGGCAGCGGCCAGGGCGAGGACCAGCACGTAGGAGATGCCCACGGCGATGAGGATGCCGATGACCGCCCCGTAGAGGACGACGATCATCAGGCCGGTGGTGAACATCCGCACGGTGAGGCCGTGATCGGACGGGATGTTGCGGGCGGTGCTCACGTGGGTCAGCTCACCCCTCGTCGGATCGGCCGGCCTCGGCCAGCAGGCGTCGGGTCTCCTCCAGCGAGGCGTCGGCGAAGGGCACCACCAGCACGGAGGGGACGAAGGCATCGTCGGCCAGCTCCTGGCCGACCTTGCGCACCTCGTCGGTCAGGGCCTGCAGCGCCCGGACGAAGGCCTCCTCGTCGCCGGCGTCCACCGCCCGCACCAGGTCGTTGTCGAGCTCGTCGAGGTGCGCCTGGTTCGACTCGGCGACCTCGTACTGCCCCTCGCCCAGGATCCGGACGATCACGACCCGGCCTCCGGGGTCTCCTCGGCCGGCGCCGCCGGGGTGTTGGCGGCGGGGAGCTGGGCGGACGGGGCGGCGGCGCCCAGCTCGGCCTTCATGGCGGCGAGCTCGTTGTCCACCGCGTCGGTGGACTGGACCTTGTCCAGCTCGGCCTGGATGTCGTCGACCGGCTGGCTGAGGTTGGTGAGGGCCCCCGAGGCCAGCAGCTCGTCCATGGCACCCGCCCGGGCCTGCATGCTGTCGATCTTGTCCTGGGCCCGCTGCATCGACATACCGGCATCGCTCATCGACTCGGAGATGCCCGACACGGCCTCGCCGATCTTCGTCTGGGCCTCGGCCGCCGTGTAGGTGGCCTTCATCGTCTCCTTCTTGGTGCGGAAGGAGTCCACCTGGGCCTGGAGCTTCTTGGCGGTGTCGATCAGCTTGGCCTCCTGGCCGGCCACCTGCTCGTGCTGGGTCTGGAGCTCGGTGAGCTGCTCGGCCAGCGCCGCCCGACGGGCCAGGGCCTCGCGGGCCAGGGCCTCGTTGTCCTGACCGAGGGCGGCCTTGGCCTGCTGCTGGAGCTTGTCGGCCTGCTGCTGGATCTGCCCGGCCTGGAGCTCGATGCGCTTCTTGGCCGTGGTGACGTCGGCCACGCTGCGACGGACCTTCTGGAGGCTCTCGAGCTGCTTCTGGTACGAGAGGTCGAGTGACTCCCTCGGGTCCTCGGCCTTGTCGAGCAGCTTGTTGGCCTTCGCCTGGAAGATCCCAGACATCCGCTTCATGACGCCCATGGTGATGGGACCTCCCTCGTTCGACGCCTGTGGAGCTTAGGGGCTCGGTGCCCGGTAGCGTGATCGCCGTGCCCGAACCGCTCTGCCTCCTGACCGTACATGCCCACCCGGACGACGAGTCGTCCAAGGGGGCCGGATCCGTCGCCCGCTACCACCACCAGGGCGTCCGCACCGTCCTGGTCTGCTGCACCGGCGGGGAGGAGGGGGACATCCTCAACCCGGCGCTGGACACCCCCGACATCCGGGCGGACCTGCCGGCGCGCCGCCGCGACGAGCTGGCCCGGGCCACCGCCATCATCGGCTACGACGAGGTCGACATGCTCGGCTACCGCGACTCGGGCATGCCCGACACCGAGGCCAACGCCCGGCCCGACAGCTTCGCCCAGGCCCCGCAGGACGAGGCCGTGGGCCGGCTGGTGGCCATCGTGCGCCGGACCCGGCCCCAGGTGATGGTCGTCTACGGGGACGAGCAGTCGGGCTATCCGCACCCCGACCACCTCCGGGTCCACGAGATCGGGGTCCTCGCCTTCGACGCGGCCGGCGACCCGGACCGGTTCCCCGAGGCCGGGGCGCCCTATCAGCCGCAGAAGCTCTACTACACCGGCTTCTCGGCCCGGCGCTTCCGGGACATCCACGAGAAGTTCGTGGAGCTGGGGCTCGAGTCGCCGTTCGACGAGGCCTGGCAGCAGCGGTGGGAGGCGATCCCCGAGCCGCCCCTCACCACCTCGGTGGACGTGACCGGATTCGCCGGGGTCCGGCGCGAGGCGCTCCTCGCCCACGCCACCCAGGTGGACCCGGCGTCGCCCTTCTGGTTCGGGCTCCCCCCCGAGGTGATGGACTCGATCCACACCGCCGACGAATACCAGCTGGCCAAGGTGGCCACCATCACGCCGGGTGGCGCCGTGGAGATCGTCGACGTCGACGCCGCCGCCATGGGGATGGTCGAGGACGACCTGTTCGCCGGGGTGCCGGGGGCCGGGGACGACGGGGGAGCGGACGGGTGAGCCGCTGGCTCACCGACGAGTGGTTCGGCGAATGCCTGGCCCTGGCCGCCGACCAGCCGACCCGGCCGGGGTTGGACGGCCGGATCCAGATCGAGGTGACCGGCGGCCCCGACGGCGACGTGCACGCCTACTGGGAGCTCGCCGACGGCCGGCCGGTCGGGGGTGGACCCGGGAGGACCGACGGGCCGGACCTGACGCTCACCGCCGGGTGGGACGAGGCGGTGGCCATGGAACGGGGGGCCCTCGATCCCAACGTCGCCTACATGCGGGGGAGCCTGAAGGCGGCCGGCTCCATGGAGCTGCTGCTGGCCCTGTTGCCCCTGGCCGCCACCCCGGCCTACCGCGAGCGGCGGCGACGGATCGCCGGACTCACCGAGTTCTGAGCGGGCCGATGGTGCCGGGGTTGGCGCCCCCGAGGAATGGCAGGTGGATGGTCCCCGCGCTCTGCAGCAGGATCAGGATCACCGACACCACCAGGAACACCACCAGCAGCACCACCAGGACGGGCTGGACCTGCCGCCAGGTGATCCGGCCGGCCACGTCGTCCCGGGGGACGGCCAGGGGGCTGGCCACCACCGTGGTGACCGCCGGGGCACCGGTGGGACCCTGGTGGTCCACGGCGAGGGCGGCGATCCGCGGGCCGAGCGTGGCGGCATCGCCCCCCGGCAGCAGGAACCGGTAGGTGGCGAAGGGGGTCCGGAGGCTGATCAGGGCACCGTCCTGGAGGTGGGGGAGCGGCCGGTTGGTGGCATCGGGGTCGATGACCACGGTCGGGGCCGGGTCGTCCTCCTCCCGGTGCAGCTCCGGGTCGACCCACCACTCGGGGGTCACCTCGCCGTTCCACGGCTCCACCAGGTGGGTGGTCAGTGACACCCAGGGAAGGACCCGCGGTCGGTCGGCCGCCGTGCTGACCTGGACGCCGTGCTCGTCGAAGACCAGGGTGATCCCGTCGAGCTGGAGCGGATTGGCGCCGTCGCTGCCGAGCAACAGGAGGCCGTCGAGCCGGAAGGCGGTCGGGGGTGGCGACGGGTTGCCCGGTGCGCCACCGCTCGACTTGTCCCGTTCGACCACCTCTGCTCCCATCGGTGACCGGACAGCGTACCGTCGCCACCCCGGCCGGTGGTGCCTCGGGGCTCAGCCCCGCCGCATGGCGTCGCGCAGGGGGCGGAACCCGATGGGGACCACCCCGGCCTCCGCGATGGCCTGCCCGAGGCCACGGTCGTCCACCAGCACGATGTGGTTGGCGACGCGTTCGCCCCAGTCGCCGGTGATGGCCCGGAGCTCCGGGGTGTCGACGGCCGGGCGCAGGGTGACCTCGGTCAGGCCGGGCTCCAGGGTGGGGAGGAGCTCGAGCAGCGCCTCGCGGGGGTGGCGTTCCGGGAGGGTGACGAACCGGTCGGCGAACAGCACGCCCTCGTCGGCGGCCAGCTGTCGGAAGGGGAAGCCGATGTTGGGCTCCGCCTCGGCCCCCAGCATGCGGAGGGGGAGACCGAAGTCGACGGCCAGCTCGAGGTAGATGTCGAAGAATTCGGGCCGAAGGAGCATGGCGTCGAGGTGGGTGTCGAGGTGGCTGACGTCGAAGCCCCACAGGACGGCCCGCTCCACCTGGGCCCGGGCCTCGCGGCGCACCTCGTCGAGGTCGGCGTGGTCCCAGAGGTCGGTGGCCGTGCGGGGGAACCCGCCGTCCCCGTCGAGAAGGGACGGGGCCTGGGTGATCGGGCCCCACCGGTAGAGGTCGTGCTCGGCGTTGAGGGCGAGTCGCACCCCGACGTCGTCGCCCCGGTAGCGGGCGGCGGCCTCCCGCGCCCAGGGGGCCGGGACCAGCAGCGAGGCGGCGGTGCCGATCCCCTCGCGGAGGGACTGGAACACCGCCACGTTGGCGGCGTGGCAGAAGCCGAGCTCGGCACAGTGGAGGAGCAGCAACCTGGCATCCGCCGGGAAGTCGAGGCGCTCGGCGACGGTCGGCATGGCTCCGACCGTAGTTGGTGGCGGTCTCAGGCGGCGCGCCAGGAGCCCGTCCGGCGGTCGCGGCCACCGGGGGCGCCGGTCGCCGGTTTGGGACCGCCGAGGAGGGCCCGGGCGGCGGCGATGCCGCGCCGGCCCCGTCGCCGGGTCTCGTCGTCGAGGCGCCAGTCGGGGGCCGGCCCGGCGTCGCCGGCGGTGGCCACCGGCGGGAGGGGGAGCTCGAGCTGGAGCGCCAGGTTCCGCTTGGTGTGGCTGGTGGTCATGGGTCCAGGATGACGGGAGGGTGTATTACGGGGGCCATGAGCGAGGACAGGGACGCAGACGGGGGCACGCGGCGCTACGGCATCACGGTGCCGTTCGACGGGGTGACGTTGCCGGATCACCGCAGGTGGTACCGCGAATTGGTCGAGCTGGGCTACACCGACGTGTGGTCGGCGGAGACCGACGGCACCGACGGGCTGACCCCCCTGGCGCTGGCGGCCGCCTGGGAGCCCGAACTCCGGCTGGGGGTGGCCATCATCCCCGCCTACACCCGGGGGCCGGCGCTGCTGGCCCAGAGCGCCGCGTCCCTGGCCGAGGCGGCCCCCGGGCGGTTCGCCTTCGGCCTCGGGACGTCCTCGGACGTGATCGTCAGCCGGTGGAACGCCGCCGAGTTCACCGAACCGTACAAGCGGGTCCGGGACACCATCCGGTTCCTGCGCTCGGCGCTGGCCGGCGAGAAGGTCGACCACGAGTACGACACCTTCACCGTGCGCGGCTTCCGACTCTCCCGACCGGTGGAGCACCCGCCGCCGATCTTCCTGGCCGCCCTGCGGCCGGGCATGCTCCGGCTGGCCGGCCGTGAGGCGGACGGGGCCATCATCAACTGGCTGTCGGCCGAGGATGTGGCGACCGTGGTCCCCGAGATCGGCGCCGACATCCCGGTGGCAGCCCGGATCTTCGTCTGCCCGTCCGAGGACATCGACACGGTGCGCATGGTCGGCCGGCGGATGATCGCCGCCTACCTCAACGTCGGCGTCTACGCCGAGTTCCACCGTTGGCTGGGACGGGGCTCGGCCCTCGAGCCGATGTGGGAGGCGTGGCAGGCCGGGGACCGCAAGCGCGCCCTCGAGGTGATCCCCGACGAGGTCGTGGACTCCCTCCTCGTCCACGGCTCGTTCGAGGAGTGCCGGCAGCACGTGGGTCGATACGTGGCCAACGGGGTCGACATCCCGGTGATGGCCGTGCTCCCCATCGGGGTGACGCTGGAGGAGGCGGTGCGGGGGCTGGCGCCACCCTGGGACGCCGGGTAGCTGCCGGGGCAGCCGGGCAACCCCGGTATCAGGGGGACGGGGCAGCCGCTGGGCTGCTCCTCCGTCGGATTATCAGACCGTCACCGATCAACACTTCTGCCACGGTTCCACGGGTGATCGTCGGCGGGTCATCGGGGGAGGGTTGGTCGAACACGGCCGGGCGATGCCCTGAACGGTGCCCGCTACACGTTCCTCGAGATGTCGAACCCCCATCCGCAGCCATCCGATGCTGGCAGCCTCGAGCTTCCGGTGGACGGGTGGCCGAGGCGCGCCAGGCCGTTGCCCCCGCACGGCGAGATGGTGATCGACGATCTCCTGCCTGATGAAGGCGCTGCCTTCCTCGCCACGCTGAAGGCGTGACCACTCAGGCATCACGTGGGCCCATCGTCATCGACACGGACGTGTTCGGGGCAGCCCTGATCCCAGGGTCGCGCCTTGCCCAGCCCTACGAGCCGGTCATCGTCGGAAGGCCGGCATTCATTTCCTTCCAGGAGCCTGTTGCAGAAACCTCCTCGGGCCAATCTGAGAAAGTCCAGGTGACGCGCGCGTGATTGCCACCATCTGACCGCGCCGGCCGAACAGAATTGTGCATGGCCTACAACTTCTTGGCTGTCGAGC
>Ga0209012_1000618_pt1 | contig 46106 bp, 44 predicted proteins | sample RS3BMetagenome_FD_184735 | JGI IMG/M metagenome (GOLD analysis project Ga0209012, IMG submission 184735) | Ferric oxide microbial mat and aquatic microbial communities from Rainbow Spring, Yellowstone National Park, USA - RS3B (SPAdes) (version 3) ...
GCAATGAGAAATTATTCTACAATAATGGAATATCTTGTTGAGCTATTCAAAGTTAAGGAGGTAGATGAGACTATAGCCTATGAGCTCGCAAACATGCCTGGCAGCACAGGGGCTGCAGCCCTTCTAAAGGCAGAGGATTATGATTCAAAAGGCAGCTACGATGTGCTGATAATGGATATGGTACCTTCGGGTGAAGCACTTAGGCTACTTTACCTTCCTTACCTGATAGGAAGGTTCAGCAGAAGGCTGATGAAGATGATTGCACCTGCAGCTAACCTTGGAAGAATGCTGGAACCAATAACTGGAATGCCAGTTCCATCACGTAAGGTCATAGACAAACAGGTTGAATTGCTGGACAAGATGGAGTCTGTGAGAAGAATGTTAACAGACTACAGCAAGACCAGCGTAAGGCTGGTTATGAATCCTGATACATTCAGTATAATGAACGCAAAGAGGACATACATGCAATCTAGCATATATGGGATCAATACAGACCTAGCTATAATAAACAAAATAATGCCTGAATCAGTGAAGGACCCTTACCTTACAAAGCTGATAAAGACGCAGCAAGAAAACACAGTAATGGCACTTAACGACTTCAAGCCACTGCCTGTTAAGAAACTTATTCTCTACAGAGAGGAGCTGAAGGGCTTCGAACTTTTGAGGAAAGCAGCTGATGACCTCTTTGGCGACGAAGACCCCGCAAAGGTATACTATTCTGGCAAGCCACTTCAAGTACTGACAAAGAAGGACGGAATAGAATTGGTGATGAACGCAAGTCTTCCTTCAAAGGATGATATAGAGGTTGAAAGAATAGGAGATGAATTAATTCTTCATCTCCAGATGGACTTTGGTCGTTCCGAAGTTCTGATACCATTACCAGCAATAACTTTCAAATATAAACTAAAAGGAGCCAAGCTTATTAACAACGCTCTCCACATTTCCTTCGGGGAGTAGAATTGGAGAAAGAAGAGTCTGCGAGAAGCAGAAGAAGGATGCCATATCCGTTTGTCCCCTTGCCTATACCCATCTTTTTACCCCTTACACCGAAACATTTCGATGAATTTATCGAAAGAGTCTGGCCTTCCGAGTATTATGATTCTTTAATTCATCTCAGAAATGCAAGAATAGAATTGTTGAAAGCTGTGAATTCTGCAATAAACAAGAGAATAGAGGATTTGGAGAAGCAGCAGAGAGAGTCAAGGCCTCAAAAGGAAAAAGTAAAGGTCTCATAACAGCTTAATTGACAAATTCAGGGTAAACCTCTTCACAAAAAAGCTCAATACTGCTCAAAACATCTTCATGTTCAATATTGCCAAAGTCCATATATGGCATGAAATAGTTTGCTCCAGTCAAGTTGATAGCTTTCTTTATCTTCTTTGAAACTGTATCTGGAGAGCCTGCTATAGCGATCTCGTTTGCGAGTATATAGTCTGGGTCTTCAAAAAGATAGACGTCAAAAGGGCTGTAGCCATCTCTTTTCTTAGCATAAGACTTAACAGAAGGTTTGAAAAGAAACCTTTCGTCTCTACCATAATTAATCAAGGCAGGTCTTACCTTTTTTATCGCCTGCTGTTCAGACCCTGCAATAAAGAGATGCCTCACCAGGCCTACCTTAGGCATTTTATCTTTAACTCTGAAATTAGCCCAGTAATTATCAAAGGCCATCTTTATCCTGTCGTATGTGTCAAAGATCCAGGCTGTGTTAAAGCCATGTTCACCAAGCCACTTCATCGTTTCTGAATTCCTTGAGGGAATCCAGATTGGTGGATGGGGCTTCTGAAGTGTTTTCAGCAACACAGGTACATCATTGTAGCTGAAATACTTCCCTTTGAAGCTGAATCTTTCAGACTTGTTTGTGAAGTATTCAAGAAGCATGGTAAGTGCTTCCCTGCTAACAACCCTGGCCTCATCTGCATCAAGACTAAAGAGCTCCAGCTCGAGTTCAGAGATACCGCTTCCAAACCCCACATCTAGTCTTCCCGAAGTGATATGGTCGAGCATTGCAATCTCTTCTGCAAGCATCAAAGGGTTCCTTAATGGCAGCACATAGACCAATGCACCAAATCTGATTCTTGATGCAATCTGAGAAAGAGCAGAAATGAGAACGCTCTGTGATGGGTTTGCAGAAAGCCTTGTGAAATGCCTCTCAATACTGAAAAAAGTATCAAAGCAGCCTAGCTTATCTGCAAGCTTTACTATCTCAAACTTTTCCTTCAGCATAGTATCATAATCCTTCTTTTCCGGCCATTCCAGATGGTCAAAAAGGCCAAAACCTATTTTCAATTTCTAACACCAGACATTAGCTATAAGCTGCATATCAGATTATCTTCAGATACAACAGCTTCACGCGAAAAATTCTATTCAGTATAATTGTCGTTAATTAACTTCTCAGCAGTAAACAGCCTTGCACCATTTGCATTCAGCAATTCTGATTTCACCTCTGTGAATCCATTTTTTAACAACTGCTTTTCAATTGTCATCTCCCAGTCAGATGTTGCTATTATTCTGGGCAACTCCCTGAGGGTGGGGCCAAGATTCTTAGCTAAAATAGCTGCCAGTCTGCCAAGAAAAGGTAATATTGCAAACACATAAATATAGTGAAGGCTTGCAGTGTTGGTCGGTTTAGCAAAGTCGTACAAAACCAGCCTTCCGTGCTTCTTTAGAGCTGAGGAAACTTGCTTGCAGAAGATATTTTGCCTGCAATATTTTGCAACATAGCATGATACCACAACGTCAAACGAGCAATCCCTGAATGGTAGCTTTTCCGCGTCTGCTAGTACCAGGTCATCGATGCATCTTAATTTCTTATTCACACAGACCTTCAACATCTCCTCTGACATATCTATTCCAATGAATCTAGGCACTGTATAATTCTGATAAAACTGCTGGAGAAGGCCAGTTCCAATACCAATATCAAGCACTAAATCACGACTTCTAAGGTTAGATAGATTCAAGAGCTTTGTCTTCCACTTTAGGTCCTGAAAGAATGTCAGGTAAAGGACAACCTTATCATAACTGGTATAAAGAGTAGAGAAGATTGTCCTTGCAACTTCCTTTGCCTGATTGAGGTTATTTTTATAATTCAAATATGCGCGCGAGGAAACCCACACTCTTTTGGGGGTAGGATGAAAGCGAGTCTTTAAATATGTTAGTATTTCATATTTTCCTGACAAAGTTTGAATGATCCTGACCAACCGACGGCGGGCTCAGTAGTCATCTGACAAAGCACAGTGAAATGATTGGAGACAAAGCCTCAAGGCAGGTGTCGTGTCCAATGAGCTCACTAAGCCAATGCACCATGCAAGACCTTGGCAAAGGGTGTGGCTGCAAAGCCCTGTAGAATGAAGCAGGAAGCTTACGACTTGGCTCGTGGAAAGACATCACAATTCAAACCATAATTTCTTTATAAAAGACATATTTATCAAAATGACGATGAAGCCCCCTGTAGAACCAGACCTTTTTGGTTTCTGGAAGAGAAACGTTTGGCTATATGGCCTTAGGGTTCCCTTCAGTCTGATATTCCTTTGCTGGATAACCTTCTCTCAGGCTTTATCCCCTACGTTCAGCTTTGAGAAATACTTTTATCTATCAGCAGCCTCTTTCTTCGGCCTTGTCATAGGAGCTCATTATATTGACATAGCAACAAGTAAGAAGAAATTTTCTCCTTACTTCGCCATACCTTCGAAACCTATGCTTATAGCTGGTGTATTGTCTGTTTTGCTAGGAGTACTAATCGGGATATACATCGCTTTTAAATGGGACTTGCCGTATTTTCTCATTTTTGTTGCTGTAGAAGGTTTTGCTGCAATAGCATATCCTCGCGAAAGACCGAAAATAGCACATTCTTATCCTGCCTTTGGAATTACGTGGGGCTTTTTGCCTGTTCTGGCTTCATACTATGTTCAGGCAGGAAATATCTCAGTTCTGTCTCTAGCTGTCTCTCTCTTCACAGGTATGATGGTTGTAATGATGCACCATCTAGCTATAATGACCAGGGAGTCTCAGGATTGGAAGAATGCGGTTACTCTTTTCAACCTCTATAAGTATGGCGTCTATATTCTCGGCTTACTATCGCTTCTTTCATTATTACTGAAAATGTAGAAAGCTGTAATTTCGGCACTCGTATTACCTAAAACAAGGATTAATTTTTTGTAATATAAATCAACATGTTACGTATCTCTCCACATCTTATGACATTTAACAGCATGACTTTTATGCAAATGATTACAGCTCCTCTGTTAAGTTGGCAACAAAAAGCAGGAAAGGGTTCAAATCATTCATTCTCATAATTCTTGGAGGATTAGTTAACACCCCCTTTTTGCTTTACATATTATACTCAATATTTCCGTCACTGTTAATATTTATCAGAATTCCTCTCTTGCTGCCAAATAACATAATAGTTCTCTCAATCGTTTATTTTTTCCTTGGTATAATATACTGCACTTCAGCCACTCTTCTTTCTAGACCAAAGAAGATAATATCGCCTATTTACACTCAGTTTGTCTCTTTTGTCTTACTGTACCTTTTTGTTATAGTAAGAATGTATTATATTGGAATAGCTGGCAACCTCTATCTTTTCAATGCATCCATTTTGCTTGTTCTGATTCTTTCGCTATCATCTGCCTTCGGTTTGGCTCAGACCCCTCTGCTCAGATTTCTAACAGGGATAAACGGAAACAGGGAAGACCTTAACATCAAATCTTTTACAGTCAATGCAAGAATCGATTCTTTATCCTCTCTTTTTCAGCAGCTCGAAGTTGCAAAAGCATTAAACATCAAGGGTTCTAAAAGATTAGATTCTGGTATAATATATCAGCTAGATAATGCAGCAGACAAGGTGAAAAAGATACTTATCTTAAGGGACCCTGATTACGAGGGGAGAACCCAAGTTGCAATTGCTCAGTATAAGATTGGTTACTTTGCTATAGAGCGATTGAAGGAGGATGAATCAAACGCAATAATTCGCCCGCTCGAATTAGCATTGCAGCATGCTAACTACGAAGTTTTAGAAGGCTATGAAGCATCTGTAGCAGAAGAGATTTTGTCCAGAGAATCGCTTAAAGCTACTGAGCCGGCACTTGTTTCATGGGACTCTCTTCACGGATATGAGAAAACAACTCTGATTTCCCTTTCTGCTATAATTTTAATTCTTTTTTTGATGTGGTATTTTGTTCAGTTATCTGTTATCTATTTCTATCTTCTGCTTTCACTCTTCGGTTCCTCTCTTCTCTTTTTCTTCATACAGTTCGGGTTGAAAAAGCATTTCGATTGATATGTCATCTGAAAAGTCTGTGCTAATGCGTTTATTAATCTGTCACTTTTACTGTTGATACTAGGGCAGTGATTGCCTTGGCAAGAGCATTGAAGCCAGTTGTACTTTGGATTGTTTATCTATTGCTTTTCATAGGTTTGCTACTTGGCTCACTGCAGTGGGCTGGCTATTTGGGCAGTATAGCTAATGGAATACAGGTAGGCTATTCCGTCGCAGTGCTGATATGGCTCTCATCAATATTTTCATTGGTAGCTGCTCTTTTCCTTGTTCTCTTATTTATTTTACATAGCAGGGGCATATCATTTATTTCGGTCATCTCAAGGAGAAAGAAGGTAGCAACTCTGCTACTTATTGTGGTAATTGCATTATTTCTTGCCATACAATATGGCACTTCACTTCTGCTGCCTATTGAGCGGGGTGTGTCTGAGGGTGTGGCTCCTCCTGCTCTCATTGAGATATCTTCCGTTATCTCTCTTTTCAGCGTTCTGGGTGCGCTTATCTTCATTGGTCAGGGTCCGAAAGTTGACAGTCGCCTGCTGAATACAAACGGGGGCTCTCTGCAAACAGGTCCTTCTTCTGCAATATCAAACGAAGACATGCTAACAAAGGACGCTTTGAACAGGCAGACTGTTCCGGCATCACAACAGCAAAAGGAGCCAGCTGCGCAAGTCAGCAATATAAAACAGGAGCCAGTTCCCGGTTTTGCAACAGCCACGCAGGTTAAGGTGGAAGATGAAGTAATGAAGAAGGTGAGCGAAATAGTCTCGCCCAACGACCTTTCCATTCTCACGTCTCAAGCATCATCTCTAAGTCAATCGGAGAGAGATGCGCTTCAAACAAGGAAGAATATTGCTGAGTGGATAATACTTTCTTTGAACATAGGAGGAAAGACACCAAAAGGAAGGCTAGAGATGGCATTTGAGGAACAGTTCCCTAAGGTATACGTGCCATTATTCAATTCTGTACTTTACGACCTGATATACCAGGGTAAAGTAGAATCAACAAAAGAAGGAAACAGAATGATGATATCTTTACCGAAAGAAGAACAGAAATGATTCTTATTCATATAGTTTATTAGTCGGAAGCCCCTTATTTAAACCGATGCCTCCTCCGATGAACAAGTTTCGATTCTACACAAACATCCTAGTCTCCACGCTTCTGTCGATATTGCTTCTTCTCATCATTCTTCATTTTGCAGGATATCTGGCACAGCTGGAAGGAGGGGTCTATGTAGGTTTCGGGACTGCACTGCTAGCTTGGACAGCTACCATAATAGCCATACTGGCTGATGCAAGTATTGTTATGATGTTTGTTCTTCATGGTCATTCAATATCGGTTTTAAGACTCTACAAAAAATATAGGCCACTGTTCATAGCTTTCCCGTTTGCCTTCGCTGCTCTGATACTTATCCTGCAGTTTGGGACACCTTATCTTAGATATGTGGAAGCTGGGATATCAGACGGGATAGCCCCGCCTATACTTCTCGGCATCGCTCCTCTTCTTTCCATGCTGGCAATTGTTGGTCTGATTTTATACTCGTGGAAGACAAAGCTTTTGTCACGAAGCATTGCTGTAGGAGAGCAAAAAGCTGGAGAAATTAATCAGCCGAAACAGGTGCAAGAGGACCTATCATCTAAAGAGGCAGCAAAAGGGCAGCTTGAGATGATAAGCTCTTTACTCGACAAAAGTGAGATGCAGAAATTAGTCGGTGCAGAATGGGGTTATGATGAAAGCAGGGACAGACTGCAAACAAAGAAGAACATAGAGACCTGGATTCTTGAATCTGTCAAGGCAGCAAACAGGGTCTCAAAGAGCAGGCTTGAAGCTGAATTTGAAAGGCAGTTTCCAACAGCATACTTGGCTCTGTTCAATTCAGTTCTTTACGACCTTGTTTACAGGGATAAGCTAGAAGTGATAAGGGAAGAGGGAAAAACTATGATATGCCTGCACGGAGCTGACAGAAAACAAAACGGCAAGACTAAGACCGCCAAGTTCTAATATCAGAAGTATTGTAAGGTAAGCATATGATAATGATAAGCATGGCTAAGTATAAAGAAGCACCGAGTAAGCAGGATACAGAGAAGCTAAGAGCAGAGGCCAAAAAGAGGAACATAAAGATATTAGCTCATTACGTAACACTTGGAAGGTATGATGAAGTAGTTATCTTTGAATCCCCTGACGAAAAATCTGTTATAGAATTACTGATGGGAAGAGTCAACCTAGTATCGTCTGAGACACTTGTTGCTGTAAAAAGGGAAGATGTCGAATACCACAAGTTCGGCAGCTATGGAAAGGAATGACAAAAATTAGCCCTGAGCAATTAATTCTTTTTTCTTAGCATTGTAGAAGGAGAAAGCCAAGAACATAACAGATGCTGCATGTTCAAGTACATCAAGAAGATACCAATCACCTTGAACCAAGCTCTTCAAACCATGGATGGGAAGGCTCTGAGCATAACTGAGCAAGAACGCAATTGCAATAAGAAAGATTGGCGTAGCCATCCTTGCTGAAAAGAGCTTTGACGGCTTTACAAATTTGCCCAGTGCTAATAACATGAACAGCAGAGTCAACAGGTGAAATGTCACTTCAAGGAAGTAATGCTGATTCCCTCCTGTTACTTCTGGCCATGTAAATACAGAGTCAAAATATACAGGCGCATCGTCAACAAGGGAGATAAAATAAGCAAGGTAAACGTAGAAAAAAGGTTCCTGCTTTGGTAATGCTAAAATAGCATAAGCGAGAGGAAGTAATATGCTTATGATCAATGTAATATAATCATATTTATTGTAATAATATGCAAAAATCAAGGATACAAGCAGAAGCAGAATCGATGTCAATTTGGAAGCTGGTCTGAAGATTCTCATTAAACTCGCTCTTTTTAGTAATGTTGCAACAGAAATACCTGATGATTTATATGCAAAATTATCATTCTACTCCTATTGGGTCATACAATTTTAACTCTATGTTAAAAGTGTCAAGTCAGTTTCTTTATTACATTAAGGTTCAGTTCCTTGTCGTATTCTCTAACAGCATTATTTTCTGTTTTGGTTATTACAACTTCCAGAAATGGGTCTGCAACTGCAGATATAACATGGCCTCCTATGGTTGAATTATCCCTTCTTCCAAACGTACCGTGCGCATGAAGTATCAGTTCATTATTCATAGTGCATATATTTCCTAGCATGGCTGTAACCTCCATCTCCTCAGAATATTTTGTGACTTCATACACTTTAGCCCGATGATTGTAAAATGCTAGCTCCACTTCACAAACTGCACCTATGCATTCAACTCTAGCAGTAGTTATGCCCTCTTTCTTTGCAATTGCAACAATGCTATCAGGAACTTTACCCCCTTTTTCAATAAGGTATATTTTTGCCATGGCCTTTGCATTTGGTGATTCTATATAAAACTCGTTTCGAGCCTCTCTTAAATAAGAAATTAATCGCTTAAATCATGTCTAAATATTAACAATGATAAGGCATAGGCGCAGTTGAAGATCTGGATAGATGCCTTGACACCAAAGCAATTGATCTTCTTTCACTTTGTTTCCCATATCTTTACCAAGAGAGGGCATGTTGTCTACATTACCACAAGAGATTACCATGATTCGAATTACGTTGTAAACAGGCTAAAAATGAATGCGCAAGTTATAGGAAAACATGGAGGAAAGAAGCCTGAAGATAAACTGATTGCAAGTCTTCAAAGAAGCCTCGAATTGGTTTCATTTGTTAAGGATGTAGGCCCCAGCCTGGCAATCTCATTCTCTTCTCCTGAGGCAGCAAGAGTCTCAACTGGTATGGGACTGGTTCACGTATCTGTCAATGACTCTCCCCATTCTATCTGGGTTGCCAAGCTCACGATTCCTCTTTCATCTCTATTGTTCTCACCTTGGGTAATTCCCAATAGAGCATGGAAACAATTCGGAATCGATTCAAAAAAGATAATCAATTATAGGGCTCTTGACCCTGCAGCGTGGTTAAAAAGAAGAGAGCTATGGCCTGCGCCAACTGATTTTGAACGCTCTTCAGCCGGCGCAGTCATTATAAGAGCAGCCGAAACCCATGCATCATACATGGGAAGACAGAAGTTTTCTGTGGTCAACATAGCTACACTTCTTGCAGAAAGGTTCAGAGACAGGAAATTAATTTTATTGCCTAGATATAAAGAACAAGAAGAAGAGCTTCAGTCGCTCGATGCTCCAAACGTTATGATATGCAAAGAACCCTTCTTCGGTCCTAATCTGCTACAGTCAGCATCGCTGCTTATAGGCGGTGGTGGTACTATGAACGCTGAAGCATCCCTTCTTGGAATTCCTGTCATCTCATTCTACGAAGGTCCTACCACTTACGTCGAAAATTATCTTGTCAAGTCTGGTTTTGTCAGGAAGGTAAGAAATGAGAGGGAATGCATAAGAGAGGCATCTGACCTTCTTGAAAAAAGTACAAAGGAGAGACTAGTCAAAAGGGCAGAGATTGAGCTTTCTTCCATGGAAGACCCTGCTGAAGTAATTGCATCTAAAATAGACAAATTTCAAACAGGATAATCGCTTATTAATGGCTCAAAGGGAGCATTTTGCAGCCCGGTGGTGTAGCGGTCAAGCATGCTGGCCTTTGGAGCCGGCGACGAGGGTTCGAATCCTTCCCGGGCTACAGTAACTTAGTTTCCTAAGAATAAAACATCTTTTACATCAGCAGTATGAAGGTTTGGAAGAGTATCTAGCCAAAATTGTCTATTCATATAATTCTATCCAGATTCCGTTAGGGTCGCGAATGTATGCCCATCTGTTATCAGAAGTCTTCACTTCCGCAACAGTCTGATATCCCTTTTCAGAAGCCTCTTTCAATGCCAGTTCCAAATCGTTAACTTGGAATGCAAGGTGGTCTAGGGCTTCTCCAACAGTATAATCTACGTAATACGGACTATCCTTTTCATACCAGTTCAGCTCTAAATAGAAGTCCTGATTTTCAGAGGAAAGTACTGCAAATTCTCCCCTTGTCTGGGCAATCTTGTACCTTCTCTGTAGTTTCATACCAAGCAGGTTTGTATAAAAATCTACAGATTCATTCATATCTTTGACTCTTATGCCTGTGTAAACAAATCTAGTTTTCATAAATTGCTTTGCACTGTAAATATTTTAGTTTCTGCAGATTAATAGCCTTTTTAACTCCTTTTGCCGAATACTTCAGCAGTATCATCTGCAATGTATCCCTTTATCAAATTTCCTTTCAGTTCAGGCTGATACTTCGGTATGACCCATGCAACCATAAGAGCAGTATATATCAGACCTGAGATGAGTATAGCTGATATCCAGGAGTTCTGGAAGACCCAGCCCTGATAAGGATACAATGCGCTTAAAGAGGTAGGCAAGTAAAAGTTCGGCGGAAATACCAGTATTACTGTAATTATGAAGGATATTAGAGCTGCAGGGTTTACACCCTTGAAATACCTGAATCTTCCCCTTGAGTAGAAGAGGTCAAAGACTTCAAATTTGAAACGTCTTATTAATGCATAATCAAAGACTATAACCCCCTCTACAGCTCCAAGAATTGCACCGTAAGTTAGAAGCCAGTTTTCAACATACGAAGCTGCGTTGAAATAGTAGCTCCATGCCTGAAGTATTGCGGCAATAAGTACAACTATCAACACTCCTCTGAACCAGCTAAGTTTTTTCGGATAGATGTTTGCAAAATCATAACCTGGGCCTACAGTATCAGCATATATGTTTACTATAATTATTCCTAGCATTAGTAGGAATAAGGTAAGATAGGCAAGAGGCTGACTGCTTATCACGAGAGCAGACAGTAAAACAGGGTCCCAAATTGGTGTCTTGTAATATACCAGCGATGCTCCCGTGGTGACAAGGCCCAGTGCACCAATACCAAGCATCAGCAAGGGTAAAGGTAATTGTCCAATAGTCTGAGCAAACTGTGACTTTGAATACCTTGTATAGTCAGGCATGCTTATCGCCATAGTCGCCCAGAATGCAACATTTGCATTAACCAATCCTATAAAGGCATACCAGAAGTCAGAGCCGCTTACTGTTGTAGGAGTGTCAAGTATAGCTGTCCACTGCCAGCCTGATAGAGACATCATGCTGTAAAATAGTATACCAAAACCTACAAAGCCTATGAAAGGAACTGTCCATGATATTAACTTCAGAACTCTTTGACCAGTCTTTGGAGGTGACATATAAAGTAATCCAAGTCTGATTATTATTGTCAGTAGAAAAACGGTCCAGAAGAGAGTTGGGTTTATCGAGGCTATAGTGAAAGGAGAGGCAGTTCCCTGCTGTACAGCCTGCATCAGTGAATTTATCTGGTGATTGTAAATTATGTACATGGCTCCGAAGCATTCAGCTATTATCCAGGTATCAATCCCCCACCAGCCTGCTCCGATTATTCCTCTCAGTATGGAGGGTATCCAGTTCCCATATATCCCCCACCTGCTTCTGGTTAGGGGTGTCTCAGGGACTCCATACCTTGCACCACCATGGCTCTGTATTATCATAGGCACAAGGACTATTGCATTTCCAAGTACTACAGAAAGAAGAGACCAGAACCAGTTCAGACCAAAGGAATAACCTATAGATACCAGAGCCCAGGATTCAACTTCGACAGCCATACCAAACCAGATTGCGAAAAAGGTCCAGGAACCCCAGTTACGTAGTCTTACCGGGGTAGGGTGAAAATCCTGATTCCACAGATACTTTTCTTCATGAAATTCCTTGGTCAGCTCAACATAACCTTTATCAGGATAAAATTTTGTAAAATTTCTCCTGTCTAAAACGACAGACTGCTCTTTATAATTTTGACTGCCTTCGCTCACGCCAGATTTTAGGGTAAAATTATATAAAAATCTTCGCTTTTTAAATTAAGCTTGAAGTTACAGGTTAAAAGTTCTCATATTTATCATTTTTATAATTAAGCTAGACAATTCAAAGATTAAATGCAAGCTGTTGTCAGGCTTTAATGTTGAGGATAATATTCAAAGATGTTAGAGTAAGGGGAATGGACGGTAAGTTTGATGTACTTGTTGAAGGTTCTCGCATAGCAGCTATAAAAAAACATATCAGGTCTGACGCTGATGAAATAATAAAGGGAGAAGGAAGACTTCTTCTTCCGTCTTTCACAGACATGCACTTTCATCTGGATTCTGTATTGACACAGGGTATGTACGGTTATAATGTTTCAGGTACACTTCTAGAGGGAATACAGCTATGGAACGAAATCAAGAAGAAATTGACTATAGACGATATAGAGAAGAGGGCAACAAAAGCGATAAAGATGATGGTCTCATGCGGTACAACCCGTCTTAGAACTCATGCAGATGTTTCGGACCCGACGTTGAAGACCCTTAAGGCACTTATAAAGGTGAAAGAGCGATGCAGGAATCTGATAGATATCCAGATAACAGCCTTCCCCCAAAACGGTATATTTACAGACGATGAGAACGCAGCTCTTCTGGAAAAGGCTGTAGAGATTGGAGCTGATAACGTCGGAATGATACCTCATTATGAATATACAAGAGAGGACGGGGTCAGGAGCATAGACTTTGCGTTTAGCCTGGCAAAGAGGTACGGCAAGTGTATAGATGGTCATGTAGATGAAACAGATGATGCCAACTCCAGATTCCTTGAGGTGCTTGCTGCAAAGACTATCAGGGAAAAATATCAGGGAAAGGTTACTGCTGGTCATGCCACAGCAATGCATGCATATAATGGTGCATACATGCAGAAGTTACTTATGCTGCTGAAGAAGAGCGATATAACGGTAGTCTCCAACCCTTTGATAAATGTTCATCTGCAGGGAAGATTTGACACCTATCCAAAGAGAAGAGGAGTGACAAGAATAAAGGAGCTTCTGAAGCATGGCATTAATGTTGCCCTGGGTCATGACTGTATAATGGACCCGTGGTATCCTCTGGGCAAAGGGGATATGATGCAGGTTCTCTTCATGGCCGTTCATCTTGAACATATGACAGGTATAGATGAAATAAAGAATTCATTCGACCTGATAACATCCAACCCTGCAAGGGCACTGAACATACAGACTAGCTATGGAGTAGAAGCTGGGAAAATGGCAGATTTGGTTCTTCTCGATGCAAGGGACGAAACAGAAGCTCTTTCGAAATTGCTACCTCCTCTTGTAGTTCTAAAAAGTGGCAGAATTGTGGCCAGCAGGAATGAATTAGATATTAGGGTAAACGACCAGGAATTATCAGCCTAATAAAAGCAAAATCGTTTATCTAGGGATAAAATCAGGCATTGAACATGCCCAACGAGTCGGTAGAGTGGTACGACGATTTTGTACAGTTGAGCTACAAGCCTCAGGATGATGAGCTGATAGCAATATTCTACGTGGAGCCTTCGGAGGGTTTTACAATCAAGGACGCAGCTGGCAGAGTTGCCTCCGAGAGCAGCGTAGGCACTTGGTCTACCCTTACTACTCTTACACCTCTTGTCAAAAGGCTTATGGCTAAAGCATACGAAATAAAGGGAAATTTTGTCAGAATCTCCTATCCTTCTGAACTTTTTGAATATGGCAATATGCCCCAGATTCTTAGCTCCATAGCTGGAAATGTATTTGGCATGAAAGCAGTTAAGAACCTTAGGCTTGTTGATGTCAGCTGGCCAAAGAGCATAGTCAAATCCTTTTCAGGCCCTTTATTCGGGAGGAGAGGAGTAAGGGATTTCATGAAGGTAAAGGAAAGGCCTTTAACTGCATCAGTACCAAAGCCGAAAGTAGGCCTGACATATGAAGAGCATGCCAGGCATGGATACGAAGCATGGACTGGAGGTCTCGACCTTCTGAAGGACGACGAAAACCTGTCAAGTCAGAATTTCAACAGTTTTCAGAAGAGGGTTGAACTGACTTTCAGAATGAGGGATAAGGCAGAAAAAGAAACAGGTGAAAGAAAGAGTTACCTGATAAACGTGACTGCTGAAACAGATGAAATGAAGAAGAGAGCTAAAATTGTGAAGGATGCTGGGGGAGAATATGTTATGATTGATATTCTTACTACCGGCTGGGCAGCTGTTCAGACTATGAGAAATACATGCGAGGAGCTTGGTCTTGCAATACATGCACACAGAGCTTTCCATGCATCTTTCACCAGAAACCAGAAGCATGGTATGTCAATGCAGGTTCTTGCAGAAACAGCAAGATTGATTGGGGTAGACCAGCTTCACATAGGTACCGTTATAGGAAAGCTAGAGAGCAGCAGGGAAGAGGTATTGGCACTTAAGGAAAAGATAACCGCAGCATCAAGCAAGGAAACTATGAACAGGGAATTACCATCCCTTGAACAGAACTGGTATGGGTTGAAAGAAGTATTTCCGGTAAGCTCAGGAGGACTGCACGTTGGTATACTCTATCCCCTTCTTGATATGCTGGGTAAAGATATAATAGTTCAAATGGGCGGAGGAATCTGGGGTCATCCTGACGGAGGAAAAGCTGGAGCAAAGGCACTGAGAGATGCCATAGATGCATATATGCAAGGAATTGACCTGAAAGAATATGCTGAGAAGAGTAAGGAATTGAGGTCTGCACTTCAAAAATGGGGAACACATTCATATATGTGATAGAATGCTTAAATCTCTGTTTCAAATCAAGTATGCCATAATACCATAAAAAAGAAAAGTTATTAAAAGGTCCAATTTTTGCTTTAGCTTAGAAGGGGAGTCTAGGTATGTCGAACAACACCGTGTTCATAGGAAAGAAACCCGTAATGAACTACGTACTTGCATGTCTGACGCTGTTCCAGAACGGTGCAAACGAAGTGACCATAAAGGCTAGAGGTCGCTCCATAAGCACCGCCGTAGACTCGGCTGAGATACTGAGGAAGAAATTCTCGCCAGACGTACAAGTCAAGGAAATCAAGATAGATACCGAGCAAGTCAAAGACAGCGAGACGGGTGCAACCAGCAACGTAAGCAGCATAGAGATCCTACTCTCAAAGTAGGACATCTGTGTAATTGCTGGACCGTCTCGCATCGCTTTTTTCTTTTATATGTTACCAATCAGAGCAGTCTATGATATAGCCACAGCTCCTGCAGAGAGCCTTGCAATGAACCTCGAGCATGGGTGAATCGCAGACAGGGCATTCCATACTTTGACATTTTCCCAAGAGACTTATAAGTTTGCTTGTTCATGCCATCATACTTTATAAGGGGATGATAAGTATGAAATGTATCACATGCGGAACAGATACAGATAGATATTGCATATATCACAGAGGCTATGAATGTGAAAAATGTCACTCAGAGAAGAAACTTTTGACCACCCCTCCAGACCTTGTTTTCGGGCCAAGAATGCAAAGAGATAGCAGTTCAGGTCAGAAAGCTCATGGAGAGCAAAGCTAGATACGACATATTGGTCATAGGTGCAGGCCCTGCTGGTTGCTCAGCAGCAGCTTCAGCAGCATCAAAAGGAGCCAAGGTCGCATTATTGGAGCAGGAAGAGGCTGTTGCTCTGCATGTCAGAACTAGTGGTGTAACATGGCAGAGTGATGCTGACAATTTAGGAATACCAAAAGAATTTTACCATCCAATTCACTCATTCAAGTTCTTTTCACCAAACGGCTCTTCTGAAGTTGATTGTACTAAAGAAGCTGCATGTGTGCTAGATGTTAGGGGCCTTTACAGGTTTCTGGCTGAAAGGGCTGCTGATCAGGGAGCAGAAATATTTCTAAGCTACAGGGCAACTAAGGCACTGAAGGATTCGAATAGTAAAGCTATCTCAGGGTTATTAGCTTCTGCCAGAGGAGCCAGGACTGTAGAATTGAACTCTGAATTAATTATTGATGCCAGTGGTTTTCATTCTTTTCTTTCGAAAGAAATTGAAGGGATAAATGCATGGACCAGGTTTGGAATAGGCGCTGAATATGAAGCATATGTGGAAAATGTTGACGAGTATTCATGGATGCTGATGGTTGGAAGAGAATTTTCCCCTGCTGGTTATGCCTGGTTATTTCCGCTGGGTAAAAATAGAGCAAGAATAGGAGTTGGGATAGGCAGGCCGAATTCAGAGGTCAACCCTTCAGAAATGCTTGACCAGCTTCTATCGAAGAGGCCAGGCCCCCTTGCAAAGATAGGCAGGATAGCTCCTATAGAATTTCATTTTGGTATGGTTCCGAATCAGGGTCTAAGGGATTCTTTTACAGGTAAAGGCTACGCAATGGTTGGAGATTCTGCAGGTCAGGTGAACCCGCTTGTTCTTGAAGGAATACGTTTTGCTATAAGGTATGGCAGGTTATGCGGAGAAGCAGCAGCTGAGCAGCTTGCCTATGGTAACGATGCTCTTACAAACAAATACGAAGCTAGGGTAAAGAATGAGATAAAACGGAAAGTGGATACAGCGATGAGAGTTCAGTCGAGGTGGTTGAACCTTGATGATGAAGGTTGGGATAAGGAGATAGAGATGATAAACCAGTTCAGTTGCGAAGAATTTCTGACTTTCATAAAGGCAGACTTCTCCCCTTCAGCAATCATAAAACTATCAGCAAAGCATCCCTCCCTAGCTGCAAGGGAGCTGTTCAGCCTTGTCCGTTCTTCTCTCGGCTTCTAGCATCCCATTGAATAAAATAGTTTAGACAGCAACAACAAAAAAATAATCATGTGTTTATGAAGCTGATAGATGTTCCCCAGTTTGTGAATAATGTCCTTGTTCCTCCGCAGGTAAGCAATCCCTGTGCTCCGCTTATGAAAGCCTGGTCGTTGCAGTTGGGATACTGTATATATTCAGTTGCAAAGAAGATCTTTTGTAATCCAGGTACAAAAAAGGCTTGACTGTAATCTCCCCATCTTGGCGTTGTATTAGATGTAGGAGGATAGCCAACGTATTCTGTGAACCCGTCTTGTGGAGACTTCCCAGCCGCTGTAATATGGATTGACTGCTTGCTTGCTATCCACACATATGCAGAACTTGGATAGTAGTCGCTTCCTGATAGTGTAAATGCCATAAGTGCATTGCCGTTGCTGCTTGCAGCTAATGACGGAAATTCTATGTCTGCATGTGAAGCAGTTACATATCCCTCCTGCGCTATTGAAAGCGATGAAGGGTCGATAGCCCAGTAAGCTGCTCCTATATGAATCTCACTGCTGCCAGATTTAAAGCTCTGCACTATCAGTGTGCTTACAGAGGTCCATAACAGGCTTCCTGTATTCCATACTTGAGTCACCCCATCACCATTACTAGCAATACCTGACTCAGGACATGAAGAAACGGCAGATGAATTAAGACCAAACAGTGTGCAGAAGTCACCCAAGGGAGTCAATCCACTTCTCTGAGCTCCCAGGCCACAGAATCCTCCTTGCGATGCAGGACAGGAGAGTCCTTCATCCATGTAAACGAGCTGTGTCTGAAGAAGTTCTCCCCCAAAAGTTATTTTGTTGCATAAGGCGCAGTTTTCGCTCGTTAGGCTGGATAGACCATTCCATGAGAAGACCGCAATGCGGTTATCACCTGCGCCGAAGAAGTCAAGAGAGGCAACCATATATGCCTGGTCATTACTCGTAGATGTTCCAGTTGTCTGTGCAGGTATTACCTGGTACCAGCAGACTGCTCCAGCATACCTGCCAGCAAAACAGCTTGCAGATTCAGGCTGGAAAGGTCTGTTTTCAGGTATAGGATAGAGATTCTTTGCGTTTCCCATGTTTTCATATGCAACTGTCACTGAAGATGCAGGTAAGCCTTTCTCCATGGCATTTTTATTGAAAGCGAATTCCTGTGCCCCGTTAAAACCAAAGCATCCAAATTCTGGGCAGCGTGGATATGTGCTTGCATTGAGGTTGAATTCATCATAGAAGAGCAGTAGCGCATTCCCTGATATAGCTATCTTTGCAAAATCGTTGAGCAGATACCCTTTACCTGGGTCATTATTTACCTTGTTAGGGTCCAGAAAATATACATAGTAAGAACCCATAGGATTGTTTGTTATGCTTATAGCAATACCTTCCCTGCAAGTGTCGAATACAGATGCAAAGCAGCCCGAGAAGGGACTGAGAGGCTCAGGAGTTGTTGATACGAATTCTATTATTATCCAATGCCCTCCGTTGCTTGGGTCATACTGGCACATCACATCTCCTCCGCTTCCCCAGCCCAGAGAGTTAAGACCCATGAGAGCGTCAAGAGAAACAACAGGAGAAACTGGCATAAGGTTCGATGAGCTGAATATCTGCACAGAGCCAACGTTAACAATCTCCATTACATACTGAGTATTTGCGCATAAACCTTGGTCTGGCGGTTCAACTCCATAGCCGAACACTTCAGTACTCTGAACCGAATTAATGGCAAACCTTTGCGTTATTGCTCCCCCTGATTCAGTCGATACCTGCAGGCAACTGCTGCTGGGACAATTTACTGAAGGAGGGTCAGGTAATGATACTGGGTTGATTCTCTTTGTATTTAGCTCATTAGCAGGCATATAATCTTTCGGATTGGAAGAGGTAATGGAAGTTGATTGAGCAGAGCCTGAGAATGCCGAAGGAACGTTTACTGGTCCATTCAAAAAGCCTCCCGCTTTTCCGACGAATGTTGGAGGTGAAGGTTTAAAGATATTTGGAGTCTGGGAGGGAGATGAAGCATATGCGGAGAAACTCGGAAAGATTATTGCAGCCACTAATATGAATAGGAGAATTGATAAACTTCCTATCTTAGTCATTATATCGTGCTGGAATAAAAAGAGATTAATGTATATAGCCTTTCTGGATTATAGATGCAAGAAAATGAACATAAGATACATAATTTTCGCCTTTTGCACAACGATATAATCATCTCCCATAGCTCCCATTTTCAAGTTCAATTCTAGAATTTCTAACCCATAAGTAACAAGGCACGTGAGGAAATGAATACATACTACTTCAATCTTATGATAAGCTGTGAAGGCGCTCGTAATTTCCTCAGGGCTGCAATTAAAAGAAGTCAGCCTGAAAAGAAGGGAAGGAGATGCTATTGTTAGCATAAGGAGGGCTGGAATATGTGGAACAGATATCGCCATAGCAAAGGGAGACTACAAGGTAAGAGAGCCTCTGATACTTGGGCATGAACTCTTTGGTATTCTGAAAGAAGTAGCTTTTCAATCAAATCTGAAGGGTGGAGACAGAGTGGTTTCTGAAATAAACGTGTATTGCAATTCCTGTTTCTTCTGCAAAAATGGAATGAAGACACATTGCAGGAATATAGAGACTCTCGGCATATCTAGGGATGGAGGCTTTGCTGAAGAGCTATCTGTCCCTGTAAGAAATCTTCACAAAATTCCTGATAGCATAAAAGATGAAGAGGCACCATTCATCGAGCCGCTTGCAGCCGCAATTCAGCTGACAAAAATGGCAAAAGTAAAGGAAGGCGAGTCTGTACTAATATTAGGTAGCGGTAGATTAGGCCTCTTGATACAACAGGTGATAAGGTTAGCGAGACCTTCCCTAATTGCGGTTATGAGCAGAAATGCCAAGAAACTTGAAATCGCTAAGAGATTTGGGGCTGACAAAACATTCTTCACTTCAGATAAGAATAAATGTCTTGACCTGGTAAACGGAAATGGTTTTGACCATGTAATAGAAGCGACAGGTAACGAAGAAGGATTATCACTCGCCATAGATATGGTCCGGCCCAGAGGGATAATACATGTCAAAAGTACTCATGGCTTACCAGCCAATTTAGACATTACCAAGATAGTAGTGAAGGAAGTCAGGATACAGGGCTCAAGATGCGGCCCTTTCAAAGAGGCGATAGAGCTTCTCGCTGATAGAAAAGTAAGAGTCAGAAGCCTTATTTCAGCAACATATCCTCTAGACGATTTTAAAGAGGCATTTGAAGTTGCAGCAAGCGGTCAGGCGATAAAGGTTCAATTCACTACTGAATAGAGTCTCTTTCTTTCCTCGATACACTTAAGCCTCTGGAATCCTTTATCCTCGAAAGCTATACAAGAGCCGTAGATTAAATCTCTTATCGTTTCAGAAACCGCCACTTCGCTTTCCAGTTGCCTTCTCCACAATTCTATGAGCAATTTGAACTGCAATGCCACTTACATCTATTTGGGCTAAAACACATTCACAAGTATGCAAACCAGCTTAAGTCTTATTTCTTTGGATGATTTAGCTGATGCACATCTTATTGCTCCTGTTTACTTATCAAAAGTTGCAAGGTTTATATCGCCTGTATTCTTGACCAACACACCTGAGAACGCCTTCAATTCTCTTTACACCATAGAATTATGCTGTTCTAAGATTCCCTGTCAATTTGCATAACCTTTTTCGTAGAGCTGACTATGTCTGTAGACAAGACAGTTGTCAGCATCCTTTCTGGATTACCTACTGGTTAAGGTGACAAATTTCATCATCCACAATTCTATCTTCTATTTCTGGTTCTCTGAAAAAGAAATTATTATCGCTCGGTAATTCAACTAGCTTTGCCCCTGGATATGGCTAACTATATGGCGCTCTCCTCCTATCTCCTTGCCGACCCTGTGAATAAACAGAATTAAGACATGAATAGAAGGCAAAACAGACCCTAGTGTCCATGCTAATGTATGACTTTTGAAGTGCTATATAAGCTCCAGGACTTCCTCCCCTCAAAAACATCTCCTAGAATCACTTTGCAAATTCTTTGTTCCCTGGAGCTTTAATATGTTTCAGCAAAAAGCATTCTCATTGCTGCGCCTTCAGAAGCACCCAAAATGACTGCCTTATCTAAAACCTGCTGTATGTAAGTCCAGTTTATTAGCTAGCTTTCTGACTATTTGAGCGCTTGCTATATGAATATTAATTCAGATAACTCTGGCTTTTCATATATCTCTGAAAGAGTAAAGAATGCAGCAAAGCAACTGGGAATAGAAAGACCCACACCTCCTCAGCAAGCAGCTTCGCCTCTTGTAGCTAAAGGTGAAAATGTTCTCATAATAGCTCCAACAGGCTCTGGAAAGACCGAAGCCGCAATTCTTCCAATCTTGAGCAGAGTTCTTGAAAAGAAAGGAAAAGAAGGAATATCTGTCCTTTATCTTACTCCAACGAGAGCACTGAATAGAGACCTTTTGAAGAGGCTTCAAATTCTTTGCGAAAGACTGGGCTTAACCATTCAGGTAAGGCATGGTGACACTGACAAATCCGAAAGGAGGAAGCAGAGTCAAAACCCGCCAGACCTCTTGGTCAGCACTCCTGAGACACTCCAAGCTATACTTCCTGGTAGAAGGATGAGGAATAACCTTTCTTCTCTTATTGCTGTGGTAATAGACGAACTTCATGAATTGATTGAGAGTAAAAGGGGAGTTCAGCTTGCAGTGGGCCTTGAAAGGCTTAGAGAAATAGCTCCATCCTATCAGCTTGTGGCACTATCAGCAACCTTAGGCGATGCTGAAGCTGCTGCCAAATTCATATTTGGTGATAGAAATTTCAGCATAGTAAAGGCTGAAGCCGACAAAAGGTATTCATTCAAAGTTAACATGCCTCTTCCTGATGAAGAGACTTACCAGCTCGGTGAAGGCATATATTCTCCTCCTGACCTTGCTGCCAGGCTTCACACGATTGAAAGGCTGATTGATAGTCATACTTCTACGCTGGTCTTTGTGAACAGCAGAACGATAGCTGAGATGCTTGGTGAAAAATTATCTAGGATAAGAAATGATGTGGCGGTTCATCATGGCTCTCTTCCCAGAGAAGAGAGGGAAAAGGTTGAAAATGCTTTCAAGAGTGGAAGGGTCAAGGCACTTGTTTGCACAAGCACCATGGAGCTGGGAATTGATATAGGCAGTGTGGAGCTAGTTATACAGTACATGTCTCCAAGGCAGGCTTCATCGCTGCTTCAGAGAGTTGGAAGGGCTGGCCACAGCATCCAAAGACTCTCATTAGGACAGATAATTGCAGTTTCTGCTGAAGACCTTCTTGAAGCTAGCGCTGTAATCTCAAATGCTAAAGAGAATAAACTTGAAGAGACTTCCTTTTATTCTGAGCCACTTGATGTCCTTGCACACCAGATTGCAGGCTATCTCATGGATTTTGGAGCGATATCAATCGATGACTTACTGGAAAAGGTAAGGAGAGTTAATCAATACAAATTTCTTAGCAAAGAAACACTCTCAAGTGTAGTCAATTATCTTCGTGATTTAGGCAAGCTAAGATACGAAAACGGGTTTCTCCACTCAACAAGAGGGACAAGAGAATATTATTACCAGAACCTTTCAATGATACCTGACGAAATAAGATACATGGTAATAGATGCAGCTACAAACGAGAAGATAGGCATTCTGGGAGAGGAATTTGTGCTTCTTCATGCCAAAATAGGTGTTCATATAATACTCAAAGGCAGAGTCTGGCAGATAGAAAAGATTTCAGAAGACAGGCAGATATACGTGACATCTGTCGATGACCCTTTGGCAGCTGTACCAGGCTGGGATGGAGAGCTTATACCTGTCCCAGAAACGATAGCTAGGGAGACAGGAAGGCTCAGAAATGCTATAGCAAAAAGGCTTGTAGAGAAGAGCACTTCTGACTTGATTTCAAGCCTTGCCGAAGAGCTTCATTCTGATGCAGAATCTGTATCAAAGCTGGTGGAGGAGTTGGATGAGCATCTGAAGATGGGAGCGCCTATCCCCTCTGACAAGCTTATCCTTGTAGAGGGATTTGAAAAGTATCTTATAATTCATCTGTGCTTTGGAGAGAAAATAAACAGAACTTTTGCCTTGACCATAGAGGAATACCTTTCAAGAAAAGGCATAGTCAGGCTTTGGTGGGCAGATGGATACAGGGTTCTCTTTGAGCTCACAGTTAACACAGAAGATATATCCTTGGATGGATTGGCAAAAGAAATCTTTTTATTAACTGGCAAAGACCTTGAAGAGCTGTATAGGGTAGCTGTGCAGAGAAATTTCCCTTTCCCAGAAAGGGTAAAAATAATAGCGGAAAGGTTCGGAGCTATAAACAGAGGTCGATACATATCTCATCCTAACCTCTGTTCACTTCCAACAAGATTCGAAAACACACCAATCTACATTGAATCGATGAAGGAGACAATGGTCGATAAAATAGATATGCAAGGAGCAAAGAGAATACTTGATGATATATCTAAAGGTAAAATTGAAATTGCAACATATCAATGCAACGAAAAGCCTACGCCTATAGCATATCATATGCTCTACAAATATCTCGAGTTTCCCGAATCTGTTGAACCTGAAAGCCTTGCAAAGTCTACTGTTCAGAGAATGAAGGTAAGTATAATGGGTACGAGCCTCCAGATGCTTTGCCTGAAGTGTTCCCAAATTGGACAAACAATATTGCTAAAAGACCTACCTGAACAACCAAGATGCTCAAATTGTAATTCTGCGCTTTTATCTCCTATCTTTTATAATGCCTATTCCGCAAAGCAGCTTATAAGTAAAAAAATTTCAAACCAGGTGCTGAGCGAAGAGGAAAAGGACGAGCTTGCTAGGTTGAGAAGAATGGCAGACCTTGTTCTTTCATACGGAAAGAGGGCTGTAGAAGCGCTTTCAGTATATGGGATAGGTCCTCAGACAGCCAGCAGAATTCTTGCCAGAGCTTCAGAGAATGATGAGGAATTCTACAAAGCCTTGCTAGACGCAAAGATAAGGTTCATTTCAACGAGGCCTTTCTGGCAGGATTCTAAATATTAGCAAAAATGGTAGGGATTAAGTAGTAGTTGCAGCGAACCAAGGAGATAATAGCCAAGCAGGTGAAGTTTAAGAATTGCCAAAATGCAAAGTCTGCGGCAAGTCGTTTAGCACTTTAGAATCGCTGGAACAGCATCATAGAACCGTACATCCAAAAATCAAGTATACTGGTCCAAAGAGGGAATTACCAAAGCATTTCTACACTGTTATATTCATAGTTATAATAGTGGCAGTTGCTGCTGTAGGGGTTCTTATCTATACACAGCTTCCTCATCATAACAACAATCCCTCAATTTTGGATACTCCAATTTCTCCAGCTTTTTACGGAAACCTGACTGGTGTTAGCGATTCCACATTAAACTCTGTGGCAAATGTTTCAATCGAGTTTTATCCAGCGCCCATAAACGGCCCTCCTTTGAACAAAAGCGGATTGCCAGAAATCCTTTACATAGGTGGTGATTTCTGCCCGTTCTGCGCTGGGCTGAGATGGAGCCTAGCTATTGCACTTTTAAAGTTCGGGAACATATCAGGACTGCAATATATGCTGTCCGGGGTTAACGACATGAACCTGTCAACATTGACATTCAGCCATATCAGCTATACAAGCAAGTACATCTCTTTTGTAGCAATAGAAGCGTATGACAGACAGGGTAACAATTACCAGCCTGTAGGTCAGGCTGAATCTCAGCTTTGGAGCCAGTATGACCCTGCTGGGTCGATACCATTTCTTGACATAGCAAACCGCTACATTCTTTTGCATTCTCCATATGACCCTACTATTCTAAAGGGGTTGAGCTGGGAGCAAATATATTCTCAGCTTAACAACAAGAGCAATCCTGTAACTCAGCAGATATTGGCAGGAGCTGATGCAATCATAACTGCGATTTGCAAGGTAGATGGCCAGCAGCCTGCCTCGGTATGCAGCAGTCCATATGCTAATGTAAACCTTGCGTTATTCAGCCCATCAGCTTCCACACTTGCTTATGCTGCCAGCAATCCATACTATCAACCCAGCATAAGAGAAGCGAAGATAGAATGAACAAGCTCTCTGTTGCAACAATATCTCTTTCAGCATTTGGTATAATCGTAGCAATAATACTGGCATATGAATATGTAACTGCAGATTTCACTGTCTGCAACATAAACAGCTTCTTCAGCTGCGGCGCAGTGGCAAGTAGCCCATATAGCAAGCTTTTTGGCATACCGATGTATGTATTCGGGCTTGTCTGGTTTCCTCTTATCTTCACTTTATCTTTAGCCTACAGCTCTTTCGGGAAGAAAGAAATTAATGTCATGGTATTGCTACCTTTTCTTCTTTTAGGAGATGTATTTACAATATATCTTTGGTTCGACCAGCTAGCGCTTATAGGGAAGCTTTGTCCATTCTGTATAACCCTCTATATAATCAACTATATACTTACAGTTTTTGTAATTCTTAGTATGAGGCAATGAGAATACTGGTTATCTTTTCAGTTCATCTTCTATGAACCCTTTCAATGCACTGGCATTGTTGTAAACATTTTCTTTTGAACTGTATACTAGAGTTATATCGTTGTTCCTGGCTATATCAATAAGTCTCCTGTAATCAGGTTTCTCCTTTATTTCCTGCAAGTATCTTTTCTTGAATTCTTCCCATTTTGAAGGGTCATGCGAAAACCATTTCCTGAGTTCATTTGATGGAGCTATATCCTTAAGCCATGATTCAATCTTCAGCTCTTCTTTCTTTATACCTCTTGGCCAGAGCCTGTCTATAAGGAATCTCAACCCATCTGATGGTTCGTATGGTTCATATACCCTCTTCGTCTTTATCATAAATTAAAATGCAAAGAAGTGCTTAAAACACATTTCGCTCGAATCATACTCCATCAACAGTCATTCCTTCAAAGATAGGCTTCTGATAAATCAGTAAAAAACACATATAAGGAAAATATGGATAGCAACGCATATGATAGATTCTCCCTTTGGATATGAGTCAAGTGCCTACGGTTTAAATCATTATTCAATCGACACACCATTCAGAACGGTTCTGAATTATTTCGGTTATAATGCTGATTTATCATCACTAGGCAGATTTGCTGGAGGAGAACTTTATGAGATAGCTGATTATGTTGACAAGATAGCAAGGCCAAGGCAGGTTTACTGGGCAGTAGATGGGGAAAGGGTTGACAGGGTATGGCTTGACCCAGGGGAAAGGTATGCTCTCGAGAAGCTAGTGAAGGAATTTGAGGTGAACAAGAGGCCTTACAGCGAAGCTGACTGGTTCCATTACTTCTCTTCAATTTATCTGATAGGAGACCCGGGCATATCTTGCATACTTACTGTTACAAACCAGACGGCTTTTGCAATCTTCAAATATGGAAATGAAAAGGTAAAGAAATTCCTCCCCGGGCTAATAGGTCAAGATAAAGAATTAAAGTTTGGAGCTACTTGGTTCACTGAGCTGCAGGGAGGAAGCGACCTTGGTGCAAACAGGTTGGAAGCAAAGCAGAAAGGAGATGCCTGGCTACTTAACGGAGATACAAAATACTTTGCAAGCAACGCAGGCTTGGCAGATTTTGCGATAGTAACAGCAAGGCCAAGCAATGCCAGAAGTGGAGCCAAAGGCCTTGCATTATTCCTTGTTCCAGAGATAAATTCGTCAGGAAAGAGGAATTTCACTGTTAGAAGGCTGAAGGATAAGAGTGGAACAGTCAGTGTTCCGACTGGCGAGGTGGAATTCAAGGATTCAGAAGCGTTTCTGCTCGGTGATGAGGAAAAGGGAATATATTACACCATGGAGAATTTGATGATTTCCCGGCTCTCAAACGCTGTTGGTGCTTTAGGCATAGCAAGAAAGGCATATCTCGAGGCTTATTACTACGTCAATAAAAGGACTGCTTTTGGAAAGAAGCTGATTCAGCATCCGCTTGTATTAAGGGACCTGATTGAGATGGAGAGTTACATAGAGGGAACTATGGCATTAACCTTCAAGGCAATAAAGCTATTCCAAGAGACGTTCATGGACAGATACCCGTATTCTGAGAAATACCACTACGCAAGGCTTCTTACACATATATCGAAGAACCTGACAGCTGATATGGCTTCTCATGTTACAAAGCTGTCGATGGAGCTTCATGGGGGATTAGGTTTCCTTTCAGAGTTTGCTGTCGAAAGATGGCACAGGGAAGCTCTGATAACTCCTATATGGGAAGGGACAAGCAATATACAGGCTCTAGATATGCTGGAAGTGATAGCAAAGAAAGGAGCAAATCAATCGATGCTGAAAGATGTTGAGCAGCTTGGTAACGAAATTCAGAAAGGGAAAGAAGTCTATAAAGATATGAAGAGTGCAATCTTTTCCACATTTGAATCTCTGACCAAGATGAGCGAGGAAGAGGCTCAGTTCTCAGCCAAGGATATTCTTGAAAGACTGGGCCATGCATATTCAACAATAATGCTTCTTCACATAGGTAATATCCTGAGCTCAGAAAGGTTCATCAACATAGCAAGAATCTATAGCTCTAGATTCTTCTATAGAAAGGAGATAGCTTCATCGGTTCTTAGAGATGCTTCAAGTATAGTTAATATTGACAGAATTGAGGCGTTGGTCAAAAAATGAACAGACATGGCAACAACATGAACGTAATCTCTTTTCTTCGCAGAGCAAGCCAGCTCTTTCCCGAACAGGGGGTAGCATATGGTAACAAGCAGGAGAATTACGAAGAGATATACCATAAGGTCAGGAAGATATCAGCAGGCATGAAAAGAATGGGTGTGAGAAAGGGAGATATTGTAGGCGTTGCAGATTGGAACACTTTGCGCTTTTTCGAATTGCTGTATGCTGCAGCTTCAATCGGGTTCATAATCTATCCTGTAAACATAAGATTGCCTGCTGAGCATATACTTTACACATTGAGGCAAAGCGGTTGCAGCTGGCTATTCGCTTCAGATGACTTTGCTCCTTTGGCAATGAAGTCAGGTATACCTTCAGAAAGGGTTATAATTTTGAATCAAGACGATAATTTGTTTTTCAATAACGAGGAAGCTGAGGACGAAGTATCTGGTGATGAACCATATTCAATACTATACACATCAGGCACAACCGGCATGCCGAAAGGAGTGCTTTACACAAACGAAAAGGTTGTTTTAGGAGCGATGAGCATAGTCTACCAGCTCGGCCTCTTTAATGCATCAGCAAAATTAGCTAGCGAAGATGTAATAATGCCACTCATCCCATTCTTTCACCTCTGGGGATGGGGGAGCCCTTTTCATGCAGCATATCTCGGTGCAAAATATGTTCTAGGAGGTAGATTTTCAGTCGAATCAACAATAGATTCGATAGTTAGGGAGGGGGTCACATGGATAAACGCCATACCGACCATGATGTACCAGCTTACAGATAGCAGCAGGGCTGAAGAGTTAAAGGGAATAAAGGTTCTGATAGGTGGCTCTCCTATACCAAAGGGACTTGCTGACAGAATGGAAAGGCTTGGAATAAAATATTCCACAATCTACGGCGGCACAGATATGCTTGCAACTGCAATTCAGCTAAGAAAGACTGAGCATGCAGATTCAATACATCCTGTTCCATTTGTAGAGTTCAAGGTGGTAACAGCTGAAGGTAAAGCAGCAGGCAAGGGTGAAAATGGAGAGTTATATGTAAAGGCGCCATGGTTGCCAGATGGATATTATAAGGATGAAGAGAGAAGCAAAGCTTCATTTTCGGAAGGCTGGTTCAGGACAGGAGACTTTGCAAGGATAAACGAGGACGGAGGAATACAGGTTCTGGACAGAGTTAAGGATGTGATAAAGAGCGGTGGGGAATGGATTCCAAGCAGTGTGCTAGAATCCCTGATATCAGAAGTTGAAGGAATAGCTTCTGTTGCTGTAATAGGAAGAGAAGACCAGAAGTGGGGTGAGAGGCCTTTAGCAATAATTAAGCTTAAAGGAGAGAGAAGCGATGCAATTATTGATGAAATTAAGGCCAGACTTCAAGATGCAGCAAGCAAGGGAAAGATACTCCAGTGGTGGATCCCTGACAAATTCATAATTGCAAATGATATACCTTTGACTAGCGTAGGGAAGATAGACAAGAAGGTTCTGAAGGAAAGGTACAAACAAATATGATTTTTGCAAACTATTTAATCAACATTAGTCAAAGCTTGTTTGTTGAATGTAATTATAGTAGGAGCTGGCTATGCAGGCTTAAATGCTTATTATGAACTGAAAAGAAGAGGAATAAATGCAGAAATTTTATCCTCGAGTGATGAATTCGAAATTAAAAACGCATGGCTGAGAAGCAAGATTCTCAGGAAGAAAGTTACCACTTCTTTCATTTTACCCAAATTCGTCAATAGATGCAAGGTAAAAGATATCGATATCTCTTCAAGAACAGTCTACACTGATGATGGAAGACTTGATGCAGACAAGCTGATAATAGCAATGGGTGCCCAGAGAAAAAATTTAGACGGCTTTGTAGAAAGCCTGCTAACAGCTGAACGCATCAATCTTGCTCCTGCTTCCAAATATGATGAATATATAGCTATACAGATGGCTTTGTATCTGAATGCAATAGGAAAATCTGTTAGTTATAGTGGAGGCTATCTTGACTGGCTTGGTGAAAGAATTGAGAGAAGAGTGAGAATGCTCATTGAATCTGAGGGGATAAAGCAGGCAGACAAAGCAGAACAGGTTTTACCTCCTCCGGAACCTCCGTATCCGCTAGCATCCTATCTGAAAGTTGACGAATTCCTTTCTGTTGCAGATGGTGTTTATGCTGCAGGTGATGTTGCTGACATTGGGCCAAAGTTGGGAGAGCTAGCTATGAGAATGGGCATATACGCTGCCAGCAGGATGACGGGAAACACCAAGCCTTTCAGACCAGTCTTCATCAACATAATCGATACAGGCAGAGGAAAAGGTATGCATATAAGAAGCGATTTACCCTGGAAAGGAAATATTCAATCGGTCAAAATATCAAGGCTAAGATACATAATGAAGAGGTTTCTTGAAAGATATTATGTGTACAGAAAGGGAAAGATGGGTTTTCTCGTTAATTTCTAAATATATTTCATATAAACGGTCTTCCGAGCGCAACATCTATAACGATTCCTGTACCTAACACCACTGAAGATATTATGTTATAATTGAAGGCCTTTCCGTATTCTTCTTCTGTAGCCCTCTTGTATGCATAGGCCATTATCAGCCCATGCGCAAGAGTTGCAGTGTAAGATATTACTCCTAATCTATATACATAATCAGCCAGAAAGGCTAGAAAGACTGAAAGTGCTTGGTTCAATCCTGCGAACGGCAGAGCTCTGCTAGAAAGAAGCATCGTCAGGTTCTTTAAGCCTACAGACCTGTCGAATTCAATATCTATGATGTGATTGTAAAGGTCGAATCCGACAGCCCAGAAGAGGGTGGAAATTACTAGTAGCCAAGGAATTCTTAAAAACAAATCGTTTATTGTTGAATAAATGCTTCCAGCGGATGCTACAGCCCCGCTGAAGAGAGAAAGAGCTTCAATCAGTGCAATATGATATGCGCCAAAGTGAGTATACTTCTTTACGAAGGGATATGATAAAACAACAAGCGCAATAAAAGGTGAAAAGGCAAAGGCCCAGAAGTTTATCATGTATGCTGAAGCAAAGAACGCTAGTGTGCTGATGATAAGCATAAGCCATGCTTCCCTTAAAGAAATGGCACCAGTAACCAGTGGTCTATTTTTTGTCCTGGGATTCTTTGAGTCGACGTCAAGGTCTACTATATTATCCATAGTCATTCCAGCAACCCTGATGAAGAATAGAGCAAAGAATATCAAAACAAGAACTCTAACGCTGGGTATACTCATTGTTACTACAAATGCACCTGAATAGGCCATTGGAAGGCTGAGAAAGGTATGTTCGACTCTGACGAACTTCAGTATTGCTATTACTCTGCTAGGATTCTCCGGTAGTCTGGCTGGGTCCCATTCAGTCAACTTGACTCTATACTTCTTGAAAGTCCAGGATATAATGTATGCGCCTTAATCTTATGCCAAAGCTCTCTTCAAACAATATTAAATATCGCCTACTTGAAAGCTTTCTCATGTCGAGTAAAAACGACGATCCAGGCCTTGATTCTTTGCTTGAATACCTTCAAAAGAGTCTAAAGCCTTACAAAGGAAAGACGATAGAATTCAGGAACCTCCCGAAGAATGGCCTGGAAAAGGACAAAATTATTTCAATTCTCTCAGATTTTGCAAGACATGAAGACAGAAGCTGGAAGTCAGGAAGGGTTTCAGGTGCTGTTTACCATGGCGAAAGCAGTATGATTTCATTCATCGGTAAAATACATCGCCTTTATTCACAAAGCAATCCTTTGCATGTAGACATTTGGCCAAGCCTTACCAAGTTTGAAGCAGAAATAGTTTCAATGGTTGCTTCCCTGATGCATGCCGGTGACTCTGCTAGAGGTTCAGTAACATCTGGAGGAACAGAAAGCATCCTGCTAGCAATGAAAACTTACCGGGACAATTTCAGAAAGAAAAAAGGGATAACAGAACCCAACATAATCTTGCCTGTTTCCGCGCATGCAGCTTTTTCGAAGGCGTGTGAATACTTTGGTATAAAGCCCAAATACATTCCTCTTAACGAGTATTACCAAGTTGATCTTCAAAAAGTAAAGGAGAGCATAGATAGCAATACCATTGCTATTGTTGCTTCAGCTCCATGCTTCCCTTTCGGGACTTATGACGATGTCAAAGAGCTTTCAGACATAGCTTCAGATACGCAAGTAGGTTTGCATGTTGACGCCTGCCTCGGAGGATTCATAAACGCATTTGCAGAAAAGGCTGGATACGCTATTCCTGTGTCCGACTTCAGAAATCTAGGAGTGACATCAATATCTATCGATACTCACAAGTACGGGTTTGCCCCAAAGGGAACCTCTGTGATCCTTTACCGTAACAGCGAGTTGTTTCAGCATCAGGTCTACGCAACGACGAACTGGCAGGGAGGTATCTACTTCACACCAACAATGTCTGGCAGCAGAGCAGGGTTTCCGATAGTTGCAGCTTGGGCAGTTATGCTTGCCCTAGGAGAAGAGGGTTACGTGAATTCTGTGAAGAAGATCCTCGATACTGGCAGTTTTATTTTGAGCAGAGTGATGGATATCGAAGGGGTCAAAGTTCTTGGAAGACCCCTATGGGTGATAGCACTTTCCTCAGATATGTATGATCCATATCTCATAATGGAGGGTATGGCCAGAAGAGGCTGGGTACTGAACGGTTTAATGAATCCTGCAGCATTCCATATCGCAATTACGATGAGGCATACACTAAAAGGAGTGAAGGAGAAATTCTTGAGCGATTTGAGAGATTCAATGAATGATGTGAAGAATGGTAGACTTAAGTCTGCTCCCCTAGCTCCTATATACGGTATGGCCTCATCACTTCCTAGGGATGAAGTTGATCTGTTTATCAAAAATATAGTTGAATGGATCTACACATAGAGTGAATTTAAACTTGGACTGCTTTATCGGCATAGACTTGGGCACATCTTCATGCAAGGTTGTGCTCACAGATACAAAGGGAAAGATATTCGCAAGTCATAGAGTAAATTATTCAGTAGAGATAGGAGAGGGAGGCAAAGCAGAGCAAGACCCTCGTATCTGGGTTGAAGCTATGAAAGATGGAGTACGGAAGATACTGCATATGACAGACGAAAGCTACAGTGTTAGAGGGATAGGATTGACAGGACAATGGTCAGGTACAGTTCCATTATCTTCTGATGGCAAGGAACTTTACAAAGCCATAATCTGGATGGATACTAGGGGAAAAAAGCACGTGCAGAAGCTGACTTCTGGCTTTCCGTCTATATCTGGCTACAGGGTCGACAAGTTGGTCAGATGGTTGAGAAAGACCGCAGGTGCCCCAGCCCATTCGGGAAAGGACTCTCTTGCCCACATTCTCTATATAAAGAACGAAATTCCCGAACTGTACCAAAGAACTTACAAATTTCTGGAGCCAAAGGATTATCTTGCATTCAAGCTTACAGGAGAATTCAAAGCTTCTTGGGACAATATATCACTTTTATGGGTGACAGATAACAGAAACCCAAACTTGATAAAATATGATGACGAGTTGATTGAAGCAACCGGAATAGATAAAGGGAAGCTACCAGAGCTTATCTCTCCTATCGATGTAGTTGGGAAACTAAGTCAGAATGTAGCAGCAGAACTCGGTCTGCCTGGTGATGTAAGTGTGATTTCTGGGTCAGGGGATATGCAGTGTTCTATTGTAGGCGCGGGAAGCGTAGGCGAAGGTTCTCTTTTATTATACGCTGGAACTTCTTTGTGGATAACTGCACATACAACATATAAGAAAACTGACATATTCCACAATATAGCGTCGCTCCCTTCAGCTCTTCCAGGGTATTACTTTGTAGCTGCCGAACAGGAAAATGCAGGAAATTGTCTTGAGTACATAAGCAGACTCCTTAGCTTAGAAGGAGAAAACAAATACACAATAATCGAAGACCTAGTTTCTTCATCTCCAGCTGGAGCAAAAAATTTGGTCTTCCTGCCCTGGCTGTTTGGAGAGAGAACGCCTGTAGAGGACCCATATATCAGAGGAGGTTTCTACAATCTATCGCTTGAACATGACAAAGGCGATTTCCTGAGGGCTGTCATGGAAGGCGTAGCTTACAACTCAAAATGGTTATTATCAACTGTGGAAAGGTTCATTTCAAGGTCTAAAGGTCCACTAACCATGTCTGGAGGAGTGGCTTTATCATCTGTCTGGCCCAAGATATTTGCAGATGTGTTCGAACGCGAAATAAGAGTCGTTGAAAACCCTAATTTTTCGACTGCCAGAGGAGCAGCCATGATTGCATCTATTGGCCTAGGCTATCTTAAGGCTGAAGAGATAGAGTCCAAAATATCAAAAGTTTATACTCCTGACGAAAGGAATTTTAATTTATACAGAAAGCGCTATTATCATTTTGTGAATTATTATTGGAGAAACAGAAAAGATATGAAGAAGCTGAACAGTTAGACCTGATGTTCTAAGAGTTCAGAGCAGTCTATCCTTAATCACTTTTCTTGCCTCGGAAAAGTCACTGATTTTATTCCAGATGTGGATGAACAGAACATCACCCACATTTTTTCTTATATCCTCAATATGTATATCCCTATCATCTACGTAGACTACGTTGCAGATAGGAATTTTTATCCCATTCGTGCTCAACCTTCTAAGAAGCTCAAGAAGCCTTCTATCCTTTTCATCGGTATACTCTGTAGCATGATAGTCAAAAAGGTCGCTGATGCCAAAAGTGTCAAGTGCTTTAAAAACGTGGTCAGGTTTGTTCCATGAAAGGCTAGCCACTATTGCGCCGTTTTGCTTAGCCCATTTTATGAATTCCACGGCCTCCTTGTTAAGCCTTACCTTTTCTCCTTTATCATTTGTCAAAACCCCATCTCCCTCTTTTTTATAGGGGGGATATACCAATGAAATATCCAGATGGTCCCAAATAGTACCATCAAGGTCTATAGCAAGCAACCACACTTTTCCTTCACTCTCTTTTTCAGACATATTCTATTCCTCAATCATTGCGAAGGTTCTGCTGTTATACATTGCTTAGCTTTTTTCTTTCAAAAGAAGACTTATTCCTGCAGCAAACAACATAAGAAGAGAAGATAGGACTAACGAATAAGACCAGGGAGTCGCAAGTAAACCATAGGTGATAGTGCTGAGAGAAGCCATAATCACTATCATCATCAACGCACCAACCTGCGAGGCAAGCCAGATTATACTTGCCGCACTTCCTGACCTGGCCTCTCCAACAGTATTCAGAGATATCTGCAGGCCTACCGGGGCAAGAGAAAGGAGAAAGAAGCCTATTATAACAGCCGATATTACATATGCAGAATATCTAAAGTCGAAAGAAAAGAGAAAAAGAAAAGTTGCTACGACTAAACTGTTTGCTGTTATGAAAATTCTGAGCTTCGAGAGCTTATCTGCTATGTAAGATATTGTGACCATGCCTGCAATACCAGCTACAAGCAAGGCAGCACCTGTTAGTGAGCCGTAAAACGGACTCAACCCTCTGCTTTCAAGGATACTTTCAGTCCACTGTATCAATCCGCTGAAAGTACCAACCCCTATGAAAAAGAGTATGGAGAGAATAATTACATTTCTCATCTTGCTGACATACATTATCTCTTGGAGCACTTCATGCCAATTCTTAGGTCTCCTTTTAGCACCAGCCTCCCTTGACAGAGTTACGAAGAGGACAAACGCTATGGTTGAAATAAGTGCAAACAATATCATATTCTGTTTTAATTCTGCATAAGAAGCATCTGGAACCATAAACGGTGTCAAGACCAAGGAAGCTATCATTCCAGCTATCTGTCCCATGGTTCCCAACCCATTGGCTATAGTCTGCTCTCCTTTGTCAAACCAGCTTCCTGCCAATTTTGATACCCCGTTGTATACAAAGGGTTGTCCGATTCCTGCCAGAGTCTGGAACATAAGCAAAAGGTTAAAGTTGAGACCAGCAAGGATTCTGAGCCAAGAAAATAACGCAATTATTCCTGAGCCTAATGCAACATTCACTCTAAAACCCCACTTATCTGTGCTTAGACCTGTCGGGATCGATAGAGGTATGAATACAAGAGGCCAGAAAGCAGCTAAATATCCTACTTGCTCAACGCTTACGCTGTATATTTCTGTCAGTTGGGGCTCGGCTATTCCTGCAAAATTCAACCATATCAGCTGCGATGAAAACGCTACAAATGTGTACATTGCCAGAACGATCCAGCGATATCCTACAGTGTTCAAACCTGATATGCATAGTTATGCAGGAAATATAAACGTGAAGCTTGTGAGAGACCATTCAAAAGACAAATCTGTAAGCAGATAACTTTTCTATCAATTGCATTAGCGCTTTTGCTTCCCTCTTTGCATGTAGGCTATGCCTTTATCGGGAGTTCTTTCTTCATCCACTAGAGCTTTACGATGATGCCTTTGCTGATAAACTTATTCTCATACAAATTCATCGACAAATCTTCATCACCTTGCAGGCGCATTACCAGGACGCATCGTTTACGAGGACAAAATGATTTGGTGTGCACTTCACTAGCTGTCTTATAGTTGTCAAGAATACATTCAAACATTAGCAAAGCAATTTATTTTAACGATAAACGGTATAGCCTCCTTTGTCCCATATTTGTCTGTTAAAACCTTGAAGAAGGCTCTAGGTTAAGGGGAGGCATTTCGTCCGGATTGATCTTCAGCTCAAGAATAGCAGGGTTTGAGCCCTTTTGAATTACAAAATTTACAGCTTCTTCTATCTGATTATCAGAGCTGATTGTCAGGGCTTCTGCACCAAAGGCTTCTGCAAGCTTTACAAAATCAGGATTTGAGTGTGTAGTCCCTATAAGCCTACCCATCTTCTGGAGCTTCTGACGCAGGTACAGAACTCTATAAGAATTGTCGTTAAGCACTATAACTTTAACTCCTATCTTTTCCCTGACGGCAGTCTCCAAGTCTTGTAGAGTCATCAAAAACTCACCATCTCCAAGCACAGCTATTACAGTTCTTTCTGGCACGGAAACCTTTGCTCCCAGCGCTGCTGGAAAAGCAAAACCCATAGCTCCAAAATTGGTCGCCGCAAGGAAGCTATTAGGCTTTTTGATCTTAAGATAGTCGTATGTGTAGACTATATGCACACCTTGTCCGGCTGTTACAATCGCATCATCAGGAAGCGAGTCGTCTAGAGCTCGGAAGAATTTGGATGGATTGACCCATAATGTATCGCTCTTTGAAGCTGAAACATCTAGCATATCCTGCCATTCTTTCTTTTTACTAGATATTACATCCATCCATTCTTCTCTTCTTCTGTTTGTTATGTTATAATTTAACAGCAACTTGAGAAAAGATGTTGCATCGCAATGCAGGTGCATGAACAGATTGACAGGCTTCTTCTCAGCCATCTTATCCAGGTCTACTACAACTTTTTTACCCTTTGGCATTATCAAATATCCATATGTAGTTACATCAGATATCCCAGCTCCGATTGAAATTAATAAATCTGCTTCTTCAAGCGCATAATCTGCAGCCATACTTCCCCCTCCAAAACCGGCTCTACCTACAAATAGTTCGTCATCTTCTGGAAACGCGCCTCTGCCATTACCTGTCACAATAACTGGTATTGAATGATAATGGCATAACTGCTTCAGGTATTCTGAAGCCTCCTGATTGTTCACTCCCCCTCCTGCGAGTATCAGAGGCTTCGATGACTCTTCAAGAAGCATAGCTACTCGCCTTACCTCTTCTTCCTTTGGCTGTTCCACCTTGCTTGGTACTGCTTCAGCTATATCTTCACCAGCCTCCACCTCCCACAAGTCTTCAGGAACTTCAACTACAGCAGGACCGTATGGAGGAGATGAGGATGCAGAATACGCTTCGGAAATTATCATGGAAGTTTGCGAAGGTTTTTCTATTCTGGCATAGAATTTTGTAATAGGTTTTACCATACTGAGCTGGTCAACCTCAAGCCAGCTGTCAAGTCCCTTCATCCTTCTTCTTACTCCCCCGGTGATGACAAGAAGAGGAGAAGAATCCTTGTATGCGTTTGCTATGCTTATCATGCTGTTAAGTAGGCCTGGACCTGCATGAACCACGGCTACCCCTGGTTTGTGAAGAAGCCTTCCTTCAGCATCAGCCATGCTGACAGCTACCTGTTCATGCCGAGTCGATATATATCTGACAGGGGATTGTTTAATGGAATCAAGAAGATCAAGAATAGATACCCCTACCAGCCCATAAACTCTCTTTATTCCTAAAGAGACTAAAGATGAAGCGATGCTCTGAGCTACGTTCATAAGTTGACCACGTTCTCCGGCTTCTCCCCCATAAGCACTTTAGCAACGTTTTGAACTGTGAACTGTATTATTCTCATTCTTGCTTCATTCGTCGCACCAGCAATATGAGGAGTGAGTATCAAGTTTGCTCCTTCCTTCGCAGCCTGTAGCAACGGGTGCTCAGGAGGGAGTGGCTCCTGAGAGAAGACGTCCACACCCGCTCCAGCTATCCATCCTTCTGAAACAGCCTTTGCAAGCGCTTTTTCATCGCATATTTCTCCCCTTGATACGTTTATCAATATCGAATCTGGTTTCATCAGTCTAAGTTCCCTCTCTCCAATCATCTGCCTTGTTTCTTCGGTAAGGGGTAGATGTATTGAAACTATGTCGCTCTGATTAATCAGCTCGTTCAGCTCTCTATACTCTAAACCTTCCTGCCTTACTTTATCATGGTAGATTATCCTAGCCCCAAGAGCTGATGCTCTTTTGATAACTTCTCTTCCCGTTCTTCCTATTCCGATGACACCCCAAGTCTTTCCATAAATTTCACCCACAGAATTCATAAGCTCCGCCTGTGCCCACTTTCCTGAAAGGATCTGCTGATGAGCATAGGGGATCTTCTTTATGAGCGCAAGGGCTAGAGCTATGGTATGCTCCGCTACAGATAGGGAATTTGCCCCTCCTATGTTGGCAACAGGTATCCCTCTCTCTGCGCAAGTCTTGATATCGATATGGTCGTAACCCGTGCTCGGCTGCTGTATCAGCTTAACCTTCTTCATCAGCTTAACCATCTCTGCGTCTATTTCTACCCTGAACGTGTAATCGCCTATAACCACATCAGCCTCTTGCAGTTCTTTCTTCAGTAGCGGTGATGCAGGGTCGTCAACTGTTACTATTTCTACATCAAGACCTTTTGATATGTACGATGAGAAGAAACTTCTCACAACAGTCGCTGGGAGTGGAGATAAAACAAGAACCTTTGGCATGTTTATGGTTAGAACTACGTTGTATATTTACATTAACGAGAAATGTGCAAGAAAGCTCCGACCTTCAGGCAGGAGATGAATTGCGAAAAGTATATACTATTGAGCAGTATAAAGCTAAGTTAAGTTGGAAGACATTCAATAACTTATGTCGAGCCTGGAAACACATCGAAAAAGTGTTCCAGCTGTGGAAGCATGGGGATTAGGGAAGGTAAATCATTCAAGTGCGGACAAGTTGACCATGCTGACTTCAACTCTTCGTTTAACATAGCGTTGCGTCCTCCTTTAATGGAAGGCATAGGTCAATTGCACACAGACAGGGATGTGTGCAAAGGGAGCACTGATACCCCAGAGGGGCAACTCCAAGAACGATGGAGACCCCAGAACCTCCGAAGCTTTAGCGAGGATAGTATGTCAGATTCATGAAGCCTTGTTCAAAAATCAGACTAGGCCCATGTCAGCTTCTACAAGCTCAAAGAAGTTTGAGAGTAACTCATCCGCCCTTGCGCTATCTTCTGTAGCATGAATAACCTTGACATCTGCCACAACGCCTACGCCCTTTACTTCCAGACCTTTTACCCAAAGAAATGTATTATCATCAACCTGCGAGACACTTGTGTATATCGCCTTTCCTGATACTGACTCTATACTATCTTTATTTTTCAGTCCAAGTCTTGCAATTATTTTCCTTGAACATTCTGCAAATCTATTCAGGTCATGCCCTTCAAAATGTCTGACGCTTCCTACATGGTCTTTGCCTAAAAAGGCTACCTCAGTCCTGAAAGCTAAAGTTTCCTTATCTTTTTCTTGCAAGGGACTCACTCTTTTCAGTCGAAATTCTTCTTAATTCTTCAGCCAAACTCTCCTGAGTCAGAAGAGAACCTTTCCAGACAAGGAATGCTAACTCGCTGAACGGATAATATAGAAAGAATACCGCGAAAAGTCCAAGATAAAGAAGGTAAAATATACCAAAGAGCAACAGGTCATTACCAAAAGAAAGCATGTCTGCTATAAAACCACTCAATCCTATGAGTAGAAACAAAGTTTGGAGAGCCCAAGTATGAGGGTCAGTGGAGATTCTTTTGTTTCTGTACAGTAGCCTCCGTAGCAAAAGAATCAGCGCTCCAGAAATCATCAAAGCCTTCGAACCAGCTAGGAAATACGTCAATAAATTCCCAAAGTTGATTAAGAAACCTATTACGTTGAATAATACAAGAATACTGAAGCCCCACATCAGAAGACCTCTTCCTATGGTGTGAATATCTTCTTCGCACCATGCCCCAGCTCTTCTCAAGAGGAAAATATCTCTGAAGCTTACACTTGCTAGTAAAGTAAGCTTTTTTCCAAAGGAGGCACCTTTCAATTCTGAGGAACCAAGAGAAGTGATAAGAGATGCAGGCGTGAATTCTACACCCCATGTTTTTATCCTCATGTAAAGCATGACTAGTGATACAGCTGCAAGCAGGACAAAAAAGAATGAAACATAGTAAGGGTCAACTACTGAAACGGCTGATAAGAAAAGATAAACCATCTTATCGTTTCACCTTTTTGACTTAAAAGCTATACTCATAGCTATCATCGCCCCTTGAGGGTCCACGCCCTTAGGGCAAGCGGCACTACAAAGACCGCATCCTGAGCAAAGGTACACGAACTCCTTCAGCCTGTCTATTTCAGCCTTGTAGCCCATCTTGACTATATGGATTAGATACCTTGGGTTGAATTCTGGATGGGCATGAGCCACTGGGCAGACTGCTGTGCAATTACCACACTGCCAGCACTTCCCTATATTCTTTCCTCTTGGCAATCTTAAGACTTTTTCGTAGATCGAAGTGTCAAATTCTTCTATAGTTCTCGGGAGAACTAAAGTACCCCATCTACCTGAAATATCTATACCTCCCACCTCTAGCTTGTCAGGCTCTATTATTCTATCGTCATCAACATATTTTCTTTCTACTATGAACTTGCCCTTTTCATCCTTCTCCTCTGTCAAGCTCTCACCTTGATTCTATTCATCAATTTCGCAGCCTGCATAGCAGCGGCAGAACCTTCCGCTATGCTCTCTTCAACCGACATAGGTGCAACACATGTTCCCGCTAGGTATATGCCGTCTTTGCCAGAGTCAAAATGTACATTAGGTATTTTTGGTGCAAGGAAACCATATTCGTTGACATTCAGCCCTAAAACCTTGGATATTTGTCTTGTCCCCTCTCCTGGCTCTATCCCGACTGCAAGAACAACCATATCAAAAAGGACTTCAAAAGGTCCCCTTACGAGAGTGTCCTCGCCCTTTACAAGCAGTTTTTCTCCAGTATAGTATACTTCTCCAACCCTTCCCCTTATGTAATTTATACCATATTTCTCCATACTGTCCCAGTAAAGCTTCTCCCAAAGGCCTATTGTTCTGATATCCATGTATATCATGTAAATCTGTACATCTTTCAAAACCTGCTTTAGCTCTATAGCCTGCTTTATGCTCACTCCACAGCATACAGTGCAGCACCAGGGGTTTGTTGACCTGTCTCTAGAGCCTACGCAGAATATGAACGCTACCCTCTTGGGCACTTTACCATCATGACCTGTAACCTTTCCTTGGCTGAGCATAACCTCCAATTCGTTTATCCCTATTACATTAGGGGCCCTTCCGTAGCTGTATCTTGGGTCTACCCTGGCATCAAAATGCTCAAACCCTGTGGCAACTATTATTGCAGCTACATTTTTCCTTTCTCTGCCATCTGGTGTATTCAATGTTACTGTGAAATTGCCAGCTTCTCCAATGCATTCTGTAACGACTGAATTTCTTTTTACTTCAATCAGGTCAGATTTCTCACAGAATTCTATCATAGGTCCAAGGACCTGCTCTGTCGGAGTGAAGTCTGGAGCCAGAGAATGATATTTCCATCTTATTGGAGCCCCTCCAAGCTCACCTCTTTTCTCTACAAGCAGAACATGTATGCCCAATTCTGCAAGGTCCATAGCAGCCCTAAGCCCAGCAGGTCCAGAGCCTATGACTAACACTTTGTCGTTACTTTCTTTATTCAAATTTTTCACCCTGCAAAACTCACATTAACCCTTGGCTGTAACTTTCTTGGGGCTGACCTTATGAAAGAAGGCTTCATACCCTTTTTAATCGCCTCTATGTACTCTTTGTATTCCTTCTCTGCATTCTGCCAGTCTATTCCGATTTTGCTGAGCAAGGGTTTCCAGTCTGCAAGATGCCACTGAAGCTGGCAGACCTTGAAAGGATGGGCACCCATTGCAAGTGCTGCAAATTGACTATCCGATATAACAGGTACAGTTTCCTTGTAGCCATGAGCTAAAGCAACTATCTGGCTCTTATCTAGCGTTGTAACGCAGCCTGTATCATGAGTTAAGAGCACATCTGCACCTGTCTCCTTTACAACCGGCCTTATCTTTCTGAAGTATGCAAAAGACCTAGATATCTCCCTTTCAGTCAGTATATGCCTGAATCCAAAGCCACAGCAGTCATACCATGTGCTGTAATCGACAAGCTTTGCACCCAGAGCCAGAATAATGCTCGATGTGGGTGCAGGCCTCGCTCCATCCAGTATCTTTTCATCATAGGTGTAATCTTCAGCCATCAGCTTGTAAGTGTGGCAGGCTGGATGCACTGCAGCCTTGACCTGAGAGAGGTCAAGCTTTCTTCTTTCAGCTATTCTTTCCCTTACAACATGAAGCCATTCGCTATAATGAACAAGCTCCTCAGGTATAACTATGTCTCTACCTATCTTGTTCAGTATTGACCTGACCTTCAGCCTTATATCTTCACTCATAACAACAAGAAACCTGCATTCCTTGTAATCCCCATAGCTTGTTCCGCAATGAATCAGAGGATACGCATTCTTCTCCCATGCAACATGCATATTTCTAAGGAATACTGCTGACAATGCCACAGAATTGGAAGTTCCTGAACCATAGTAGTTCCATGCGGTGCATGAGGTCTGATTCGTATCATCGACAAAAGGTATCGAAAGCTCAGACATTATCCAGTATAGAGCAGATATGTAGCCAGGTATATGGCCGCACTGACCGCATGATTTATGCTGCCATAGCTCTTCTGTCGGTATCTTCTTCTCCCTGTTGCTAAGTGTCTTGACTACTTGCGGCTTATAATCTTCCTCCACATGATGTACTATTATTTCCCCCTTCTTTTCTAGCTCCTTCATCTTTTCAAGCATTCTTAGATAATCTTCAGTTGTCCCCATAGCCAGCTTTGCTCTTCTGTCTGTAGATAATTTTTCGAAGAGTTTTACATCCTCTTTGGGTATCTCTACCTGTTCATTCTTTCCAAGCTGCACAAAGCTATTTTCAGATGGCATCATTCAACACCTGCCTCCTTTGCAGTATCCCTGACCATATCCGTTACATCCTTCAGAGTCTTTTCCACAGCATCGAAGACGCCCGCTTCTTTTTCTATGAACATCAGCTCCTTCATAGTCTCTTCATCGACTCTCCACGACTTGTCCATAACGCCAGCCATTGTTTCAACAGGTACAGCTGCCCTTTCAGCCCTGATATTTTTGGCAAGCTCAGCCTTGTGAGGACCCCAATCCTTGAAGAGAGCTATGGTAGTGTGCATATCTGGGGTAATTTGAGTTCCCGTGGTCATTATTTTGTAAACAATCTTGCTGTAAGGTTCAAGAGCCTTCTTTGCAGAATTGAGACCATGCTTTACAGCAATCTCCTTCAGTATAGCCACAAGACCACCTGGGTTATTATGCGCAGGACAGACTTCCCAGCAGGAATAGCACTGAAAGCACGACCATATGTATTGGTCCATCATCTGGTAAAGTAGTTCTGGTTCATCCTTTGAGTGCATAACTTTCTGAACAACAATTCTTGGCTCAAAGTCAACAAGTCTGAAAGGAGGACATTTGGACGTGCAATTTCCACAGTTTATGCATGCATGGTAGAATTCTTCAAACCTTACATCTTCCCTCAGTTCTTTAGCTATCTCCTGTATTAGCTCTCTGTCAGCATTTCTTGCATTTTCAGCTTCCCACTGAAGACCAGGCAAGCCTCCATAATGCCAACCATCTTCATTCAGTCTCTGCAGCATCCTGCTTACTTTCTTCGAAATGCTCATGCTGAAAGCACTCTCCATGATTTAGATAAAATGCCTAGAGACTTTGTAATATTTTCACATCCTCGCCGCTTTATGAAAATCCGATTCATTAGAAGATTCTAATATTCGAAGGGATTATAAATATCTTTCTGTCAAGGGTATATGCCATGGAGCAGAAGAAGAGGTTTCTCTTTGTTGTAAGCACAGGAGCATCGGAGCCCAAGAAGGCTTTTACACCGTTTTACTATGCAGCTGCAAGTGCATCTATGGGCTTCGATACTTACATGTTCTTTCTTGCCGAAGGTCCTTCCCTGCTGAAAAGAGGCGTTGCTGAGAATTTAAGAACTACGGAGCAAGGCGAACCTTTAAAGAAAGTGATAGACCTTGCAATAAGGAACGGGGCTAAACTGCTCTGCTGCAGCACCTCTGCAAAGGTGATATGGAATATGCACGAAGGAGACCTTCCTGAGGGCGTAGAGTTCGCAGGCGCAGTTACTTTGATAGAGATGGCATCAGACCCCCAGACTTCTGTACTCTACTTTTAGGATGATGCCAAATGTCCCAAAATGAATACAAGGGCTGCAGGTTCCCTGAAGGGCTTCTATACGATGTAGACTACCATGTATGGGTGAAGATGGAATCTGATGTTGCTACAATAGGCGCAACAGACCCTGGTCAGGCCTATGCAGGAGAGATAATATATATCAAGGTGAAGGATGTTGGAACAGTTTTAGATAGAGGAGCCATTGCAGCAACAGTCGAAAGTGCAAAATATATGGGCCCGATGAGGGCGCCTCTGAGCGGGACTGTTATCGAAGTAAACCCTATAATAAAGAACCAGCCTTCAGCAATAAACTCTGACCCTTATTCGACGTGGGTATTGAAGGTAAGACCAAGCAAGCCTGGAGATGAATTAAAGCTCCTCCTCGATTCCGACAAGGCCTCAGAGAGGTACAGGTCGATTATAGAAGAGTGGGGCATCGAGTGTAGCAAGCAATAATTAGCTGATGAAGTGCTGATGCGATGGATAATATTCCACAAAGGGTAATACGTGTTATAGTATCTGAAACAAGAAATCCTGAGCTTAATCTGGCAAAAGAAAAGGCAATCTTCTTTGAAGTTGAAAACAGAATCAGTCCAGATATACTCTTCTTCTGGATTAATGACGAATGTCTTGTTGCAGGACAGATAAAGAGCGCAAAGTACGGATGGTATAATGAGAAGCTTGCTGAAGAGATGAAAATCCCCGTATATAAAAGGTTCACAGGAGGAGGAGTTGTCTACCATGACTTGGGGAATCTGAACTGGAGCTTTTTTGTCAGGACTGATGGAGGATTCAGGTCTCCCGAAAAGATCTTCAGAGAATATTCAAAATTCATAATAGAATCTCTGAAACAGTTAGGTCTCGATGCCTATTTTGCACCTCCGAACAGAATAGAAGTTGCAGGAAAAAAAGTGTCAGGAATGGCTGCAAGGTCAGGTCTGAAATGTCTTCTTGTGCATGGTACGCTTTTGCTCAACAGCAACCTGGAAAAATTGAACATGGTTTGCATTCCTCCTCCAGAAGGTCCAGAAGTCGCAAACCTGAGCCAGTGGCTGCCAGATATAAATTCTGGCATGGTTATAAAAGCGATTATCTCAACGATGCAGAAAAATGATTATCATGTGGAACAGAGCCCCAGCTGAGTAGCAAATCTAAAAAAAATTTTTGTTACTAGATGAAGAGAGTTACTGCATTGGGGTCTCTCGCAAGCTCAAGAAAGGTTGATGCTCCTATAACGTCGTCGCACAGCTCAGAAGTAAGGTCCTTTTCTGTCATTCCGAAGAGAGCCATCGTAGGAGAGCATGCATGTATCTTGACTCCCGCCTGCTTTGCTGCCTTCAGCATATCCAGGAGGCTTGGCATTCCTCCCTTGGACAGGAGCTGGTTCAGTTCTTCCTTTGACAGGCCAAGGTCTACTGATGGCTTTATGCTCTCCGCCACTCCCTTTGTCAGCAACTTCATCCCACCAAAAGTGAAGTAGATATCAACCGGCATATTCTGAGCTGCAGCTGTAGTCGCAAGTATAAGCGCTGGATAGAGACCGTCAGCTGTCCCCCTGCTCGCTACCATAATCAGCCTGCTTTTCTGACCTGTAGACTGCATTGCTTGCATATTAGAATATAATAATATTTAACTTTTCCCAGTGAGTTATTTCACAGTCAATTCCAATTAATTTAAATATTACGTATTTATAACCACATAATGTTAGAATTTGGCATCCCAAGTAAATCCCGCAAAAACTCTGGACACAAAGGGGCTACTATGTCCTGTACCTGTTTTGAAGAC
>Ga0209012_1000619_pt1 | contig 46023 bp, 48 predicted proteins | sample RS3BMetagenome_FD_184735 | JGI IMG/M metagenome (GOLD analysis project Ga0209012, IMG submission 184735) | Ferric oxide microbial mat and aquatic microbial communities from Rainbow Spring, Yellowstone National Park, USA - RS3B (SPAdes) (version 3) ...
GAACATCTTGAACAAGTCCGAATCGTCCACCGGTTCCATCTCCTCGTCGGCTGCTCCGACCGTCTGCCGGAAACAGGTCAAAGGTTGTCAGAAGTCGGGGGCTACCCACACGAAACAGCGAGGAGCCCGAGTCTGGTCGGCCGACCAAAGGTCCTCGTGCTCGACGAGCCGACCACCGGGCTCGATCCCGCGACCCGCAACGACCTGTGGGAGTTCATCGAGGTGCTAGTAGCGGGCGGTACTACGGTGCTTTTGACGACGCAGTATCTCGAGGAGGCCGACCGGCTGGCCGATCGTATCGTGGTGATCGACCATGGGCGGGTCATCGCGAAAGGCACAAGTAAGGAACTAAAGGACCGTCTCGGTAACACCGTTTTGGAGGTGACGGTTTCTAGGTACGAGCAGGTACGGTTGGCGTCGTCGCTGCTGGACGGTCTGGGCCGGGACCGTCCAGTGCTCGACGAAGGGCGCGGTATGTTGACGATGAAAACCGACAGCGACGTGAAGGTCCTCCTCGAAGCGGCCCGGCGACTCGACGAAGGCGGAGTGCAGTTGGAGGATATAGCCTTGCACCGACCTTCCCTCGACGACGTTTTCCTGTCCCTGACCGGGGACAATAGCGAACCGGGTGCCACTCCCAAGGCGCAGGTCGCCCCGTGACCGCGCTTGGTGGCCCGCTGATCAAAGACCCGCCCCGCAAGGTCACTTTTAGCCAAGGGATCGCCGACACCGCTGGTATCACCGTCCGCAACCTTCGCCGGATCATCCGGACCCCTCGCCTGATGGTCTTCTCCACCGTGCAGCCCGTGATGTTCGTCCTGCTTTTCCGGTACGTGTTCGCAGGGGCTATCAAGGTCCCTACAGGCAGCTACGTGGACTATCTGATGCCAGGCATCTTCGTTCAGACAACCTTGTTCGGCGGATCCTCAACCGCCGTCGGTCTAGCGACGGACCTCCAAGGCGGGATAATCGACAGGTTCCGCTCGCTGCCGATGGCCCGCTCGGCGGTGCTCGCCGGGCGCACGCTCGCTGACTTGGTACGAAACGTGCTCGTCGTGTTGCTCATGGTCGGCGTCGGAGTCATAGTCGGCTTCCGCTTTCACAGCAGCATCGGCACGGACATCGCGGGACTGGTCTTGGTCCTGCTGTTTGGCTACGCCTTCTCCTGGCTTTTCGTCGCAGTAGCACTCTACGTCAAAGACCCTGAAACAGCCCAAGTAGCCGGCTTCGTTCCATTATTTCCACTGGTGTTCGCCAGTTCCGCCTTCGTTCCGGTAACCAGCATGCCCGGATGGCTCCAAGCGTTCGCCAACGTACAACCCGTCAGCGTCTTCGTCAACGCAGTCCGGGCCATGCTAAACGGAGGCCCAATCCAACACTGGCTATGGCAATCAGTCGCCTGGGCCCTAGGAATCCTGATCGCCTTCACGATCATCGGAGTCCGCCAGTACCGCAAAATCTAACTGACCGAGCGTGGCTGCCCCCCCTCGGGACTGACATCACAACCAGAACCGGATTGTTCTTCATGACAACGCCTACTGCCACGACCTTGGGCTCTTTGTTGGTTCGGAGGAGCCCGCCTCAGGACTGAGCGGAGGCTCCCCGGCCTGCCGGTATGGGTGGAGGTTAGGCCACACTGGAGTTGAAGGGACCGAGAGGAGTGTTGTTTATGAGCAAAGTATTGTTTGTGGTGACGGGCGCCAGGTACTGGACCCTTGCCGATGGTTCGAAGCATCCGAGCGGATATTGGGCCGAGGAATTGGTCGCGCCCTATCTTGCATTTACAGCGGCAGGCTTCCAAGTCGACGTGGCCACGCCTGGCGGAGTCGTTCCAGTAGTGGATCATGCAAGCCTTTCGCCGGACTTGAATGGCGGTGAGGCTAACGCTGTAGCTCTCGCAAAGCGCATTGAAAGTATTGCAGAGCTGAAAGATCCGGTGTCGTTAGGGGGCGTTGAAGTATCGGACTACGTAGCGGTGTTCTATCCCGGTGGCCACGGTCCGATGGAGGACCTTAGTGTCGATAGCGACTCGGCCAGGCTGTTGGTAGAGGCTCTCGGTTCGGGCAAGCCGCTCGGGCTGGTCTGTCATGCGCCGGCGGCGCTGCTAGCGACCGAAGACGCCAGCGGCGGGTCGCCATTTGCGCGATACCGACTCACGGGTTTCACGAACGCCGAGGAAGTTCAAGGCGGTCTCGCCGCCAGAGCCAAGTGGCTCCTCCAAGACAAGCTTGTTGCCATGGGAGTGCTCTTCGAAGAGAGCGCGCCGTGGGGCGAACATTTAGTCGTCGACCGTAACTTGCACACTGGCCAAAATCCGGCGTCAGCGGGGCCACTCGCTGTCGAGATGATCAAAGCTCTGACCGGGTAACGGCTCACAGCGTCACCGGGATAGGCGGTGTGCCGGACGTTTGCGCCTCGTGACCGCAGTCAAGAACCCGCCAACGCCAATCGAGACTAACCCTGCGGCTATAAGGGGCAGGACGTCCATTCCAGTCTGGGGCAAGGTCGCCGCATTAGCGGCCGCTGCTCCGGATTGGCCGGACGCTCCCGGGCCGCCAGATGCCGACCCGGGAGCGCCGCTGCTTCCTGAGCCAGGAGCGCCCCCGGTGGCGGCGGACCCGAGACTGCTCGTCGTGGTAGCGGGGGCTGTGGTTGTGGTGCTACTGGGGACTGTGGTCGTGGTGGCGCCCGTGGTCGTCGTGGTGCCTCCCGTCGTGCTTGCCAGGAAGTTGTTGGTAATGGTGGCGGTGCAAGTCACGGTGCTCGCCCCGGTGGACCCTGAACCGTTGCACTGGGTGATCGTAGTTGGCAGGCCAGTCGACTGTGAGGCCGGTGCTGTGACAGTGCAAGTCAGCGTGCCGCCGGCTCCGCCCGAAGCGTTACACTGGCTGACGCTCTGCCCGCCAGGACCGCCGCTCCCGGTCTGGCTGTTACCAGCCGGAGTCGCCGTGCAAGTCTCGGTGGCGACAGTGCCAGGGCTCTGACATTGCGAGATCCCGGCCACGATGGCTGACCCGGTTGGGTACCCGGTGAGGTTGTTGGTAACCGTAGCCGTACAGTTCACTGTGCTAGCGCTGCCAAGACCAGAGCTATCGCACTGGGTGATCGACGTCACCGGCGCAGTGGAAGTAATAGTTCCGCCCACTGGACAACTCGCCGCAGCCGGACACGAGAGGGTTGTCACTATCGTCGCCGAGCCGGTCGGCTGGCTCGGGGTAGCGGCGTTGTAGGCGAAGTTGTTCGTGACCGTGACGGCACACGTGATAGTGGCGCCACCGACGGTCCCGGCATTGCTGCATTGGCTCACCGATGAGATGGCGGCCGCATTCGACGGGCTGCCGCCAGCAAAGCCGACTGTTAGACCCACGACTAGTACGACTCCAAGTCCGAGCCACAGGCGCCGCGAGAATACGACGCTCATCAGCTCCACGATTGCCCCCAAGGGGCGACGTCGCACACCGACGGAGGTCCCTGCGACCGAGGTCTCTGCGACTGAGGGCTCCAAGCTGGTCTGACTCATTTGCCACGGCTTTCTCAAGTCTAACTGGGCTAACTCCACGTCACCGGGGTCCGAGGCAACAGTTAGGCATTTGACTACGTTTCGTAGTTCCCCACATATGATAGTCCCTCGGGCGCTGCTGCGACTACCCATTGTGAGCCACTTGCTGGAGGAATTTCCGAGAGCAGGCTGCGGCTGCGAGCTGACCTGCCCCGATGCCGACGCGACTGAGAGATCAGGTGCCCAGCTACGACATCAGGTACCGCAGTGGCGATAGGGCCGCGCAAATTCACCCCGGGATCGAGACCAAGGATGCTAGCGGCGACGCCAGCGAGGTCGACGATCTCGTGACCTTCCCAGTTTGCGCGCCTGTCAGTTAAGAGCCAAGGCCGTCTTGCCGACAACCACACCGTGAGCCGGGTCTGCAGACCGAAACGCGCGATGCGCCGACAAGGGAGACGAACGGCCCGAAGTGATAGCGGCTTCACCTTGGTGGAGACCGTGATCGCTGTGGCGATACTCGCCCTGTTGTTTCCGATGTTCCTCTCCGCTGCTACAAGCGGAACCCAGGCGGGCAACCAAGGGCGCATCCGCCAGGTCGCCTCCGTCCTCGCAGACACCGCCCTTGACTACACCCGAGCCATAGACCCGAGCCAACTCTTGGACGGCAGAGCCTCGGGGGGACCCGCAACGCTGCCGGCCGGTGTGAACCTGACCAACACCGACCAGTACGACAACGTCGCCGGCACACCTGCTGTCCCCCTGTCGAACACCACGGTCATCGACAATTACACTTTCACTACGCAGACTTTCATGGGGGTCTGCTATCTACAGCAGGGGGCACAGGGCGCGTCGTGCACGACGGTCGCCTCGCCGGCTCCGATGGTGCGGGCGGTAGTCGACGTGTCGTGGCCTGCCAAAGGTGTGTGCGCGGCCAACGTGTGCGACTACGTCACCTCAAGCCTCATCAGCACCGCCAGCGACCCGAAGTTCAACGAGGTTCTGCCGTCTGGGACAGCGCCGACACCGTCGTGCCCTCCCGGGGCGACAGCCTTTCCCGACATCGTCATGTCAAGCGACCCGATGTGCGCCTACGGAGCCTCGGCGCAGGCGAACTCCGGGCCCTTCGCCGACGCCAACCCGCCGTCGGGCTCGCTCGACTTCTCAGGCGACTCGGGATCCTACGGGTCGGAGCTGACCAGCTCAGCGGGACCGTCGAGCTCCAGCTTCACGATCGCAATCTGGTTCAAGACTTCCAACCCCGGGGTTCTCATGGGTTTATCTAACACGGCCTCGGGCTCCGGCGGTTCCGACTGGGACAAGATGCTCTGGGTCGACAACTCCGGCCACGTCGTGTTCGGCGCCTACACCGGCAGCACCGCTGAGATCGCGAGCCCCGGAACGTTCGACGGCGGAGACTGGCACCTGGCGGTCGCTTCCATCAGCACGACGTCGGGCATGACCCTATACGTCGACGGTTCGGAAGTGGCGTCCAACACGTCTGTGAACTCCTCCCAGGCTTATACCGGGTACTGGAATATTGGCTGGGACAACGCGTCGGGATGGCCGGACCCTCCCGAGCAGGTTTTCCTCCAGGGTTCCCTTTCGGACGCTGCCTTCTTCCCGTCAGCGCTTTCGGGATCGCAGGTCGCCGGCCTGTACAACTCGGGGTCCCAAAGCACCTGGGCTTCGAACGTAGCCGCAGACGGTGCCACCAAGGCTTGGTCGCTGTGAGCGAAACCCGCACCGAGGAGGGCTTCACCTTGATCGAGCTCCTCGTCACGATGGCGATCATGGCCCTGGTAGCGGTGATGGTCCTCGTGTCGTTGGTGAACGTGATGACACAGCAGAACCAGGCTGCTTCGCTGGACCGCACGTCGTCGCAGGTAGGGCTGGCGTTCATAGCCTTGGACAAAGAGATCCGCTACGCGGCGACCATCGACTGCCCTTATGGCTGGACGAGCGCAACCGCGGGGCCTTGCTCCAGCGCGCCGAGCGACGCCTCGTCCGTGCCGAGCGGAGACTACGCCCTCACCTTCTACTCTTCCTACACCGACGCTACCCTCGGCCACCCGCAGTGCAGCGAGCTCCTCTACGACACTTCTAAAGGACTGCTCGAGCAACGCACGTGGAACGCAACGGGATCTGTGTCCGGCGCGACCGGCTGGTCGATCATCGGTTCTGGCCTCTCTACGCAGCCCTCCCAGGCGGTCTTCACTTTGCCTGACCCGACTAGCGGCTTGATAATCCGCCAGCAGGTGACGGTATCGCTCGCCTCCCGCTCAGCGGGCACGGTACCGGCAGTCTCGTCCATTGCGCAGGTCACATTCACCGCCGTCAACTCGACCAAGGTCACCCCCCCTAACTCGCCAGCATGCCCACTGTCATGAGACCAACGCCACCAACCTCTCACCTACACGAGCGCTGCCGCGTAGCTCGACGGGACGACGAACGCGGTTCGCTGGTCATGGCGCTCACGCTGCTCATGATCGCCTCGATCGTGCTTGCCTCGGTCGCCAACCAGGCCTTCTTCAGTCTCGGCCAGGCGACCCAGTCCAACCAGCGCGACGACGCTCTGCAAGGAGCTCTCGCCGGCGTCCAAGCGGCGGTCGCCGCTATCCGCTCAGCTACCACGGGAACCGGCTCCAACGTGGCTGGCGACGTCGCGGCCCTGCCGTGCGGTCCCATCGACGGGACGGTGTCGTCTAGCACGTCCAGCGGCAAGACGATCTCTTACAGAGTGACCATCTCATACCAGCTCCAAACGTCGAGCGGCGTGAGCCCGGCCGCTTCGTGCGTGGCAGGGTCCGGCCCCCTTCCGTCGTCGTCGACGGAAGCTTTCAGTGTCAAAAGCGCGGCGATAACCTCCCTGGGAGGCGACAACCTGGCCAGCTCCGCGACCATCACCAGGACCGAGAACTCCACCTACGACTTCTCCTCCCCGACCGACGCGAACATCCCCGGCGGGCTGATCTACACCTATCCTGACTCAACCGGCCAGACCTTCTGCGCCCAAGTGGGCCCAGCCTTCTCCACCGGCTTCGAGGTCGTCATGTCGTCGAGTTGCAACGCTTCGAACCCGAGCCCGTCGCTCGTGTTCTCCTACCAGCAGGACTATACGATTCAGACGTTCGTGGGCGGCGTCGCATACTGTCTGGTCGACCCGGGGCAAAGCGGTTCCACCACAGTTACGAATCCTCCGAGCACCACCGTCTACGTCGCCCCGTGCCAGTCCCCGGCGCCGCTGTCCCAGCAGTGGGGTGTCAACGACACGGACGCTATCGAAGGCGTCAGCTCCTCAGGTGCGCCCAACGGGTGGTGCCTGGACAACTCGATATCGTCGAGCAGTCCCCCCGCGTACAACCCGGGCGGGTCGACGACCTACGTCGGGACAGCCTGCGGAGGCGGCGGCTTCGCTACCAACCAGACGTGGACCATGCAGGCGACCGTAGGTGCGGGCGGCTCCAATCCGGTTCCGGGAACGATCGGCCCGACAGACCAGCTGATCAACTACGCCGAGTTCGGCCGCTGCATCGACGTTACCAACCAGGACGTCAACTTCGGCGCTCTCATCGACTACACCTGCAAGCAGTTCCCCGACACGTCTGCCTACCCGATCTGGAACCAGAGGTGGTGCACCGTGCCGCTCAGTGCCTACGGCGAGCCGGCCAACGCCGTGCTGCTCTACACCCCCCAGTACGCCAGCGCGGGTTGCCCATCCAATCCTCTCCAACCGCCGAGCACAGTCACGCCCTACTGCTTGACGACCGCCGCCGACCCGGCGACAGACCCCGCCGACAAGCCGTCGGGTGGGTACCCGATCGTGTACCCGTCGGCGGGTGCGACCGCTGTCACCGTCGAGAACTGCTCGACGCTGATCTCTGACCTCAACGCCGGCCAGGGCCAGTCAGCTCTCACCGGCAACTCGTCGCAGATCTGGATCTCCAACGGTTCGACGGGCACCTCGTCGGTCAACTACACCTACCAGGACTACCGCGGCTACTGCCTGCAAGCCAACGACGCCTACGGGGTCGTCTACCCGTCGGGCGACTATACAGGTGCCAGCTTCACGATGCTTCAGGTAGCCGCCTGCGACGGGAACCTCACCCAGAAGTGGAACGCCCCGCCCGACTACGGGGCTTCCAACGTCGCTAACACCTACGAAAGCTGACGTCGGTCTACCGCCCCAGGGTTTCTTGGTCGAGCTTCTCGAGATCCACCGGTGGACCGTGGGGTTGAAGTGGAGTCAAACTCCGGAACATATGCTAGCCTATGATATCATTACCCAATAGCTAGGGAGGATCGATGCCTGACGTGCTGATCCGGGGTCTGCCAGATGATGTCCTGGCCGCGATCGACGCAAGGGCTCGACGTGCCGGGCTGTCACGTACGGAGTACATCCGCCGAGCCCTTTCGCGCGAGCGTAGCTATGCCACAGAAGGTGTCAGCGCGAAAGACCTGGTCAACTTCGCCGATATTTTCGCCGACTTAGCCGACTCCGACGTCATGCGACAAGCCTGGTCGTGACCGTCTGGGTCATCGACAAGTCCGCCCTGGTACGCCTCGGCGCTAGCCCTGACGCCCAGGACTGGGCAGAAAGGATCGAACGCGGGCTGGTCCGTATCTGCACTGTTACCCGGCTCGAGGTCGGCTTCTCGGCCCGGGCCGGAAAGGACCTCCGCGATGGTTTCGAACGCCCACCATTGGCCCGCATGCCGGTCGAATACCTCACACCTGCCATCGAAGACCGTGCCGTCGAAGTCCAAGCGGCGCTCGGCGATCGCGGTCAACACCGAGCGGCATCGATACCCGACCTCCTGATAGCGGCCACCGCCGAGGTGGCCCAACTCACCGTCCTACACGATGACAAGGACTTCGAGCTCATCGCCGAGGTCACCGGTCAGCCCGTCGAGAGGCTCACCACCACTCGGGCGTCCGACAAGTAGCCGCCAGGGACCGCCCACCGCAAACCCCGACCGCTGACCTCTTGGGACGGCCCGGCATGGCCATTATGGTTGGGTGCCGGGGCGGTGCGATCGAAGGTGGCGAGTGGGCCGCGCTCGTCGGCTTCGGCTCCGCCGCGCTCTGCGTGCGCTCCCGGGAGGAGCTGGTGTCGTGGGGCGACACCCAGCGTCAGCAAAAGCTGACGTCGGTCTACCCTGAGCGCGCCTCGTCGGCGAGCACCGCATCCCACGTCGCCTGCAGGCGCCTGGCCGCAAGAGCCTCGTCTACACGCCCAACCGGCGTCGAGCGCGGAGCCAGCGAAGCCTCACCCGGCGGCTCGGCGGCGATAGTGACAAGAGAGTCCGCCAGCGCAGCAAGCGTTTCGAGGCTCTCGGTCTCGGTTGGCTCAATCATCAACGCCTCGTCGACCACCAGCGGGAAGTACACCGTCGGGGAGTGGAACCCTTCCTCCAACATCCGCTTGGCAACGTCGATAGCCCGCAGACCGTTCGCCTTTTTCAACGTCGACGTGGAAGCTACGAACTCGTGCATCGCCGGCCGGTCGAAGGGTATGTCGTAGGAACCTCTCAGGCGCTGGCGGAGCCAGTTCGAGTTGAGCACCGCCGCCTCGGCGACCTTGCGCAGGCCGTCCCCGCCGTTTAGGAGGATGTACGTCCACGCCCGGGCCAAGGCTAGAGCGTTGCCGTGCCAGGCGTGCACCCTGCCTAGAGAACGCTCCGGGGTGTGCCACTCGAAGCTGCCGTCCTCGCAGCGGCGCGGGAGCGGGCCCGGCAGGAACGCTGCGAGACGCTCCGACACGGCCACCGGGCCGGCTCCGGGGCCACCGCCACCGTGGGGCACTGCGAAAGTCTTGTGGAGGTTCATGTGCACGATGTCGAAGCCCATGTCGCCAGGTCGGGTGACCCCTAGGATCGCGTTCAGGTTCGCACCGTCGTAGTAGAGCAGGCCGCCAACGTCGTGGACCGCTGCTGCTATCTCGGCTATGGTCTCCTCGAACAGGCCGAGCGTGTTGGGATTGGTGAGCATGATGCCGGCCACGTCGCTGTCGAGCCTCGACCTCAACGCCGCCATGTCGACCAGACCGCGGTCGTCGCTCGGCACGGTCACGGTCTCGTACCCGCCAAGAGTGACCGACGCCGGGTTGGTCCCGTGAGCCGAGTCAGGGATGATCACCTTGGTGCGCTTCTCGCCGTTGGACGCGTGCCACGCTCGCATGAGCAACAGCCCCGTGAGCTCGCCCGCCGCACCCGCCGGTGGTTGCAATGTGGCCGCCGCCATGCCGGTCACCTCGCAGAGAGCTTCGGTCAGCCCGCACAGAAGCTCCAACCATCCCTGGCACAAAGCGGCCGGGGCGGCCGGGTGCACCCCAGTCAAGCCGGGTAGTGACGCCGTCTCGTCGCAGACCTTCGGGTTGTACTTCATCGTGCACGAGCCGAGAGGGTAGGCCCCGAGGTCGACGGAGTACTGGCGGTGGGTGAGCCTCGTGACGTGCGCCACCAGGTCGCGCTCGGGCACCTCGACTAACTCCACCGGGGGGTCTCGCAGCATGCCCGCCGGGACAAGCTCTGACGGCTCCCAGTCGGGAACCCCGGTGGTGCGGAACGACCAGGCCCGCCTGCCAGGGCTGGAGAACTCGAATATCGTAGGCTCCGACTTCCTGCCCATTACAGGTGCGCTCGTCGCTTTGCCTGCTGGTGCGGGGCTACGCCTCGGCCGGTCGGAGGCTTCGATGTCGTAGTCGTCGTGTGTGCTCATCTGGTCACCTTTTCTATGCACTCCACGTAGCGGTCGATCTCCTGCCTCGTGCGCCTCTCGGTGACAGCTACCAGAAGAGCTTCACCGCCCATGGTCGCTACTCCCCCTTCGACTCCGACTGCGACCCCCGCTAGAAAACCCTCCTCGGCCATCCGGTCGATGACCGTCCCGGCGTCGACGGGAGTTCGCACCGCGAACTCCCGCAGTGTCGGGGCTGCCGACAGCGGGGTGACACCAGGCACTGCCAGCAGCGACTCGCGGGCATAGCGCGCTCCCCGAGCGCACCGCAAAGCCATCTCGGCGAGCCCTCCAGTTCCGAGCCACGACAGCTGGATCATGGCAGCGACCGCTATCAGCGTCTGGTTGGTGCAGACGTTCGACGTCGCTTTCTCCCGCCTTATGTCCTGCTCCCTTGCCCGCAGGGTCGTCACGTACGCGGAGCGGCCCTCCCCGTCGCGGGTGCGGCCGACAAGGCGCCCAGGCATCCGGCGAATCAGCTCACTCCGGCAGGCGAAAAGCCCCAGGTAGGGGCCGCCGAAGGAGAGGGGCGTCCCGAAAGGCTGCCCTTCAGCTACCGCTATGTCGGCGCCCATCTCGCCGGGAGTCCGAAGCAGGCCGGCTGATACGGGATCGAACGCAACGACGAGGGCCGCGTCGTGGGCTTCGGCGAGAGCCTTCGCTGCAGGGACATCCTCGAACGCCCCGAAGAAGTTAGGGTTCGCTACGACGATCGCGGCGGGTCGCCCCCCGGGTGCACGACCCCAGTCGGTCACGCCGTCGATCACGGGAACTTCTACTATGTCGTGGCCTGAACCGGCGGCGAAAGTGGCTACCACGGAACGCCAGTTGGGGTGCAACGCTCCGCTGACCCACATGGTCGGACGGCTTTTCGCCCCTGCGGCCATGTTCAGCGCCTCCACCGTCGCCGAGGCCCCGTCGTAGAGCGACGCGTTAGCTACATCCAGGCCCGAAAGCCGTGCCACGAACGTCTGGTATTCGAACAAAGCCTGAAGCACCCCTTGGGATACCTCCGGCTGGTACGGGGTGTACGCGGTGACGAACTCCGATCGGCTCGCCAGGCGCCTCGTCACCGCCGGAATGTCGTGGTCGTAAGCGCCCGCTCCTGCGAAGCAGACCAGGTCCGCTCCGAAGCGGTTAGCTCCGCCGAGACGGTCCATCTCGGCGGCGACGTCGGCCTCCGAGAGGCCGTCTTGAAGTCCTAGACCACCCGCCAGGCGCAGCGCTTCGGGTATCACATCGAAGAGCTCCTCGAGCGAGCCCAGGCCGATGTCGGCGAGCATCCGCGCGATGTCAGCCTCGCTGTGTGGAACGAAATGACCCAACTGGGTTGCACCTTCCTCTTAAAGTCTCGGCTCAGAGTTTCTTGTCCACGAACGGCAAAGAACAAACCGTGCCGGGGATGCGCCTGCCTCTCGCGTCGACCTCGACGGCTGTTCCGGGCTCGTGAGATCCCTCCAGCAGGGCAAGTCCGATACCCCGCCCAAGGACCGGTGAGAAGTTCCCGCTGGTGACCTCCCCAACCCGGCGGCCTGCGGCGAGCACCTCGGCGCCTGCGCGCGGCGGTTGGCGACCGTCGCTCACGATCCCAGCTAGACGCCGCCTCGGGCCGCTCCGGCGCTCCCGTTCCAGCGCTGCGCGACCCGGAAAGCCGTCGGTCTTGTCCCACGCCACCACCCATCCCAACCCTGCCTGCAGGGGGGTGATACCAGGGCCCAGCTCGTGGCCGTGCAAAGGCAGTGCCGCCTCCAAGCGCAGCGTGTCGCGCGCCCCGAGCCCGGCCGGCGTGAAGCCTGCTTGGACGACAGCCTCCCAGAACTGTATGGCCCGACCGGAAGGCACGGCGCACTCTACGCCGTCCTCACCGGTGTAGCCGGTGCCAGCTGCCACGCAGGTGACGCCACTCCACTCGAAGGTCTCGACCTGGAAACGCCTCACAGCCGCGGCCTGGGGGGCGACGCCGGCGAGCTTCTCTCTAGCGGCGGGGCCGGCTAGGGCTATCACGGCCCGTTCGCCAGTCACGTCGACCCCGCCGACAGCGGCGCGCACCCTCGTCGTGTTGGAAGCGTTGGGCATGACGTCGAAACGCTCGTCGGTCACCCACCACACGATGATGTCGTCGAGCACGCTCCCGTCGGCCTCGTCGAGGAGATGCGTGTACTGCGCCCGGCCTGGGGAGATCCTGGCGAGGTCGTTAGTGAACGCCGATTGCAGGGTGGACAGGGCGCCAGCGCCTTCAAGCCTGACCGTACCGAGGTGGCTGACGTCGAACGCCGCAGCGTCGCTCCGGCACGACATGTGCTCTGCGATCGTACCTTTGGGATAGCTGAGCGGCATCTCCCATCCCCCGAAAGGAACCATCTTGGCTCCCAGCGCCCGGTGGGCAGCGTCGAGAGGAGACAGACGAAGGGTCTCAGAGCCGGCGGACACCTCTCAGGACGCCTCCGCGCGGGCACCCGCCGGCGTGGGGGGAGCGTCAGGGACGAGCTCGGTGATAGCCGCTTCGAGTTCGCTCACCACCCCTCGTAAAGGCACGATGTTCAGAACCGTCTGGCCGCCCTTGAGCAGGTCGATGATTTCTTCCCCGCTGCGAGCAAGGACCGAGGTCGCCCCGTCTATGACCAGGTTTGCGCTGGATAGGTCGTCCCCGCCGCCGCGCAGGCATTCGATCGCCTTGCGTGTCGACTGCAAAGACACACCCGAGTCGACCAAGCGCTTGACTACTTTAAGCTGAAGGAGGTCCGAATAAGAGTAAAGCCTCTGAGAGCCGCTGCCCCGGGCTCTGCTGACCGACGGCTCTAGCAGACCGGTGCGAGCCCAGTAGTCGAGCTGGCGGTAGGTGATCCCGACTATAGAACAGACCTGAGGACCCCTATATCCCAACCGGGGCCGACTGTCCTCGGGGTCGAACTGTGTCGGCTTCATCCGGTGCACCTCCGTGCCAAGTGTTGTCTGACAACGCTTTCATACAGTGTGGCCGACAGCACCGAACGTCGCAAATGGCTCACCCGAAGTCCTCCGGACGGATCCCTTCGATGAAGTTCCGGAACTCCGACACGAGCTCCGCTTCACCTTCAGAGGCGTCGTCCTCGCCGGCTAGCACGACACCCTCCGCGTCGAGGAGGTCCTCTTCGGCGAAGATAGGGCAGTTGAACCGGACGGCTATAGCTACGGCGTCGGACGGACGGGCCGACACCTGGCGGCGGCCGGAGGGGCCGGCAAGGTGCAGCTCGGCGAAGAAGGTCCTGTCACGCAGCGACGTGACCACCACGAAATCGACCTTGGCTCCGAGAGCCTCGACGATGTCGCGTATCAAGTCGTGTGTCATCGGTCTCGGGGTGACCACGCCCTGCTGGGCGAAAGCGATGGCCTGCGCTTCGCCAGGGCCGATGTAGATAACCAAAGTCCGCTTGGCTCCCGTCTTCTCTTGGAGCAGCAGCAGCGGGTTGTTGCTAGGGATCTCCACTCTCAACGCTTCGAGCTTCATTTCCACCATGGTCGCGAGGTTAGTTCTCCCCCGGCGCTCAACGTATCGAACTGATCTCCCTTTCGACGAGCGCAGCCCGAAGCTGGGCTCCGGCGGCTGCTAGCTCGCTCAGGGTTTCCTCTGCGTCGGTGCGACCTTTCGGGTTGTGCTGGCGCAGGAGGGGGACCACAAGCTGGGCGAACAGCTCGACCTCTTTGACGGCCGCGTTGCGCCACACCCGCAGGTGACGCGGTTCGACGCCGAACGCGGCGAACCTCGACGCCGCCCTGCAGATCTCGACGGCGCACCGGTCGTAGTAGGGGGACCCTCCGGCTTGGCCGAGGGGGCCTACCAAACCGAACTGGGTCAGGTCAGCGACCAGCCTGGTGCTGCACCCTGCCGCCGCGGCCAGCTCCGCCTCGGTGTAGGAGTTCTGGAAGACTTCGGCTGGGCGCGACTGCTCGCGTTCGCTGTCGAACGATTCGCCGACGTGAGGTTCGCCTCCTGACGCTCGCCGCGCGCCGGCGGTGGACCTGTTCGGATCGGTTGAGGACCTGTGCAGGTCGGCGAAGATCGCCGGGTGGGACGGCGGCGGGACGGTCGCGCCGAGGGCAACGTCGTGAACAGGTCGATTGTGTTTCGACGCTCCGTCGAGGTCCGACTGCTCGGAGGGGAGGTGCACCTGAGACCGTTGGGGATCTTCAGGCGGCAACCCGTGATCAGCGTCGGTCGGATGGCCGGGAAGTTCGAGCGGGGCCAAGGGGCCTTCCACGTTGTCCGTGGGCGTCGGGGCGGAAGGGTCGTCGGCGGGATCCGAGGACTCAAGGCGGTCCTTTATCACCTTGAGGGGCAGGAAGTGCTCCTTCTGTTGGAGCAGGATCCACCGGAGGCGCTCGACGTCAGCCTCGTAGAACTTGCGGTAACCCGACGGCGTCCGTTCGGGGTCGACGAGCCCCTGGCTTTCGAGAAAGCGGATCTTGGAGATGGTGACGTCGGGAAACTCCCCGCGCAGCAGGGAAAGCACTTCGCCTATAGACAGGTGTGATCGGGTCGCCAATCGCGTCAAGCCTCTATCGACTCGTGAAGGAACACGAGGCGGAACTTCCCGATCTGAAGCTCGTCGCCTGAGTGAAGGGTCGCCGTGTCGATCCGCTCGCGGTTGAGGTACGTCCCGTTCAAAGACCCCACATCGCTGACCACGAAGACGCCGTCAGCGTTGGTTATCTGGGCGTGGGACCTCGAGACGGTCACGTCGTCAAGGAAGATCCCGCTCGCCGGGTTCCTGCCGATCGACGTCACCCCTTCCTCGAGCCAAAAGCGCGACCCCGCGTTCGGTCCGCGCCGCACCACGAGGATACCGGCGCCTCCCGGTTCGTCGCCGATGTCGACGGTCACCTCTTCGTCTGCAACCTCTCCGGCAGCCTCCACGGGAGCGAACGTCATGGTCGTGGATTCCTCGGAATGGCCGGGGCGTTCCAGGACGTGACCGCACGACGAGCAGAAATTAGAACCGTCGGGGTTGCGGTGCCCGCAGTGGTTACAGAAGATCAACGTCACAACCCCGAGCCGGCTAACCTTCGATGAGACCGCGGTAGGCGTCCGCGTCCAGAAGCGGCGCTAGGGGTGCGTCCCCGGCCGGGGTGATCACGCAGAGCCAGCCCTCACCGTAGGGATCCTCGTTTAGGCGCTGAGGCGCGTCCGTCAGGTCCTGGTTGACCTCGGTGACGGTCCCGTCGATAGGCGCGTATATGTCCGACACCGACTTGGTGGACTCGACCTCGGCTATCGACTCGCCCGCGCTGACACGCCTCCCGGGAGTCGGAAGCTGCACGAAGACGACATCGCCGAGCGAGTCCTGGGCGTAGTCGGTGATCCCGATCCTTACGCCTTCGGAGTCGTCCCGGGCCCATTCGTGGTCGGAAGTGTAGCGAAGATGCTCCGGCACGTTCATGAACCCTAAACATACTGTAAAGGGGCAGGTGTGCGTCGCCTCGGCTGTCGCTTCGCTCTGACCGACGGGTCCGGCGAGCGCCGCCTGGCGCCCGGGGATCTAAGACCTAGCGACCGAGCGAATCTTGCGGGCGAACTCCTGGGCTCTCGCGGTTGCGTCAGCTTCGCTGGAAGCCTCCGCCCAGACGTGCGACAGCGGTTCGTCAGGGTCGGGCAACACCAGCGCCCAGCCGTCTTCGTAGATGGCCTTCACCCCGTCTACCAGCAGAACTTCGCGATCTCCGGCCCACTCCATGACCGTGCGCATCACAAGGCCTTTACGTTCCCAAGGGGTCACTACAGACTCGTGGGCCATGCGCGCTACCGGTAAGGCGGACACGACGCTGGAGAGTTTCACGTTCTCTCCAGCAAGCAGGGCGAGCGTCTCGACCAACGCCGCCAACGAATCGTAGGCCGGAAGGAAACCCGGAAAGATATAGCCACCCTCCTGGTTGGCGGCGAACCGGACCCCCGGTTTCGAAGCGGCCTCCATCAAAGAAGGCGTCGAGAGCTTCGTCCAGATCAGTTCGGCGCCGCCCTCGGCGCAGATCCTCTCTGCGTGTCGGCTGACCGATACCGGCAGCGCGACCCTCGTCGGTCCTGTTGCAGAGCGACCGTCGTTGCGCACGACCAGGCTCAAGACGGCCATCAGCGCCTGGTCGTCGCTTAGAACCAGCCCGGTATCATCGACGAGGGTTATCATCTCCCCGTCTGGGTCGATGACGGCCCCGAGCTGAGCCCCAGAGGCTTTCACCAGTGCCGAGACCTGCGCTGCGTGCTCCCAGCGGTCGAAGCCGAGCGACTGGCGCGTCGAAGCGTACGGGTTGACCGACAAGATGTCCGCGCCGAGCTTGGAGAGCACGTTCGGCATTATGAAACTTGCCGCACCGTACGCGTAGTCGAGCACCACCTTAAAGCGCGCCGAGCGCAGAGCCTCTACGTTCACGCTGTCCATGAGGCGGGCGGTGTAGAACTCTGCTGTGCGATTGGGGAATCGCAGCTCTCCTATTTCGCCCGCCAGCGACCGGCGGTAGTCCTCCCTGTAAAAGATCCTCTCGACCTTGCGCTGTGTCGCCTCGGAGATGTCGATACCGCTCGAATCGAAGAAGCGGATCACCACCGACTGCGGGTCGTCGCGTACGAGTCGCACTGACACGCCGGCGGTAGCGTCTTCGCTGCGGACCGCGAAACGCGTGATGGGGACGGTCGCGACCTCGAGGTCGGCCACGTCGACACCGGCTGCGTTCAGGCCGACCATCACCGCCCGTTTGAGCACCCGGGCGGCACGGCTCGTGTCCCGGGAGGCTACGACGGTGGATCCCTTCTTCATCGTCGTGCCGAAGGCCATCGCTAGGCGCACGGCAAGCTCAGGCGACACATCCACGTTGGCGAGGCCTTCCACCCCGCGCCGTCCGAAAAGGTGCCGGGCCCCACGCGACTCCCACACTATCGACGAGTTGACGACAGCGCCCTGCTCCACCGTCTTAAACGGGTAGACCTTCACCCCGGGGTTGATCACCGCGTGCTCGCCGACGAAGCACTCGTCACCGATGACCACGCCCTCCTCCAAGCGGGCGCCGCGGCGCAGATCGCTCGAACGACCGACCACCGCTCCTCTTAGGCGAACACCCGGTCCGAGGTACACGTTGTCGTGGACGACGGAACGCTCGACCACGCAGTCGGGGCCTACCCTGACGTTGGATCCGAGCACCGTGTACTCGCCGAGCTGGGCGCCGGGCTCCACCCGGCAGTTGTCACCGATCACCGCTGGCCCGGTCACTTTCGCGGCGGGATCTATCTCCGAGCCCTCCCCGAACCACACTCCGTCACGCACCTTGAAACCGCTGACAGCGAGGCGCACCTCGCCGTCGAGCACATCCTGGTGCACCTTGACGTACGCTTCGAGGGTTCCGACGTCCTCCCAGTAGCCGTCGACCACGCAGCCGAACAGCGGCTTGGCGTCTTGGAGCAACATGGGGAACACGTCGGAGGAGAAGTCCACCGCCTTCAGCGGCTCGATGTATTCGAAGATCGAAGGGTCTAGCACGTAGATGCCGGTATTGATCGTGTCGGAGAAGACCTGGCCCCACGTCGGCTTCTCCAGGAACCGTTCGACCGCACCGTCAGGGCGGGTTATCACGATGCCGAACTCGAGCGGGTTCGAGGTGGCCTTCAGGCCGATGGTCGCCATCGACCGCTTGGCGCGGTGGAACTCGACTAGGGCGCTCAGGTCGATGTCGGTCACGACGTCGCCGGATATGACAAGGAAAGGCTCGTCGAGCTCGTCCATGGCGTTTCTCACCGAACCGGCTGTTCCGAGAGGTGACTCCTCCGTCGCGTAGGCCATGGTCACGCCGAACTCGGCTCCGTTACCGAAATAGGTGCGAATAGCGTTCGCCTGGTAAGCCACCGTCACGACTATCTGGTCGAAACCGTGTCCTTTGAGCAGTTCGACGATGTGCTCCATCATCGGCCTGTTCGCGACGGGCATCATCGGCTTGGGCTGGTTCGAGGTCAAAGGGCGCAGCCTCGTACCCTCCCCGCCTGCCATGATCACCGCTTTCACCGCCGCGTCCCGCCTGGGCCTTTGAGCGCCGGCGCCTCCGGCGTGACGGCACGCCCCGCCCTGACGGCTTCGATGGCCGGGCGGACATAGCCAGCCACCGCGTACCATCCCGACACCAGGCCAGGGATTATGCAAACCCATGCGAGGTCCTCGGCCACCCGGTGCCAGTCGTCGGAGGCGTGACCTGCGAGGAACAGCGGGATAGCGCACATTAGACCGAAAGTTCCCGCCTTGCCGGCCTTGCTCACGTCCATGCGCCTTCCGCCGAGAGCGCCGACAGCCAAGAAGCCGGCCGCGACTACCGCCTCCCGTCCGATGGCAAGCCAAGCCACCCACACCGGGATAGCGCCCAGCACGACCGTGCCTATCGCGGCGGCGCCCAGCAAGAGCCGGTCGGCGATCGGGTCGAGGACTTTCCCGACGGTGGAGACCTGGTGGAATCGGCGAGCGACGAAACCGTCGACTCCGTCGGTGATACCGAGACCGCCCAGCAGCAGAGCCGCCGGGTACCAGCCCCGACGGTCGGGTCTCACCAGCAGCCAAACGAAAACTGGCACCAGCACCAACCTGACGGTGGTGATCAGGTTGGGCAGCGTTAAGACCCGGTCCTCCGCAGATCCCGATCCCAGCGCCATACCGGCGAGTTTACGGACTCGGCGCTACGTGTGACCGGAAAGTGCCCGTCAAGATCCGGGAAGGCCGAACTGCAGTTGGCCTCGGGCGTCAATCTCCGACACCGATATCGGCCTGGCCGGACCGCTTCGCGGGCGCTCGATGCAAGTAAAGGTGAGCCCAGCCTTAACAGGCTCGCTCGAAGGGCACGTCACGTAAGGCTGGTTGACACTGTTGAGCTCGGCTTGCAGGCCGAGCTCAACCTGGGAGGCCACCTCCGGCCCTGACAGCACCCGGGGAGCTTGGTGTACCAGGTCCCCCGCCCCGAAAGCCGTCCCGATACCCAAGAGGGCTGCGAGGGCTATCACCCCGGGAAGGAAGTAGCCCCGCCGGGAGCGCCGGGGCTTGGCCGGCGTACCGGCCGGTCCCGACAAAACTGCTTCGTCTTGCGCTTCCACGCCTTTAGGCTAGCCCCGCCACGCCTTTAGGCTGGCCCAGCACGGCGGGTGGTATCGCTACTGTGTCGGCGGAGGTCCAATGCCCAACAACGAGGAACAATCCAACGGTCGCCTGGCGGAGCTGAACGAACTGATCGACTTGGTCCGTCCCGTGGTGCAAGCGGACGGCGGCGACTTGGTGCTCGTCAGCGCCGACGTGGACACAGGCGTCATCGAAGTGCAGCTCCAAGGGTCATGCTCGTCGTGTGCTATCAGTTCCACGACGCTGCAAGCGGGCATCGAGCGGATTCTCAGGGAGCGACTCGAGTGGGTGACCGAGGTGATCGGCAGTGTCGACGAGGATATCGACTGGCAGACAAGCGCTTCGATGGGCCGCGGCGCTTACACGCCCCGGTGGTGACCTTCCCGCTCTGAGCCCCTGGTCGCACCACCAGCTAACGGCGGTGCGGGTAACGTAGGCGGCTCCGGCATCCCGGAGCCGCCCCGTCGGGCGGGCGGGACTTGAACCCGCGACCCCCAGACCCCCAGTCTGGTGCGCTACCAAACTGCGCCACCGCCCGTGCAGATCTAGATGCTACTCGACTCACCCGGCCGCCCGTCAAACGTGCTTGGGCAGCCATTCGATGAACCAGTACACCCGGTAGACCAGGTATCCGCTCAGCCCTACCAGCAACAGCTTGAAATGCCATGGCACACCATGTCCTGCCGCTTCCAGATGAGTTCCGCACGTCGGGCAGTTGCCTCCCTCGGCGAGGTCCTTCGCGTTCCAGAAATGGCTGCAATCCTCACACCACGGCAACGGCCTCAAACCCTCCGCACAGCCAGGATAGCCACGTCGTCGACGAGAGGTCCCGCGGCGAAGTCCCGGGCGGCTTCGAGCAGGTCCTTGCAAAGGATCGCTGCGTCCTGGCCGGGGTCGCGTCGCAAGGCGGCAGCGATCCTGTCCTCGCCGAAGATCTGACCGCCCGACCGGGCCTCCGCCAGGCCGTCTGTGTACATCAAGATCACGTCGCCGACCAGCAGGGGACGTTCCCTGGAGTAGAAGCTACCGGCAGGGTCCAGCGTGAGCAGCGGTCCTGTCGCTCGCAGCGCGTGGATCTCCGAGTCCTGCCACAGCCAGGTGGCCGGGTGGCCCGCCGAGGCATGGCGGAGAGTGCCCGCTGACGGGTCGAGCACGACCACGCAGACCGACACGAGGTCTTCGGGTCTCGAACCTATCGACAGCGCCCGGTTCAGCTCTTCTAGAGCTTGGGCGGGATCCCGGAACTGCCTGATGAACGTCCGAAGCAGGTACTTGACTTGGAAGGCTGTGATCGACGGATCTATGCCGTGGCCTGCGACGTCCCCGATGACCACTGCGATACGCCCGCCGGTGGTGGAGAACACGTCGTAGAAATCTCCGGCCATCATCCCGCTGCCAGGCTCGTACACCCTGCCGAGCTCGAAACCCTCGAAGTTGGGTAGCGACTCGGGGGCGAGCCGGTCGGCCCAGCGCCGAGGAGCGAGCTGATCCTGGGCGAGGACTTCCTCGGCGCGCCGTTCCAGCATGGCTCGCACCTCGGCGGTTCGGGCCTCGGCTAGGAACCTCGGGGCGAAGCGAACGGTCATCGCTACTGGTACGGCTACGGCTATGAACGGCACCGAGTACCAAACCGACTTCGACTCGGCTCCGATGCCTAAAGCGACAGCGAGGACGGAGTACAGCAGCGTGGCGTGCAGGTCCTTGTCGAACGCCGCCCTGGCGAGCTCGTGAGCTTCGCGACCGCTCGACGAGGCTGCTGTCTCCGCCTTGATACGCCTCGCGGCTCGCGCCAGGCGCGCTGCTGCTCTACCCCACAAGGCCGCTGCCAGTACACACAGCAGAGCCGCAGCGGCCATCCAAGGCTTGGGAGGCATGGCCCATAGGCTAGTGGCATTCGGGCCTCCCAGGTACTTTCATAGTTGTCTCGAGCGAAGCGAGGCCGCGCTCGTGGGCACTGGCCCTCTAGGAGCTGCGTCTCCTGACCCGGAACACCAGCGGCGTCGGGCCGAAGTCGAAATGCTCCCTCAGGCGCCTTTCCAGGTAGCGCAGATAGGGACCGGGAACCGTCTTGGTAGCGAAGAGGGTGAACGTCGGCGGGTCCACAGTCCCCTGAGTCGCGTACAGGACCCGCCCACCTGGCGAAGCGTGGGCCGCTTGGGCTGCGGCGATCACACGGTTGAGGTCCGCCGTGGGAACCCGCTTGGAGGACGCTTCGATAGCCTGGCGCAAGGCGGGTAGCAGCTTGTGCACTCCGAGGCCGCTGAGCGCGCTCACAGTGAGAACCGGAGCGTAGGCCAGGAAGCCTAAACGGTCCGTCACCTCGAGTCGAAGCGCAGCCCTCGCTGTAGCGTCAAGAAGGTCCCACTTGTTGAGCACGAGCACGACCGGACCGCCGGCGGCGTCGACGCGCTCGGCGAGACGCTGATCCTGGCGGGTGATACCTTCCGACGCGTCGAGGACCATCACCGCGCAGCGGGCACGGTCAAGGGACTGCAGGGCCCTCACCATCGAGTAGTACTCGGCACCAGCCGCCTCTTTGGATCGCCTGCGCATGCCCGCCGTGTCCACCAAGACGATGTCCCCGTCGGGGGTGGACACGAGCGTGTCGATGCTGTCCCGGGTCGTTCCGGCCATGTCGTGGACGACCGAACGCTCGTCGCCGATCAGGCGGTTGAAGAGCGTCGACTTTCCGACGTTCGGGCGCCCGACGATAGCGACCGCCGGAGCCTCGTCACCTGGATCGGTTCCGCCAGCGTCGCTTGCGCCCGGGCCTGTGTGTTCGGCCTCCTCGGGTGGGAACTTGGAGATAACGGCGTCGAGGAGGTCCCCGGTGCCACGCCCGTGCAACGCGCTCACAGGGTAGGGTTCGCCGAGGCCGATCCTGGTGAAGTCCCAGACGTCGCTCTCCCGTCTGAAGGAGTCGACCTTGTTGACCACTACAAGCACCCGCTCCGCTCTGCGACGCAGCAGTCCGGCGACTTTCGCGTCGTCGTCGGTTATGCCCACAGCAGAATCGACGACGAAGAGCACCACGTCCGCGTCTTTGATCGCCTTCTCGGACTGGCGCGACACCTGCTTGTCCAGGCTCGACCCTGCTGTCAGCCACCCGCCGGTGTCTACGATCGTAAACGAGCGACCGGCCCACTCCGCCGGCAGGAACTTGCGGTCCCGGGTGACACCAGGGTGCTCTTCGACTATCGCCTCGCGCTTTCCAACGACGCGGTTAACCAGCGTGCTCTTGCCGACGTTGGGACGCCCGACGACTGCTACCAGGGGTTTCACTCAGCGCCTCCCAGCAGCGCGCGGCGCAGCGCCGCCCCGTCGGTCGCCACGACCTCCACAGGCCTAGGCAGCTCAGCGACGCTGATCCCGTCCAGGAACACCCCGCTGGAAAGGCACACGTCGGGAAGCAAGAAGCGCCTTCCCGGCGGGGACTCGCTGAGCACCCTGGCGATATCGGCCCCTGTGAGCAGACCTGCGACTGCGATGTTGCCGCCGAAGTAGCGGTTGGGAACGGCGATCACTTGAGCGTCGGGACGAACCGAGGCGACGAGCGATTCGAGCAGGCCGGAGGCGTACTCTCCGGTGAGCACGCTCACAGGCGTGCGCGTCTCCCCCTCGAGCAGCGCGGGCGCCCCACACCTCGGTCGGATCGCCACCGCCACCCCGGAGGTCTCCGACTGGGTTCTCGGGGCCCTGTAGCCGCTCGCCGGAGCTGCGTCCACTGAGGAGAAGAAACCTCCCGGGCGGGGACCGTCGACTCCGGCCATCCCGAAGAAGCGAGCCTCGAAGAGCCGGACGAGGCCAACCCCGTTCTCGTGCTGGGCTACCTCACCGTAGTGCGAAAGGGGCGGCAGGTCACGTCCCGCCTGGAGGTAGAACTCGTCCGAGGCGAAAACCATCGGATGGCCGAGGGCGTCCTTGAAATACCCCTGCCAATCCTCTACGGCATCGACGACAGCGCTCGCTTCAGCGGGGCTGTGAGCCCGCATCGACGCCTCGACGTTCCAGCGGCTTACGCCGAGCGGAACGCACGCCACGCTGGTGAGCTCAGGGTAAAGGTCCATTATGTCGGCGAAGGTGGATTCAAGCACGGCCCCGTCGTTAACCCCTGGGCACACCACCACCTGGCCGTGCACCGACACGCCGTTATCCAGAAGGGCTCGAAGCCAGCGCAGGCTCGTCGCTCCGCGACGGTTGCGCAGCATCGACGCTCGCACTTCGGGGTCGGTGGCGTGAATGCTGACCCACAACGGGGAGAGACCTTCGTCAATGACCCGCTCCAAGTCGAGCTCGTTGAAGCGGGTTAGGGTGGTGAAGTTCCCGTAGAGGAACGACAGACGGTAGTCGTCGTCGCGCACGTACAGGCTTTTGCGCATGCCCTTGGGGAGCTGGTGGATGAAGCAGAACGCGCAATGGTTGTCGCAGGTTCGCACCCGGTCGAACAGCGCCGAGTCAACTTGCATGCCGAGGGGCTCCCCGGCGTCGCGCTCGATTTGGACGGAAACCTCGACGCCTCCTCTTCGCAGCTCGATCTCGAAGGCGTCCTGGTCGGCCAGAAGCTGGTACTCGATGACGTCGCGAGGCACCTGCCCGTCCATCGAGACGATCTGATCGCCGGGGACCAAACCGGCTCTCGCAGCGGGCGACCCAGGGTTTACCGCGACGACGGCAGGCAGAGACATAGCCCAAACACGGTACTCTGCGCTGGTGGAAAGAGTTGAGCGGGTGCTTCTGGCCTGGCCGAGAGGGTTCTGCGCTGGCGTCGAGATGGCCATCAAGTCGCTCGCTTGGATGACCACCCTCTTCGAGCCGCCTGTCTACTGCTTCCACGAGATAGTCCACAACGACCTCGTCGTCGACCGTTTCAAAGCTGCCGGCGTCCGCTTCGTGGAGAGCCTCGACGAGGTACCTGCCGGCGCACCGCTGATGCTCTCCGCGCACGGATCGCCGCCGGAGCTCGTCGAAGCTGCCCGCCAGCGCGGCGGCGTCGTCGTCAACGCTGTTTGCCCCCTGGTAAAGAAAGTCCACCACGAGGTCAAAGTGCGCGCCTCGAAAGGTTACGACATCGTGTACGTCGGCCACGAAGGCCACCAGGAGGCTGTCGGCACCGAGGCGGTAGCCCCCCAGGCTGTGAGACGAATCGAAAGCGTGGAGGAACTCGCCGCTCTACCGGACCCGGAAGGCCGTGTGGCCTTCCTCGCGCAGACGACGCTGGCTCTCGACGAGTGGAACGACATCCTCGACGCGGCGCGCCGCCGCTGGCCGGAGCTTTGGACGCCGGGCACCTCGGACCTGTGTTTCGCCACTACTAACCGCCAGGCCGCTTTGAAGGCTATCGCCTCTCGCTGCGACTGCATCGTGGTCGTCGGTTCGCGGACCTCGTCTAACACACTCGCTCTCGTCCGCACCGCCGAGAAGGCCGGCTGCCCGATAGTGGTGCGTGTAGACGACCCCTCCGAGCTGCCCGACGGCCTCCACGGAACTGTCGGCGTGATCGCCGGCGCGTCGGCACCCGAGGAGGTGGTACAAGCGATAGTCGCACGTCTCGACCCTTCGGAGGGGACCGAGGAAGTCCGCAACACCGACGAGGACGAGTACTTCCCGCTGCCGCGTGAGCTGCGCGAGGGGCTGCGCCGCCTCGGAGTGCTCAGCGCGCTCGCAGGGCTCGCCCCCGAACCCGCATCGCTAGCCGGCGTCGACGACAGGGCGATGTCTGCCGCATCGGCTCTCGGTCGGCTGTCCACAAAAAGCGCCTAGATCGGCCCGAGCCCGCCGCTGTCAGGGCTCAGCCTCGGCCGGCGCGGATCAGCGCCTCGTCGAAGCAGTCCTGAAGGCGCTCGGCGAGCTGCGCTGTAAGCTCCGCCACGGCGCGCCGGGCCAGACGGCCCGACGGCCCGACCGGCGGCGGGACGATCGGATCTCCGACCACCATAACGACTTTCACCGGGCGCACCATGCGGCTGCCTTTGGGCATCGCCCATTCACTTCCGCCTATGCCGACAGGTACGACCGGAACTCCGGCCCGTGCGGCCACGAACGCCGCCCCCTCGAAAAGCGGGTGCAGCCGAAGCCCGCTTTGACGGGTCCCTTCGGGGAAGAGCACTACAGGCTCCCCGGAGCGTAACGCGTCCTCGCTCAAGCGGAGCGCTTCGCGGTCCGGCGCACCCCGGTGGACGGGAAAAGCTCCGAGGGAGCTGAACAGAGCTCCCGACCAGCGGTACTTCCACAGGCTGTCCTTGCCCATGAAGCGGATCCGCCGGTGCGTCAGGCACCCCGCGAGGAGGGTATCGACGTTGGAACGGTGCACGGGGGCTATTACGTACCCTCCACTGGCGGGGAGCTTCTCCGAGCCGACCACCTGCACCCGCCACAGCAGCCTGCAGACGATCTCTACGACGCCGCGGGCGAACGCGTACCAGGCAAGCTCTACCTTGTGGCTCATTTGACCGCGCCCCATCTCGCCTCGGCGAGCTCGAGAACCCTGCTCACGACCTCCTCGCTCGTGAGAGCCGTCGTGTCGATGATGACAGCGTCAGGAGCCGCTGCGAGGGGTGAAGCAGCCCGCGTGGAGTCCGCGCGGTCGCGCCGGACCATGTCGGCTGCGACCTCGTTGTACTCGCTGTCTAGCATCTCCTTGCTGCGCCGCTCGGCGCGTGCGGTCTCGCTGGCGGTGAGGAACACTTTCACCTCGGCGCCGGGGAACACGACCGTAGCGATGTCGCGACCTTCCATCACGACGCCAGCCCTGCCGGCGGCCCACTCGCGCTGGCGGAGGACCATCTCCGAGCGCACCTCGGGGTGCCCTGCCACGGCCGACACGGCACGCGTCACCTCCGGACCTCTTATCTCTATGGTCGCGTCGGCCCCGTTGACCACAACGCTGTCGGAGACCTCCAGGTCCATCTGCCTGGCGATCTCGCCGATCCGGGCCGCGTCTTGGGGGTCCACGCCACGCCGAATCGCCTCGAAAGCTACCGCCCGGTACATCGCACCGGTGTCGAGATAGTCGAACCCGAGCCGGGCCGCCACGGCCCGCGCTACGGTCGACTTGCCCGAGCCGGCCGGTCCGTCCAACGCGACTACCTTCAGCGCTGGCGGCATCTTGCCATGTCCTCCTCGAAACTAGGGTAACTCGTCTGGACGCACTCCCATCCTTGGATCCTCACCGGCTCCGACGCCGCCAGGGCCGCAACGGCCATGGACATCGCTACACGGTGATCACCTGCCGAGTCGACCGTCCCGCCCCGGGCGGGCCGGCCGCCCGAACCTTCTACCACGAGCCCGTCCGGTCTAGGGTCGGCTTGGAATCCCACCGAGCGCAGCGCGCCGACCGTCGACGAGACACGGTCGCTCTCCTTGTGACGCAGCTCCGCTGCGTCTGCGAACGTGGTGGTGCCCGAAGCGACCGCCGCAGCTACGGCGAGCGCTGGGATCTCGTCGATCAGGCTGGGCACCTCCTCGCCTCCCACGGTGGTCGCCTGAAGAGGCCCGTAGCTGGCGTGAAGGTCCCCGACGGCGCTGACCGGATCGTAATCGACGATCTCGACTTGAGCGCCCATTCGTCTGAGGACGTCGACGAACCCGGCTCGCCCCGGGCCTAGGTACACCTTCCCTACGGTTAGGTCGCTGCCCGGGGTCACGCAGGCTGCTACAACCCAGAAAGCCGCCTGGGAGGGGTCCCCGGGAACGTGGAAGTCGCACGCGTGCAGCCTCGAAGGCCGGACCGTGACGCTGCCTAGCCTGACCGTCACGTCGGCGCCCCACAGGGGGAGCATCTCCTCGGTATGAACCCTCGTCGGCTGGGCTTCGCGCACTGTCGTCTCTCCCTCAGCGCGAAGTCCCGCTAGGAGGACGGCCCCTTTCACCTGGGCGCTCGGGACCGGAACGTCGTAGTCGATGCCGTGCAGGTCACCGCCTCTGACGACCACGGGTGGCAGCGTAGCGTGGCTCCTGCCGTCGAGCTTGGCGCCCATAGCCCGCAGCGGTTCGACCACCCGTCCCATCGGGCGCTTGGCGATGGACGCGTCGCCGACGAGCACGGTGAGCGCGTCCAACGAAGCGGACCATCCTGACAACAGGCGGATAGAAGTCCCGGAGTTACCGACGTCTATCACCGTTTGCGCTTCGCGTCGCGATCCGCCGCCGACGCTCCAAGCGCCGCGAGCTCCGGCCGGTTCTACCGCAACCCCGAACGCTTCCAGCGCCCTGCGAGTGGCCGCGACGTCCAAACCCGACGAAAGGCCGGTTATGCGCGACGCGCCCTGCGCCAGCGCGGCCATCAGCAACGCCCGGTGCGAGATCGACTTGTCCCCTGGGACTGCGATGACGCCACGAAGGGGGCCACCGTAGGAGTCGACGGTCAGGGAGCTCAAGACCCGACCTGCCTGTAGGAGCACTGAAACCCTCGGGACGTCAATGCCCGGCGCACCGGGTCGAGCGTGAGGCTGTCTATGACCATGACGAGAACGCCTCTATCACCTTCTGAGCTGTGGGCGATCTCCAGGTCCCAGATGTTCACTCCCATCTCACCGAGCAGGGTCGTGACCTCTTGGAGGACTCCGGGACGGTCGGAGACCACCACTCGTAGCTCCACGAGCGTCTCGGACTGGACGACCCGGCCGGGTAGATTGACCCGCGCTTCGCGGGCGGATTCGAGGATCTCGACCAGCCCGGGCCGGTCCCCTGCTGCGACGAGATCTCTGACGCGTCCGAGGGAGGAGCGCAGACGGTCTATCACCTGCAGGATCGCCTCTTGGTTCTCGACGCAGATGTCCGGCCAGATGGCCGAACCGCCAGCGGCGATGCGGGTCATGTCCCGGAAACCTCCAGCTGCGAGGCGCAGAAGCGTAGAGTGCTCGTCGGCTGACGAAGCGGCGAGGTTCATGAGGGTAGCAGCCGTCAGGTGAGGCACGTGGGAGACCATCGCCACCAGCTGGTCGTGACGCCAAGGGTCGAGCTCGACGACGCTGGCCCCTAGAGAACCTATCGTCGTGCGGACCGCGGCGAAGGCAAGCGCGTCGGTAGCAGGGCCGGGCGTCAGCACCCAGGTGGCGCCGACAAACATGTCTGCGTCGGAGCCGTCAACTCCCTCCTGCTCGGAGCCGGCCATCGGGTGGCCTCCGATGAAACGGGGGCTGGCGACCTTGTCGACTATCACTCGCTTAACGCTCGCGACGTCGGTGACCACCGACGTCGGGTGCGCTTCGAGGGCGTCGAGAGCGACGTCGGGCACCGACGAAGGGGGCACAGCCACGAAGACTATCTCGGCGTTCGCGTCGCGCCCAGCCCGGTCGGCCGACCCGATCTCAACCGCCCTGGCCGTTCGACGGTCGTCGACGTCGCACATCGTCACGTGCCACCCACCGGCGCGCAAACCCGCGCCGATCGAACCGCCGATGAGGCCCGCTCCGATCACCTGCGCAAACCTGGGCGTGTGCTTGGCGTCGGTCACGCCGGCGAAGGCTACCACTACCCGTCCGTATCCTGGCCGGGCTGCTGTGGCCCTGGCGGGCCAGCGCCTGGCGGGCCAGCGCCTTGCGGTCCGGGCCTGCCGGCGCCGCCGGCGCGTTCGAGCTTCCTCACTTCGTCCTGGGAGAGCCGCCGGTACATGCCGGGAGCTAGACCGGCAAGCCTGACAGGGCCTATCCGCGTCCGGACGAGCTGCCTGACGGGATGGCCGACCGCGTCGGCCATCCGGCGGATCTGGCGGTTACGACCCTCGTGGATGGTGACTTTGAGCAGGTCCGCTTCTACGAGGGCTACCTTCGCCGGGGCGGTGATACGCCCGTCCAGGTCGATGCCTTCCCTCATCCGGCGGATAGCTCCCGCCTTGGGATGGCCGTGAACTCGCACGAGGTACTCCTTGTCGACACCCTGCGACGGGTGCGTCAACACGTAGGCCAAGCCGCCGTCGTTGCACAAGAGCAGAAGGCCTTCGCTGTCAGCGTCGAGACGCCCCACCGGGAAGACCCTCGGCTCCGCTGGTACCAGGCCCACGACGGTTTTGCGCCCGGCCGGGTCGGCGGCGGTGCTCACCACGCCGGCGGGCTTGTTGAGGGCGTAGTACACCAGCCCGGGGTCGGTGGCTATTCGCACCCCGTCGACGCTGACCGTGTCGCTTCGGGGGTCGACCCGCTTGCCGAGCGACGCCGTGACACCGTTGACCTGGACCCTGCCTTCGGCGATCAACTCTTCGCATCGGCGGCGGCTGGCTATCCCCGCTGCAGCGAGAACCTTCTGAAGCCGATCACCCGTCGGGCTGTCGCCGGCTTGGCCGTTAAAGGCTGGACTCGGTGACGTCACTGTCGGTCTCGCCTCCGCCTCTTAGGTCCACCTTGGGGGCGGAACCCGCAAGGAGAGTCCGTTCGAGCGAGTCCATGATTTCGGGTCCGGGAACGAAATCGGCCAGCGGAGGCAGGTCCTCGATGCTAAACAGGCCGAGCTTCTCCAAGAACAGCGTGGTAGTGCCGAACAGAGCCGCCTGGCCGGGGCCGTCGTCGCGTGCCACTTCGGCTATCAGGCCCCGCGCCGCCAAGGTTCTCATGACCGCGTCAGCGTTGACACCCCTTATCGCCGCCACCTGGGCTCGAGACACCGGCTGCTTGTAGGCGACTATCGCAAGGGCTTCCAACGCTGCTGCTGACAGCCGGGCGTTCTGGCCGTCGACCACGAAACGCTCCACGTACGCCGCCATTTCCGGGCAGGACTGGAACTGGTAGCCGCCGGCGACCTTGACCAGCTCGAAGCCGCGGTTCTCCCGGCGGTACGACTCGGCGAGCTCATGGCAGAGCACCTCTACGTGCGACGGGGTTATCTCCAGCAGCTGGGCGAGAAGGCCGCCGTCTACAGGATCCTCGGCGACCATGACTATCGCTTCGATCGCTTTAGCGTCCTGTTTCACCGCAGCATCCTAACCTTCGTAGTCCGCGACGACCAGCACGTCGACAGCGGCTTGCGACGCGGCGTCACCCAGCCAGATCACTTCCAAGGTACCGAAGGTCGTCGCCTGGTCGAGGTCGACGCTGCCTTGCTTGTAGAGCTCGAGAAGGGCCAGGAAGTAGACGATCACTTCGAGGCGTTCCGACAGTCCCACGACGAGATCGGAAAAGCTCGCACGTCGGCGGGCTGGAAGCGTGGCGACGAGTCCCGCGACCGCCTCGGCGACGCTGACACGTACCGGCGCTACATGGGTCAGCTCGACCTTGGCCACAGGCTTGGGTTCTAAAACCTTGACCATCACGTCGCGCAGCCGCTGCGGGCTGACACCCGCCATGACGTCCGGACGAGCCGACTGGTAGAGCTCCCCGGGCCCGACGCGACGCGGCCAGCTTCGTGAGGCGGCGTCGATGCGACGTTCCAGCTCACGCGAGGCGTCTTTGAACGTCTTGCATTCGAGGAGCCGCGCGACTAGCAGGTCACGCTCCTCCCACAAGGCGAGCTCCTCCTCGGCCTCGACGCTCTCCCGTCCCGGCAGGAGGCGGCGGGTCTTTAGCTCGAGAAGAACCGCAGCTATGAGGAGGAACTCCGTAGCAGTCTCCAGGTCGAGGCCGTCACCGATCTCTGCGAGAGTCGCTACGTAGCCGTCGACGATGTCGGCGAGCGACACCTCCCACAGTTCCACCTTGTCGGAGCTGATCAGGTGCAAGAGAAGGTCGAAGGGCCCTTCGAATACGGGGGTGCTAACCGTATAGGGCATGAGTTGATCCTATTGGAACAAGCCGGGTGGAACGTGGAACTACCCTGTTGCGGTGCTCAGCTCAGCCGATCCGAAGCCTCCGAGGGTTCTCTCGGGCATACAGCCGACAGGCGAACCGCACTTGGGCAACCTGCTCGGGGCTATCCGCTATTGGGTGGAGGACCAGAACCTGGGGGACTGCTACTACTGCGTGGTTGACCTGCACGGCTTGACCGTGCCCGGTGATCCCGCCGAGCGCCGCCAGGCGTCGCTGACGATGGCCACTTTGCTCCTCGCTGCTGGGCTGGATCCCGAGACGTGCACGCTGTTCTTGCAAAGCCACGTTCCTGCGCATTCCCAGCTCGCATGGCTGATGGAATGCACCGCGAGTTTCGGGGAGCTCGCGCGGATGACCCAGTTCAAGGACAAGACCGCTAAAGGCGGTGAGCAAGCGGCGAGGGTCGGCCTTTTCACCTACCCGTGCCTCATGGCGGCCGACATCCTCGCCTACGACGCCGACAGAGTGCCCGTGGGCGAGGACCAGCGTCAACACCTCGAACTGACCCGCGACCTGGCGCAGCGTTTCAACGCCGCTTACGGCCCGACGTTCGTCGTCCCACAAGCGGCGATACCCCGGCCGGGCAGAGGAGCGCGGATCATGAACCTCGCCGACCCGACCCGCAAGATGTCCAAGACGACCGACCTGCCGGCGGGGGTCGTGGGCCTTTTCGACGATCCCGCCGAGATAGAACGCAAGATCAAACGTGCCGTCACCGACACAGACAGCGGACCTGGCTCGGTGCGCTACGACCGTGACACCAAGCCCGGCGTGTCCAACCTACTGGAGTTGCTCGCAACGCTGCGAGGCGACGACCCCGACCGGGTCGCCGACGGCTACAGCCGTTACGGGGACCTCAAAGCGGACGTCGCCAGGGCAGTCCTCGACGCCATCGAGCCGATCCAGCTGCGTTTCAGGGAGCTGTCAGCGCGCCGGGACTACGTGTCCGACGTCCTAGCTACCGGCGCCAGACGGGCGAACGAGGTGGCGTCGGCGACGCTGGCGCGGTCCTACAGCGCTATCGGATTGTAAAGGCGCCGCCCGCCTAGCGTTTCGCGGCGGCGCATTCGATGCACAAGCGCGCCTCGGGGCGCGCCTCGAGGCGCGCCGGGTCGATCGGCTTGGAGCAACGCTCGCAGCGCCCGTAGTCGCCAGAGTCGAACTTGGCGAGAGCGTGCTCTACCTCGCCGAGCAACTCGACCAGCTCGCCTATCAAGGTGTCGTTCTCACCGCGCTCTGCGGTTACCTGACTCGAGTCGGCGAAGTTAGGGTCGTAGTCGAGCCGGTTGCCGTAGCCGAGCTCGCTGAGCTGAGCATGCAAGCTGTCCCGCTCCTGCTCCAGGGCTTGTCGCGGCTCGAAAGTCGAAGCGTCGGTCGGCATGGAAGATCATTGTAGGAGCTGCAAGGCGAGCGTGAGGCCGATGATCGTTTTCGCGTCCACGAGGGTGCCGTCGGCGATCATCGAAGCGACGTCGCCGAAAGGGACTTCCACGACTTGCATGTTCTGCTCCTCCACCCCCTGGCGGTCGGTGGGCACCTCGACAAGGTCACGGGCTAGGTACAGATGAGTGAGCTCGTCGGTGAACCCCGGGGAGTTGTAAAAACGCGTTAGAAACTCCAGGCGTCCCGCCCGGCGACCGACCTCCTCGGCGAGCTCCCGCTCGGCGGTCAGCTCGGGGGGTTCACCTTGGACGTCGCGTTTTCCTGCGGGAACCTCCAGCAGTTCACCTCCGACCGCGGCCCGGTACTGGCGCACGAGAAGGAAACTGCGCCGCTCCGTCACGGCCACGACCACCACCGCTCCGGGGTGACGTATCACCTCACGGGTGAGCAGCGCACCGTCTGGCCCTTTCAGGGTCAGCTCTACGGCTTCGACGAGCGGCCCGGAGTAGCGGACCGTCTCGTCGAGCTTAGAGAACTTTGAGCTCATCGCCGTGGGGAACGTCGAGCAGGTGCGGGGAGCGCCCCTCGGCGCGCTCAGCGGCTGCGGCTACGAGCGCGACGAACAGCGGATGAGGATGGTCGGGCCTGCTGCGGAACTCCGGGTGGGCCTGCGTGCCGACCCAGAACGGATGGCCGGGAAGCTCGACGAACTCCACGAGGCGCCCGTCGGGTGAGACGCCCGAGCACACCAGGCCGCCCGACTCGAGCTTCGAGCGGTAGCGCGGGTTGACCTCGAAGCGATGCCGGTGCCTCTCGTAGACGAGTTCCTCGCCGTAAGCGGCGGCGACCACGCTGCCGGGAGCGAGCTTGGCCGGGAAGAGGCCAAGCCTCATCGTGCCGCCCATGTCGACTACCTCCCGCTGCTCGTCCATCAAGTCGATGACCAGATGGGCGGCGCCGGCGTCGAACTCCCGCGAGTTAGCGCCGACGAGTCCTACGACGTTTCGGGCGAACTCGATGACCATAACCTGCAACCCCAGGCACAGCCCGAGGCACGGGATGGACGCCTCCCGGGCGAAGGTGGCCGCGGCGATCTTGCCTTCGACCCCGCGTTCGCCGAAACCTCCGGGAATGACGATCCCGTCCAGGCCTGCCAGGCGTCCCGCCCCGAGAAGACCCTCGACCTCCTCGGCCTGAATCCACTGAAGGTCGATCTTGACCCCCTGGGCGAAACCTCCGTGGCGCAGGGACTCCACGACCGACAAGTATGCGTCGGGCAGGTTGACGTACTTGCCGATGAGGCCGATACGAACCGTTCGGTCTACGGACTCGACGCGCCTGACGATGGACTCCCATGCCGACAGGTCCAGCGGATGCTGCGACGGTTCGAAGCCGAGAAGCTCGCACACGTAATCGTCGAGGCCCTCCTCGTGCAAGGAGATGGGGATCTCGTAGATGCTCTCAGCGTCCGTGCACGACACGACCGCTTCGACCGGCACGTCGCACAGCAGCGAGACTTTACGCTTGAGCCCGTCGGATATGCTCCGGTCGCTCCTGCAGATGATCACGTCGGGTTGTATACCCCGGCTGCGCAGCTCCGTCACCGAATGCTGCGTCGGCTTGGTCTTCTGCTCCCCGGAAGGACCGAGGTAAGGCACGAGCGTCACGTGCACGTAGCAGACGTTGTTACGCCCGACGTCCTTGCGGAACTGGCGTATCGCCTCCAAGAAAGGGAGGATCTCGATGTCACCGACCGTTCCGCCGACCTCGGTTATGACCACGTCGACGTCCTCGCCGCCGAGCCGGCGGATCCGGTCCTTGATCTCGTCGGTTATGTGAGGTATCACCTGGACGGTACGGCCAAGGTAAGCGCCGCGACGTTCCTTCGCTATAACAGACTGGTAGATCGACCCTGCGGTGGCGTTCGAGTCGCGGTGTAGGTTCTCGTCGACGAAGCGCTCGTAGTGACCCAAGTCCAGGTCCGTCTCCCCCCCGTCGTCGGTTACGAACACCTCGCCGTGCTCGAAAGGGTTGAGGGTGCCCGGGTCGACGTTTATGTAAGGGTCGAGCTTCTGCATGGTCACCTTCAGGCCCCGGCTCTTTAGGAGCCGTCCGAGAGACGACGCCGTCAAGCCTTTACCGAGGGAGCTCGACACCCCGCCAGTGACGAAGATGTGCTTCGCCAAATGAGTCCTCCACTCCGATCGACGTGCGCATGCGGTGACCACCACCGACCGGGTCCGATCCTACCTCCCCCGCCGGCACCGCCGGACGGGACCCACCCGGATGCGACCCCAACCACGACGAGGCCAAGGCGATGACCATGTCAGCCGGTGGCAGCACCCCGGCCGGAAGGTTCTCTCCGGCGGGCGTCGAGCAACTCGCGGGCGTGGGTGCGCGCCGCTGCACTTTCGGGCTGGCCCGAGAGCATCCGGGCCAACTCCACTACGCGGTCTTCCTCGTCGAGCAGCAGCGCCGATGCCTTCGTAAGGTCGCCGGCACCTTCCGCCACGATCTGCTTGGCGACCACAACCTGGTGGTCGCCAAACGCCGCCACCTGGGCGAGGTGGGTGACCACCAGAACCTGTCGACCCGCCGCCAGCTCAGCGAGAGCCTCCCCGACCGACACAGCAGCATGGCCTCCCACCCCGGCGTCAACCTCGTCGAATATCAGCGTCTGCGGGCCGCTGAGCTCCGCACCCCCAGCCCCCGAAGCCCGGGCGATCGCTAACCTCGTAGCGAGCAGGACCCTGGCTAGCTCCCCCCCGGACGCAACCTTGGACAGGGGCAGCATCGCCTGCCCCGGGTTTGCCGCGAAAAGCCAGGTGACCGCCTGCCTGCCGGCGCCGGATGCCACGTCGACACCGAAACGGGCTCGTTGGAGTGCAAGAGCCGCGAGCTGGCTCTCGACCAGGGACGAGAAAACCGGTGCAGCCTCCCGCCGAGCTTCCAGCACCAGCTGATCCTGCTTTCGCAGGTCCCTCTCGAGCGCGTCGAGGCGCTCCCGGTGAGACGCTATGAGCCCGTCGCGGGTGTGAAGCTCCTCGAGTTGCGAGCGGATCCTCTCCCGGTAGGCGACGACCTCCGCCAAGGTCGGACCGTACTTGCGTCTCAATGCTGCGAGAAGGCCCAGACGCTCGCCCAGCGCGTCCAGTCTCTCCGGGTTCGCTTCGAGGTTCTCGGCTAGGAGCCTTGCGTCGGCTGCGCAGTCGGCAATCTCCTCGGAGACACCTGCCAGTCTGGCTGCGATCGACGCTAGAGCCGGACGCGACCCGGCGAGAGCTATGGCATCGCCGACGCGTTCCGCGCTCCCCCCGTCCCCGACAAGGGCCTCCCGTAACGCCCGGGCTGCGTCGACGGTGCCAGCCACGTCGGCGAGCGATTCCTGCTCGGCTCTCAGGCTCACCTCCTCGTCAAGGTCGTCTATGTGCGCCGAGTCGATCTCTTGGAGCTGGTAACCGAGCAGGTCCATCTCTCGCTCCCTAGCGACAGGGTCAGCTCCGAGACCTTCGAGTGTGGAGCGCAGCCTGGTGACCTCCCGGCGAAGCTCTCGCTGGCGCGCAGTGTCGACAGAGCAAGCCTCGTCGAATAGGTCTCGCTGCACCTGGGCGGACAGAAGGTACGCGAAGCCGTGCTGGCCGTTGATCTCTACCAGGCTCCTGACGACGTCAGACAACGTCGAGGCGCTCACCATCCTGGTGTCCACGTAACTTCGACTGCGCCCGGCTATCGGCACGACCCGGGAGACGACCACCTCGTCGGCGTCGGCGCCGGGCCGCCCCGGGAGAACGAACCTTCCCTCCACCAGCGCCTCGGCAGCTCCCGGGCGGACCACCGCCGGGTCGCTCGGCCCACCCGCGAGGAGGGCGATAGCGTCGACTATCAGCGTCTTGCCCGCCCCGGTCTCACCTGTCAGGGCGGTCATCCCTGGCGCGAAGGTGATCGAGGCGTCCTCGAAGACCCCGATGTTTCGAACTCGCAGCTCGACCAGCACGCTCAGCGGTCCTTCAGATTGAACTTCGCTTTCAGAATACGGTGGAAATCGCGGCTTTCGAACGTGACCAGCAAAGCGTCCTTCTCTCCCTGACGACACTGAACGCTCTGGCCCGGCTGAAGGGTCGCTGTCCGCCAGCCGTCGACTACTACTTCCACCGGGAACTCGCCCGACGCGGTTATGCCAACCTCGTCCTCGGCGACGAGGACCACGGAGCGGTCGAAGAGCATGTGCGGGGCCACCGGGGTGAGCACAGACACCCTGGCTTTCGGCGAGACGATCGGGCCGCGCGCCGAGAGGTTGTATGCGGTCGAACCGGTTGGCGTGGCGAGGATCAGCGAGTCGGAGACGAAGGCCAGGAAAGGGCTGCCGTTGACCGAGACGGTCGTGTGGATGGTATGCCCCACGAGTGAGCGTTGCAGGACGACGTCGTTGAGGGCGTTGCGCGACACCCTTCCCGCCCTGCCGTTGCCTCCAGGCGGTGGTTCACCGAGCGTAACGTCGAAGGTCATTCGCGCTTCGACGGTGAAGTCGCCCTCCAAGAAGCGCCCCAGGGCGGCCCTCAGACCGGACGGTTCCGCGACGGTGAGATAGCCGAGATGTCCGAGGTTGACGCCGAGCACGGGCACCTCCTGGCTGCTCACCAGGTCCACGGTCCTCAGCATCGTGCCGTCACCGCCCAGGCTAACAGCCAAGTCCAGATCCGGTGGTACAGCGCTACCCTCCGAGGCCGAGGGAGCCGCGCTCAAGATGTGGGTTCGATGCCCGTGGTCCACGAGCCACGAGGCGGTCTGCTCCGCGAGTTGCACCGCCTTCGGCCGCGCCGAGTTGAAGACAAAGCCGATGGACGCCACAGCCTCTACGCTCCACCCCGGACGCTGTCCACGCCCTTTGCGCTCCCAGACGCTTGCACCGCAGCCGCTACCGCCCGGTCGACCAGGTCCTCTATCGGCGAAGCCGGGTCCTCGGGTGCGCCGCTGCCACCTCGAAAGTCGGGCGACCGGTGCTCGGGCCACCGAAAGTGGGACAGGAACTCCACGTTACCGCCGGCTCCTCGCAGGGGTGAGACCATCAGGTTCATCATTACCGCTCCCGCCCCTCGCATGCTAGTGGTGGCCGACTCGAGAGCGGACCGCCATACATCCGGGCTGCGGATCACTCCTTTGGCTCGTGATGCCTCTGCCCGCCCCGCCTCAAACTGGGGTTTGACAAGCACGACGATATCAGCGCCAGGCGCGGCGAAGCTGACCAGCGCCCCGGCGACGCTTCTAAGTCCGATAAACGACAGGTCGGCCACGACGACGCCCATACTCCCCCGGTACACGTCCAGCGCCTCCGAGCGGACATCGGTCCTTTCCAACGGGATGACCCTCGGATCGGACCTGATACGGGGATGCAGCTGGCCTCTTCCGACGTCGACCGCTACCACCCGCTCGACGCCGCTTTGCAAGAGGCAGTCGGTGAAACCGCCGGTGGAGGCGCCCGCATCAAGTCCTTGGCTTCCTGCCGGGTCCACGCCGAAATGCTCAAGCGCAGCCCGGAGCTTCTCCCCTCCTCGGCTCACATACCTCGGGGGTTCACCCGCGAGTCTCACCGGTTCACCCGCTCCGACAAGGCGAGAAGACTTCGTGGCCGACGAGCCACCCACCAGGACCTGACCGGCATCTATCAAAGCTGCGGCCCCAGACCGGGACTCGGCCAGCCCCAGTTCCACCAAGGCCACGTCGAGTCGACGTCTAGGCCGGCGCAGGTCAGCCCCCGGAGCCCTCGGAGGACCCGCCGCTGTCGGAGGGTCCCGAAATCGAAGCTCCGACAGAACCCGCAGCGCTACGCCGGGAAGGGCCTGAGGGTGCTTTCGCGGCCGGCACTTTCGCGGCCGGCGCTTTAGCTGCTGGCGCTTTAGCTGCCGGCGCTTTCGCGGCTGGCGCTTTCGCGGCTGGCGCTTTAGCTGCTGGCTTGGCTGGCTTGGCGGCGCGAGGCTTTGGAGAAGCTTCAGGTGCTGGCGCGCTGTCGGCTTCGAGGGGGGCGAGGCGCTCCTCGACACGGGCCTCCAGCGCCCCGAGGTCCTCTTTGGTTGCGAGGCCCAGAGCGCCCAGCTGGCGGCTGACCTCGCTTCGGACAGCGTCGACGAGACGGTCCGTGGAGCGCTTCGAGCCTCTAGCGAAATCGTCGAGAGCCTCCTGGGCGCTTTCGCCCGACCGGGAAAGCTCTTTCAAGAACTCCTCCGCCTTGGAACGTGCCAACTCCAAGAAGTCGACTCCTGCCGACTGGACTTTTCTCACTTTTTCATCGCGGGCCATACCTTATCTTACCAGCAAAACCCCCCTAGTGCTCGCGCCAGTTAGCACTTGGGTTCGCCAGTGCCCGCCGTGTCAGTGCCCGCCGGCGAGGAAGACGTCCACGGCCTCGGCTGCGTCCGCTGCGACGATACTGGGCGAGGGATCGACCGGCAGGTCTTTTTTGGACGTGACTCCGCTCAAGACCAACGCGAATGGGGCTCCGAGAGCCTCGGCGAAGCCGCCATCGGTCCTAAGGCTGTCCCCGATGACGAGGTCGGGCACACCGTGGCGCTCCCGGAGCAGTTTCGCCATCGCCTGGTTGGGCTTGCCTGCCACCTCTGCGCGGCGCCCGGACGCAACTTCCAAGAAGGCGATGAGTGCGCCGGCGCCCGGCTCTAAACCGTTGGGAGTCGGGAAGGTAGCGTCGTCGTTCGCTGCCACGAAACGCGCTCCGCAGCGAAGCGCTTCGCAGGCACGGCTGAGCCGTCCGAAGTCCAGATCCACGGTCCTGCCGGCCACGACGGCATCAGGGTTCTCTTCCGGCTCGACGAGTTGCGCACCGGCCGAGCCGACAGCCTCGAACAAGCCAGGTCCGCCGAGCACGCTGACCCGCTCCCCCGGGTCCACAAGCGTGGCTGCCGCTTGGGCGGACGTCGCTAGCTCGCTCGGGTCGACCTCGACACCGGCGCGCCCCAGCCGGCCGACGTAGTCGGCCAGTGTGGCGGACGAGTTGTTTGTGACGAAGACCACCGAGACCCCGGCCTGGCGCAGACGGGTGACCGCCTCGGGAGAGCCGTCGATCGGGTTCCCCGCCAGCCAGACGACACCGTCGAGATCCAAGACGCAAAGCATGAGGAGACACGTTAGGCGTCCAGCGCAGGGTGTGCGCGTCTGGAAGACTGTCACGCCGTGCCCCGCTTCGAAGCTTTCACAGGCCTTAGGTACTCCCTTTCCCACGTTCGGTCCCTGGAGGAAGTGATCTGCCCTCCCTACGACGTGATCTCCGACCCTGAGAGGATCGCCTTGGAGGGGCGCAGCCCGTACAACGTGGTGAGGCTGGAACTTCCCCACGGCGAAGCCGACCGCTACGTCGGCGCCCGCAGACTCCTCGACGCCTGGCGGGACGGCGGGATCATGCAGCGGGACTCCCAGCCCGCCTTCTATGGGTACCGCATGTCATACCGAGACCCGCTCGGAGTTCCACGTCAGACCGTCGGGGTGATCGGTGCTCTCGGACTCGAGGAGCCAGGCAGGGGCATACTCCCCCACGAGGAGACGACACCGAAGGCGAAAACCGACCGTCTCGAGCTCATTAGGGCCACCCGCTCGAACCTGTCGCCGATCTGGGTCCTGTCGCCCACTGCCGGTTTGAGCGCCCTGCTCGAGGCGCCCGAGCATCCCGCCGAGCACGCCCGCGACGCCGAGGGGGTGACACACGAACTGTGGCCTATTACCGCCGAGGCCTCCGTCCGTGCGATCTCCGAAGCCGTCGGCGCGAATCCCGTCCTCGTCGCCGACGGGCATCACCGCTACGAGACAGCCCTCACTTTTCAAGAGGAGCTGAGGTCCGGGTCCTCGCCGCAGGGCGGGGAGGGCTACGTGATGGCGTTGGCGGTCGAGCTGGCCGACAGCCAGTTGAACGTCCAGGCCATCCACCGGCTGATCGTAGGTCTGCCCGCTGGCTTCGACATCGTGGCCGGCCTGTCGGAATGGTTCGACCTGGTACCCGCCGGCCCCGTCGACCGCTCGATCCTAGCGAGGATGGAGGAGTCCGCGACTATGGGCGTTCTGACCGAAGAATCGGCGTGGCTCGCTCGGCCCACCGAGCGGACCCTCGAAGCTGCCGCCTACGACCTGGACTCCAGCCGTCTCGACGTCGCTCTCAGCTCGCTTCCCGAGCATACCGTCGTCTACCAGCACGGCTGGGACGACGCGGCCGCGGCGGTCGCTACCGGAGCCGCCTCCGCTGCGGTGCTTCTCAGGCCCGCCACGGTAGAGCAGATCTCGGCGGTCAGCCGCGGGGCTTCGAGAATGCCCCCAAAGACCACCTTCTTTTGGCCCAAACCGAGGACGGGCATGGTCATCAGGGAACTCGCCTGCTGAGACGCCATGCCCCGCCGCACCAGCTCTGGCCAAGCCGGCTCAGAGTGGCCGGCTCAGAGTCAGCTGCTCAGCCCACGGTCCAGGTCGGGCCGGAAGTGAGCAGCTTCGCCAGGTCGCCAGGTCCTTTCGCTTGGCGGGCGTCGGCTACCTGTGTGTTCACCAGCGAACCGTAGTCCGGTCGCTCGACGGCTCGGAACACCCCGATCGGCGTCGGGGAGGTCACACCCGGAGCCAGCCTCGACAAGGCGAACGCCAGGGACGGATCGGAGCGGTGCGCGTCGTGGACGAGCAGGGCTTCCTCTCCCACTTCAGCTACGTCGACGACCTTCGCTTCGCCGCCTTCGAGGACCACCCCGTGCTCGCCCTGCGGCCCGAAACGGATCGGCTCCCCGTGACGCAGCGGGATCAGCATGTTGGGACGGGCGTCCTTGGACAGGATCGCCTCGAAGGCGCCGTCGTTGAAGACGTTGCAGTTCTGGTAGACCTCGACGAGCGCGGCTCCCCGGTGCTCGTAGGCAGCGTTGAAGGTCTCCATCATGTGCTTGCGGTCCATGTCGTGGGTGCGGGCCACGAACGACGCCTCAGCCCCCAACGCCAGCGACACAGGGTTGTATGGCTGGTCGAGGCTCCCGAACGGCGTCGACTTGGTCACCTTCCCCGTCTCGGAGGTCGGCGAGTACTGGCCTTTAGTCAACCCGTAGATCTGGTTGTTGAACAAGATGATCGTCAGGTTCACGTTGCGTCGCAGGGCATGAAGGAGGTGGTTACCGCCTATCGACAAGGCGTCCCCGTCCCCTGTGATCACCCAGACGTGCAAGTCAGGGCGGCTGACCGCAAGACCGGTCGCGATGGCAGGCGCCCGGCCGTGAATCGAGTGCATCCCGTAGGTGTTCATATAGTACGGGAACCGCGAGCTGCAGCCTATGCCGGACACGAAGACCGTGTCCTCTCGCTTTGCGGCGAGTTCGGGCATGAGCATCTGCACCGCGGTGAGGATCGAGTAGTCCCCGCACCCCGGGCACCAACGAACCTCCTGATCAGTCGACCAGTCCTTTTTGGACGTCGCTGGAGCGCCGTCGGTCTGCGATCTGCTGAGCGTCGAGGGGGTGAGGGGCTCTGCCAGGTCAGTCATAAAAGCGTCACTTTCGTGTGTTAGATCTATCTTTGCGCTGCAGTGCTGTATGCCTTGTACCGCTGCGTCACGGTTCAGCCGGCTTGTCCAAGGCCTCGAGGATCGCAGTTTCGATCTCCTCCGCCTGGAAGGGCTTGCCGTACATCTTGGTAAGAGGCTTCGCGTCCACGAGGTACTCGGCGCGGACGAGCTTGACTAGCTGACCCAGGTTGAGCTCGGGTACGAGAACTTTGTCGTAGGAGCGGAGCAGGGCCCCGAGGTTGCTGGGAAATGGGTGAAGGTGGCTCAGATGGACGTGGGCGACTTTCAGTCCCCGCTGACGCACCCGGCGCGCACCGGCGGCGATAGCCCCGTAGGTCGAGCCCCAGCCGAGGACCGCCAAGGTTGCTTCGCCGCTCGGGTCGTCCACCTCGGCTCCGGGAATGTCATTGGCTATCCCGGCGACCTTGGCCACTCTCACGCGGCTCATCAGGTCGTGGTTGGCCGGGTCATAAGAGACCGACCCGGATCCGTCCGCCTTCTCGAGCCCCCCTATCCGGTGAGCGAGACCCGGTGTGCCAGGCACCGCCCAAGGGCGGGCGAGGGTCTCGCTGTCCCTAAGGTAGGGCCAGAAAGTGGCAGTTCCGTCCGCGTCGACGTGATTCGGCGCCGTCGCGAAGTTCGGGTCGATCTTCGGGAGGCTGGCAACGTCAGGAACGGGCCACGGTTCGGCGCCGTTGGCGAGGTAGCCATCGGAGAGCAGGAAGACCGGGGTCCTGTATTTGACAGCTATGCGAACGGCTTCTATCGCAGCGTAAAAGCAGTCGCCCGGCGTCCGAGCTGCGACCACCGGGACTGGGGCCTCGCCGTGACGACCGTAGATAACCTGAAGTAGGTCGGCCTGCTCGGTCTTGGTCGGCAGGCCGGTAGAAGGGCCACCCCTTTGGATGTCCACGATTATGAGCGGAAGCTCCAAGTTCACGGCGAGACCGATCGACTCGGTCTTGAGGTCGACTCCCGGGCCACTCGTCGTCGTGACGCCGAGCGCCCCGCCGTAAGCGGCTCCGATCGCTGCTCCTATTCCTGCTATCTCGTCCTCCGCCTGGACGGTGGTCACATCGAAGTTCTTGTGCTTCGAAAGCTCGTGAAGGATGTCCGACGCCGGGGTGATCGGATAGCTACCCAGGAAGAGTTTCAGACCGGCGAGTTGCGCCGCGGCTATGAGACCCCAAGCGAGCGCAGTGTTACCGGAAATGTTCGTGTAGGTGCCAGCCGCCAGAGGCGCTGGCTTGACCTCGTAGGTGTTGGGGAAAAGCTCGGCGGTCTCCCCGAAATTCCACCCCGCCTTGAACGCGAGCGTGTTCGCCTCGGCTACCATCGGCGTCTTGGCGAAACGCTGACTTATCCACTCGAGGGTCGGATCCTGGGGTCGGGAGTAGAGCCAGCTGATCAAGCCGAGCGCGAAGAAGTTCTTGGAGCGCTCCGCGTCCCGGGGCTTGGTGCCCGAAGGCTTGACCGCCTCGAGGGTCAGGCTTGTCATCGGCACCTCGAACACGGTGTAGCCGTCGAGGCTTCCGTCGGCCAACGGGTTCGCCTCGTAACCAGCCTTGTGCAGAGAGCGCTCGTCGAAGGAGTCCTTGTTGACTATGACCGTCCCAGAGGGGTGTAAGTCGACAAGGTTCGCCTTCAACGCCGCCGGGTTCATGGCTACGAGGACGTTCGGATGATCGCCGGGGGTGAGGATGTCATGGTCGGATATGTGAACCTGGAAGGCTGACACCCCGGCGAGAGTCCCGGCCGGGGCCCGGATCTCAGCCGGAAAGTCCGGAAGGGTAGAAAGATCGTTGCCGAACAGCGCCGAGGAGTTCGTGAAGCGGTCGCCTGTCAGCTGCATTCCGTCACCGGAGTCCCCGGCGAAACGGATGACGGCACGGTCAACATCGATGACTCGTACCGCGCTGCGCTTGATGTCAGTCATAGGTCGTCCTTCCCGCTGATCGGCTCAGCCGGGCGTTTAGAAGCTAGGTTGCCGCCTTAGCCTACAGCGGGCGCCGGCCGCAGCGCAGGAACGGATCCGGCGAGCTCGATCAGGCGACGGTGATCGACGGGTCGAGGTAGACGTCCTGGATGGCGTTGAGCAGTTCCACGCCCTGCGCGGTGGGCTTCTGAAAGGCTTTCCGGCCGGAGATCAGACCAGCCCCGCCGGCCCGCTTGTTGATCACTGCGGTCCGCACTGCCTGGGCAAGGTCGGAGTCCCCGCCCGACTCCCCACCGCTGTTTATCATCGGGATCCTGCCCATGTAACAGTTCACCACCTGCCAGCGGGTCAGGTCGATCGGATGGTCCGTAGTCAGCGTGTCATAGACGAGGGGATCTGTGCGACCGAAGCCTATGGCGCCGTAGCCGTTGTTGTTCTCCGCCTGCTTTTGCTTGATTATGTCTGCCTCGATCGTGACACCGAGATGGTTGGCCTGGCCTGTCAGGTCAGCTGCCAATGAGTAGTCCACGCCGTCCTTCTTGAAGGCGTTGTTGCGCAGGTAGCACCACAGCACGGTGAACATCCCGAGCTCGTGGGCTTCGGCGAAGGCGTCGGACACCTCTTGGATCTGGCGTGTAGCGTGCTCGGAGCCGAAGTAGATGGTCGCCCCGACCCCGGCCGCTCCGAGGTCGTAGGCCTGGCGGGGGGATCCGAACATGATCTGGTCGTACTGGGCCGGATAGGTCAAAAGCTCGTTGTGATTAAGCTTCACGATGAAAGGAATCTTGTGGGCGTAGCGTCTTCCGACAGCCCCGAGCACGCCGAGTGTCGTAGCTACGGCGTTACAGCCGCCTTCGATAGCCAGCTCGACGATATTCTTCGGGTCGAAATAGGCCGGGTTACGCGCGAACGACGCTGCACCGGAATGTTCGATGCCCTGGTCGACAGGCAGTATGGACAAAAACCCTGTGCCAGCGAGCCTTCCGTGGGAGTACATGCCCTGAAGGTTGCGCAGGACCTGGATCGTCCGATCCGACCAGCTCATAACTGCGTCGATCGCGTCCGGCCCGGGGAGCACCAGGCTGGCCCTGTCGATACCCTTGCATTCGTGGGACAAAAGCTCGTCGGCTTGCGCCCCGAGAAGGCCGTGTAGATCCATCGCTTCGAACTCCCGTGGTAGGGCCCGGCTCCGAAAAGCGCCGGGACTCGTGATCTTGCCAATACACGCTAGCGAGCGTCACCGGCGGCGGCTACCACCGAGCGAAGCCGGGACCTACACCGACCTCACGATAGCGCCGCGGCGCTAGTCAGCAGGAACCTTGCGACTCAGCAGCGCCTTGTAGTGCCCCGACGGCATCTCGCAGGATCGAGACGACCTGACGCTGCGACGTCGAGCAGGTTCCCCTCGCTGCGACGACCTCGGTCCTGCTCTGGGTGACCCCACCCGCCCGGAAGAAGCGCCGGCGGACCCTGCCCGCTACGACCACCTCCATTCCGACTTGAAGGTCGCCGGCCCAGGCCGGCGGGTCGAACCACGACACCGGAACCGTCTCAGCCGGACCTTCAAGCGGCCGGACCGTCACCTCCAAGTGCACGAGGCGACCGCCCGAAGGTAGCTCGACCAACTGTGCCGGGCGCGACACGACACCCCCGACCACTACGACGTTCAGCATTTCGCCACCACCTTTCCGAGCAGGCACCCGGCCCGCTCGCCAGAGGACTTTCCAAGTGGCCGGCGCTCGGCGTCGGCGAAAGGCGGCACCACGACACGAAGCGTCGCGGCGAAGCGCAAAGCAGACTCTAGGAGGGGGGTGTGACAGATGACGGCGCATGCTGCTATAGTGAGTGTTAGTGAATCTTCGTGAGTGGGCGCTGAGCGAAGGGGTGCATCCGCAAACCGCGTACAAGTGGTTCCGCGAGGGCAAGCTGCCTGTGCCGGCTCGCAAGATGGGGAAGCTGATCCTGGTCGGGGACTTGGCGGACAGACCCGCTCAACGCCGTGGCCGGACAGTTGTGTACGCCCGCGTGTCGTCGGCAGACCAAAAGCCCGACCTGGATCGACAGGTAGCACGCGTCATTTCGTGGGGCAC